>Ga0208297_1000447_pt1 | contig 82141 bp, 62 predicted proteins | sample LMS_cellobiose_e_FD_187367 | JGI IMG/M metagenome (GOLD analysis project Ga0208297, IMG submission 187367) | Rumen-fistulated moose microbial communities from Alaska, USA - LMS_cellobiose_enrichment (SPAdes) (version 2) | ecosystem: Host-associated > Mammals > Digestive system > Stomach > Rumen... | reverse complement strand
CACCACTATGTCCGTCCATGTAATCCAATACGACTTTGAGCTTGAAATCTTCTGAATACTTCTTTTTCCCTGACATGGTAAAACCCCTTTCATTAGAGTTTTTGTCTAACGAAAAGGGTTCACTTCATTTAGGCCGCGGTTTTATTGTGCACAGTTTTTCAATTGTTTAAGTTCATCATCCCTGATCTCTCTGTACTCGCCCGGCTTTAGGGCCGGGTCCAGTTCAAGAGGTCCGAAGGAACTGCGGTGCAGGGTCAGGACGGGCTTTCCGACGGCCTCGAACATCCTCTTTACCTGGTGGTAGCGGCCTTCGGTGATGGTCAGCAGGACCTTCTGGGCATCGCCCGAAGCATCGGCGCAGGAGGACTGCGGTCCGCCGGCGTTCAGAGGCGTTACCTTGGCGGGCAGGGTGGGGCTGTCGTCGCCGATGTCCACGCCTGCCTCAAGGGCAGCGATATCGTCTTCGGTCAGGATGCCGGAAATCCCGGCCTCGTAGGTCTTCGCCACGTGGTAGCGGGGCGAAAGGAGCCTGTGGCCAAGCTGGCCGTCGTTGGTGATCAGAAGGAGCCCTGTGGTGTCCTTGTCCAGCCTCCCGACGGCGAAAAGATCGGTCCTGGTGTCGGAGATGAGATCCATGACCGTCGGGCTCTTGGGATCTCTGCTTGCGGTTATGACCCCGGCGGGTTTGTTCAGCATGTAGTACACGAAGCGTCTGGTGTCGACAGACCGGCCGTCCCAGGTCACCTTATCAGCGTCCGGGTCCACCTTTTCCGCTTCGGAGCGGCAGACCTCGCCGTTGACCGCGATCCCGCCGCCCTTTACGGCCTTCTTGCACTGGCTTCTCGTCATAAGTCCCAGATTTGAGAAGAGCCTGTCTATCCTTGTGTCCTTCGCCATCTTTACCTCCCGGTCTCTTCGACCTGCAGGGCTTTCGTCACCTTTTCGTCCGGCGCCTCGAACTGGCCTGCCCCTGTGAACAGTATTTTAGCATAAAAAGACGCATCTATGTCCTCTGTTCCCATCCTGAGCACGCCTTCGCTCCTGAGGACCATCTCTTTGATCTCGCCATCAGCCGACATGGAGCAGATAAGGCTCCCGCCGGAGAGGTCGAGGGGCATTGAGGCGGTCTGGGGAGCGGCCAGGCGGGCAAGGTCGTACATACCGCTGTCGGTGAGGGGGACGGAGCCTGCGTTTTTCCCTTCTTCGGCGCTCAGAAGAGCCCTCATTGCGGTCATGATCAGACCGTCCGGGTCTCTGAAGGTCGTCCCGGAGCCTTCCAGCAGTCTGCCGGCGCCGGTGCATGTCCTGCCTCCGGCGGACCACAGGACCGTGCCTCCTATGTCCGCAAGGCTGAGATCGGGGGCGAAGCCTCCGATCCGCTGCCAGCTGCAGGAGGAATCGGTCTTTACCGGCCCGCAGTCGGCGCTGACGGTGATCCTGGCGGTGTTTCCGTAAAGGGAGAGGGCCTTCATCAACGAGACGGTAGGCTTGATATCCTCTTCGTCCGCAGGGGCGGCGTTTTTCAGCCCGTCTGAGGCTATGGCCGCTTCAGCCTCTCTGGTGAGGAGAACGTCCCAGCTGCCCTTGCCGAAGGCCAGCTTCACCGAGATGCCCTTGTCCCCGCCGGCAAATTCCAGCCTAAGATCCCTGGGCTCCCCGTCGGTGACCTCCAAAAAGAGTTCAGTCCGCTCTGAAAGACCCGAAAGATCGACGCCCGCAGGCGCGAAGGCTCCGAGCAGGTCGGAGGCTGCCTTTCCGCCCAGAGACGCCCGGTAAATGCAGATATCGTTGACGGTCTCGCTTCTCACGTCGAGGCCGGTGAAGGCCGAGGCGGCGTATTCCAGGAGCTTTCTGTGGTCCGGGACCGTCCCGACCCTTATGATCCTGCCGTTTTCAAGGATCACCGCGTTGTCGCAGAGCCAGAAGGGGATGCCGTGCCACTGGACGCAGCTGACGCGCTTTTCTCCTGCAGTCATGTTGCTGACACGGGCGTTGAAGCCCAGGGTCGAGCCTCCGTCCCGGATGGTCACCGTCAGTTCCCCTGCGGTGCCGGTCCTTTCGGCCATGTTCTTGAGAAGGCCGTACAGTTCAAGGGATCTGATCTCCGGCTTGAGCATGACCGCCGCGGCGATGATGGCGGCGAAGATCAGGGCAAGGATCAGCAGGACGCAGACGATCCGCTTTTTGACGGCGGCGGCCTTCTTTCGGGCGTCCTCGGTCCGGTCTTTTCCCTTGATACTTATGAACGCGGCTGCGGCCACCGAGAGGAGCATGACCGCGAAGGCTGCGACGGCAGCCTTGAGCCACCAGGGCGCTTCCGCGGAGACCGCTGAGACGGAGCATCTGCCGGGCTCCGCTTCAAAGCTCAGGTAGGAACCGAAGGGCTCCGCCTGGATCTTCTCCCATCCGCCATCGGTGAGCCTGTACAGGTCGACGGCGCCGGAGCCTGAGGGGGGAAGATATCTTAAGACTGCACCGTCCCCGAAGCTCTCGGGGATCTCTACGGTCCACTGTTCGACCAGGGCCCTGCTGTAGGATCTTATCCTGTCGGCAAGGCTCTCGCGGCCGGGATCGAAATCCAGCGCTGCGGGGACAGGAGCGAGGACGTCGTCCTCGGTGAAGCTCCCCACCGCGATGAATACAGGCCTTCCGTCCTTTCTTTCGATGCCGCTGGCTATGGATCTTATATACGGTCTGTATACCGCTTTGACCTCAGTATCGAAATGAAGGTCAGTGAGCTCGTCCCTGTCCCAGCGGCCGTATTCTCCGTCCTTTTGGGGGACCTGGGGGAAGATGTCCGGCCCGAAGCTGTCGCCGTAGTCAAAGCTTATGGTCTTGACTTGGGTACCATCGGCGGTGAAGCTTAAGATGAGGCTTCGCATCTGCTGCGGGACGCTGTCGCCTTTCACCAGCTCCTCGTAGGATACAGGCTCTGCGGCGCCTTTTATGCTCAGACCGTTGATACCGCCCAGGCTGTCCGAGCAGAAGAAGTTGTTTTTGAAGCTTCCGCTGCTGCCGCCTGAGATCGCTCCGCATGCGTCCTGGGACCGGTCTCCCTCGCAGAGGGCCCTGCAGTCCTCGACCAGGAGCCGGGTATCCTCATCGTCAGAGCCTCCGGTGATGCCGCCGGAATACCGCCTCGCCGAGACGCTGCTCTTGCTCCAGCAGCCTCTTATGACCGAACCGCTCCTTCCGGCTATGCCTCCGGCCAGATCGCCGCTCTCGCAGCTCACGTCGGACGCCGCGGTGCATTCGGTGATCAGTCCCAGGCTCTGGTCTCCGCAGATCCCTCCGGCGCAGGACTTCTTCACCGTGACCGCGCCGGTGTCCGTGCATCTTAAGATCACGCATCTGTATTGATAAGTCCTGTGAAGGGCGGAGGAGATGGTGACGGGGGAGTCGCTCTCGGGATCCAGAGGATCGAAGACGGACATGGAGCCGGCAATTCCTCCTCCGTTCACGTCGCAGGAGATCTGCCCCTCGTTCTCGCAGAGGGCGGTCTTTCCGTCGGTTACCGTCATCGGGTCCACCTGGGAAACGTCGTCTGCGATATCCTCCGCCGATGCGCCCATGACGTCATCGGCGGCGCCCAGCAGGGTCCGGGTGACCGCTCTGAAGCGCTCTTCGATCTTTCTCACATCTTCGATGAGTTTTTCCGAAGAGGGCCCGACCTCCTGATCCAGGAGAGCCAGCTGATCCGATATCCGGGTCATGGAATCGTAGAGCCTGTCCGTGTCCTCGCCGATCTCCGGCGCCTTTATGTCGGGAGCCTGCCTGCCTTGCAGATAGGACAGGACGGCCTCCAGGTCCTTAAGGGACGCGGTAAGGCCCGAGGACGCAGCGGATGCCTCATCCATGGCGTCTTCAAGATCCGGGACCGGAGCGTCGGAGTTCTCGATCCCTCTTTCCAGGGCCTGGATCCCCCGCTGAGCGTATGACAATGCTCCGCCATCGTCTTCAGGTCTGCCGTTTTTGATGATACCGATGCCGGAAGCGATGGCCTTCGGGATCAGTTTAAGGTCTTCGGCAGTGGTGCTTTCAGGGGATGATACGGCAGATCTGATAAGACTGTCAGCTTTTTTAAACTCTTCCGTAGCGGCATCCAATATGTCGGACGCCCTGTCTATGTCGGAAACTCCGCTCCTGATCTCGTCTGCCACATCGCTGTCAAGGGAATCCGCGGCTCTGCTCAGGTCCCTGAGGGATCTTCCCAGCTCCGAAGAGGCCTTTATCATGTCTTCGTCGGCTTGGGAGAGCAGGTCCAGGCTGTTTTTGATGACGTCCTCTGCACTTTCCAGCTCAGAGGCGGCGTCGTCCGCGTAGCTTCCGGCCTTTTTCCCGATGTCGTCCGCGGTCTTTGCCGCGCTGTTCACTGCGGCGCGGAGGGCGGAAAGCCTTTCGGAGACCGAATCTGAGGTGTCAGAGGCGTCGTCCAGGGCGGACTGTATCATGCTGTCAAGGCCGTCAAGTTCAGACCTTAACAAATCCAGCCTGTCCGGTGTCATGACCACGGAGATATAGGGCTCCGCGAGGCCCGCAATCCCTCCCGCGTTCCTTCGTCCGGATACCGGGCCGGAGTTCTTGCAGTTCAGGATGACTCCCGAGGTCCTTCCGGCTATGCCTCCGGTGTTGTATCCGATGCTCTGGTAGCCTACGGTGCCTTCATTCCTGCAGCTCTCGATGCTGCCGTCGGAAAAGCCCGCGATGCCGCCGCAGTCGGTTGGTATGTCGTAGGTATCCGGGCTGACGATGCTCTTGAGCCCCCGGATCATGTCGGCGCCGGCTTCAGTCACCGCAAATGAAGGGTCCGATGGCCTGGTGTTGACGAAGGCGCTGCCGGTGCAGGACGATACGAGGCCGCTGTTCTTTCCGCAGATCCCTCCGGTCATGGATCTTCCGAAAGCTCCGCCTGAGGCCCTGCATGAGATGATGGTCCCCCTGGAAGTGTTCTCGCCTGCGATCCCGCCTGTCAAAGACCTTCCGTTGACGGTCCCTGTAAAGGTGCAGTTTGAGATGGTCCCGCTGTTTTTCCCAGCGATGCCCCCGGTGCGCCGGCAGTCTCCCGCGGGGGAGACGGTCCCTTCGACGTTGAGGTCCTTTACCTCGGCGTTCTCGCCCAGGACAGCGAAAAGCCCAGCAGGGGATCCGCTGCCGGTGATCGAGAGGCCCGAAATGGTATGGCCGTTGCCAAGGAAGGTCCCCTCGAAGCCGGGGATCGGGCTGAAGGCGTCTCCGCCCAGGGAGATGTCCCTGTCCAAAGAGACGGTCCTTCCCATGGACCAGGCGTCGTAGGAGCAGTTTTCGGCCAGCTCTTTAAGATCTTCGGCGTTCAGTATGTGTACGACCCCGTCCTCCGCGAAGACCGAAGAAAAGGGAAGGGCGGCTGCCATGGCGGCCGCAAGGATCAGCGCTGCGGTCCTTAATATCTTATTTCTCATCGCTTTCCTCCTTTTCGCCGGTGCCTGTCCGGTCTTCCGCTTCGGATGAGCCGGAGACCATGGTCAGGTCGATATCGCCCTCCACGGTGGCCTTGACCAGCCCGGTCACTCTGCCTCTGATCTCGCCCCGCACCAGTCCGTCGACGGTAAAGATGCCGGAGCCCTGCTTCTTCTTAAGGGGTGCCTGCATGGAGAAGGAGGTCTTCTCGATGATTTTCTCGCCGATGAGGAGTATCTGGGGAAGGGTGAACATGACTAAAGCGATGGATATCAGCGTGCCTCTTCCGAGACTCTCGCCGATGCCGACGATGGTGCCCTCGGAACTGATCCTGCCCAGGATGAAGCCCGACGCGGCAAGGATGGAACCGGAGGTCAGTATGGTGGGGAAGGCGAAGTTCATGGTCTCGATGACCGCTTCCTTCTTATCCATGGTCTTTCTCAGCTCGGTGAACCTGCTGGCGATGACTATGGCGTAATCGATGTTGGCGCCCATCTGTATCGAGGAGACGATCAGGTAGGCAATGAAGAAGAGGTCCACGTGGGTGAATACCGGGACCGAGAAGTTGATCCAGATGGCCCCCTGTATGACCAGTATCAGCAGGATGGGCATCGCCACGGACTTGAAGGTGAAGAGGAGCACGACAAGAACGATCAGGATGCTCATGACCCCGACCACTATGTTGTCTCTCGCGAAGGATTTCTGAAATTCGTAGGCGTTGGTGGAATTGCCCACCACGTAGATCTTTCCCTCGGGATAGTGCTGCCTTGCCACGGCAGCGATGGTGTCGGTGAAGGCGTAGGTCTCGTCTCCGCTCTCCGGAAGATCCAGATACACCAGGAGCCTGCTGTAGTCCTCGCCCTGGAGCTGGAGCATCCCGTTCCTCATCTTCTGAGCGGCGTCCGTCAGCATGTCCGTCGTCTCCTGGTCCAGGGATACGTAGCCCTCGTCCACCCGGTCGCTGACGAACAGGAACATGTCGATCAGGGGGACGCTGTAGGAGGATATCCCTCCGATGACCCTGCCGTAGTCGGAATCCTCGGCGGCGTAGGCGGTGTATACCAGCCTGCTCAGCTCGTAGTCGATGTCGGCCAGCTCCGCGAACTGGCGGGGAGTCAGCCTGTCGGTCAGCTTGTAGCCTCCCAGAGCGTCGGTGTTGCTGAGTCCCTGGGTATGGTCCACCTGAGGCATGGCCGAGAGCTCGTCGAGGATCTCACGCTCTGCCTCGTAATCCCCCGAAGGGACTACCAGAGCGACCAGATTGGACGAGGTGAAGTTCTCCTTTATCATGTTCTTGGCGATCTGCTGCTCGTTGAGCTTCGGAGTCACTATGGTGTCGTAACCGTAGACGTAGGGGCATTTCTGGGATACGATGCAGCCGGCGGCGACCAGGACGATGAAGAGCACGGGGACGATCTTTCTCGTTGCGTAGGCGAACCTTCCGACGAAGGGGATCTTAGGCACGAAGTTCCTGTGCCTGGTCTTGTCGATGAGAGGTCCGAAGAGCATGAGGAGCCCGGGCATGAAGATGAAGACCGAGAAGAGGGCAAAGAAGATGGCCTTGATCAGGCAGATCCCCATGTCGGGACCGAGCCTGAACTGCATGAATATCATGGCGACCAGGCCTCCGATGGTGGTCAGGCTGCTGGCTCCGATCTCAGGGATGCCTTTGGCCAGGGCGTTGATGACCGCTTCTCTCACGGGAAGTGTCTGGTGCTCCTCTTTGAAGCGGTTGCACAGTATGACCGCATAGTCCAGGGACAGGGCCAGCTGGAGTATGCTGGTCACCGAATTGGAAACAAATGATATCTTTCCGAGAAGAAAGTTTGTCCCGGTGTTGAGGATCATCGCGGTGACGAAGGTCAGGAGCAGCACCGGGACCTCAGCGTAGGTCTGGCTGGTGAAGAAGAGCACGGTCACGACGATGATGGCGACGATGACCATGATCACGTTGACCTCGGACTGGATGATCTCCGCCAGCTGGTTTCCCAGCGACGTGTCCAGATAGCAGTCCAAGGCGCTGTATCTTCCGGTCACCAGATCCAGTGCTTCGAGGCAGGCAGGATCCTCTTCGGGATAGTCGAAGGTGACGTCGTAAAGGGCGCAGCCGCTGCTGAAGTGATCGGTGGTCCCGTCGAAGGCCACGGACTGGACTCCTGAGATATCTGCGATCTCATCCGCGATACCGCATGCTCTTTCGTAGGAAAGGTTGGCGATCATCAGCCTCGCGGAGCCAAAGGTGGTGAACTGTTCCTCCATAAGGTCCAGTCCCTTTCTGGTCTCCGAGGTATTGGGGAGGTAATAGGTCAGGTCGTTCTCGACCTCTACCCAGCTGCTTGAAAATATCGAGAATATGATCGATAAGCCGATCAGAAGGAAGACGAGATTTCTCTTGTCTACGATGAATGTTGCGATCTTGATCATGGGAGTTAAGTGGTCAGGACAAAGGGCGTGATGTGCCCAAAAGTCCTCTGCAAATGAGCTCACCGGCCTGATGGCCGGTGAGCTGTGTCTGGTCTGTTATACTGTGTCCAGCTTTGCCTGCTACTGTGCTACGCAGAAATCGCAGGGATCGTTCCTGTTGGCTTCGAAGGCGTCCTCGATGGTGCCCTCGTAGACCGTGCTGCTGCGGGAAAGGGACGGGCAGTCCAGAGTGGTGTGATAGGACTTTCCGTAGCGGGTCCAGTAGATGGTCTGGCCTTCGTATTCCTGCTGGGCTTCCTCATACTCCTCCTGGGAGACGGGGTTGTAGTCGATGGAGAAGGCGGATGCCAGTACCAGGGCGGCGATGGCGACGATGCTGACGATCTTCTTGGTCTTAGGATCGAGATCCTTGTCCCTGAGGAGCAGGATCACCAGGGGGAAGAAGGCGATGACGCTTACGATCAGGCCCATCTGGTTCCAGAGGAAGAACTTGACCTTGTTCTGCTTGCTGACTGGATCGACGTCGTTTGCCTTTTTCCAGAACTGGGAGCCGGTGATCACCAGGGCCAGATCGGCGATGATGAAGATGCAGAGCCAGAGCAGGGGGTTGGCGACGTACATGTATCCGGAGAGGACCATGATGGCTAGGACTTCGCAGACGATGGCGAGGAGCCAGAATACTACTGCCGCGATCCTCTTGCCCTTGGCTGCGCCTCTGCGCTCGTCCTTGGTCTTCATGGTGGTGGATTCGCCCGAGCTGACCTTTACCACGGTCTTTTCAACGGGCTGCTTTACAGGTTTCTTTTCAACTGCCATTTTTAACTCCTTATCACTTTTTCACGGTCTTCTTAGCACTGCTGGTGTCCTTTTTGCCGGTGCTGGTGCTGCCGGTCTTGGCGGAAGTGGTCTTCTTGCCGCCGGTGGTGGTCTTCTTGGCAGTGGTGGTCTTCTTTGCGGAAGAGGAGGCCCTTTCGGTCTCTTCGGGCGCTGACTTCATTCCGAGAAGTGCGCCGAGGAGGCCGCCTCCAAGGGATGAGCTCTGCTGGGGCTTGGACTGGGTCTGGCCGCCCATGGAGCCCAGGAGGGATCCCATCAGGCCGCCGTCGTTTATCTGGGAGCTCTGCTGGGTCTGCTGCTGGCTCTGAGCGCCGAGAAGCGCGGAGAGGAGGTCCTGCTCGTCGTTCTTGGGCTTGGACTGCTGGGTGCTGCCGCCTCCCAGAAGGGCGGACAGAAGGCTGTCGCTTCCGGAAGCCTGGCTGCTCTGAGGCTTGCTGCTCTGGGAGGATCCGCCGAAGAGTGATCCCAGGAGGCTGTCGCTTCCGCTGATCTGGCTGCTCTGGGGCTTGCTGCTTCCCATGTTGTTGGTGGAGACTGCTCCGAGAAGGGCGGAGAGAAGTCCGCCGCCTCCGCTGCTCTGGCTGCTTGAATTGTCAGAGGTCAGGTTCTTCAGGAGCATCTTGATAAGGATGGGAGCAAGGGCGAGAAGTATGGCGTTGCTGGACTTCTTGCTCACGCCGGTGTTGGCGCTGACGTTGGAGATGAGAGAGCTGCTCTGGTTGCTTCCTCCCATCAGGGCGTTGAGCAGGCTGGTGTTGCTCTGCTGCTGGACCTGCTGCTGTCCGCCTCCGAGAAGCGCGGCGAGCATGTCCGCCTGGGAAGTCTGCTGGGTCTGCTGACCGCCGCCAAGGAGAGAACCCAGAAGGCTGGTCTGCTGGCTCTGCTGGCCGCCCATGGCGGATCCCAGAAGGGCGGGAAGGGCTGCGCTGATGACCGAACGGGTCTCGGCGGAGCTTGCTCCGGTCTCATTGGCGATCTCTTCGACTGTATCGTCCTGAAGCAGCGACTCTTCTAATAAACTTGTAAGATCCATAAGGAGAACTCCTTTCTATTACATAAAAATACAAGTTAAATATATCATCAATCACTCACCGAATAAAGAAAAATATCGATTTTGTCAGCATTTTATCCGGCGTTTTTTTATGGCAAGACCTCCCCGGCGGCCGGGGAGGTCGGTAAAGCGGTCAAATGATCCTGAATATCGGGCGTCACGCAAGGAGCCTTGCCACGTGGACGCCTGAGGCGCTGGCCTGGGAAAGGCTGTGGGTTACTCCCGAACCGTCTCCCAGGACGTAAAGGCCCTTGACCTCGGTCTCCAGCCTTTCGTCCACGGGCACGGTGGAATTGTAGAACTTGACCTCGACTCCGTAGAGCAGGGTGTCCTCGTTGGCGGTGCCCGGAGCGATCTTATCCAAAGCGTAGACCATCTCGATGATATCGTCCAGCTGGCGCTTGGGCATGACCAGGCTCAGGTCTCCCGGGGTGGCCTTGAGGGTGGGAGCAGTGAAGCACTTGGCCATCCTGTGCTCGTTGGTCCTGCGGCCCTTGATAAGGTCTCCGAACCTCTGGACCAGGACTCCTCCGCCCAGCATGTTTGAGAGCCTGGCGATGGACTCGCCGTACTCGTTGCTGTTGTGGAAGGGCTCGGTGAACCGGTTGGCCACCAGCAGAGCGAAGTTGGTATTCCTGGTGAAGAGGGCGGGGTCGGCGTAGCTGTGGCCGTTGACGGTGACTATGCCGTTGGTATTCTCGGACACTACCTCGCCGTAGGGGTTCATGCAGAAGGTCCTGACCAGGTCTCCGTACTGCTTGGTCCGGTAGACCAGCTTGCTCTCGTAGACCTCGTCGGTGATGTGCTTGAACACGTCGGCGGGAAGCTCGACTCTGAGGCCGATGTCCACCCGGTTGCTCTTGGTCTTGATGCCCAGCTGCTCGCAGGTCCTGGCGATCCAGCGGGAGCCGCTGCGTCCGGTGGCAAGGACCAGATCCCTGCAGAAGAGCTCTTCTCCCTTTTCCGTGGTCAGCTTGAAGCCGCCTTCCGTCTTTTCGACCGAGGCAGCCGTGGTCCTGAACCGCATCTCCACCTTTTTGGAGGTGTATTCGAAGATCTTTTTCAGTATCTCCACGTTCCTGTCGGTGCCCAGATGGCGAACCTTGGCGCTGAGCAGATGCAGATCGTTCCTGAGGGCGAGGGTCCTGAGATCCGATGAGGCGGTGGAGTAGAGCTTGGCTTCGGAGCCCCCGAAGCTGCAGAGCACCTGATCCACGTATTCCATCAGTTCCATCGCCTTGTCTTCTCCCACGTAAACATGCAAATCACCACCGAAGTCGGTGGTGATATTGTACTTTCCGTCGGAGAGCGTGCCCGCGCCGCCGTAACCGTTCATGATATGACAAGGATTGCAGCGGATGCAGCGCTCGGTGAGGCCCCGCTTGATGGGGCACTGACGCTCTTCGATGGGAGCGCCCTTGTCGATCATCAGGACCTTTTTGCTGCTGTCCGCCTTCGTCAGTTCATATGACATGAAAACTCCGGCCGCACCGGCACCTACGATGATTATGTCGTAGTTCTCCATATTCTGTTATTCCTTTATGCTATAGATTACTCTTCTTCAGCAGTGATCTTGTCGAATTCCTTCGCGACCCTGTCAAACTCGTCGTCGTCCTCGATGTCGATGAGCTCGAACTCTTCGTCGGAGACTTCCTTGTATCCGTAAAGATATACGTCATCGGTGTCATCATCGGGGATCAGAGCGATGTATTCCTTGCCGTCGCATTCGAAAACGCCCATGATCTCAGCTTCGATCTCTTTGCCGTCCTCAAACTCGAGGGTGATGATATCGGCCTCGTCTTCAAACTCTTCGATCTTGTCCTTGGTTGCCATCTTTTGTTCCTCCGTTCCGGGTTGATATATTGATATTAGCAGATTTTTTTAGTTAATGGAAGCTCTTTCGGTGAGCAGACTGAAGACTTTGTGATTTCTGGTCATCTGCTTGAGATAGGGCATGCCGTAGAGCTTTCTCAGGCTGGAGAAGTCGCTGGTGCCGACGGTCTCCTTGAAGTATTCGCGGATCTCCTTGCGGGTGATCTTGGTCAGGTCCTCCTTCTCGGAGATGGCCTGGAAGTACATGGCCTGCTCGGCTCCCTGCCTGATGTATTCATCGGACATCTCCATGACCTCTTCCATGGAGCTGATGCCGACGTACTGGCTCAGGAAGTCTTCGAGCTCCATCTGGTAGTACTCGGCGTAGGACTGGTAGTAGGCGTGGAGGGAATCCTTCTGGGCGTTGAGCACCGCTTCGGGGATCTCCTTGATCTCGGAGTTGTCGGTGACGTACTTGTAGCAGAGCTCCTGGATTATGCCGTCGCGCATCTCCTGGGTGGTGGTCCAGCCGTAGTCAGCCTGAAGGTTGTTAGCGATGTACTCGTCGGTGAACTCGCCGGGGGTCCTGTCGATCAGGTAGTTGAGGGTGACGTCGAAGGTCGCTTCCTTGTTCTGCAGGCTCTCGTTGGCGGGGTAGTAGCTGGGGAAGGTCTCGGTGATGGTCCTCTTGTCTCCGGGCATCATGCCGATCAGGTCGTTGATGAAGGTGTCGATGAAGACGGTCTCGCCGACGGTGATCTCATAGTTGGTGGCTGTGCCGCCTTCAAAAGCGACTCCGTCGATGTATCCGGTGTAGTCGATGCTGGCGGTCTCGCCCTGGGCGAGGGGCCTGTCCTGGACCTGGGTCTCGACGGGGTAGGCGTTGAGCAGATCGTCGATCATGGTCTGGATGTCGGTCTCAGCGACGGGGATCGAGCTGATGTCGCAGAGGTCTACGTAGTCCAGGGCCTTGACTCCGGCGACGTAGCCGTCGGCGTCGAGGGCGCGGCTCCTTAAGGGAAGCTCGGTCTGACCGCAGGCGCTGAGCATGAGGACAGCGGCGAGCATCAGGGCAATGATTCTTATATTCTTTTTCATCTTTCTGTCTCCTGACTGAATATTTTGCATAAGCTTTTCGATTATATCACAACATTTTTATAATTGGTGAAGAAATTGAGTATTTTCGGAGGATAACGTTCCGCGCGGATTATTATCAAAAACAGGGTTGAAATGTATCCAACTGTATGCTAATGTGATAATCGAGAAAAGATGCGTGTAAAAACATATTTGTTAATTAAAGGGTTAATTAACCGGGAGAAAATATGTCAATATTCAATTTAATATCCTTATTCGGAGGCCTCTCTCTGTTCCTCTACGGAATGAGGCTCATGGGAGACGGACTGCGCAGCAGCTCCGGCAACGCCTTCAAAAATGCCATGGCAAGGGTCACCAAGGGCCCCGTCAGGGCCTTCCTTTTGGGCCTTCTCGTCACTGCCATAATCCAGAGCTCCACCGCGACCATCGTCATCACGTCCGGTCTGGTGGGCGCGGGAGTCTTAAGTCTCGACCAGTCTTTGGGCATCATCCTGGGAGCCAACGTCGGTACCACCGTTACCGGCCAGATCATCAGGCTTCTGGATGTTGACTCCAGCAGCTCTTCCATTCTTCAGTTGTTCACACCTTCCACTCTGGCGCCTCTGGCAGCCATACTGGGCATACTGTTCATCATGGTGTTCAAGTTCAAGAACTCCAACACCGCGGGACAGATCGCCATGGGCTTTGCCATCCTCTTCACCGGACTTCTCAGCATGACCGCCGCGGTCAGCGACCTTTCCGGCAGCGAGACCTTCGTCAGGATGTTCACCACCCTGGGCAGGATGCCTCTTCTGGGCTTCCTCTCCGGATTTGCGGTGGCCTTCATGCTGCAGAGCTCCTCTGCCAGCGTCGGTATCCTGCAGGCGATCTCCATGACGGGCGTTCTGAGCTTTGAGACCGTCTATCCTATAATCCTCGGTATATATATGGGCGACTGCGTCACCACCGCCATCGTCTGCTGGATCGGCGCCAAGGCCGACGCCAGAAGGACGGGCATCGTCCACGTGCTGATCAACATCTCTCAGGTGATACTGGTCTTCACGGTGGTGACCATCCTCCACATGAGCGGAGCTTTGGACTCCCTCTGGAGCAAGTCCCTCCATTCCGGCGGCATCGCGGACACCCACACCATCTTCAAGCTGGGATGCGCCGTCGCGCTGCTTCCCTTCACCAAGCAGTTCGCCAAGCTCAGCCGCAGGATCGTCAAGGACGAGCCTTCTATCGAGGACGAGCACTCGAAGGAATTCGCCTATCTGGACGAGGCCTTCTTCAAGTCCCCCGGAGTCGCGCTGTCTGAAGCCTTCAAAGCGATATCCGCAGCTGTCGAGGTCGCCATCAACAATGTTCTCATCGCCATCGACGTGATGACCGAATACGATCCCGAAAAGATCGCCCTTGTAAACAGGGAAGAACAGTTTGTCGACCGGATGACCGACCGCGCCAGTGATTATCTCACCAGGCTGTCCGATCACATCACCCTCAGCCGCGACAGCGTCCTCGTAAACTATTACCTGAAGTGCGTCAGCGAGTTCGAGAGGATCTCAGACCTGGCCGTGAACCTGACGGAGAACGCCCAGACCCTGGTTGACAGGGGAGTGTCCTTCTCGCCCATGGCAGTCAGCGAGCTCAAGGTCCTCAAGGACGCCGTGACCGACATCATGGAGCATTCCAGGATCGCGTTCATCAACGGGAGCTACGAGGAGGCCAGCCACATCGAGCCTATCGAAGAGGTCGTTGACGACATGGTCGAGCAGCTGAAGGACTTCCACCTGAGGCGCCTGAGGAACGGCACCTGCAACGTGGACTCCGGCTTCGTGTTCATGGAGATGCTGACCAACATCGAGCGCATCTCAGACCAGTGCTCCAACATCGGACTTGCCACCATGGGTCTCTTCGATCCCGTGATCAACGAGATGCACCACATGTACATCCTGCAGCTCCATGAGGGCGAGAATCAGCAGTACCTGGACGAGCTGAAGAGAGCTTCGGAGAAGTACCTGGTCAGGCTCAAAGAGACTGAGGCAGAGATGAATAACTGATAAAAACAAGGCGGCCCTGCATCGGGGCCGCTTTTGTGTTATCATCGGGGTAAGGAAAATACATTTCAGCGGGAGGTGCGGTCATGAAGCGCAGCGAGATCAACAGGGCATTGAGAGAACTTGAAGAGATGACTAAAAGGTGCGGGTTCCCGCTGCCTGCCTTCTGTTCCTTTACCCCTGAGGAATGGAAAGGCAAAGGCCATGAGTTCGACGAGATCCGGGACAACATGCTGGGCTGGGACATCACCGACTACGGCCTCGGCGACTTCGACCGGGTGGGCTTTTCGCTGATCACCCTGCGCAACGGCAATGTGAAGACGCCGCAGAAGTACCCAAAGACCTACGCTGAAAAGCTCCTGTATCTTAAAGAGGGGCAGTATGCCCCAATGCATTTTCACTGGTCCAAGATGGAGGACATAATAAACAGGGGCGGAGGCAATGTGCTGATCCGTGTCTTCGGCTCCCTCCCCGACGAAGGGATCGACCGGACCTCCGACGTCACCGTCCACTGCGACGGTAGGACCATGACCGTGGCCGCGGGGACCCGGATCAGGCTCTGCCCGGGGGAGAGCATAACGATATATCCCCTCATGTACCACGATTTTGAGGTCGAGAAGGGCGCAGGACCGGTCCTTTTGGGCGAGGTCAGCATGTGCAACGACGACGAGAATGACAACAGGTTCGAGCCTCCAATGGGGCGGTTCCCGAAGATCGAAGAGGACGAGGCTCCCTACAGGCTGCTGTGCTTTGAGTATCCGAAGGCAAGGTAGCCCGGAGAAAGACATGAGGACCCGAAGTAAAAGCCCCTCAAGCCTGATGATATAAGGCTTGAGGGGCTTTTGAACATTCATAGATCGCTTGCCCGGGCCAGTCCGGGGCCTGCCGTGCCGGTGATCATTCAAGATCTTCCATCGCCGGCATGGCGGGGATGGCGCCGGGCCTGGCTACGGTCATCGACGCGGCTTTGTTCGCGAAGGCGGTGATGCTCTTAAGATCGTCTGCGGTCTGTTCATCCAGGCCCTTGTATTTGACGAGCCTGCTGAGGGCGGCGCCGAGGAAGGCGTCCCCCGCGCCGATGGTATCGGCGACCTTTACGGGGATGCCGGCGGCCTTGATGACGGTATCCCCCAGGCGGCAGAGGGCTCCGTTCTCACCTAGGGTCACGAATACCAGGCGCGGGCCGGCCTGGGAGAGGATCAGGCTCCCTTTTTCCGGATCGGAGGTCCCGGTGAGCAGGGAAAGCTCGTCCTCCGCGACTTTTATGATGTCCGCGAGGGGCAGCGGGGCTTTCATAGCTTCGACCGCTTCTTTTTCATTTGGCCAGAGGGCGGCGCGGTAGTTGGGATCGTAACTGATCAGCGCCCCCAGATCCTTCGCTGTCCTGACGGTCTCGGTCACCGCGGTCCGGGAGGGCTCGTCCGTAAGGCTCAGGGAACCGAAGTGGAGGATCTTCGAAGGCTTCAGGGCCCTGAGGGCTTCATCCTTCGTCAGCATGACGTCCGCTCCGGGCTTTCTGTAGAAGGCAAAGGACCGTTCTCCCTTCCCGTCAACGCTGGCGATGGCAAGGGTGGTCCTTACCGCGGGATCCTTTATCATTCCGCTGACGTCGATACCGCAGCCCTCCAGGGTCCTCATAAGAAGATCGCCGAAGGCGTCGTCTCCGACCTTTCCGATGAAGGCGGTCTCTGCGCCCAGCTTTGCCGCCGCTGCCGCCAGATTTGCCGGGGCTCCTCCGGGATTTGCGTCGTAGACCGGGACCCCCAGTTCGCTTACCCCCGACTGGGTCAGGTCTATAAGGGCTTCGCCTATGGATATCACGTCGAGCATCGGATCCTCCTCCCGCGCATTGAAAGTATGGTCACACCATTATTATATATCATCCTGCCGTTTGCCGCGACCCCGCGGGGCCAGAACGGCCGAAAGCTTTGATCTTGTTAAAACCTTTGAATTATGCTGCATATTATTTTAAAATAAAGCGTAACCTTTCTTTCTCTTTTGCGTCTTTACAGGTGTAAGGACTTACAAAAGGAAAACGATCTTATGGAAAAATGCCGCGACGACAGCTATATAGTGCAGCTTTACTGGGACCGGTCCGAGGCCGCCATAGGGGAAAGCTCTGCCAGGTACGGGACGTACTGCAGGGCGGTGGCCTTCGGGATCCTCAGGGACAGGCTCGAGGCGGAGGAGGCCGAAAACGACACCTATCTCAGGGCGTGGAACGCCATGCCGCCCGCGAGGCCTTTGAGCCTTAAGGCCTTTCTCGGCAGGATATGCAGGAACCTTTCACTGGACAGGCTCCGCTTCCTTTCCGCGGAAAAGCGGGGAGGGGGAGAGTCCGACGCGGTGCTGGACGAGCTGGCGGAGGTGGTCTCCGGAGGCTCAGATCCGGTGCATGAGTTGGAGGATCAAAGGCTCACCGAGGCGCTTAACGACTTTCTCGCAGGGCTTGAGGCCGAAAAGAGGAAGGTCTTCATGAGGCGCTACTGGTACATGGACGGCATCAGCGAGATCGCCCGGCTGTACGGCCTTACAGAGAGCAATGTAAAGGTGATCCTTTACAGGCTGAGGCAGCAGCTCAAAGACGTACTGTCGAAAGAGGGGTTTGAAATATGAAAAGCGAAGAGCTGCTGAGAGCGCTCAGCTTTGTCGATGAGAAGTACATAGAGGAGGCGGCAGAGGGGACTGCCGCCGACTCGGACGCTCAGGCGGAGGGGCAGGATACCGCAGAGGATGCGGGGCTCGCCAAGCCTGATATTAAAGCGGATGGCCCCGGTCTTCCCGAAAGGAAGACGGAAGCGCCTAATATCTGGAGGAACAGGAAGATGATCAGGATCGGATCCGCGATCGCGGCAGCCCTGGTGCTGGGGCTGGGGATCGCATCAACTGGCGGAATGATGGGAAAGAGCGCCTCGCAGGCGCCTTCCACACCTAATCTTGCGCCTCCTCAGGCCGCGGAGGCTATGACGGACGCCATAGAAGAGTCCAAGGCCGCGGCGTCTGAAGTGATAGAAGAACTCAAGATGGCTGACGATCCCGGTGACGCAAAGGCCGAGCCTGAAGCGCCTGCTCCCGCTCCCGCGGACGCGGTCCCGGGGGAGAGCGCGAACGCGGAGAATGAGGGAAGCGTGACCGTTCCTTCGGGCAGCGGAGAGCTCCTCTATACCGCCAGCGCGGAATATCCCGATCAGACCCAGTATCCCCAGGAGCCCGGCGATGAGGCATACCAGCCCGGCTTTGACTGGGATAAATATTACAAGGAAAGAAACGAGCAGATGGAGCTCTGGCAGAAGGAGCGCTCCGAAAAGGAAGGGCTCATCGCGGGCGCTTCCGAAGGCTTGGACGTCTTCGCCGAGAAGACCATGAGGGTCTTCCTAAAGACCGATGAGGGGAAAAACCTGCTGTATTCGCCGGTCAACGTCCACATGGCCCTGTCCATGCTGGCCGAGACCACAGACGGCGAGAGCAGGGCGCAGATCCTCTCCCTTCTGGGCTTCAAGGATATCGAGGCTCTGAGGGCCCAGGCTCAGAAGATCTGGCTCGCTTCATATAACGACGACGGCAGGAAGACCATCCTGCCCGGCACCTCGGTCTGGCTGGACGATCAGCTGAACGTAAAGACCGATATCCTGGACAGGCTGGCGGAAAACTACCACGCCTCGTCCTTCGTGGGCGACCTTCAGGCGGACGCCGTGCGCCAGGCCTTCAGGGACTGGCTCAGCGAGATGACCAAGGGCCTTCTGGACGAGCACATAGACAACCTCCAGTTCAGCGACCAGCTGCGGACCATACTGGCGTCGACCCTGTATTACAAGGCCTCCTGGACCGACAGCTTCAATGCCTCCGCAACAAGGGAGGACACCTTCCACGGCTTCGCCGAGGATGAACAGGCAGACTTCATGGAAAGGACCGCAAGGAACGCCTACTTCGACGGAGATGGTTTCAAGGCAGTATCCCTGGGCCTCAACGGAGGCGATCAGATGAGGATCGTCCTGCCCGACGAGGGAAGGACCGCAGCGGACGTCCTGGCGTCGGACGCGCTCTACGATTATCTCGCCATGGCTCCCGGAGCCGAAGGCTCCTCCGCCAGGGTCCATCTGAGGCTTCCCAGGTTCGACGTGGATTACTCAAAGGACCTGATCGAAGGTCTACGGGAACTGGGCGTCACCGACGTGTTTGACGACAGGGCCGACTTCACCCCTCTCTCCGACGATCCTCTCTGCGTCGACCAGATCGAGCATGCGGTAAGGGTCAAGGCCGACGAGGACGGCGTGGAGGCCGCGGCCTACACGGTGATAATGGTCAAGGCGACCTCGGCAATGCCGGAGGAACCCATAGAGTTCACCGTCGACAGGCCCTTCATATTCGAGATCATAAGCTCTGAGGGACTTCCCCTGTTCACCGGGGTCGTCAATCATCTTAAATAGTTTCAGACTTTGTTCAAAAGGAGGTCGGAAATGAAGACTTTTGTTAAAAGAACTGCCGCTCTGGCGCTCACGCTGGCGGTGCTGCTGTCCATGGCGGCCTGCGGAGGCTCCAGCAAGAGCTCATCCTACGTGTCTACGCCTGCCGCTCCTCAGTCCGCGGCAAGCTCATCCTACAACGGTTTCTACGCGGCGGATGAGTTCAAGACCGAGGCCGCGATGCCCATGGAGATGCCTTCACCGGAGCCTGAAGCAGCTGAGGGCGGAAGCCTCGCCGATCCTCTGGCAAGGCCCGACGTAAAGCTCATTTACACCGCCAACATGACGATCCAGACCACCGAATTCGATGAGAGCGTCAAGGGCATCAGGGATCTGGTCGCCCAGTACGGCGGATATTTCGAGAACGTATATACCTACAACGGTCAGTACAACTCCAACGCCAGGTATAACTTAAGGAACGCCAGTTACACCATTAGAGTCCCGTCCTCGTCCTACTCGGACTTCATAGGCTCCATAGGCAGCGGCTTTCACGTGGTGGACCAGAACGAGAGCGTCCAGGACATAGGTCTTCAGTACGCCGAGACTGAGGGCCACATCGAGACCCTCAAGATCAAGCAGAAGAGGCTCCAGGAGCTCCTGGCCGACGCCAAGGAGATGACCGACATCATCGAGCTTGAGAACGCTCTCTCCAACTGCGAGTACGAGCTGGAGTCCTACTCCTCGACCCTCAACCGCTACAACAGCCTGATCGGGTACTCCACCGTCAATCTGCAGCTCAGCGAGGTCGTAAGGGAGACCGACCTGATAATCGAGGATCCCAGCTTCGGGACCAGGATCGCCAGGAGCTTCAAGAACGCCTGCAGCGATTTCGTCACCGGCTGCGAGGACTTCGTGATCTGGCTCATCTACAACATGTTCACCATCATCATTATCGTCATCATCTTGATACTGGTCTTCAAGTTCAGGCTCCTGAGCAGGCTCTTCGCCCCCGTGACCGGCGAGAAGGCCGAGGCCAGAAGGGCCGAGAGAAGGGCCAGAAAGGAAGCGAAGAAGCAGGCGAAGATGGCCGCGAAATACGGTCCTCAGGACCCTTCGACCGTTGAAAGCCCTGATGACAATAAGGGGGAATAGTGGTATAGTATCATCGGAAAGGGTGGTACGAGAAAATAAGCGGTTCGAGAAATGACCTCACCCAGGGTCTGATCTGGAAAAAGTTGATATTTTTCTTTATACCTGTAGCTGCCGGAACCCTGTTCCAGCAGCTTTATAATGCAGTTGACGCGGCGATCGTCGGCAAGTTCGTCGGGACCAACGCTCTTGCCTCGGTAGGAGGCAGCGTCGGCCACATCCTGAACGTCATGGTGGGCTTCTTCATCGCCATGACCTCGGGCTCCGCGGTCATCGTCGCCCATTTTTACGGGTCCGGCGATCAGGACAGGGTAGGCACCGCCACCCGCACCGGCTTCAGTATCTGCAACATCATCGGCGCCATCGTTTCGGGCCTGGGCTTCGTGTTCTCAAGGCAGTTCCTTGAGCTGATGAACACCCCCACGGTCACCATCGACGACTCCACGGTATATCTCAAGACCTGCTTCGCGGCCGCCTGGGCAGTAATGGTCTACAACATGGGAGCCGGCGTGCTCAGGGCTTCCGGGGATTCCAGAAGGCCCTTCTTCTACCTTGCCTGCAGCTGCGTCACCAATATCGTCCTGGACCTTCTGTTCGTCGTGGGCCTTCACATGGGCGTCTACGGGGCCGCTCTTGCCACCGCCATCTCCCAGTTCGTCAGCGCGGGGCTGGTGCTCCTTCGCATGTACACCGCAAGAGAGAGCTACAGGCTGGTCTTCAAGCCCTTTTACATCGACAGGATGATCCTCAGGAAGATGCTCGACATCGGCATCCCCTCGGGACTTCAGAGCAGCATGTACAGCATCTCCAACATGCTCATCCAGGTAGGCATCAATTCCCTTGGACCTCTCGTCGTCGCGGCCTGGTCCCTCACTGGAAAGCTGGACGGCTTCTACTGGGCCATCATGACCGCCGTAGGCACCTCGGTCATCAATTTCGTCGGCCAGAACTTCGGAGCCGGAGATTACGACCGGATCAAGGTCTCGGTCAAGGTGAGCCTTAAGATATTCATGGTCTTCACGATCATAATAATGGTCATATTCCTGGGCTTCGGAAGGCTGCTGCTGCATCTCTTCACCAACGATCTTGAGCTCATAGACACCACGGCCTACATCCTCAGATACTTCGTCCCGTTCTACGTGATCTGGACCTGCATCGAGATCTACTCCGGAGCTCTCAGAGGGGCGGGGGACGCCAGGGTCCCGGTCATCATCACCGGCATCTTCACCTGTCTTCTGCGCGTGGTCTGGGTCTTCACCATTTTCAGGATCAAGCCAACTCTGGCCTGCCTCTGCTGGTGCTACCCGATCAGCTGGGTCGTCACAGGCATCCCGATGTATATCAGATTCAAAAGCGAAAAATGGAACCCCAACAAAAGGGTCGCTCAAAATACAGTCCGCTGATCTAAGGAGGAAACATGAAAAAGAATTACGCGGAGGGCCTTGCGGCCTTCATTGAGGAGAATCCCTCGTGCTTTCATGTGGTGGAGGGACAGGCGAAGCTTCTGGCCCAGGCAGGCTACCAGCTGCTGAGCGAAGGCAGCGAGTGGAAGCTGGATGCCGGTAAAGGATATTATGTCACCCGCAACGGTTCGTCGGTCATAGCCTTCAGGATGCCCGAAAAGAAGGATTTCACCGGCTTCATGGTCATGGCCAGCCATTGCGATTCCCCGACCTTCAAGATCAAGGAAAACCCCGAGATGAACGTCAAGGGGATCTACACCAAGCTCAACGTCGAAGGCTACGGCGGGGCTCTGTTCGCGCCCTGGTTCGACAGACCTCTCTCCGTGGCGGGAAGGCTCTGCGTAAAGACCGATAAGGGCGTCAGGACCGTCAACGTCAAGGTGGACAGGGATCTGGTCATGATCCCCAGCCTTGCGATCCATATGAACAGGGACGTCAACAAGGGCTACGAGTACAAGGTCCAGAAGGACATGCTTCCCCTGTATTCCCTGGGGAAGAAGCCTCTGATGGAACTGATCTGCGAGGAATGCGGCGTCGATAAGGACCTGGTGGTCAGCGGGGATCTCTTCCTCTACAACCGCCAGAAGGCTTCATTCTGGGGTGCCGAGAACGAGTTCCTCTCCGCTCCCAAGCTGGACGACGTGCTCTGCGGATACTGCTCCCTCATGGGATTCCTGGAGAGCAGTCCCAAGGACAGCATCCCCGTCCACGTGATCTACGACAACGAGGAGGTCGGTTCCTCCAGCAGGCAGGGCGCCTGCTCCACCTTCCTTAAGGACGTCCTCATGAGGATCTGCGAGTCCCTCGGACTGGGATACGGGGCATATTCTGCGAAGATCGCCTCCAGCTTCATGCTCTCCGGCGACAACGGCCACGCCCTCCATCCCAACAGAGAGGAAAAATGCGATCCCGTGAACCAGCCCAGGCTGGGCGGCGGCGTGCTGCTCAAGTTCAGCGCCAGCCAGAAGTACACCACCGACGCGATCAGCTGCGGCATCGTCAGGGCCATGGCGGAGAAGGCGGGAGCTCCCGTCCAGGTGTTCACCAACCATTCCGACATCGTCGGAGGCTCTACCATGGGCAACCTCTCCCAGCACCAGATCCCCTTCCTGACTGCGGATATCGGCGCGGCCCAGCTGGCCATGCACTCTCCCTACGAGACCGTGGGAGCCTGCGACGTAGAGGCCATGGTCGCCCTGATCAGGCAGACCTTCTCTTCGAGCCTCAGGCTCACAGCCGACGGGAGCTACGAGATCCTTTAGAGCGGGATGCAGACCAATATATTCAGTTACCTTGAGAATACCGCGGAAAGGTATCCGGACAAGACGGCGCTGGTCGATGATAAGGGCAGCGTCAGTTTTGCCGCGCTTCTGACCGCCGCCCTTTCCATAGGGACAGCGGCCGCGGCGATGATACCCGTCCCGGAGGATCCTCCCTTCGCAAGGCCGGTATGCGTCATGACCGGAAGGGACGCGGACAGCATCAAGGGCTTCATGGGCGCCATCGCGGCGGGCTGCTTTTACGTTCCCGTCGACAGGACCATGCCCAGGGTCCGGATGGAGAAGGTCTTTAAGACCGTCTTGCCGGCTCTGGTCATCGGAAGAAGGGAAGACCGGGAGACCGCCGAAGGCCTTGAGAACGGAGCGCCCTTCCTTGCCATAGAGGACGCGGAGGCAGGCGATATCGATGCGGACCTTCTATCCTTCAGAAGGAGCCTGGTCCTGGACGTCGATCCGGCCTACGTGTTCTTTACGTCGGGCTCCACCGGCGATCCCAAGGGCATTGCGGTGTCCCACGGCAATCTCATCGATTTTACCGAGTGGTACTGCGAGGAGTTCAACAGCAGCGCGGAGGATATCTGCGGCAACCAGCCGCCTTTTTACTTCGACGCCTCGGGAAGGGATCTCTTCCCGTGCCTCAAGACCGGCGGCACCATACACATCCTTCCAAGAAAGCTCTTCATGTTCCCGGCTCTGCTCATAAGATATCTCAACGACAACCGGGTCAACGTGCTCAACTGGGCCACCTCCGCCTTCGATCTGGTGGCAAACAGCAGGGTGCTGGAAAAGCATCAGCCCCTGTATCTTAAAAGGATCGTCCTGGGAGGGGAGGCCCTCCACGCCAGGCAGATCAACCTTTGGAGGAAGGCGGCGCCGGACGCCGAGATCGTCAACGTCTACGGGCCCACCGAGACCACCGTAGACTGCTGCTTCTACCGGGTGGACCGGACCTTCAGGGACGAAGAGCCCGTTCCCATCGGCAGGGCCTGCGCCAATATGCAGCTGATGGTCCTGGATGATGACGGAAGACCGGTAAAGAAGGGCGAAGCGGGAGAGCTCTGCGTAAGGGGCAGGGGAGTATCCCTCGGATACTACGGAGATTTCGAAAAGAGCGATGAACATTTCGTTCAGGATCCCCTTAACCCCTGGTATCACGACAGAGTTTACCGTACAGGTGATATGGTAAAGCAGGGAGAGGACGGGCTTTTGTACTTCCTTTCCCGCAGAGACAGCCAGATAAAGCACATGGGCTACCGGATCGAGCTGGGGGAGACGGAGACGGCCCTCATGAGCATCGGGGGGATAGACCGGGCGGTCTGCCTCTTCGACGGCGGCAGGGACAGGATCGTCTGCGTTTACTGCGGCTCCATCGAAAAGAACGAGGCCGCGGAAAAGCTGGCGGCCCTGATCCCCAGATACATGTGCCCCAACGAATACGTAAGGATCGACCGGATGCCCGAGACCATGAGCGGAAAGCCGGACAGACCGGCCCTGAAGAAGAGGTATATCGATGGACAAGGTGACCTGTGAAAAACAGCTGGGAAGCCTTATAACCGCAGCGCTCCGGCGAAGGCCTTCAACCAACGGCAGGATGAGCCCGGCCTCTTACAGGCTGGCCATCGAGGAGGGAAGGCTCCTTTATGCCGAAAAGGACGGGATGCTGCTGGTCTCAGAAAAGCGCCCGGGCTACGAGCTCTTAAGGTTCTGGGCTCCAGCCGGTATGGAGGAAGAGACCGCAGGATTCGTCGCCGAGAACTCCTCGGGACGGGCGGTATTCGAAGCGGTCTTTAAGCCCGACGGGTCCCCAAGGGGGCTTGCGGCAGCCGCGGACGCCCTGGAAAAGCTGGGCTTTGAGAAGAAGGTCGTAAGGCGCAGGATGAGCGGTCCCATAGACCCGCAAAACTTCGCCCCGGTAGATATCCAAAGGCCCTCCGAAGAAGATCTGGCTCAGGTCTCGTCGATGCTCCTTGAGACCTACGACAACTACACCGGATGCGTCCCGGTAATCAGCGAGCTCAGGCTCCTGGCGAAAAACGGCCTGTTCATCCTGAAAAGCGGTGAAGAGATCACGGCCATGGTCCACTACCTTCCGGACAGCCGGGTCTTCGACGCCACTCACCTGATAGTGAGACCGGCCCTAAGAGGCCAGGGGATAGCGGGAAGGCTCATGGCGGCCGCCATGAAGGAGACGAAGACCGGCGTCCTGAGGCTCTGGGTCAACGACGGGAACACCTCTGCCCTGAGGCTCTACGACAGGCTTCACCTGGAATACGACGGCATGCTGTCCCTCGTATATGAAAGAAACTGAAAAATACGACTACACCGAAAGGAAACAAATGAGAGAAGAAGTGCTTGCCCTGCTCAGGGAGACCTGCCCGGGCATCGATTTTGAGAATGAGAAGGCCCTGGTAGACGACGAGATCCTCGCGTCCCTTGACATCATAACCATCGTATCGGAGCTCATGTACCGCTTCATCATAGAGCTGGACGTGGACGACATCATGCCCGAGAATTTCAACGATCTTGACTCTATCACCGAGCTGGTCGAGAGCAGGCTCGGAGAATAGCCCGAAGGCCCGATGAGCTTCACGTCGCTGCGGTTTCTCGCCCTCATAGGGGGGACCACGGTCCTCTATTATATCGTCCCGAAGAAGATCCAGTGGCTGGCGCTCCTTGCTGCCAGCTGCTGCTTTTACGCTGCCGCGGGAACCTCTGCCGCCTGCTATCTTGGGGGCACGATCCTGATCACCTGGGCGGCCGGCCTCGTCATGGAAAGGCTGCCGGAAAAGAAGCAGCGCCACATGGCGGTGGCGGAGGTCTGCGTCGTGTGCTTCGGACTGCTCGCCCTGGTCAAATACGCGGATCTGGGGCTCATCATGCCCCTCGGCATATCCTTTTACACCTTCCAGTCCGTAGGATATGTGATCGACTGCAGCAGAAAGAAGCAGGCGCCTGAGAAAAATCTTCTCAAATACGCTCTCTTCGTCTCGTTCTTCCCGCAGATGGTCCAGGGACCGGTCAGCCGCTACGGCCAGCTGGCTCCCCAGCTCCTCGCCGAGCGGAAGTTCGACGCGAGAAACGTCAAATTCGGCATCCAGCTCGCCCTCTGGGGATATATGAAAAAGATGATCGTCGCAGACAGGGCGGGGGTCGTGGCTGCTACGGTATTTTCCGACAACCTGTCATATACCGGAAGCATCTCCGTCCTCGCCGCTCTCATGTATACGATCCAGATCTACTTCGACTTTTCCGGAGGGATCGACATCGCAAGAGGCGCGGCCCAGATGATGGGCGTCGACATGACCGAGAACTTCAGAAGGCCCATCTTCGCCCAGAGCCTTGCCGAATACTGGAGGCGCTGGCACATCAGCCTGGGAGCCTGGATGAAGGACTACGTCTTCTATCCGCTGATCCTCAGCAGGCCCTTCATAAAGCTGGGAGGCGCCGCGAGAAAGCACGTCAGGGGAAGGCTCGGCAAGGTCATCCCCACCGCTCTGGCTACCTTCATCGTGTATTTCATCATCGGGATCTGGCACGGAACGGGACTCAAATACCTGGTCTTCGGCCTTTGGAACGGCTGCATCATAACCTCCTCCCAGCTCCTTGAGGGGACATACTCGGATATAAAGAAGGCCATTCATATCTCGGAGAAGAACCCGCTGCTCATCGCGTTTCGGACGGTCAGGACCTTCCTGCTGGTATTCATCGGAAGGTACTTCACCAGGGCAAACGACCTGATGGCGGCCCTTTCCATGCTCAAGAGGAGCATCCTGCTCTTTGAGACCGAAAGCCTCAGAGCCGGCTGGCTCAGCCTTGGTCTGCAGCATAAAGATTATGTTATTATAGGGGCCGGGGTGCTGGTGCTCCTCATCATCGAGACCTATCAGGAAAGGCGCGGCTCCTTCAGGGAGTGGCTCGAGGAAAGATCCCCCTTCGTCCAGTGGCTGTTCATAGTGGTGCCGCTGGTGCTCATGTACTTCCTTGCCATAGACAGAAGCGACTACATCGCCCCCGAGTTCATATACAAACAGTTCTAAGAGATGCACAGAGAAAGACTCAGTTCAAAAAAGTGGCTGGCGCTCTTCGCCTTCACCGTCATACTGCTGGCAGCCGTCTATGCGGGCTTCAACTTCGTCACCGACCCCTTCGGGGCCTTCGGGGACAGGTTCCTGCACTGGTGGAGCTACGATATGACCCAGAATCCCAGGGTGTCCAAGATCTCATATCTGGAGCAGCACAAGGACGAGTACGACTCCTACATCATAGGCAGCTCCGCGTCGAGCTCCTTTCCCATCGACGAGCTCAACGAGTACGCGGACGCCCGGTTCTTCAACATGATCATGTACGGTTCCGACATGCTGGACGTGGAGCAGAGCGCCCGCTGGCTCGTGGAGAACTGCGAGGTGAAGAACCTGATCCTCTGCGTACAGACCCACGACGCCATGCAGTACGACGTGAACAGCGGAAAGCTGACGGACATAATGCACTGCAAGGCCGACGGTTCGGATCCCCTGAAGTTCTACGCAAGGTATCTTTTCTGCGACTGGCGCTACGGCTGGGCAAAGCTCAAGGACCTTAGGCTCGACAAAGAGAGCGGGTATCTTCAGGCCGCCTACGACTGCTTCGATCCCGCGACCGGAGCCTACGACAAGAGCAAGAGGGACGTCGAAGGCATTTCGGATCTGGCCGAATACGTGGCCAGAGACGACTATAAGATCTTTGCCGCCTATCCCCACTACAATTACAATATCTCCTGCATCGACCGGTGCATGGAGAGCCTGAGGAACATCAAGGCTCTCTGCGACGGCAACGGGGTGAAGATGACCGTCATCTGTCCGCCCATGTATTCGGATTATCTCAAGTATTACCGCCACGAGGACCTTATTAGGTTCGGGGTCGAGCTCTCGAAGATCACCGATTTCTGGGACTTCACCATGAGCAGCGCCAGCTATGAGCCCCGCTATTTCTACGATGAGACCCACTTCCGCAACTGTCTGGGCTCCATGGCCCTTGCCAGGATCTACGGCGGGGACGCCTACATTGCCGAGGACTTCGGTTATTACATAAGGCAGGAGACCGCTCAGGCGGCCCTTGAGGCGGAGTTCGCGGCGGTCCCTCTTCCCGAGGAGGAATACACCGCCAAGGTCCCCATCATCACCTATCACGAGACCTACGAGCATCAGGCTGAGTACGGCATAACAACAGCCCTGTTCGAGGAGCACATGAAGGCTCTCCACGAGGCGAGCTGCACCGCCATCGATCTCGACGATCTCAGGGATTACGTCCTGCACGGGAAGGAGCTTCCCGAGAGGCCGGTCCTGATAACCTTTGACGACGGTTACAAGTGCAATTTCGACCAGGCCGGTCCGGTACTGGAGAAGTACGGGTTCAAGGCCACGGTCTTTGCCATAGGCGTCTCGGTGGGGAAGGATTCCTACAAGGACACCGGCCGGAAGATGAACCCGCATTTCAGCGTGGACGAGGCCATGGACATGATCTCAAGGGGCCTGTTCAGGGTCCAGAGCCACGGTTATGACGTCCACGAGGTGGAGGGGCTGGATCCCGACCCGATAAGGATCGGCGTCCTTCCCAGGGAGGGCGAGACCGAGGCCGAGTACGTCAGCTTCCTCAAGGAGGATGCCCGGACCATGAAGAGGATCCTCCTCTCGATGGGAGAGCAGCAGGGCGTCTTCGCCTATCCCCACGGCAAGTATACCGAGCTCAGCGAGGTGGTCCTCGCCGGGGAGGGCATATGGTCCACCGTCACCACTCAGGAGAAGATCGAAACGGTCGTAAAGGGCCTTCCCCAGAGCCTGATGGCCATGGGCAGGTTCAGCATGGAGAAGTGGGTCACCGCCGACCAGCTGCTGGAGAAGATCGGTTACGACAGGCTCACGGAGCAGCCTGATCCTTAGGAGCGAGGGGTGGCGCAAGGAGACACCGCGCACATTATACGCGCGGCGGGTGACTCAAAGGTGGGGCCCGCCGCCGAGTGCTCGCAGGCGGATGGGACGGATGCCTTAGAGGCAGGACCCGCCGCGGGCCCCCGGGCGTCTCAGGCACAGGAAGCAATATACACCAGTTACTCATTTTTAAATATCAAATACAGTTCAGCGATCCAAGGAGGAAAAAATGTTTCTTGAAAAAATGACATGGAAGCAGGCCGGAGAGTTCCTTAAGAAGGACCCCGTCTGCGTGATCCCCATCGGAAGCACCGAGCAGCACGGACCCCAGTGCGCCCTTGGCACCGACTTCCTGGTCCCCAGAAACCTTGCTGAAAGGCTCGACAAGATGATCGGAGAGGACATAGTCATCGTTCCGACCATCCCCTACGGAGTCTGCGAGTATCACATGAGCTTCCCCGGCACCATCAACATCGGCCTGGACGGCCTGCAGCTGGTCCTGGGCAGGGTAGCCTCCGCCATGATGAGCCACGGCCTTAAGAGGTTCGTCGTCATCAACGGCCACGGCGGCAACACCCCTGCGATCCAGAAGGTCTCCCTGGACGTTTATCACGCCGGCGGCATCATGGCCAGCGTTGACTGGTGGAGCCTGGTCGGCCAGCTGGACGACCGCTTTAAAGCCGGCGGCCACGGAGACCGGATCGAGACCTCCGCCATGATGGCGGTCTGCCCCGAGGCGGTGGATCTTTCCCTCTGCATGCCCATGAACCCCGGCCAGCCCACCGAGAAGATCAGCGCCAAGTACATCCAGGTCATCAGCTTCAGCGGCGGCACCGTGGGCCTCACCAGAGACACCAAGGAGCTGGCTCCCAGCGGCTGGTTCGGCCCCTACGATCCCAAGGACGCCACCGCGGAAGAGGGCGAGGACATGCTGAATATCGCCGCGGGATACATAAAGGACTTCATCCCCGAGTTCAGGAAGATCGCTCTTCCCGAAAAGTAAAGCGAATGCCCTAAAAGAAATAAGGCATAAAAAGACCGGCAGTTCAGGCTGCCGGTCTTTGATATCGACGCTATATATGATCAGTACCGTTCTTCTTCTCCGGCGGGCTCCTTCCTGTTGCAGAAGGTGGACCTTACGAAGAATTTGCTGGCGATGGACTGGGCAAAGTTGTCCATGAGATACTTGTTCTCCCTCCCCGGGATCACCTCGTTCCTGATGCAGACCTCCCCGCTGAATACCGCGCTGACCGCCTTTTCCATGGCCTCGCAGAACCGGTCGTAGGCCAGGGGAGTATCGTCCAGACCTATGCCGAGCCTGATGAGTTTGCCCGCGTCCTCAGTGGTATAGCAGGTCTTCACCAGGTAGACCACGATGACCATGGCAAGGGACAGGGTCGAATACTGCTTGTTTACCGGGGCGTCGACGATCCTGGCCTTGACGTAGTTGTTGATCATGCTCTTGGTCAGGGGCTGAAGGCCAAGTTCTTCGGCCACCGGTTCGAAATTGTTGTTGACGAACCGGATCAGCTGGTCCATGTACAGTTCTATGTTCGGAAGCTCGTTCCATCTGGGTACCCTGAACGAAGCGGCGATGTCAGTCATCAGATATCCCTCCTTGTAGTATTATATACCACATCACGGATAAATAATCAATCATGTACGGGTGTCGCAAACGAAAGGGATCCATGTACAGATCGAGCCTCCTGCCCATAAATCGACATTTCGCGGACATATACTGCGCCCGCCGGTTTGACCGCATCCTTCAACTGTGCTAAATTGGTATAGGTCTGAAACAGATCCTTTGAAGCTTCCGTTCCGGGAGCTTTTCGCATTGTGATAATAATCAGGAAGGTATAAAGGATATAGAATGAACGAAGTAAAGAAACCGAAGCTTCCCCTTGCCGTCTATTATGCCATCGCCATGCTGATCGTGATCCTGGTCAACGGCGCGCTGATACCGATGATAGCAAGGCAGCAGATCAAAGACGTGGACTACGGCACCTTCATGACCATGACCGAGAGCGGCGATATCGGCAGGGTCCAGGTGGACGACGACAAGATCCTCTTCACCAATAAGGACGGGTCCCAGATCTACCGGACCGGCATCATGGACGATCCCGGACTGGTGGAAAGGCTCCACGCTTCGGGCGCCGAGTTCTCGGGGACCATCGTTGAGGAGATGTCGCCCTTCATGAGCTTCATCACCAGCTGGATCCTCCCCATACTCTTCTTCTACGCCATCGGCCAGTTCCTGACCAAGAAGATGATGGACAGGGCAGGAGGCGGCGCAGGCTCCATGATGTTCAATATTGGCAAGAGCAATGCCAAGGTCTACGTAAAGTCCTCGGACGGCATCAAATTCTCCGACGTTGAAGGCGTGGACGAGGCCGAAGAGAACCTTCAGGAGATCGTCGAATATCTTCACGATCCCGGAAAATACAAGGAGATCGGAGCTTCCATGCCCAAGGGCGTGCTGCTGGTAGGCCCTCCGGGCACCGGCAAGACCATGCTGGCCAAGGCCGTCGCGGGCGAAGCCAACGTGCCCTTCTTCTCCATGTCGGGATCCGAGTTCGTCGAGATGTTCGTCGGCATGGGTGCTTCCAAGGTCCGCGACCTGTTCAGACAGGCCAAGGAGAAGGCTCCCTGCATCGTGTTCATCGACGAGATCGACGCCATCGGGCAGAAGAGGAGCACCGGCGCGGGCCTGGGCGGGAATGACGAAAGAGAGCAGACCCTCAACCAGCTCCTGACCGAGATGGACGGCTTTGAAGGAAACAGCGGCGTCATCATACTGGCCGCGACCAACAGGCCCGAGTCCCTGGATCCCGCTCTCACAAGGCCCGGCCGCTTTGACAGGAGGGTCCCCGTGGAGCTTCCGGATCTCAAGGGCAGGGAGGCCATCCTGAAGGTCCACGCAAAGAAGATCAAGTACGACGAGAAGGTCGATTTCGAGAAGGTCGCCCGGATGGCGTCGGGAGCCTCCGGAGCGGAGCTGGCCAATATCGTCAACGAGGCTGCCCTCAGGGCGGTGAGAGCCGGCAGGAGCTTCGCCGACCAGACCGACTTTGAAGAGAGCATCGAGGTGGTCATCGCGGGCTATCAGAAGAAGAACGCCATTCTGACCGATCAGGAGAAGAAGGTCGTCGCGTATCATGAGATAGGCCACGCCCTGGTCGCGGCGAAGCAGACCCACAGCGCTCCGGTCCAGAAGATCACCATAATCCCCAGGACCTCCGGCGCTCTGGGATATACCCTTCAGGTGGAGGAGGGCAACCACTACCTGATGACCAAAGAGGAGATCGAGAACAGGATAGCGACCCTCACCGGCGGCAGAGCGGCTGAGGAGGTCGTCTTCGGCACCGTCACCACGGGAGCTTCCAACGATATCGAGCAGGCCACCAAGCTGGCTCGGGCAATGATCACCCGCTACGGCATGAGCGACGACTTCGGCATGGTCGCCATGGAGACCGTTCAGAACCAGTATCTCGGAGGAGATACCACCCTGGCATGCTCCGCCCAGACCCAGGCGAAGATCGACGAACAGGTGGTCGCTCTGGTCGGAAAGCAGCACGAAAAAGCGGTCTCGATCCTCAAGGAGAACAGGAAAAAGCTGGACCAACTGGCGTCCTATCTTTACGAGAAGGAGACCATCACCGGCGACGAGTTCATGAACATACTGGATCGTCCATAAACGTTTACATTTCGAAATACCTTGAAAATCCAGCGTTTTATTAGTTTTTAATGATTGACATGTTCGAGTAGTGATGCTAATATAGTTTTCGATACTACATCACAATATTTCGAATACGAGGATATTTTCTATGAATAACGAAGCAAAGATGACGTTCGGACAGCAGTACGCAAAGACCCTGAACGAGTCCAAGGACCCCTATCAGGTCGGCCACAGCGTCCGTCCTGTCGATACTCTTAAGGATATAATCGAGGGCGGGGCAAAGCTCTACGGCGACAGACCTGCCTTCTGGCAGAAGTTCGACGGAAAGACCTACACTCCCAAGAGCTACAACGAGGCCCTTGCCGACGTCAACGCTCTGGGCACCGCTCTTCTTTCCCTCGGTCTTAAGGGAAAGCACATCGGCATCATCGGTGAGAACTCCTACTGGTGGGCAGTGGCGTATTTCGCGGCTCCCAGCGGAGTAGGCGTCAGCGTCCCTCTGGACAAGGAACTGGCGGCGGAGGATCTCAGGGCCCTGGTCCGCGAGGCGGACGTCAAATGCGTCATCCTGAGCCCCAGGTTCGAGAAGGTCTTCGCTCCGATGCTGACCGAAGACGATGCTCCCATACTGATCACCACCGGCGATAAGCCCTCGGATCCCGCCATCCTGACCTTTGCGGACATGCTCGAAAAGGGCAGAAAGCTCATGGAAGAGGGCGACAGGAGCTTCCTGGATGCCGAGATCGACACCGAGTGCATGTCAGTGCTCCTGTATACCTCCGGCACCACCGGCCTTTCCAAGGGCGTCATGCTCTCCCACAGGAACCTCTGCGCCGACGCAATGATCTGCCAGTCCATCTTCAGATGCGGCCCCGACGACGTGTTCTTCAGCGTCCTGCCCGTCCATCACACCTACGAGTGCACCGGCGGCATGCTCTATCCCCTCATGGTGGGAGCCTCCATCGGCTACTGCCAGGGCCTGCGCTACATGCAGCAGAACCTTAAAGAGCTGCGCCCGACCTTCTTCCTGGGCGTTCCCCTCATCTTCGAGAAGTTCTACGCCAACATCTGGAAGACCATAAGAAAGGGCGGCAAGGAGAAGGCCGTAAAGACCCTGCTGGGCGTCCAGAGGACCCTCCACAAGGTCGGCGTCAACAAGCAGCTGAAGCCTCTCAAGGCCATCACAGACGTCTTCGGCGGAAGGCTTGAGAACATCGTCAGCGGCGGCGCGGCCATCGATCCCGCCATCCTGGACTTCTTCAACGACGCCGGAGTCTTCGCGGCTCAGGGCTACGGCCTCACCGAGTGCGCTCCTCTGGTCTCGGTCAATCCCAACAAGCGCGAGATGCTCAGGAACGCTTCCGTCGGCCACGCTCCCATCACCATCGACGTCAGGATCGCGGATCCCGATGAGGACGGCAACGGCGAGATCTGCGTAAGGGGCGCCAATATCATGCTGGGCTACTACAAGATGCCCGAGCAGACCGCGGAGGTCCTCAAGGATGGCTGGTTCCACACCGGCGACCTGGGCCATCTGGACAAGGACAACTACATCTACATCACCGGCCGCAAGAAGAACGTCATAATCACCGCCAACGGCAAGAACGTCTTCCCCGAGGAGCTGGAGTATCACCTGCAGAAGAGCAATTACGTCGAGGAGGCCTTCGTCTGGGCCGACGAGACCGAGAGGGGCGACGACAAGAGCATCATAGCGACCATTAGGCCCAACGACGACTACTTCGAAGAGGTACTGGGACACAAGCCCAACGAGGACGAGCATCAGGAGATCCTTCAGAAGGTCGTGGACGACTACAACAAGGACCAGCCCATCTACAAGAGGATCGGAAGGCTGGTCGTAAGGACAGAAGACTTCGAGAAGACCTCGGCCTCCAAGATCAAGAGGTTCGCGGCGGAGAACAAGAGGCTGGACTAAGCTAAATACCGAACAACGCGGAAGCGGGGCCATTGAGGCCCCGCTGTTTTTGCGCTCAAAACCGTCCGGACCGCTCCGGACGTTGAAAACTGCCTGTCCGCGCGCTTTCGTCAGCGGAGCAGGTCTGAGTAATGGGCCCTTTCTCCCCCTATATACTTGGGGCGGACCCTAGCTGAGACGACCCGCGCCTCTCCGATGTGGTCATGCTCGAGCCTTACGGGGACCGCAACTCTCTTCAGGTGCATGCCGATGAGGGTGTCTCCGATATCTATCCCGGCGTCGGCGCGTATCTCCTCCAGAACGACGGGGTCTTTGAAATTTTTGTATGCGGCGGTAGCGAAGGATCCGCCGGCCTTGGGCTGGGGAACGGCGTTGACGATCTCGTCGAGGGGACGGGCCTGCCGCTCGATGACCACAGCCCTGTTGAGATGCTCGCAGCACTGAGCCGCAAGGTAGATGCCCTTTTCGCAAAGGACCTGGTATATCCCCGAAAAGACCGCTTCCGCCGCTTCGAAGTTGGAATTGCTCCCTATCCTTGAGCCGCAGACCTCCGAGGTCGAGCACCCGACGACCACCGTCTGGCCTTCCCTGAGCTGCGCTTTTTCGCAGAATTCCCTGCACATTTCGGACGACTGCTTTTTTAATTCTTCATACATGCTAACTGCTCCTGTCATTGACCGTTACTGCTTGTGCGATATGAGACGCCTGAAAAGATCCTTGAGCCCGAACCTGTAGCAGAGGACCATCCCGAGGACCGCTCCGAGGGCTGCCTGGGCGATCTCATACGGAAGCTTGATCATCGCGTATTCAAAGGTGCTGTAGATGAATATCTTTCCCAGAGTATACCCGGTGACCATTATGACGGATCCGGCCGCGACGGCGATCCATGAGGCGGCGACGGGATGATTTTTAAGGACCTTATGGGATATCAGAGAGATGACGACTGCCTGCAGGCCGTGGGTGACCAGGGATACGAACATCGGCAGGGGATAGAATATCAGGTCGCCAAGGAAGGATCCGACGCCTCCCGCAATGAAAGCCTCAAAAGGATCGAGAAGCAGGCCCGCGATGCAGATCACGGCGTCGCAAAGATAGAGGTGCCCGCCCGGGACCGGGATCCCGAAGGACGACAGGGCGATGTTCATCGCCATGAACAGCGCTGTGAAAGTGATCCTTACCGTTGATATGCTTTTCCGGCTGGCATTCATCGTTTTGCTCCCTTAAAAGTAATTTAATGAGAGTATAGCCGCTGGTTGGTCATATTGAAATAACCAAAACTTAAAATTATTATATGACCAGACCGCCATCGATGAGAGCAAAAGCGGCGGCGCGAAATGGTAAGTGTTGTCGATTGGCGCACAAAAGCCGCTCGGAAAGCTCCGGGCGGCCTTTGCGTTTTCTTGAGAACAATGCTTTCAGGCAGTCTTTATGACCGCTATTTAAGATAATTGTCCATCCAGTCCGCGATCTCGGTGAGGCGGGTGATCCTGTTCCTGGGCTTGCCTCCTCTGGACAGGCCGTGGCTCTCGCCGTGGAAGAGGACGAAGCGGGTGGGGACAACAATATGGATATGATTATTGATGCTATAATGATAATATGGTAAAATACAATTGATAATTGTTATTATCTCTATCACAAGTATTGCTACTGTTTTTCTTGTTGTATTAAAGAATTATTCATAATTAGAAAGGCAAGGAGGAATTTGGGATGAACAGCTATGATCCGCATTTTAAGTTGATGGCGTGTTTATTAATAGAGTGATCTAGCAATGCGTCGTTCAACAAAGAAAATAGCATCTACAGTATTGGTTGCTTTATTGAGTGTGTTCATTATAAAGGCAAATATTACACATGAAGAACCTGGTATAATTATACAAATTGATCCCGAGCAGGTTTCCTACTTTAAGTCATACTGTTTTTCATTGGGGCCTAAAACCGTGCGAAAAGATGACAGTCCGGAGCTGTTCTTCACGCTCCTTGACATAGTGAACGGGGAGTATGATTACTATGATACCTGCAAACGTCCGGAGGCAGCTGGAGGAGGACCTGCCGGTGTAGGATTTTACGACCAAAATGATGAACAGATCTATTTGTTGAGATTCAGTTACGATCATATCTATGTTCCGTATAAAAGTGGAAAATACTTCAAACGGTATAAACGAAATGAAGATCCACAGGAACTCAATCGTTTTTTCATGTCATTATACGGTGTGACACAATAACGACTGATGCATTTTATCTGATCGTTTATTAGATCAAGTGGATCAAAAAAAGCTTACAAAGCCGCCCGGAAAGCTCCGGGCGGCCTTTGCGTTTTCTTAAGAACAATGCTTTCAGGCAGTCTTTATGACCGCTATTTCAGATACTTGTCCATCCAGTTCGCTATCTCGGTGAGCCGGGTGATCCTGTTCTTCGGCTTGCCTCCTCTGGACAGGCCGTGGCTCTCGCCGTGGAAGAGGACGAAGCGGGTGGGGACGCCGAACTTCTGAAGGGCGGTGTACATCTGAAGTCCCTCGCCCATGTAGCAGCGGAAGTCCCTGTCGGAGTGGATGAAGAGGGTGGGAGTCTTGGCCTTGTTCGCGAATTCGATGGGGGACTGATCGCGGACCACCTGGGGATCTCTCCACACGTCGCCCTGAACGATCTCCTCGCCGTAGCCCAGGCCGATATCGGTGTAGAGGTTCTGGGCCAGCCAGTTGGAGATGCTGCGGCAGCTCACAGCGGCAGCGAACCGGTCGGTATGGCCTATGATCCAGTTGGTCATGTAGCCTCCGTAGCTTCCGCCGGTGACGCCCAGCCTCTTCTTATCGATCATGGGGTAAGTCTCCAGGACCTTATCGGTAAAGGCCATGATGTCGCTGTAGTCGATGGTTCCCAGCTTTCCTCTGAGCTCCGCGAAATCGCTTCCTCTGCCGTCGCCCCCTCTGGGGTTGCAGTAGAAGACGAAGTAGCCTTTTGCGGCCAGCATCTGCATCTCGTGGTGATAGGGGGTGCCGTAGGCTCCGAAGGGGCCTCCGTGGATCTCAAGGATCGCGGGATAGGTCTTTCCTTCTTCAAAGCCGGCAGGCTTTATGACCGCGCCGTTGATCTGCCAGCCGTCGTTCATCACGGACAGAGGCTCGGGCAGGGGGATCTCGGTCTCTTCAGCCAGCTCGTCGTTGAAGCCGGTGAGCCTTACGAATTCGCCGTTTTTGATCTCGTAGAGCTCGGAGAGCCTGTCCTCGGCGGTGCAGGCTGCCAGGATCCTGCCGTTCTTCACGGTGATCGAGTCGATGGAACCCTTGACCTCGCAGACGGTAGAGAGGGCGCCGTTCTCGAATCTTCTCAGTGCAGTCTTGAGATCGCAGGCGGTGAGATAGTACAGGGCCCTGCCGTCGAAGGCGGTCCTTGCTCCACCGCCGTAGGTGGAATCTCCGCCGACTCCGCTCCCGGCGACCTCGTCCTTCTCAAAGAGCTTGACGGGGCCGTTCTCCCCGAGGGAGTAGACCTTGGGGATCTCTCCGATGCCGTGGAGCTTTCCGTCCGTCATGGAAGCGACAGGCTGTCCGTCAAGGAAGTTCACCCAGCTGACCTGCCATGCCCCGTCCGGCACCAGGACCTTCTTTTCTCCGTTCTCGAGGAGGGTTATCCCTGCGCAGGGACTGAAGACCTTGTCATAGCAGTGGGAGCTGTAGATCACTCTGCCGCCGCAGACGGCAAAGCCGCCGACCTGCTCGTTCTCGCCGGTGACCGGTTCGGGCTTTCCGTCCTTTACCAGATAGAGCCTGCTGCGCAGACCGTCGGTAAAGCCCTTGCCGTCCATCCAGAAGGGGATCTCCTCGAATACCTCGTAGGCGTCGTCCCTCTTTTCGCGCATATCGTACTTGGCGAGGACCGCGAAGCCGCCATCCATTTTCTTGATATCGAGAACGGTGAGGGGGAGCCTCATGCATTCCTGAGCCTCACCGCCATTAAGGCCAAGCCTGTAGAAAACGGTCAGCTGCTCCTTCTTTTTCAGGGCTTCCTTGGTCCTGGGATCCCTTGCCGAGGCGAACATGAGGCTGTCTTCGTCAAGCCACAGTGCGGTCCTTACGTCCCTGCTGGTGGTGAGCCTTCTGGTCTTTCCGTCCTCCAGCAGCCAGAGGTCGCTCTCGTAATCGTTTGTCTCCTCCTTTGCCATGGTCACCGTGAAGAAGGCCTTGGTGCCTTCGGGGGACCACTGGGGACCGGAGACGAATCTGAACCTGTAAAGGTCGTTGATCTCAACTTTTCTCATAAGTTTCTCCTGTAGACTCTTAAAAGTACTGCCCGGACACCTGATCCGGGCAGCACTGGATGCGTTAAGTTATCAGGCGGACGGTCCCTTTATTTGAGATACTTGTCCATCCAGGCGGTGATCTCTTCGATGCGGCGGACTCTGTTCTTGGGCTTGCCGCTTCTGGAGAGCTCGTGGTTCTCGCCGTGGGCCAGCCACATGCGGGTATCGACGCCGTTGAGCTTCAGCGAAGAGAACATCTGCAGGCCTTCTGCCATCCAGCAGCGGTAGTCCTGATCGGAGTGGATGAAGAGGGTCGGGGTCTTGACGTTCTTGGCGTACTTGAGGGGGGAGTGCCACCAGAGCTTCTCGGTGTCGTTCCAGGGGTCTCCGGCGCACTGGTCGTTTCCGAACCAAGGACCGATGTCGCAGGTGAGGTAGAAGCTTACCCAGTTGGAGATGCTCCTCTGGGCCGCAGCTGCGTGGAACCTGTCGGTGTGGCCGATGATCCAGTTGGTCATGAAGCCGCCGTAGCTTCCGCCGGTGACGCCCAGTCTTTCCTTATCGATCATCGGATACTCCTCCAGGACCTTGTCGCAGAAGGCCATCAGGTCGTCGTAATCGATGGTGCCGTACTTGCCTCTCAGATCGCCGAATTCGCCTCCGCGTCCCTGTCCGCCTCTGGGATTGCAGTAGAACACGAAGTATCCCTTGGCTGCCCAGACCTGCATCTCGTGGAAGTAGGGGGTGCCGAAGGCGGCGAACGGTCCGCCGTGGATGTCCATGATGGCGGGATAGGTCTTGCCTTCTTCATAATCGGTGGGCCTGAGCACGTAGCCGTTGATGTCCCAGCCGTCGCTCTTTACGGAGATCCTCTCGGGCTTCGCGATGAGGCGTCCGGTGAAGAGCTCCTCGTTGAACCTGGTGATCTGGACCAGAGAACCGTTCTTTACTTCGTAGAGCTCGGGGAGCTTGTCCTCTGCCACTCTGGTGGCCAGGATCTTTCCGTTCTTTACGTCGATGTGGTCGACGGAGCCAGTGGCGGTGAGAACGGTCTCGAGGCCTTCTCCGCTGAACTTCCTCATGACGGAGTAGGTGTCGACGACGGTGACGTAGTAGAGGTCATTTCCGTCGCAGACGATCTTCTTTCCGCTGCCAAGGGAAGAGTCTCCGGTGACCCCGGAACCGATGACCTCCTCGTTGTCGAAGAGGAGCCTGGGCTCGGGACCGTCGAGGGCGTACATGGCCGCGATCTGGTTGCGTCCGTGGAGCTTTCCATCGGACAGGGTCGCTACGGGGATGTCGCCCCAGAAGCCTGCCCAGTGGCTGTTCCATGCGGGTCCGTCGGGGATGAGGACCTTTCTCTCGCCGTCCTTAAAGAGGCTGATCCCGATATCGGTGCCCTGATAGTTCTCGAAGTCGTGGGAAACGATGATGATGTCGTTGCCGTGGACGTTGCAGGAGGAGACGGACTCGTGCTCTCCGGTCATGGGCTCGGCCTTGCCGTCCTTTACCAGATAGAGACGTCTTCTGATCTTGGAGCGGTAGCCCTCTCCGTTGAACCAGAAGGGGAGCTCCTCGAAGACCTCACAGAGGGGGCTGTCCTCGCCGGAGAAGTCGTACTTGGCGACGCAGGCGAAGGTGCCGTTCTCAAGCTTCTGCAGGGATGCTTCCTTGAGGGGGAGCCTCATGCACTCCTGAGCTTCTCCGCCGTTGAGGTCCAGGCTGTAGAAGACGGTCAGGGCTTCACCCTTCTTGACGGCTTCCTTGTCCTCGGCCTTTCTCAGGGAGGAGAACATCAGGGTGTCGTTGTCCAGCCAGAGGGCGGATCTGACGTCGTGGCTGGAGGTCAGTCTGCAGTATTCGCCGTCCTTGAGCATGTACAGGTCGTACTGATAGTTGTTGTTCTTCTCGCAGGCCTGGGCGACAGTGAAGACCGCCTTGTCGCCTTCCGGTGACCAGGAAGGCGCTGAGACGAATTTAAAATCGTAAATATCCTTTACATCTACTTTGCGCATTTGCTGACTCCTTTACTTGAGATATTTGTCCATCCACGCGGTGATCTCGTTGATCCTGCGGACCCTGTTCTTGGGCTTGCCCTCTCTGGAGAGGTTGTGGTTCTCGCCGTGGAAGAGGCAGATCCTGGCGTCTACGCCGTGGAGCTTCAGGGTCGAGAACATCTGGATGCATTCGGCCATCCAGCAGCGGTAGTCCTGATCGGACTGGATGAAGAGGGTCGGGGTCTTTGCATTGGCCGCGTACTTGAGGGGAGAGTGCCACCAGAGCTTCTCGGTGTCGTCCCAGGGATTGCCCTGCAGCAGCTCCTGATTGTACAGGTAGCCGTTGTCGGTGCAGAGGAACTTGCTGATCCAGTTGGAGATGCTCCTCTGGGCTGCTGCCGCGTGGAACAGGTCGGTGTGGCCGATGATCCAGTTGGTCATGTAGCCGCCGTAGCTTCCGCCGGTGACGCCAAGCCTTTCCTTGTCGATCTGGGGGAACTGCCTGAGGACTTCCTCGGTGAAGGCCATGATGTCGTCGTAGTCGATCTTGCCGTACTGGCCTCTCAGATCCGCGAACTCATTGCCCCTGCCGTCTCCGCCTCTGATGTTGCAGAAGAATACGAAGTAGCCGGCAGACGCCCATACCTGCATTTCATGGAAGTACTGAGCGCCATACGCGCCGTGGGGGCCTCCGTGGATGTCGAGGATGGCAGGGTAAGTCTTTCCTTCTTCATATTCCGCGGGATAGATCACGTAGCCGTTGATCTTCCAGCCGTCGCTGACTGCGGTGATGGGGTGGGGCAGCTGGACCGCTCTTTCGGTCATCTCTTCGTTGAAGAAGCTGAGCTGCTTCATCTCGCCGTTCTCGACGCAGTAGAGCTCGGGGAGCTTCTGCTGGGTGACGGAGCTTACGAGGACCTGGCCGTTCTTTACGGCGATGGCGTCGATGGACACGGGGGCGTGGAGCAGGGTCTCGAGCCTGCCGTCCTTGAGCCTTCTGAGCACGGACCAGCTGTCCTCAACAGCGGTGTAATAGAGCCAGCCGTCATCGACTGCCATCTTGGCGCCGCCTCCGAAGGAGCTGTCGCCTGCGACGGTGGTGACGGGGGTCTCTTCCATGGTGGAGATCTGGACAGGCTTTGCGCCCTCGATGCAGTAGAAGTAGGGGACCTGGCTGGCGCCGTAGTCCTTCATGTCACTCATGACTGCCATGGCCTTGCCGTCCATGAAGAAGAGGCCGTGGACGTTCCAAAGACCGTCGGGGATGATGGTCTTTCTCATGCCGTTGACGTAGGTGTAGACGCCGGAGGTCATGCCCATGACGTCCTTGTAGTCCTTGGTCGCAAAGATGAGCCTCTCGCCGTCGGCAGCCCATGCGCCGACCTGCTCGTACTCGCCGGTGACAGCGGTGAGCTTTCCGCCGTCCATGACCCAGAGCCTCTTTCTGGTGTCGGAGGTGTAGCCCTCGCCGTTCTTCCAGAAGGGGATCTCGTCAAAGACTTCCCAGCCGGGATCTCTGTCCTTGTTGTTGTCCTGGGCTGCCAGGAAGGCGTACTTTCCGCAGGAAAGGACCTTGAGGCCGGAGGCCTTGAGGGGGATCCTGACCAGCTCCTGAGCTTCGCCGCCCTTGAGGCTCAGCTGATAGAAGACGGTGAGGCAGCCCTTCTTTGCGGCTTCCTTGTCCTCAGCTTCTCTCAGGCCGGAGAAGAACAGGGTGTCGTTGTCCAGCCACTGGGCGCCTCTGACGTCTCCGGTGGAGGTCAGCCTTCTGAGCTTCCCGCCTTCAAAGAGCCAGGCGTCGGCCTTGTAGCCGTTGGACTTCTCATCAGCCGCGTAGAGGGTGAAGACGGCTTTCCTGCCGTCTTCGGACCACTGGGGAGCGGCGACGAATTTGAACTGATAAAGATCTTCTGCAGTTACTTTTCTCATTCTTTATGCTCCTGAATACATATTATCGCAAGAGACGGGCGGACTTGAGCCCGCCCGTCCGAGGTGACGATGGATGCTAGTTCTTGTAGTCGATGGTGGCGTTGCCGTTCTCGTCGTAGGTGACAGCGTCCTTGTCCAGATTGAAGGCCTTCATGTACTCGAAGTACTCGGCGATGGACTTGTACTGGGGCTCGTAGTCGGCTACGATCTTCTTGGCGCAGGCAGCGTCGTCGGAGAGGAGGGCGTCAGCGACCATGAGCTGGATCTTGGCGGAGTTGATGCACAGTCTCTCGGGGCTCTCTACGAAGTAATCGATGCCGTGGCCGGTGCCGATGGCGCCGCCGCAGTGGATCTGGACGCCGGGCATGACGCAGGTCAGGTCGCCGAAGTCGGAGGAACCGGTGCTGATGGCGTTGTAGTCGAACTTGACCCTGTCTTCACCGACCAGGTCCTTGCAGAGCTCTTCGGTCAGCTTCATGAACTGAGGATCGTGATACTCGGGGGCGTATCCCTGCCTGTCGCAGAGGACTACGCCGGCTCCCATGGCGAGAGCGCCGCCTGCCAGGGCCCTGTTGATCTTCTCGTTCTCTCTCTTCATAGCCTCGAGGTTGTTGCCTCTGACGTAGGACTCGATGACCATCTCGTCGGGGATGATGTTGACGGCGCAGTTGACGCCCTTCATGATCGGGTGGAAGCGGATGGTGTCCTTCTCCTGGAAGGTCTCTCTCAGATCGTTGACGGCCTGGAGTCCCAGCATGGCTGCGTATTGGGCGTTGATCCCGAGGTGGGGAGCGCCGCCGGCGTGGCTGGACTTGCCCTTGTAGGTGATGGTCTTGGCGACGCAGCCGTTGTTGCCCTTGCCGCATCTGAAGTCCAGATCTCTTTCGGTCATGCCGTGGACCATGAAGGCCAGATCTACGCCGTCATAGTAACCTCTGTGCATGAATTCGACCTTGCCGCCCATGTAGCTGATGACGCCCTTCTTGCGGAGCTCTTCTCTGTAGGCCAGCTGGATCATCTCCTCAGCGGGGACCAGCATCAGGCGGATCTTTCCGGAAAGACCGTCGAGGGCGCCGGGCTCGGTGAGAGCGGCGGCGATGCCCAGCATGGTGGCAGCCTGTGCGTGGTGGCCGCAGCAGTGGGTCATTCCGTTGACGGACTCGGGATGGTTGGCGATGTCAAGAGCGTCGAGCTCGCCCATGATGCAGAGGCAGGGACCGGGCTTTCCGGTGTCCAGATCGGTGTAGAATCCGGGGATCTTGCCGAATCTGTCATCCTGGTCCGCTCTTACCAGCTTGTAGCCCAGAGCCTCGAACTTCTCGATCAGATACTCATTGGCCTGCCACTCGGTGTAGCCTACCTGGGGGTGGGTCCAGATGAAGCGCTCTGCGTCGAATACCATCTGTCTGTACTTTTCAACGTTCTTTACGATAAAATCTTTTCTTACGTTCATTTTTTCTCCCTTATGTCTGTAAAAGTGATAGTTGGTCATTTAACTTGCAGGAGCCTTCGGCGCAGTATTTGCGCCGAAGGCTCGCGGGGGAACTGTTCTTTCGGCCGGAGCTCTCAGTTAGTTCTGAAAATCGACGGTGGCGTTGCCGTTCTCATCGTATACGACGGCGTCCTTGTCCAGCATCAGCTGGTTGATGGTGTCGAAGTACTCCTTGACGGAAGCGAACTGGGGCTTGTAGTCGGCGATGATCTTCTTGGCGCAGGCGGCGTCGTTGCTGAGCAGTCTGTCGGCGACGAAGAGCTGGGCCTTGGCGGAGTTGACGGTGGCCTTGGCGGGATCGGTGACCTCGAAGTTGATGCCGTGGAAGGTGCCGTCTACGCCGGTGGCGTTGAACTGGACGCCGGGCATGACGCAGGTGATGTCGCCGAAGTCGGAGGAGCCGGTGCTCCACTCTTCATAATCGAACTTTACCTTTTCCTTGCCGGAGAGCTCTTCGCAGCACTCCTGTACGACATGCATGAACTGGGGATCGTGGATCTCGGGGGAATATCCCGGTCTGTCGCAGAGGACGACGCCGGCGCCGAGAGCCAGGGCTCCGCCCGCGAGGGCTCTGTTGAACTTCTTGTTCTCTTTGATCATCGCTTCGATGGTCTTGCCTCTTACGTACGACTCGATGACCATCTCGTCGGGGATGATGTTGACCGCGCAGTTGACGCCCTTGAGGATCGGGTGGAAGCGGATGGTGTCCTTCTCCTGGAGAGTCTCTCTCAGGTCGTTGCAGGCCTGAAGACCGAGCATGGCTGCGTACTGGGCGTTGATCCCGAGATGGGGAGCGCCGCCGGCGTGGCTGGACTTGCCCTTGTAGGTGATGACCTTGGACATGCAGCCGTTGTTGCCGTAGCCGCAGGTGAACTCTACGTTTCCGTCGTTGTTGGCGGTGTGTACCATGATGGAGAGGTCGACGCCTTCGAAGTATCCTCTGTGGAGGAACTCGACCTTGCCGCCCATGTAGCTGATGGTGCCCTTCTTGCGGAGCTCTTCTCTGAAGGCCAGCTGGATCATCTCCTCAGCGGGGACCAGCATGAGCCTGATGGTGCCGCAGAGACCGTCCAGAGCGCCGGGCTCCTTGAGAGCGGCTGCGATGCCCAGCATGGTGGCAGCCTGTGCGTGGTGGCCGCAGCAGTGGGTCATGCCGTTGACGGATTCGGGGTGGTTGGCGATGTCAAGTGCGTCCAGCTCGCCCATGATGCAGAGGCAGGGGCCGGGCTTTCCGGTGACTACGTCGGTGTAGAAGCCGGGGATCTTGCCGAAATTGGGATCCTGATCCGCTCTGACCAGCTTATATCCCATTGCTTCGAATCTCTCGATCAGATACTCATTGGCCTGCCACTCGGTATAGCCTACCTGGGGATGCTGCCAGAGCCAGCGCTCTGCGTCCAGGATCTCCTGCCTGTGGGCTTCGACGTTCTTGATGATCAGTTTCTGTTTTTCGTTCATGATCTTATCTCCTTTAAATATACATGGGGAACGGGAGCGCCCGTTCTGCATTAACGTTGGGGATCAGCAGTTCTGGAAGTTGATGGTGGCGTTGCCGTTCTCATCGTATACGACGGCGTCCTTGTCCAGCATCAGCTGGTTGATGGTGTCGAAGTATTCCTTGACGGAAGCGAACTGGGGCTTGTAGTCGGCTACGATCTTCTTGGCGCAGGCAGCGTCGTCGCAGAGCAGCTTGTCGGCTACGAAGAGCTGGGCCTTGGCCGCGTTGACGCAGGCCTTGTCGGGATCTGCAATGTAGTAATCGATGCCGTGGCCGGTGCCGATGGCGCCTGCGGCGTTGAACTGGACGCCGGGCATGACGCAGGTCAGATCGCCGAAGTCGGAGGAGCCGGTGCCCCACTTGTTGTAGTCAAAGGCGACGTGCTCCTTGCCTACCAGGTCGCAGCAGCACTCCTCGACCACCTTCATGAACTGGGGATCGTGGATCTCGGGGGAGTAGCCCGGTCTGTCGCAGAGGGTGACTCCCGCGCCCATGGCGAGGGCTCCGCCTGCCAGCGCTCTGTTGAACTTCTTGTTCTCTCTGATCATGGCCTCGAGGGTCTTGCCTCTTACGTAGGACTCGATGACCATCTCGTCGGGGATGATGTTGACGGCGCAGTTTACGCCCTTCATGATCGGATGGAAGCGGATGTAGTCCTTCTCCTGGAGGGTCTCTCTCAGGTCGTTGCAGGCCTGAAGTCCCAGCATAGCGGCGTACTGGGCGTTGATCCCGAGATGGGGAGCGCCGCCGGCGTGGCTTGACTTGCCCTTGTAGGTGATGACCTTGGACATGCAGCCGTTGCTGCCGTAGCCGCAGGCCAGAAGGACGCCTTCGGGAGCGGACATGGTGTGGACCATGATGGCCAGATCTACTCCGTCAAAGTATCCTCTGTGGAGGAACTCGACCTTGCCGCCCATGTAGCTGATGGTCCCCTTCTTGCGAAGCTCTTCTCTGTAGGCCAGCTGGATCATCTCCTCAGCGGGGACCAGCATCAGGCGGATCTTTCCGGAAAGGCCGTCGAGGGCGCCGGGCTCCTTGAGAGCGGCAGCGACTCCCAGCATGCCGGAGGCCTGTGCGTGGTGGCCGCAGCAGTGGGTCATGCCGTTGACGGATTCGGGATGGTTTGCTATGTCCAGAGCATCGAGCTCGCCCATGATGGCCAGGCAGGGGCCGGGCTTTCCGGTATCGACGTCGGTATAGAAGCCGGGGATCTTTCCGTAGTTGGGATCCTGATCAGCCCTGACCAGCTTGTAGCCCATGGCCTCGAATCTCTCGATCAGATACTCGTTGGCCTGCCACTCGGTGTATCCCACCTGGGGGTGCTTCCAGATCCAGCGCTCTGCGTCCAGGATCTCCTGCCTGTGAGCGTCAACATTCTTTACGATGAGCTGCTGTTTTGCGTTCATGTTAAGTCTCCTTTCACAGAAATAAGGACTTATAAATGCGCAAAAGCTCCCCCGGACATACCGAAAGAGCTTTTGATGTTACGATATTTGTTTGTCTGAGAGGTCACGTGCATTCGTTTTCCTTTCCTCAAACGGACCGGCACGGAGCCGGAGCATATCCAAATTCCGCTACGATAAAAATAGCATAAAATGTAATACAAGTCAACGAAGACGGCATATTTAGTGGTCAGGCTCTCAAAAAAGCCTGCGGCAGAAATAGGGGCCGCCGAAAAGCCTGATCAGGGACATGATGCGTTCCGCCCGCGGCTTTTTCCGCCGAAAGGCCTGTTTTATCCCTGTCCGTTATGATATACTATCAAGGATTATGAGCAGGGGAAGCCCCGGCCGGGATCCTCTGCGGAATTAATTCACTGAAATCGGAGAAAATCAGCATGAGTAACAATAAATATGTTTATGTAATACTCGGAATGATCCTGTCCCTCGCCGTTTTCGGAGCGTCTCTGAGCTTCGGAGCGGAGCTTATCCCGGGAAGCGAGGACGATCCTCTGGTCAGCAGGAGCTACGTTGACGGGCTGTTCGAAAAGCTGTCCGATGCTGTGGACGCCAAGCTTGAGGAACTAAAGGAGACCATGAGCGGCAGCGGGCAGGCCCAGGAGCCCTCCCAGCCCCAGGAATACACCCAGGTCCCCGCGGCCTCTTCCTTCAAGGTGGTGGAGGTCCCCGCGGGTACGAGGGTGGTCGGTTATGAAGGCACCGAGCTCATCGTTAGGAGCGGCTACGCCTTCGCGGTGGACAACGGGGTGGACGGCATCAGCGATCTCACGGACGGAACAGATCTCAAGGGCGGCGCCGCCATATCCAAGAACCACCTGCTGCTGATCCCCAGAAGCGACGGCAGAGGCATCGACTGTCATGGTCTTTGCTACGTTATGATCAAGGGCGAATACAGTTTCGAGTAGGACGGCAGGATGAGGATAATGATTTTCGCCGCCGGCGGCGATATCGGCGGCGGCAAGACCCATATACTATCGCTGGCAAGGGAGCTCTCTAAGGAGAACGACCTGAGGCTGGTGTGTTTCCGCAAGGGAGTTATGTCATCCGAGGCCGCGGAGATGGGTATCGACGTGGTCTACGTAGACCATAAGGAGGGCTATGCCAGGGCCATCCGCTTTGCCCTGGACCAGTGCGACAGCTTCAGGCCCCAGCTGATCCACTGCCACGGTGCCAAGGCCAACGCCATAGGAATTATAGTAAAGAAGCTCAGGGGAGTGCCGGTGATGACCACCGTCCATTCGGATCCCAAGCTGGACTACATGGGAGCCCCTCTGAGAAAGTATACCTTCGGAGTGATCAACGGCTGGGCCCTCAGGCGCATGGATTACTACGTCGCCGTGGCCTGGCGCATGAGGCAGCTCCTCATAGACAGGGGCTTCGATCCCCAGAGCATATTCACCCTGTACAACGGTATGGATTTCTCCGGCGCTTCGGAGGAGCCGCGGCCCTTCAAGGATGAGAAGGATCCTATCGTAGTGGGCATAGCGGCAAGGCTCGACCCGGTCAAGGACATCCCCACGCTGATGAAGGCCTTCGCGATGGCTTATGCGAAGGACAAAAGGCTCAGGCTCTCCATCGCGGGCATCGGCGACGAGGAGGCAAAACTGAGGAGCCTTGCCAAGGAGCTGGGCATCGAGGACGTCACGGTCTTCGAAGGATGGATAAGCGATATTAAGGCCTATTTCGCCAGGGTAGACATCAACGTGCTGTCGTCCCTTTCTGAGACCTTCCCGTATTCTCTCCTCGAGGGAGCCTACGACCACTGCCCGGCCATCGCCAGCAACGTGGGCGGCATCCCCTCGCTGGTGATAAACGAAGAGACAGGCCTGATGTTCGAAGCCGGGGACGCGGAGCTCTTCTCCCGGCACATCCTGAGGCTGGCCGCGGACCAGCAGCTGAGAAGAGACCTGGCAGAGGCGTTGTTCAAAAAAGCCAAGAGCGAGTTCTCCCTCGAAAGGATGAGGCAGGACCAGCAGCACATATACGAGACCCTGATAAGGCGCCACGAGCTCAAGGGCAAAAGAAGAGGCGCGGTCCTGTGCGGGGCCTACGGCAAGGGCAACGTGGGCGACGAGGCCATCCTCACCGCCATCCTCTCCAGCCTTCGGGCCATCGATGAGGACATGCCCTTCTGGGTCATGTCAAGGGATCCGAAGCAGACCTCAAAGAGCCACGGAGTCGGGAGCTTTTATATCTTCAACGTGCCCAGATTCATAAAGGCTCTGAGAAGATCCGAGATCTTCGTCAACGGGGGAGGCAGCCTGATCCAGGACATCACCTCGTCCAGATCCCTGTATTTTTACCTGTTCACCCTGTGGGCGGCGAAAAAGCTGGGCTGCAGCGTCATCATGTATGGCTGCGGCATAGGGCCGGTGATCAAGGCGCGGGACAGGAGGATCGCGGCAAAGGTCCTCAACTCCACCGCCGACGTTATAAGCCTGAGGGACAGCGGTTCCGAGGAGCTCCTTAAGGAGATCGGTGTGACTAAGCCCAGGATCATCAGGGCGGCTGACCCGGTGGTGAACCTTCCCAGGGCTTCGGAGGACGCCGTGGACAGGGCCTTCAAGGCCGAAGGGATCCCCGGAGATGGTCACATGATAGGCTTCTGCCTGAGAAAGTGGCCGGGCTTTTCCGGTCTGGATCAGGTGGCGGAGGCCGCAAGATACGCGTATGAGAGATACGGTCTCACTCCGGTGTTCTTTCCCATAGAACATCCCACCGACGTTTCCATCGGAGATGCCGTGGCGGGGATGCTGCAATGCCCCGGATACGTCTGCACCAGGAAGCACAGCGCTTCCGAGGCCATAGGGATGCTGGGCAGGATGGACCTGGTCTGCGGAATGAGGCTCCATTCCCTCATCTTCGCCACCGCGGCGGGGACCCCGGTGATCGGCATCTCGTACGACGTAAAGGTAGACAGTTTCATAAGGGACATCGGTTCGGACGCCTGCCTTCCCGCGGAGGGACTTAAGGCTGAAGAACTGAAGGCTCTGATAGATAAAAAGATGAGCGAGGGCAGGGGCGCCAGCGGCGAAGCCTGCGAAAGGCTCAGGCAGCTGGAGAAAGGCAATGCCGAGGAAGCTGCCCGCCTTCTCGCCATGAGAAGATAACAATGGATATACTTTGTCTTTCAACTTCAAATTATTATCCTTTCCCCACCAGAAAGCAGAACGTCATGAACCGTATGACCGACGCCCGGGTGGTGTATGTGGATCCTCCGGTGACCCTGATAGCGCCGCTTAAGGACAAAAGGGCAAAGGAGAGGCTCACCGCTTACAGGGCGGGCGGCCAGGTCTCTAAGGAGCATCCCCACGTGAAGATCTACGCGGCTCCTCCGGTGATGCCCTTCTATAACAAGAAGCGGGCGGTCAACCGGGCGAACCAGAAAAAGCTGGCCCGCTGGCTGGCCGGACTGGTCAGGGACAATGGTTTTTCCGACGACTTCATCCTGTGGTGCTACTCTCCGTCGTCCTGCGACGTGGTGGAGCCTCTGGCAAAGGAGCTGGGGATCGATCCCTCAAAGCTCTGGGAGAGGACCGTCTATGACTGCGTGGACAGGCATTCGGCCTATCCCGGGATGATAGATCCCGCGGTGGTCGACGGCATGGAGGAGGATCTGGCTTCGAGGTGCGGGACGGTATTCGCCACCGCGTCGGGGCTCTACGAAAGGCTCAAGGCCTTCAACGGCAACTGCCACCTGATCCCCAACGGAGCGGCCTACGAGCTCTTCAGCAGGACAGCGGAGCTTGAAAAGGAAGGCGTATCCCCCCATTTCGGCTTCGTCGGAATGCTCCAGGAGTGCATCGACTATGATATCCTGAGGTCGGTCGCGGAGAGCTTTCCTCAGGGGAAGCTGAGCCTCATCGGGCGGAGCCTTCCCGGGGTCGATCTTTCGTGGATAGACAGGTATCCCAACGTCGAATACATGGGACTGGTCCCCCAGACCGAGCTGCCGGAGAGGATAAAGGACTTCGACGTCTGCCTCAACGTGTTCGCCGACAACGACCTTTCCAGGGACGTGAGCCCGCTGAAGTTCTACGAGTACCTGGCGACGGGAAAGCCGGTGGTGAGCACCCCGGTGCCCATCCAGGTGAGGGACTACGCGGACTGCATATACATAGCTTCCGGAAAGGAAGACTTTATAGAAAAATGCCGCCAGGCTCTAGCGGAGCCCGAGGGCAGCCCGCTCCGCAGGATGCGGATGGAGCAGGGGAAGGCCTGTTCCTGGGACGAGAGAGTGAAAGCAATGAGAGATATACTTGGATCAGCCGGAGGTAGATGATGAAACTGATCGATGAAAAGGGAAGGCTCTTCGGAGCAGTCAACGTTGTGGACCTGCTGGTCCTGCTGATGATAGCGGCCATCGCGCTGGTCATCGCCACCAGCTTCCTCGGGGACAAGGCGACCGAGATCGTCTCCCAGAAGCAGGAATACTGGTTCGAGGTGGAGGTCATCGGGGCCAATCCCCGTCTCTTCAACGAGGTGGACAGGGTGGATCCCGTGGGCGCCACTCTTATAGCGTCCAACACTTTCCAGGACGCCACGATCCAGGACTACTGGTATGAGGAATTCTCCATGGCCAACCCGGACAGCGAAGGCCACATGGTCTACGCCGGAGACGGAGTCAGAAAGAACATAGTCTTTCTGATCAAGGGCTATGCGTCCCCCGATTCCCCGACTCCCACCGTCGCCAACCAGGAGGTCAGGGCAGGCAGGACCTTTATCGTCAAGACCCAGACCATCGAGACCTCCGGAGTCATCCGCTACTGCCAGTTCGGAGGCTACGACGGAAACGGCGGAAAGTAAGAGATGCAGACACTGAAAAACAGTTTCGTCATCAAGTCAATAACGGCCGTCTGGAGCTTCCTTGCCGCAGCTTACGACCACAGCCTTCTCGCGCGGATCTTCCGCGGGCTTTCCCGTGCCTACGAAGGCTCCGCCTTGAGGCGCCTGTGGGAGGGCTTCTATTCGAGGAGAGATCCCGCTGAGTATTCGGTCTACGGCAGGTTCCTAAGACTGCTCGAGGCCGTCATGCTCAGCATCGGAAGGGTGGTCCAAAAGAGCGTCTTCTTTAAGATCCTCATGAAGCTCAAGGCCTTTTATTTCAAGGCCTCCGAAGGCAGCAGGATCCTTTCCGCTGTGAATAAACTGAGCCTTAGGCGCTGGTTGTTCATCGTCTTTGCCGCCTATCTTCCCGTCGAATACGTCTTAAGGGACGTGCTCTCCATCGGCCTCGCTTCCTACTGGGAGGAGCTCTTCATCATGGCCGCCGCGGCCCTGGTCATCTGGCGCAGCTTCTTTGAAGAGCATAAGGGGACCCTTTCCAGGGCGTCCTCCGTTGAAGCCGCCATGATACTGTTCATGATGGTGGGCCTTCTTCTGATGCTCCTCAACAGGCCCTATCCCTACATCGCCGTTGCCGGATACCGGGCCCAGGTCGAATACATGGTCTGGTTCATGTTCATCCTCAGGCTCATCGACAGCAGGGAGGACGCCCGTTTCCTGATATTCTCGGTGATGACCGTGATCTTCCTTCTGAGCTTTCACGGCATCTACCAGTTCATCGTGAAGGTGCCCATCCCCGACAGCTGGATGAGCGCCACCGAGAGCGCGGTCAGGACCAGGGTCTTCTCCATCTGCGGCAGCCCCAACATATTCGGCTGCATGCTGATGATGTCCGCACCCATCGCGGCGTCCCTGATATACTACTGCAGGAAGACCTGGCACAAGCTTTTCTTCCTCTGCGTCACCGGCATCCTCTGCCTCTGCGATCTCTTCACCTTCAGCAAGGGCTCCTGGGTAGGGCTGGTGGTGGCGGTCATCCTCTTCTCGGTGTTCGTGGACAAGAGGCTCATCGCCCTCATGGGCGTGGGAGTCTCGGCAATACTGGTCGCCGTCCCCTCCATAACCAACCGCATCGCCTATCTCTTCACCAGCGAGTATGCCGAGAGATCGTCCCTTGCGGGAAGGTCCATGCGCTGGAGATTCGGCCTCAACCTGCTGCGCTTCAACAACAAGTGGCTGGGCTACGGCCTGGGCAGGTTCGGCGGGGCGGTCGCCATGAACAACCAGGTCCAGGACAAGATCGACGGGTTCACCTATTTCTACATGGACAACTATTACATGAAAACTCTTGTTGAAATGGGCATCATCGGTCTGATATTCTTTATATTGCTTCTGGTGGTCCTGCTCATTGCGGGCTTCAGGTCTGCGGGCCGCTGCGGAAGGGAGCTTCCGTCGGACAGGGCTCTGGACTCGCTTGTAAGGAACGCCGGAAACGACAGGATCATATGCGCCGGGGTGCTCTCCGGGCTCTGCGGCGTGCTGGTCCACTGCTATTACGAGAACATCTTTGAAGAACCGTACATGATGGCCTATTTCTGGGGCCTTGCCGCGGCGCTGCTCTATCTGGGGCTGTACGCGCCGGCTCAGGGAAAGAAGGCGGAGGAAACCGATGAACAGCGCAGCTGAGCGCGAAAAGATAGACATATTGGGGATACCGGTGGACCGGGTGACCATGAGCTCCGCCATTGAGATCTTCAAGGGGATGCTCCGGAAGGATCACTGCGGGATCATAGTCACCCCCAATTCGGAGATCGTCCAGAACGCGACGAGAAACGAGGAACTTGCCGAGCTCATAAGGGGCGCCGATCTGGTGATCCCCGACGGGATAGGCCTGGTCAAGGCGTCGAAGATGCTGGGCCAGCCCCTGACGGAGAGGGTCACCGGCATCGACTTCAGCTTTGAAGCCTTGAAGGTCATCGCGGAGGAGGGAAGGAGCGCCTTTCTCTTCGGAAGCAAGCCCGGGATCGCGGAAAAGGCGGCGGAAAAGCTGACGGAGCGGATCCCCGGCCTCGCCATCGCGGGGACCAGGAACGGTTATTTCAAGCCTGAAGAGGAAGAGGCCATAGCGGAAGAGATCGACGCCTCCGGCGCGTCCTTCCTTCTGGTGGCTCTGGGCTCCCCTAAGCAGGAGCTCTTCATGGAGAAATATAAAGGAAGATTCAAAAACGTCAGGGCTGCCGTCGGAGTCGGCGGAAGTCTGGACGTCTGGTCCGGGACCCTGGACAGAGCCCCGAAGTTCTACAGGGACCACGGGCTCGAGTGGCTCTACAGGCTGATCCAGCAGCCGTCAAGGATAGGAAGAATGGCGGAGATACCGCGTTTTTTGATAAAGGTCTTGATCACAAGGAGGAAAAATGCAAACAGAACTTAAAGAGGTCGCTGCCAAGATACGCAGGGACATCATCGAAGAGGTCTACAGTGCGCAGTCCGGCCATCCCGGCGGGTCGCTGTCCTGCGCCGACATCCTTACCGTTCTCTATTTCAAGGTCATGAACATCGATCCTAAGGATCCCTGCGCTCCCGGAAGGGACAGGCTGATCATGTCCAAGGGCCACGCTACTCCCGCTCTTTACGCCGCCATGGCCGAGAGGGGATATTTCCCGACCGAAGAACTGACCACCTTCAGAAAGATCGGTTCCCGCCTGCAGGGCCACCCCGACATGGAGACCCTTCCCGGCGTCGACATGTCCACCGGTTCTCTGGGCCAGGGCATATCCGCCGCGGTGGGAATGGCGCTGGCCGGCAAGCTGGACGGCGCGTCCTACAGGGTCTACGCGGTCCTGGGCGACGGCGAGCTCCAGGAGGGCCTGGTCTGGGAGGCTGCCATGGCAGCCGGCCACTATAAGCTGGACCACCTCTGCGCCATCGTCGACAACAACGGTCTTCAGATCGACGGACCCAACGACGAGGTCATGACCGTCGAGCCCATAGGGGACAAGTTCAGGTCCTTCGGCTGGAACGTCATCTGCTGCGACGGCCACGACACCGATCAGCTGGCTGAGGCTTTTGATAAGGCCAAGGCCTTTGAAGGAAAGCCCAGCGTGATCATAGCCAGCACCGTCAAGGGCAAGGGCGTCAGCTTCATGGAGAATCAGGCAGGCTGGCACGGCAAGGCTCCCAACAAGGAGCAGGCCGAGAAAGCCGAGAAGGAACTGGGAGGTGAAAAGTAATGGCAGACATGATCGCGACCAGGGACAGCTTCAGCAAGGTCCTTGTGGAACTGGGAGAAAAGGACAACAACATCATCGCCATGAACGCCGACCTTTCGGCGTCCACCAAGACCGACGCTTTCGAGAAGAGATTCCCCGAAAGGTTCATCAATGCGGGCATCGCGGAGTGCAACATGCTGGGCATGGCAGCCGGTCTGGCCCACTGCGGAAAGACCGTCTTCGCCAGCAGCTTCTGCATGTTCGCCAGCGGAAGGGCCTTTGAGATCATCAGGAACTCCATCGCCCACACCCACGCCAACGTCAAGATCTGCGCGTCCCACGCGGGACTTGCGGTAGGCGAGGACGGAGCCACCCACCAGAGCGTCGAGGACGTCGCCATCATGCGCGACATCCCCGGCATGACCGTCATCAGCCCCGCCGACGACGTCTCCGCAAGAAAGCTCATCAAGGCCGCCGCGGCCGTAAAGGGTCCCTTCTACATCAGGCTGGGAAGGGCAGCGGCCCCCGTCGTGTATCCCGAGGATACCGAGTTTGAGATCGGAAAGGCCGTGACCGTCCGCGAAGGATCCGACTTCACCGTCATCTCCAGCGGCTGCATGCTGGAGACCGCCCTTGCGGCTGCCAATATCCTCAAGGAAGAGGGTCTCAGAGTAAGGGTCATAGACATGCATACTATCAAACCCATCGACGAGGACGCCATTGTAAAGGCGGCAGTCGAGACCAGGGGCATCGTCACCGTAGAGGATCACTCGGTCATCGGAGGCCTTGGATCCGCCGTGGCCGAGGTGCTCTGCGCCAAGGCTCCCGCAAGGCTCAGGACCGTGGGCATCAGGGACTGCTTCGGCGAGTCCGGAAAGCCCGCCCAGCTCTACGAGAAGTACGGTCTCACCGCAGCCGACGTGGCCGTCGCCGTCAGATCTCTGAAATAAGGCCAGCAGAACTCAATTCCATATATTGACATTTAATATTAAATATGGTAAAATCCCTCCATAAAAGGAGGGATTTTATATTGGAAGACAAAAACAGGATAATGGTCATCCCGGCCTTCCCGGGAGCTGGGGCGACCTTCGTCGCGTCGTCTCTTGCGGTCTTTGCCGCGGACAGCGAGAAGGAGAGGGGAAGAAGGGAGAAGGGGCTCCTGCCGAAGGTGACCCTGGCCGAGCCAGCCGCGTCGGAGCTCTTCTTTGCTTCGGGAATGGAGGAAAGGTTCATAAACCGCCGGTTCTCGTCCTTTACGGAGGCCATCGAAAAGGGGGAGAGCCTCAAGGGCATCTGCAACTCCAGACATGGTGTGAACTGCCTTTTCAGGGTGCCGGGAAGGGACGGAGCCCTGGGGCTTGCGGGACTATTCAGGCTCATCAGCTCGGCGCCGGGCCAGACGGTGATCTTCGACTGCTCGTCCATGGATCAAGAAGTCCTTCAGGACGCAGCGGCGGAGGCAGAGAGGAGGGTCCTGGTCATCGATCCTCTTCCGGTCAGGATCATAGAGAGCGGATCCTTCATCGGAAGGTTCCTGCTGCGCTTTCCCGATACGGTAGTGGTCGTGAACAAGATGAACAGCGGGGTCAGGAAGGCTGAGGTGAGCCGGTTCCTTGGAAGAAAGTCCTTCATATCCATGCCCCACATCCCGCCGGAGATCGTATACAAGGCTCAGTACGGCTGCCTTTTCCCCGCGGAGATCGAAGAGGGCAGGGCTCTGCTGGCTCCGGCTCTGGAAGAGCTCAGGCAGGCGCTGTGACGGGAACAGCCGCGGGGATCTATCAAAAAAGGCTCTGAATAACATTGTTAATTTATAAACGTTGATAAAACGGTGAAAGCGGAAACGTCAGGAATAATTTCGGCATTTTTGCTCAAACTCCGGATCTTTGATTTTACATTTCTGCCGATCTGTCGTACAATATCGATGACGGCCTGCGTGGATCATATCCCCGCAGGCGTTGAAATTTAAGGGATAAACGATATATCATCCGCAGAAGGAAGGATGAAGCACGCAGTATATCACATATCGTAAGTCCTGCATAAGCGCCGTAAATTTTACGGCGCATTGAAAGCTTTTTACTTAATCGGAGGCAAAATGAAACCTAAAGATCTTGAAAGATACGGAATCCATGACGCGGCGGAGATCGTCCGCAACCCATCCTATGAGGAGCTCTTCGCGGCGGAGACCGATCCGTCCCTGGAAGGCTATGAGAAGGGCGTCCTGACCGAAAGCGGGGCGGTCAACGTCATGACCGGCATATATACGGGCAGGTCCCCCAAGGACAAGTTCATCGTCATGGACGAGAACTCAAAGGACACGGTCTGGTGGACCTCCCCGGAGTTCCCCAACGACAACCATCCCGCCTCGGAAGAGACCTGGAAGGCCGTGAAGGACATCGCGGTCAGGGAGCTCTCCGGAAAGAAGCTCTACGTGGTGGACGCCTTCTGCGGGGCCAACGCGGACACCCGGATGGCGGTCCGCTTCATCATGGAGGTCGCCTGGCAGGCCCATTTCGTGACCAATATGTTCATAAAGCCCACGGCTGAGGAACTGAAGACCTTTGAGCCCGACTTCGTCGTATATACCGCCAGCAAGGCAAAGGTCGGGAATTACAAAGAGCTGGGCCTCAACTCCGAGACCGCAGTGGTCTTCAACATCACCAGCAGGGAGCAGGTGATACTGAACACCTGGTACGGCGGCGAGATGAAGAAGGGCATCTTCTCAATGATGAACTACTACCTTCCCCTTAAGGGCATCGCCGCCATGCACTGCTCCGCCAACGCGGACCTGAACGGCGAGAACACCGCAGTATTCTTCGGCCTCTCCGGCACCGGCAAGACCACTCTCTCTGCGGATCCCAAGAGGCTCCTCGTAGGCGACGACGAGCACGGCTGGGACGACAGAGGCATCTTCAACTTCGAAGGCGGCTGCTACGCCAAGGTCATAGACCTGGACAAGGATGACGAGCCCGAGATCTACGCGGCGATCAGAAGGAACGCCCTTCTTGAGAACGTCACCGTGGATGAGAATGGCGCGGTGGACTACCACGACAGGAGCGTCACCGAGAACACCAGGGTCTCCTATCCCATAGACCACATCAAGAGCATCGTAAGGCCCGTATCGTCGGCCCCCGCGGCGAAGAACGTCATCTTCCTCACCGCCGACGCCTTCGGAGTCCTTCCTCCGGTATCGATCCTCGATCCGGAGCAGACCAGGTACTATTTCCTCTCCGGCTTCACCGCCAAGCTGGCGGGGACCGAGAGAGGGGTGCTTGAACCCACCCCGACCTTTTCCAGCTGCTTCGGCCAGCCCTTCCTTGAGCTCCATCCGACCAGGTACGCCGAGGAGCTGACCAAAAGGATGGAGGCGTCCGGGGCAAAGGCATATCTGGTCAATACCGGCTGGAACGGCACCGGAAAGAGGATCTCGATCCACGACACCAGAGGGATCATCGACGCTATCCTGGAAGGAAGGATCGACGGGGCTCCAACCAAGGAGGTCCCGGTCTTCGGGCTCAGGATCCCGATGGAGCTTGAGGGAGTCGATCCAAAGGTCCTCGATCCCAGGGATACCTACGAGGATCCCGCCGTCTGGGAAGAGAAGGCCAGGGATCTTGCGTCCAGGTTCATAAAGAATTTCGCGAAGTTCGAGACCAATGAGGCGGGCAGGGCGGTCGCCTGCGCCGGCCCCAGGCTTTAGACCAAATACATACCGCCTGTGCCCTGATAAGGTGCGCGGGCGGCATTTTCACCCGATAATTAGCCGATGCTAACCAAAAATCGTCTTTCTATTTTTTTTTTTGCGGCAAAACCAATGGTTTCACCGTCTTTTTTTATTGCACGGACCCCGACTTCGTACTATAATCTTTGCGTATGAGTACATCTTCGGATACCTTATATCGCTACTTTTAAAAGAAGGAGATATTTTAATGGCTAAGAAAATGAAAACCATGGATGGCAACAACGCGGTCGCATATGTATCCTATGCGTTCACCGATGTAGCTGCTATCTTCCCCATCACTCCGTCTTCTCCCATGGCAGAAGTCGTAGACGACATGTCTGCCCACGGAGCGACCAACATCTTCGGACAGCAGGTCAAGGTAGTTGAGATGCAGTCCGAGGCCGGCGCAGCCGGTGCCGTACACGGCTCCCTCGCTGCCGGTGCTCTGACCACCACCTACACCGCTTCCCAGGGTCTTCTGCTGATGATCCCCAACATGTACAAGATCTCCGGCGAACTTCTTCCCGGCGTCTTCCATGTCAGCGCAAGAGCTCTCGCTACCCACGCACTGAGCATCTTCGGCGATCACGCAGACGTAATGGCATGCCGCCAGACCGGTTTCGCCATGCTGTGCTCCTCCTCCGTTCAGGAGGCTATGGACCTTGCCGGCGTAGCTCACCTGTCCGCTATCAAGGGCAGAGTTCCCTTCCTCCACTTCTTCGACGGATTCAGGACCTCTCACGAGATCCAGAAGATCGAGCTCATCGACTATGACGTCTTCAAGAAGCTGATCGACATGGACGCTGTCAACGAGTTCAGAGCCAACGCTCTCAACCCCGAGCACCCCGTCGTCCGCGGAACTGCTGAGAACCCCGACATCTACTTCCAGCAGAGAGAAGCTGCCAACAAGTATTATCAGGCTCTTCCCGCCATCGTCGCCGACTACATGGATAAGCTCGGCAAGGAGATCGGAAGAGAGTACAAGCCCTTCGATTACGTCGGCGCTCCCGATGCGGAATACGTCATCGTCGCCATGGGCTCCATCTGCGAGACCATCGAAGAGACTCTGGAAGTCCTCAACAAGCAGGGCAAGAAGTACGGCCTCGTAAAGGTCAGACTGTACAGGCCCTGGGCTCCCGAATATCTCAAGGCAGTCATGCCCAAGACCGTCAAGAAGGTCGCCGTCCTCGACAGGACCAAGGAACCCGGTTCCCAGGGCGATCCTCTCTACATGGACGTCAGGACCATGTACTATGAAGAGGAGAACGCTCCTCTCGTCGTAGGCGGAAGATACGGACTCGGCTCCAAGGACACCACCCCCGGCCAGGTCGTAGCAGTCTACAACAACCTCGAGGCTGACAAGCCCAAGAACCAGTTCACCATCGGCATCGTCGACGACGTTTACGATTCCTCGCTGCCCACCGTGAACATCACCACCGAGCCCGAAGGCACCGTACGCTGCAAGTTCTGGGGTCTCGGTTCCGACGGTACCGTCGGCGCCAACAAGCAGGCTATCAAGATCATCGGCGACAAGACCGATCTGTACGCACAGGGCTACTTCGATTACGACTCCAAGAAGAGCGGCGGCATCACCATTTCCCACCTGCGCTTCGGAAAGAACAAGATCAAGTCCACCTACCTCATCTCCGAGGCTGACTACGTCGGCTGCCACAACCAGGCTTACGTCGACCGTTATGACGTCATCGCGGGACTGAAGAAGGGCGGAAACTTCGTACTGAACACCCTCTGGACCGAGGAAGAGCTGGAGCACAACCTGCCCGCTTCCCTCAAGCAGTACATCGCCAAGAACGACATCAACTTCTATATCGTAGACGCAGTCAAGATCGCTCAGGAACTGGGCCTCGGCAGCAGGATCAACATGATCATGCAGGCCGCATTCTTCAAGCTTGCCAACGTCATCCCCGTAGAGGACGCCGTCAAGTATCTGAAGGAATCCGTTGAGAAGACCTACGGCAAGAAGGGCAAGGACGTCGTCGAGATGAACTGGAAGGCCATCGACGCCGGCTGCAACGCTCTCGTAAAGGTCAACGTGCCCGAGAGTTGGAAGACCGCTGTCGACACCAAGCCCGCCGAAGAGAAGAAGACCAACGAATGGGTCGAGAAGATCATGGTCCCGATGAACCGTCAGGAAGGCAACAAGTTGCCCGTCTCCGCATTCATCGACGCACCCGACGGGACCTTCCCCACCGGCACCACCAAGTACGAGAAGCGCGGCGTCGCAGTCAAGGTGCCCATGTGGCATGCTGAGAACTGCATCCAGTGCAACCAGTGCTCCTTCGTCTGCCCGCACAGCACCATCAGACCTGTCCTGCTCAACGAAGCAGAGAAGGCCGCTGCTCCCGCCGGCTTCGAGACCAAGGCCGCTACCGGCAAGGAACTGGCCGGACTCCAGTTCAGAATGCAGGTCAGCCCCCTCGACTGCCTCGGCTGCGGAAACTGCGTAGACATCTGCCCGATGAAGGCAAAGGGCGCCCTGACCATGGAATACCTCGAGTCCCAGATGCACGAGGCGGAGAACTGGGAGTACGCTCTCACCGTCGAGCAGAAGGATCTCATGCCCAGAGGCACCGTCAAGGGCAGCCAGTTCGCACAGCCCTACTTCGAGTTCTCCGGCGCATGCGCAGGCTGCGGCGAGACTCCGTACATCAAGGTCATCACCCAGCTCTACGGCGACAGGATGATGATCGCAAACGCTACCGGATGCTCCTCCATCTGGGGTGCTTCCGCTCCTTCACTGCCCTACACCGTCGACAAGAACGGACATGGTCCTTCCTGGGCTAACTCCCTCTTCGAAGACAACGCCGAGTACGGTCTCGGTATGGCAGTAGGCGTCCGCCAGATGAGGACCAAGCTGGCCGCTCTCGTCAAAGAGCTGGCAGAGTGCACCAACCTTGACAACGTCAAGGAAGCTGCAAAGGCATGGCTCGCAGGCATGGACGACGGCGCCAACTCCAGGAAGGAGAGCGACGCTCTCGTAGCAGCCCTGAACGCTCAGGAGATCACCTGCCCGCACTGCAAGGAGCTGGCAGCTCAGATCCTCGAGAAGAAGGATTACCTGGTAAAGAAGAGCGTATGGTGCGTAGGCGGCGACGGCTGGTCCTATGATATCGGATACGGCGGCGTCGACCACGTTCTGGCCTCCGGCGAGGACGTCAACATCCTGGTCTTCGATACCGAAGTCTACTCCAACACCGGCGGACAGGCCTCCAAGGCTACTCCTGCTGCTGCTATCGCCAAGTTCGCCGCCTCCGGCAAGAACACCAAGAAGAAGGATCTGGGCATGATGGCCGCCACCTACGGTTACGTTTACGTAGCACAGGTCGCAATGGGCGCCGACAAGAACCAGTTCCTCAAGGCCGTTCAGGAAGCTGAGAACTATCATGGTCCTTCCCTCATCATCTGCTACGCACCGTGCATCAACCACGGACTGCGCCGCGGAATGGGCAAGACCCAGGAGAACGAGAAGCTGGCCGTCGAGTGCGGTTACTGGCACCTCTACAGGTTCAACCCGCTGCTCAAGGCAGAGGGCAAGAACCCGTTCACTCTCGACTCCAAGGAGCCCAAGGGATCCTTCAGAGACTTCCTCATGGATCAGGTCCGTTACACCTCCCTGCTCAAGGAATTCCCGGACAAGGCAGAAGCTCTGTTCGAGAAGGCCGAGGCAGACGCCAGAGACAGGTACGAGGGCTACAAGAAGAGAGCAGAGATGCAGTAAAAACTGCGTTCAGGCTTTCAGCATAGCTTGTTAACGACCGGGGCCGGCGAGAGATCGCCGGCCCTTTTTGCATGCTTTTGAACCTGCCCCAGGCGGTGCTCCGCCGCCCGGGGCAGGGCGGTCCGGCTCCGCAACAGGACGCTTAGTGCTAAACATTTTGATAAAACGGTGATATGATCATGATTTTGTATAAGACTTGTTCCTGCTGCAGTCACAGTTTTTCCGAAGGTATTGTATAATAATAAAAGTGTTCATACACAATAAATCGAATAGGAGCGACTGATAATGAATATAACAGTAGTAGACGCACTGGGCAAAGCCTGCCCGATCCCCGTGGTGATGACCAAGAAGGCCCTCGCCGAGATGACCGAGCCGGGCACCCTCAAGGTTCTGGTGGACAACGAGACCGCTGTCCAGAACGTATCCAGGCTCGCCGCCGGAAAGAACTACAAGAACGGCTGCGAGAAGACCGATGACGGCAATTTCGCCATCACCATCGAGGTGGACGACCTGACCAAGGCTGCCGCTGACGAAGAGACCGCTGCTCCCGCAGAAGGCCCCATGGTGGTATCCATCGGTTCCGATCACATGGGAGAGGGAGATCCCGAGCTGGGCAAGGCCCTGATGAAGGCATTCATCTTCGCGGTGAGCCAGCAGGACAAGCTCCCCGACACCATCCTCTTCTACAACGGCGGCGCAAAGCTGACCTGCGAAGGCTCCGCCTCCCTTGAGGACATCCAGAAGATGGCCGACGCCGGCGTCGAGATCATGACCTGCGGCACCTGCCTCAACTTCTACGGCATCGCCGACACCCTCAAGGTCGGCATCGTGACCAACATGTACTCCATCGTCGAGAAGCTGGAGAAGGCCTCCAGAGTGGTAAAGCCCTGATGAGCGTCGAGAAAACGCCTAAGTTAATACTGACCTTTGCCAACACCCACGACGTGATCCGCATGGAGAAGCTCTGCAAAGAGAGCGGCATCCCCGGCCGCATCATCCCGGTCCCCCGGGAGATCAGCGCCAGCTGCGGGCTCGCCTGGATGGCTCCTGCCGAGGACAAGGAGACCGTCGAGACCTTCGTAGCCTCCACCGGCATAAGCCCCGAAGGCCGCTATGAGATGATGTTCTGATCGCAGAACAGAATAATTATTATGGTAAAGAACATCCCGCCGAAGCCTTTGGCGGGATGTTTTTTACTGGTTCTGTTATCAGGCATCAGCCGCTGATCACTTCAGCCTGCACGCCATTATATTGTTCTCTATCAGCGAGGAGGCATCCTCGACAGAGATGAGCCCTCCGAAGAGGCTTCTCAGGCTCCCCCCGACCAACTGCTCGAACTGGAAACGGTTGAGACGGTCGAGATCTGATTTCTCATAATGCTTGTCAGCTTCTTCTTCGACAAGAGCAAGCCAGGGGAACTGCTGGATGATATCATAGTTTCTGAACATGCTCTTGTGGACAGGATGCCCTCCGAGTTTGGCGAGGGGGATAGCCATATCCTCGCTGCATGCCCATTCAATGAATTCCATTGCCTCTTCCTTATGCTTCGAACCTATGGGTATCGACAGCGCTCCTCCGCCTATCCTGGAAAGAGTACGCGGAAGGTTGGCAAACCCAAGCTTACCTCTGATCATTGATTCGGACAGCGGTGACGAGAACGAAGTTGAAACATGCTCAAGCGCCGTTTTGCCGCCGCAGAAATTGTATACACCAGGGTCTTTTTTGTTAAAATCCGAAACTATGTCGGAATACTTCATCATATCAAGATAGTTTTGCAGCACATTTACCGCAGCATCGTGATCAAAGGCCGGCTCGCCCTTATCTGTAAAGAAGCGTGCCCCGGTATGCATATATCGATGGAAAAACTCATAAGCGATAGTCGTGATCTCATTTATGATCCCGGTCGTTCCAAATTCGATCGGAGATGATCTGTTGATGGATCTGGTAAAAAAGCTGAGTATGAGATTCTCTTCCTCATATTTTGTAGGTACGTCGAGGACTCTGCCAGTCTGTTCATAAAATCTTCTCTGCATCAATGTATCGGAGAAAAGATCTTTCCGATAGACGAGGAAATACATCGACATATCGAAAGGCAGGCCTACCGGCCAGCTGTTCCTCCCGTATGGGAAGAGATCCCTAGGGGTATTCAGCATCGTCTTTGAGATGTCGTCGAAAAGCGGCTGATCGATCTCAAGAAGGGCATCATCGGGGAAAGACGGGAGTGACGTCACATTAGTACGCAGCACATCAAAGAAGCCGCTGTAAGGCATCTGGACCTGTGAACTGGTCAGCTCTGCAAGCGGAAGGACCGTAAAGTTAGGAACGATGCCTGTTTCTTTTGTGAATAGTGGGGCAAGATATTTCAGCGCTCTGGTAGACCTGTTATCAGGGATCAGAACGTTGATCTGTCTTTCTTTGTACACCGCGATCTTTGAAGCTTGTTGAAGCCTTATCTCTGGAAGGGATGGAGCTTGCTCATCTTCTCTTGCTATGTGCAGAGAGTCTCTTATCTCCCAAGAGATCCTTGCCCCTAAAGAGGAGTAGTTTAGATTCAGAATAGATTCGTTGGGACCGGGAATATCATTAGTTTCACATGTAATGGAAAAAATATAAGGAGGTACATCGATCCCCATTATATTTAGACACGCTTTCATGGCCTTGGTGAGGTCGCCAGACGTGCAAATGATCGCATCTGGGGCCTCAATATCATTTAAGAGCGAAAAGGCTTTGTTTAGACTATTGTAATAATCACTCTGCTGTATATGTACTTCTGTGCTATTTGAAAAACGTTTGCCCAACTGCAATATGAACCCCTGATAGAAGCATGCAGGATCTTCATCCATCAGGACTCCTATTCTGTGACATCCTCTCCCAGTTAGATCTTCACCAATGATCTGGCCCATTTGATCCAGATCGAATCCAATATATCGTTCTGAATCATCTGGCATCCTCTCCGCAAAAATAATCAATGATCCGAGATCATATAGAGGCTTATATACATCTCCAACGTGCGAAAAACTGGATACGCTGACCACAGCCTGCGCCCTGAGTGAAACTATATCATTGATCGCTTTTTCTTCTAAATAAGATGAATTTTCTGAAATGAATAATCTTATAGAAAAGCCACTGTCGCGTAGGTCTTTCACTAAAGAAGAATAAAGGATGGAATAACGCTTTTGAACTATATCAGGAAGTATGATCGCTATCAAATTGGATAAAGCAGAAGAACGTCTTAGTTGCTGAGCCTGTGTATTGAGCTGGTATCCTAGTTGATTGGCTGCGGCAGTCACCTTTTCGATAATACTTGCTGATACATTGCCTTTATGGTTAAGGACATTGGAGACACTTCCTTGAGATACGCCTGCGAGATTCGCTATATCCTTTATGGTTACCATTTCCTAGTTCTCCTTGCGAGCAAATGCAGAGGTCAATGTTTACAACTATTATATACTATATCACCATATTATCCTCATTTGTAGAGAAATAAGCCTTGTCTACAAAAAATAGAACCGTATTGACACGTTTCAACTAAACGATTATAATTCATTTGAACGTTTCAAAATATGATTTCGATTCAAAAAGAGGTTTATATGAGCGACTATTTTGACAGCAAGGCATTGGCGAAAGAACTTGAGGAAGCTATCGATTACGACAGGATCCATAAGGATCTGCTTGTCTTCAATGATCTGGAAAGATATACCGGAGAAGAAGCGGGTGAAGCTGCTGCAGCATTTATCCTGAAAAGACTAAGAGAGCTTGATATCGATACGGAAGAGGAGGTCTATCCCGTCTACAGGAGCCTGCCCATTGACGGCGCGACTGTATCAGCCTGTGGGAAGGTATTCGAGTCTATCCCCTTCGTTTACAGCGCTCCTGCAAAGGGATTTAAAGGTGTTCTTTGTTATGACAAAATGAGCGAGAATGGCAAATGCAGTCAAAAGGATATGGTTGAAAGGGTAAAGCCATTCTGCGGCAAGATCGTTCTTACATATGACGAAAGTTTTGAATTCGCCAGAGCTGCAGCAAAAGCAGGGGCTGTCGCGATCGTTACCATCTGGAGAGCGAACCTTCTGCATCACGGGACTCTCGGGGGCGTATGGGGCGCCCCAGAGCCCGAGCAGCTTCTCACCAGATATCCGATGATCCCATACACGGAGATCGGTCTTGATAACGGGAAGTGGCTCGCTGATCAGGTCCAGAAGGGGGAAGTCGAAGCAGAACTCAATATAGAGATGAGAAACGGCGTACTCGACAGTACTATGGCGATCGGTAATATCAAAGGAAAGAGCGATCACTATGTTCTTGTGTCTGGCCATTATGATTCCTGGTGGGAGGGGATCACCGATAATGGTGTAGCTAATGTGTTCATGCTCGAACTTGCAAGACTCCTTAAAGAGAGACAGGATAAATTGGGACGTTCTGTCAAGCTGGCATGGTGGACAGGACATTCCGATGGCAGATATGCAGGGTCTACATATTATTTCGATAAGCATTTCGCAGATCTCAAGAAAAACTGTGTTGCCCATCTGAATATGGATATCTGCGGATGCAAAGGGTCTGATCTGGTCGGCCTTAACACCGCAAGGTTAGAAGGCAGACAGTTCAATTTTGATTTCCTTCCTGATTTTAACGATGGACCGATCATTGAACCGGTTCCAATGGCAAGGTTCGCCGATCAGACCTTCTGGGGCGCTGACGTTCCTTTCACCATAATGCCCAAATACAGCAAGAGAGAAGGAGGATTTTTCTGGTGGCATACCAAGGAGGATACTCTGGACAAGGTCGATCCGAAAATCGCTGTCAGAGACGGAAAGGTCATTGCCAGATTGACTGCGATCTTTGCAAATGAGGACAGGCTTCCTGCTCATTTCGTTGAATTCGCTGACTGGATGAAAGATCGACTCGATGATCTCAATAACAATCTTTGCGATGGATTTGACCTTAGCCCGGTCTATGCACCTCTAGCATCCTTAAGGGACGAGCTTGTAAAGATCGACGGGTCTAAGTGCTGTGGAGATGTGTTTGACGATCTTATCATGAAAATAGGAGGACCCCTGACCAGGCTTGTATACACGGCAGAAAGTGCTTACGATCAGGATCCTGCAGTCGAGGGCGGTCTCTTCCCGGGAATGAACGTGGCAAGAGGCCTAACAAGAGATAATACTACCCCTGAATACTTCCTTGCAGCGCAGACAAGATTTGTCCGCCAGCGCAACAGGTTCGTCGATGTGGTCGAAGCTGTGACGGAGTTCTGCAAAACGCTGTAGTTTACGAAGACTAAAACCTTTCTTCATATTTCTTTCTGCATATATCTCTGCCTGGCGGTCCGGGCAGAAACATACAGTATCCTTGGCGAGGAAGGGCTGCTGTATGAGCAGATAGGACCGCAGCATGTGAGAATACCCCTTCGATCGAAGGGGTATTCTTGTGTAAAACAATGATCGTTTATTCCTATGTAGTAGTGTAAGTACTCAGAAGCGGTCTTTGGAAATGGGTGGGATTTCAGGCCCAGTATATACATGATTTGACGCGGCGTCTTTTTACCCTCATAATATAAATGGTAGGATATGTTTCTGAGGATATGCTGACCTATCGGTAGGCAGGTCTTAACAGCGGCGGTCCGCGGTAATCTTCGCGGATCTGCGAGAAAGGAAGAACGATGATGAACGACTGGCAGAAGGAGTTTAGAGCTCTGTTCCCCAACTGCGAGAAGAGGGTCTATCTTGAGGCCGCGGTCCAGAACGGCGGCTGCACCGTCGTAGAAGAGGCGGTCCATGGTTTCTTTGAGGAATACTACGCCGGCATCATGAACGGCAAGCAGCAGTGGAATGCCGCGGCGGACGAGACCAGAGGGCTCATAGCTGAGCTTCTCGGGGGCGTTTCTCCAAAGCACATCGCCTTTACCAAGAACACGGTCGAGGGCCTGAACATGATCGCCCAGGGCTTTCCGTGGCAGGAGGGCGACAACGTCGTTATCGCGGGGATCGAGCATTCCTCCAACGTCTTCCCATGGCTGATGCTGAAAAGCAGGGGAGTAGAGGTCAGGGTGGTCGACGCAGTTGATGACCGGCTTCCCGCGGCTGTCTATGCTGAGGCGATGGACGAAAGGACCAGGATCGTCGCGGTCAGCCACGTCCAGGCTCCCAACGGATACATGCACGATCTGAAGGAACTGGCGGATCTTTGCCACAGCAGGGGCGCAAGGCTGGTCGCGGACGCCATCCAGAGCCTTGGCATGGTCCCCTTCGACGCTCCAGGCTGGGGAGTCGACGCCGTGGTCTCGGGCTGCCACAAGAACCTTCTGGCCGTTCCGGGCGTGGGGTTCATGTATCTTCGCCCCGACTTCCTGAGGACGATAAGGCCGGTCTTCGCCGGGGCCAGCGCTGCCATGGACATCGATAAAAAGGACTGGACCGTCCGCTGCAGGGATGAGGAGGACGCGAGGAAGTTCGAGATGAGCAACCTGAGCTACGCTGCCATCTATTCGCTGAGGGCGGGACTCAAGCTGGTGATGAGTATCGGCGTCGAGCAGATCAGAGACCACCTGATGCCCCTCTCCGACAGGATAAACCGCGGTCTCAGGGACATCGGCTACTACGTCGCGACCCCTGAGGACAGGGCTCACAGGTCCAACATTAATTCCGTCGTCGTCCCCGACCTTGCGGGGATGAGGCAGTGGTTCATCGAAAGGGGAGTCTGGATCAGCAAGATGGACGCCGGATATATCCGGTTCTCCCTCGGAGGATTTTCCAATGACAGCGACGTCGACGCCGCTTTGGAAAAGGCTGAGGAGTACTATGCAAGCTGCATAGATAGATGATTTAGCGGGTCTCAGATCTTTGTTTGCGATAGTAAAAGATCAAATGGATATTAAAGCTTTACATAAATAAATATTCATTTTTTAGATAGATCCCTTGATCGATCACAATTAATTCTACTGTTTGTAGTCTATACACAGAGCCTTGCCTTTACATTGAGCAGGGCTCTGTTTTGCAGCACAAATATACGACTATTGTTTTGTTTAATTTGCACATCCTGATATTATATTGTATTTTTATATTATAAACTTCTGTGAAGGCTTGATAACAGCATAACATTGTTTCTTCTTGACACGTTTCATTCATGGGTCTATACTTGGATACAAGATTTATAACGTTTCAACTAATAGTTCGTTAACGTGTGCTTTCCCCAGTGGAGGAATCAAATGTATCTAACAGATCTAACTTCCGATGATTATGCAAAGGCTGCGGAGACCGCGGATATCCTGATCATCCCGGTCGGTGCCGTCGAGGCTCACGGTCATCACTGCCCCCTCGGAACGGACATCTTCTGCCCGGACGTGATCCTCAAAAAGCTGGATGAACTCATCGGCGACAGGATCTTCATAGCTCCTGCTGTACCGTTCGGCGTCTGCTACGACCTCTACGCTTATCCCGGGACGGCGACCGTTCCTTCCGACGTTCTCGGCGAGTATCTTTATTATGCCTCCAAGTGTTATGTGGACCGGGGCATGAAGAACATCGTATTTATGAACGGCCACGGGGGCAACGTCGCAGCTATGAACCTTGCCGGCGAAAAGCTGGTGAACGGGTCAGGTGCTGTCGTCATGAACATCAGCTGGTGGCTGGATTATTCCAAAGAGATCCTGACGGTCTGCGACGGTCAGGGCCACGCGGGTGAAGACGAGACGTCCGTCGCCATGGCGTACTGCGCGCAGTTGGTGCAGATGGACAAGGCGTGCGTCAATTGGAAGAAGTCTCTTTTCAACGTGAAGTATCCCGAAAGAGGCAGGGTCCTGTACGAGAACGCAATAAGCGGAGACGGGACCAAAGCTTCAAAGGAGAAGGGCGATAAGATCGTCGAACTGATCGCCGAAAAGATCGCAAAGCAGCTGGATCTGCTCCACAAAGGCGTATATTTCGAGGGTTAAACGATGGAAACAGTCATAAAATGCGGAAAGCTCTATACGGCAGAAAATGACGATGTACAAAATGATATGGCTTTAGTCATCGATGACAAAGTCATAAAAGAGATCTGCCCTTGGAACAGGTACGATTTTTCTGAAAGAAACGTTATCGACCTCTCTCAGAAGTTCGTTATGCCCGGACTCATCGATGCCCATCTTCACACTGACAGCGATGGAACGACCGGTGGGAATTTTCTTTCAAAGACCATAGGAGATTTCACCATCCAGGGAATGCTTCACGCGCAGGCTGACCTAAAGGCCGGTTTTACGACATTAAGAAACGTCGGCTGTGAAGGATACAACGATATCGCCATCCGCGACGCGATAAACAGGGGCGATATCTGGGGACCGAGGATGATATGTTCCGGCCCTGCCATCGGAGCGACCGGAGGACCGACTGATTTCCCGCACAAACCGGGAGTCGAGGGCGGCTACATGGGTATCGTCTGCGACGGGCCCGATGAGATGAGAAAGGCAGCAAGAGATGTTCTTAAGCACGGCGCAGACATGCTGAAGTTCATGGCGACAGCCGGGATCAACTCCAAGAGCCTGGATCCCGGTGCCCAGAAGCTTACTTACGAAGAGATGCGCGCCGCTATTGAGATCGCCGAAATGGCGGGAGCAACTAGCGCTGCTCATGCCCATGGCACTGAAGGTATCAAGGCTGCAGTCAAGGCAGGGATCACGTCCATAGAACATGGTTCTTATATGGATGATGAAACCATCGAACTGATGGTCAAGAAGGGTACATACTTTGTTCCCACCTTCGTTCCTTGCTTCCATATCCTTGAGCACGATGGGGACGGCACCATAGCCGACTATATCATAACCAAGGCAAAGAATGCGGTCTCTCATCACAGAGAGAACTACCAGAAGTGCCTTAAAGCTGGTGTAAAGATCGGGTTTGGAACGGATACCGGTACCCCGTACAACTTCCATGGAAAGCAGAAGAAGGAATTTGAGCTCATGGTCAATGCAGGAATGAGCGCCAGACAGGCGCTTGCGTCTGCTACCAGAGTCAACGCTTCTCTTTTGAAAATGGAAGATAAGGTCGGAAAGCTGGCTGCCGGTATGTTTGCTGATATAACCGCTTATGATGGTGATCCGATGCAAGACATCCGCGATATCTACAAGCTGTCATTCGTCATGAAGGACGGCGTTGTCTACAGGGACACCCCCGAATACTAAGGACAGAAGGGCAGAGACCGGTCATTCCGGCAGTAAACCTTTTGCCGGCGCTGCATTCGCGGCGTCGTATAGATGCTTTTAAAGCAGTTATAAGTCATATTTTTAAGGAGGAAAAACATGAAAAAGGTACTGGCAATGCTGCTGGCAGCTTTGATGGTGGTTTCTCTCATGGCAGGCTGCGGAAGCAAGACCGAGCCCGCTCCGGCGGCTCCTTCTACTCCTTCCACTCCGTCTACGCCTTCGACCCCGTCAACTCCCGCAACGCCCTCAACTCCGGCGACTCCCGCAACTCCCGCGGTAGAGTATGATGACACCATCATCATCGGCGAAGTCACCGACGCTCTGTACATGTCTCCTTGGGAAGCTCTCGGCTCTCAGGATACCAAGTATCAGAACAACATCTATGAGCATCTCGTGACCCCCGCATATGACGGTTCCAAGATGGAAGGCCAGCTGGCTGAGAGCTGGGAGATCAGTGAAGACGGTCTGACCTATACCTTTAAGCTCAGACCCAATCTCAAGTTCTCCGACGGCAGCGACGTCACCGAAGAAGACTGGCAGTGGTCGTTCTATCGCGCCCGTGATTATCAGGGTTCCAACGCTCTGACCAGATCCGAGATGATCGATACGGTTTCAATGCCTGAAAAGGATACCCTGGTCATCACCCTTAAGTATCCCTGCCCGCCCTTCATCAGCTACTGCAGCTCCTATAACCTGGTAGTTGCTTCCAAGAAGCATTTTGATGAAGTCGGTGAGGAAGAATTCATCCAGAATCCGATGGGCACCGGTCCGTACTTCATGACCGAGTGGAAGCGCAACGAGCATATGTATTTCGAAGCCAACCCCTACTATTGGAATGAAGGCGAACCCAAGACCAAGTATCTCAAGTATGAGATCGTATCCGATGAAAATACCCGTTATCTGCAGCTTCAGGGCGGCAAGATCGATCTGGCTCCTATGATCCCCAATACCATGATGGCCCAGGTCGAGGCTGATCCCAACCTGCACGGAGAGACCTTCCCCTCAACTCAGATCAGGACCATGGTCCTCAATACGACCATCGCTCCTTTCAATGACCCGAAGGTCAGAGAAGCCCTGCGCTATGCAACTGATAAGCAGGAGATAGCCAATATCGTCGCACTGGGATATGCTAAGCCTGTGGCCTCCAGTATCCCCAGCGCTCACGGCGATTTCTTCAACAAGAACATCAAGGATCCCGAAGTCGATTATGAAAAGGCCAAGCAGATGCTGATCGACGCCGGTTACACCCCGGGCCAGATCGGCGGCGTCATCAACGTATCCGCCACCCAGGCTATCTACACAGACATCGCGACCGTCCTCAAGTCCCAGTGGGCAAAGGCCGGCTTCGAGCTCACCATCGAGCCTCTCGAATCCGCTACTCTGTCCGAGAAGACCCACTCCCTGAGCCATCAGGCTTGCATCTATCAGTGGACTGACGGCGGCACCGACCCCGCGTCCCTGCTGGGCTTCATCTGCGACTACACCGAATCCAGCCACTGGTACACCGGTCTGGACGACAAGGAACTCGAAGCTATGTACTGGGATTCCCAGAAGGAGATCAACTACGACAAGCGTGTCGAGCTGATCAACAAGATGCAGGAGATCATCTATGCAGAGCACTGCATCATCCCCATCTTCCAGGCTGACTACACCTACGGTGTGAGCGACAAGATCCAGGGCCTCAACGTAAGCAACGGCAACAGGGTCAACACCTATCAGCTGCTGAAGACCAAGTAATCCTACGAGATCAGTTTTAAAACATCTGTTTAGTGGAAGAGGGCTGCAGAGATGCGGCCCTCTACGCGGACATTGAAGCGTCTATGCCAGGACGCGCTCCAATTCACCTCTATGCCGAAAGGCAAATACGACACAAAGGTTGGTGAGATCATTTGGCACAGTTAAATTACCTGTTCAAAAGGCTGCTTCAGATGATACCGGTCCTTTTCTTCGTGACGGTACTGATCTTCACGATGATAAGGCTGATCCCCGGTGATCCTGCAAGGACCCTGCTTGGTGAGATGGCGCTCGAGGAGGATGTTCAGCGTCTTCGCGAGCTCATGGGACTGAACAAGCCATACACAACTCAATACTTTATCTGGATGAAAGGGATCCTGACCGGGGATCTGGGAAGATCGCTGGTCTACAAGATGCCTGTTAAGGATATGATCCTTCCGAGGCTCAGGATAACCATAAGCCTTACCTTCCTTTCGATGCTCTTTGCAGTTATACTCAGTTTCCCTCTTGGGTATATGGCAGGAAAGAACAAGGATAAGCTGGGAGATCAGGTCATCAGAGTGACCGCTCTGGCTGCCATTTCCATGCCTACGTTCTGGGTAGGACTTCTGTTGATGATACTGTTTGGAGTAAAACTCCATTGGTTCCCCGTCGGAGGCTGGGCTGAGACTCCGGCAGAGCAGTTCAAGGCTCTCGTTCTTCCTGCTCTGACATCGTGTCTCATGACCACAGCTCTTCTGATGCGCAATCTCAGAAACTCCGTTGTTGACATCAGCATCCTCGATTATGTTGATTTTGCAAGAAGCAAGGGCATAACCGAGACCAGAGTCAGCACTATGCATATATTAAGAAATGCTCTTATCACCACCGTGACCCTCCTTATGATGCGTATGGCATGGATGCTCGGCGGCAGCGTCGTGATAGAGACCGTGTTTTCCCTTCCCGGTATGGGCAAACTGATGATAGACTCCATTTTCGGCCGCGATTACGCTGTAGTCCAGGTCCTTGTGCTTGCATTCTCCATGCTGGTCATCGTCATGAATCTCATAACGGACATCCTCTATTCGTTCCTCGATCCGAGGGTAGCTCTGTAGCAGGGAGGTGGAGATATGGATAACAGTACACAGAAATTCAGAAAAAGGAAAAAGCAGGACACCTTCAAGATGATGATCCGCAACAAGTCCTTCGTCGCGGGCAGCATCATCGTGTTCATCGTCCTGATACTGGCCCTGTTCCCCGGAGCATTTACAAATCAGGATCCTATCGAACTCGATCCTCAGGCGATATTTGCTCCTCCCAGTCCAGAGCATCTCTTCGGGACCGACAACTACGGACGCGATATCTATTCGAGAGTCATCTATGCGACAAAGATCGACTTACAGCTTGGTGTATTCGGCGTCTCTATACCGTTCGTGATAGGTACTATACTAGGACTTCTTACCGGATATTACGGCGGACTTCTTGATACGATCGTTATGCGTATACTTGACGTAATGATGGCGTTCCCATTTACCATCCTCATGATCGCGATCATGGCAGTTCTCGGATCCGGTATCAGAAACACCTATATCGCTATCTGGCTTACAGGCTGGATGACGTTCTGCAGGCTTGTCCGAAGCGAAACGATGGTCGCGAAGAATTCCGAATATGTCATGGCTGCTAAGGTCGCAGGCTTTTCGGACAGAAGGATACTGCTGAGGCATGTGCTTCCCAACGTCATCAGCTCCGCAGTAGTCTATCTGGCATCGGACATCGTCATGTGCATGCTGACCGGAGCATCGATGAGCTTCCTTGGACTTGGCGTTCAGCCGCCGACACCGGAGTGGGGCTCCATCCTCTCTACCGGCCGCGGTTTCATAAGCTTTGCTCCGTGGATCACCATATTCCCGGGCCTGTTCCTCTCCATCACCGGAATAGGCTTCAGCCTCATGGGAGACGGCCTCACCGATTTCCTCAGGACCAAGGGAAGATAGGGGGTGACTGTTTTGGAAAAAGAGAAACTTCTTGAAGTCAAGGACTTAAAGACATATTTCCTGCTCAGAGATGAGACGGTCAAGGCTGTAGACGGCGTATCTTTCGACGTCTATGAGGGCGAGACCTTTGGCCTGGTCGGAGAGTCAGGCTGTGGAAAGAGCCAGACCTGCCGTTCCATCCTAAAGCTTCTTAAGCGTCCTGGTGAGATCGTCGGCGGTGAGATCCTCTACAAGGGTCAGGACATCGTCAAGATGGACAAGAATGAGATAAGGAATATCAGAGGCAAGGAGATAAGCATAATCTTCCAGGAGCCTATGACCTCTCTCAATCCAGTTCTGAAGATAAAGACCCAGATGTTTGAAGCATTTCATGATTCGAACATGTCCAAGCAGGAAAAGCTCGAAAAGGCCATCGAGCTGCTCAAGCTGGTCGGTATCCCTTCGCCGGAGACTCGTATCGAGGAATATACCCATCAGTTCTCGGGTGGAATGCGACAGAGGGCGATGATCGCATGTGCTCTCGGAGCAAGACCCAAGCTTCTGCTCGCGGATGAGCCTACCACGGCGCTCGATGTTACGATCCAGGACCAGATCCTTAAGCTCATAAACTCCCTGAAGGACGAGCTCAAGATGAGCGTCATCCTGGTAACTCACGACCTTGGCGTTGTCGCGCAGATGTGCGACAGAGTTGCGGTAATGTATGCAGGCATCATCGTCGAGATGACTGATACCGTTACGCTGTTCTCCAAGCCAAGACATCCTTACACCTATGCGCTGATGGGGAGTCTTCCCGATCAGAGCAAGAGAGGGAGCAGGCTTGAGCCAATTACTGGAGCACCGCCAAATCTTGCGAATCTGCCGGCTGGATGTCCATTTGCACCTAGGTGCAAATATGCAGAAGAGATATGCAGACAGGAGCGCCCTGAGATCTTTGAGATCGAGCCTGGCCATCTTACCCGCTGCCATTTCCCGGATAAGGTAAGGACCTTTACCGGGATCATTGATGTTCCTGCAGAGGAGGTGGGAAACAATGGATGATATGAGGATGAACTTCGACTATGAGCACGGTGAAAAGCTGGTCCAGGTCAAGGATCTTTCCATGTGGTTCCCCATGAAGTACGGTGTAACGGACTTCATTTCGAGAAAGGAGCACAGGTTTGTAAAAGCAGTCAATAACGTAGACCTGGATATCTATAAAGGCGAGAATCTCGGTCTTGTAGGAGAGTCCGGCTGCGGAAAGAGCACTTTGGCCAGGAGCATAATCAGGCTTTATAAGCCTACCGGCGGTCAGATCATTCTGGATGGCAAGGACATTACCCATCTTGAAGGAGAAGAACTTCGCCTTGAGCGTCCTAAGATGCAGTACATATTCCAGGACCCCTATTCGTCTCTGAATCCGCGTATGTCTGTATATGAGACTATAGAGGAGATGCTCCTGTTCCATAAGATCTGCCCGGAAGAGGAAGTCCCCAACAAAGTCAAGGAGATCCTCGAGATGTGCGGTCTTTCAATGGAGGTAGCTGACAGATTCCCCGGAGAGTTCTCCGGAGGTCAGCGCCAGAGGATAGGTATCGCCAGATCGCTTTCCGTGAATCCCAAGCTCGTCATAGCGGACGAACCGGTATCTGCTCTGGACGTATCTATTCAGGCCCAGATCATCAACTTGCTCGGAGATCTTCAGAGATCGCTCAACCTGACCATATTGTTCATAAGCCATGACCTGAGAGTCGTAAAGTACATTACTCACAGGGTAGCAGTAATGTACCTTGGCGGTATCGTAGAGCTTGGCAAGACCAACGAGGTCTTTGACCATCCCTATCATCCGTATACTCAGGTCCTTACTAAGGCTGCTCCTCTCCTTGATCCTACCAACAGGACCAGGGAATACGCCATCGAGGGCGAGCCGCCTTCACCGATCAACATGCCCAGTGGCTGCAGGTTTAATCCCAGGTGCCCGTTCTGTCAGGAGATTTGCACCAAGGAGGTCCCGGAGCTTCGCGAAGTAGCCCCCGGAAGACACGTTGCCTGCCATTTCCCATTACAGTAGTTTTATAGTCCCTTCGGAACGCATCAAAGCGTTTCGAAGGGATATTTTGTTGAATCTTTTGATAGGGGAGGTATTTCTATGTCCTATGCTATCAAAGCCGGATGCCTTATAGACGGATCTGGAGCTGAACCGCTTAAGGATGCTGTGGTCCTTGTTGAGGGCAACAGGATAAAAGCGGTCGGTCCTGAGGCTCAGGTCAGGATTCCCGAAGGCTTCAGGTTTATCGACGCTTCCGGCATGACTCTTACCCCCGGGCTCATAGACGCCCATGTCCACCTCAGGGGAAGCGGAAGACCGGATGATATCGAGGGGACCGCTCTCGGCAGCGTGTGTGTCACACCCGCCAGGATGACCCTTGATACCCTAAAGAATGCGCAGAGGGATCTTTTCGCTGGATTCACCACTGTTCGCGACTGCGGAAGCAATTTCTATGCTGATACTGCTGTCCGGGATGCTATCGACAGAGGTGACTTTATCGGCCCCAGGATCTGGAACTCCTGCTGCGGTGTGACCGCGACCCGAGGCCATATGGACAGAGAGAAAGGCTTCGCCGAATTTGTCCATCTTGATATCCCCAATGCGGAGTGCGATACCCCGGCAGAAGCCCGTAAAGTGGTTATGGAGAACATCAACAGAGGCGCAAAGTTCATCAAAATGAACATCACGATCTCTGAAAATGTCCGAAGGTATGTTTGGGGATGCGCGCCTGAGATGACCAAGGAAATGATGCAGGCTGCGATCGAACAGGCTCATTGGTACGGACGAAAGGTGACTGCCCACTCCCACGGAGGCATCGGCGTTGACTGGGCTCTTGAAGCTGGTATCGACGGACTTGAGCACGCATATTTCCTTACAGAAGAGCAGCTTGCCTTCATGAAGGAGCATCATGTGACGTTCACACCGACCCTCAGCGTTATGGGAAATACCATGAATATAGAGGGATATAAGGAGAACGATCCTGACCTTCAGAAGTGGTATGAACTGGTCCACAGCAAGGTTTGGGATACTGTCGCTCTTGCTCATAAGATGGGCGTCCATATACTTGCTGGCACCGATGCGTTGATGCCTTATTGTCTGCATGGAACAAATGCTACAGAGATGGAATGGCTGGTAAAATGCGGATTCACACCTCTTGAGGCCATAACGGCAGCCACAGGCGGCAACGCCGATGGTATTGGGATCCCTGATGTCGGTTATATTAAGGAAGGAAAGCTGGCAGACCTTGTCGTCTTCGATTGTGACCCGCTCAAGGATATAACCACTCTTCAGGATCAGAAGAACATAAAGTTCATAATGAAGGATGGAGATCCCGTCCTGTGCAGGCTGTAAGGAGGTGGAAACATGTCTTACGCGATAAAAGCCGGTAAACTAATAGACGGGACCGGAGCTGAACCTCTGGAGAACGTCGTCGTTCTGGTGGAGAAGGACAGGATCAGCCGGGTAGGCAGCGGATCTGAAGTCCATATTCCAGAAGGATATGAAGTGATCGATGCCTCACATAAGACTCTTCTGCCGGGATTTATTGATGCCCATGTTCATGTACAGGGAAGCGGAGAACCCGATGATCCGGTATTTGGACGGGGAGGCAATGCGCTTGTCTCTCAGCCCGAACTGGTTTTAAGAGCCCTCAAGAATGTTCAAAAGAGCCTTAAAGCAGGCTTTACCACCCTCAGAAACTGTTCAAGTCCATATAGGATCGACGTAGATCTTCGAAATGCCATCGACAAAGGAGATTTTGTTGGACCGAGGATCTGGACTAGCGGCTATGGTCTTACTTCCACCTGCGGCCATATGGATCAGGACAAAAAACTCGCATATCATACACATCTTGACATGGAGGATGATCCCTGCGACTCCCCTGATCAGGCAAGGGTCGCGGTCATGAAGAACCTCAACAAAAATGTTGATTTCATCAAGATGAACGTCACGGTCGGGGAATACAACTTCAATTACATGGCGAAGAATGCCCCGGAGATGACTCTTGAGACCATGAAGATGCTTATAAGCTGGGCTCATTATCATGGGCGCAAGGTCACAGGACATGGTCATGACGGCCTTGGTATAGACTTTGCGCTTGAGGCCGGGATCGATGGTATCGAACATGGTTCATTCCTCACCGACGCCCAGATCGAGAAGATGGCAAAGCAGGGGACCGTCCTATGTCCTACGACCAGCGTGCTCTTTAATCAGGAGCCTTATCTGGAGCAGGACTTGAAAGACGATCCAAGGCTGCTTGGCTGGTATAAGTATTCGCTGGATAATGTACCCGATACAGTTGCCAGAGCGAGGAAGGCAGGCGTCCGCATAATAGCAGGATGCGATACTGCGATGCCTTACTGCAAACACGGCACCAATGCTACCGAGATGGCAGGATTGGTCCGCTGCGGTCTAACTCCGATGGAGGCGATAGTAGCAGCGACTGGAGGCACCGCTGATGGTATAGGTATCCCGGATGTAGGCTACATAAAAGAGGGCAAATATGCGGATCTCGTTATATTTGACGGTGATCCTCTTGAGGATATCACAAAGCTTCAGGATCAGAGTCTGATAACCCTGGTCATGAAAGGCGGAGAGATCGTCGAAGATAAGCGCTGACAATTTGCCGATTGTACTTAAGAGGAGGAAAAATGACAAATTTCATTTACGAGAACACATGGCAGGAGAACTGCGAACTGTTCAAAACTAAAAAGGTCGCTGTTATCCCTGTAGGAAGCAATGAGCAGCACGGTCCTGCTCTTCCGACCGGTACCGACTGGATGCTCGCGGAATACCTTGGCAGAGAGGTCGGCAAGAAGAGTGAAAGCGCAGTCGTCACGCCTGTGATCCCTATTGGACATGCTACCTATCACGCCGATTTCCCCGGGACCCTTGCAGTTTCCACCGCTACTCTAGCTGCTTATGTCAGGGAGATCTGTGAGGATCTGATCAGTTACGGTATCACGCATATCCTTTTCCTTAACGGGCATGGCGGCAACAATACCGCCCTGTACGATGTAGGCCAGGAGCTGAGGTTAAGGGGGATACCTGTTGCAAATATCCAGTGGTTCGATATCGCGGGCACGTTTAATCCTGAATGGGGACTTCGCGGACATGGAGATATAACGGAGACCTCTGCCATGATGCATGTTTTCCCTGAGGGAGTAAAGCTTGAAAAGGCTCATCTGCCTGAAAACCGGCATTTGGGCAAGATTAAGGTATTAGACCTTCATACCGGAGAATTCGAGGGCGCGTCGGTCTATCTCAACCTCAGGACCAAAGACTGTTCTGAACAGGGCGACCTCATTGAATATGGTCATGGAAAAGACCTGGATTACTCGGTATCTGCCTGTGCATCTACTGCGGAGCTTGGTAAAGAGTGTCTGGATGCCTGCGTCGATTATATATGCAGGTTCATAGAAGAATTCAAGACCATCAGTTTTGACAGTTAGAAACTGTTATACGTTAAGTGTTGTCATACCCCGGCGGATCGGGCTGCCATTCCGTTCCGCCGGATAAGAAGATAAGGAGGAAATAATATGTCTAATGAACTCAAAGCGGGCGGTTTTTGCGTTGAAGCAGGGAAAAAGCTTACGGGATTCTTTGAAGTCCCCGGTACTCCCGTAAAGATGCCGTTCACCATGGTGAACGGAGCATGCGAAGGAAAGACCATCGTCATCACCGGCGGTACCCATGGAGGAGAGTATCCAGGTGCGGAGACTGCCATCCGCATCGCTCAGGAACTTGATCCTGCGAAGGTCTGCGGTAAGGTCATAGTAGTACATCCGGTCAATGTCCCATCCTTTATGGCCAGGACTCAGTATGTAAGTCCTCTTGACGGTCTCAATCTCAACCGTGTTTATCCTGGAAAGGCTCTTGGCACCGTAAGTGAGAGGATCGCTTATTTCGTAAGAAACGAGCTGATGGCTCAGGCTGATTTCTACATGGACCTTCACGGAGGAGATATCCATGAATGGCTGACTCCTTTCGTCCTCATTCCCATGGTAGGAGCTCCTGAAGTCGCAGAAGAGAGCCGCAAGGCCGCGGAGATCTTCGGAGTTCCCTATGTGATCGGTTCCTGGGGTACCGGCGGGACCATAGGATCTGCTTCTCTTCTTGGAGTTCCTGGATTCCTCTCCGAGATCGGTGGAAGGGGCCTCTGGTGCGAGGAAGAGGTCCAGCTCTATCTCAGAGGTGTTCGTAATGTCCTTAAGCTTTATGGTGTTATCGAAGGTGAGCCTGAGAAGTTCTGCGATACCGTTTGGATGGACAAGATGACCGGCGTAGATGCTGGAGTAAGCGGATGCTGGTACCCCTGCGTAGTTCCCGAAGAAAAGGTCTCCAAGGGACAGAAGATGGGTGAGATCCGCGATTTCTTCGGCAATGTGCTTGAAGAGTACTTCTGCCCGATAGATGGCGTCGTCATGTATGTGATCTCGTCTCTGCCGGTAGAAGAGGGCAATCCGATCTACTGCGTTGGTCCACTCTAGACTCGTTCGATCTGCCATTCAAATACGGCTGAAAGATAAAAGGACCGCCTGCCGATCATGGTGTGCTTCCCGTCAAGCGGACAGTAAAATATCATAAGGTTTTTTGTGCAAGAGCATCCTTCGCGGGTGCTCTTGCTTCGTTAAGCGGCGAGTTTCCTCGCACGCACTTCCATCGGCGTCAGAAT
>Ga0208297_1000446_pt1 | contig 82232 bp, 78 predicted proteins | sample LMS_cellobiose_e_FD_187367 | JGI IMG/M metagenome (GOLD analysis project Ga0208297, IMG submission 187367) | Rumen-fistulated moose microbial communities from Alaska, USA - LMS_cellobiose_enrichment (SPAdes) (version 2) | ecosystem: Host-associated > Mammals > Digestive system > Stomach > Rumen... | reverse complement strand
TGACATTTTTATCTTCATCCTCCACTTTGAAAACAAGCTGTTCTTCCTCTGTGTGAGGTTCCGATGGTGCCATTGAATCGCCATATACATTGATCTTTTCTTCGATGAAGGTTTCCTCTTCCTCGGCTAATGGCTTGATCTCATATTTCATGTTCATTTTCTTCCTCGCAAATTGCGTTCTAACGTGATCTTGACAAATAGGAATTTATCTTTTATTTCCATACAGATATGCTGATCTGTACGATCATATTCCTGAAATCCACACTTCTTGTAAACATGGATTGCCCTTGCATTATCATGATTTGTTCTTAAAAACACTCTTTTCAACCCGAGCGTGTGAAACCCGTAATCGATCATAGCGGAGACCGCCTCCGTTCCATATCCCATATCCTGCTTCGCGGCTGTTACTGCAATCCCGAGTTCTGCATCATAGTTGTTCGGATTCATCAGCTCTATGTTTCCTATAAATGCTCCGCTTCTCTTCTCCAGCATGGAAAAGACCACAGCTTTTGATTCCAGCGTTTTCCTGATCCATTCGTATTCCTGCTCCACGGTGTATGATTCCGAAGCGCCGCCGATATGTCCATGGATATATTTTCCGATGTGTTCATCATCATTTACCATGATGAGATAGTCGTTTACCAGACATTCTGACACCTCAACAAAGCTAATCTGATCCGATTCAAAAATCTGCTTCATAATGTCTCCATAAATCCCGATTTGTCCTTGTCCTGTTTTCTCTACTGCATCTGCTGTTCCGCCCAGCGGTAGACGGATTCCAAAGCGGGGATCAGCGTTTTGCCGCGCTCGGCAAGGGAATATTCCACCGTGGGCGGGATCGTGTTGTACTGGGTGCGCGTGATAAACTTGTCCTGTTCAAGCTCTCTGAGGCACTTTGTCAGCATCGTCGCCGTGATGCCTACCACCTTGCGCTCCAGTTCGCGATAGCGCAGCGTCTGATTCTCCGCGTCCGCAATATACCAGAGGATCGGCAGCTTCCATTTCTGCCCGATCAGTTCCATGGCGTACAGGATCGGGCATTCGGTTTCATAGATGTTCTCGTTGTTCGGCAAAGGCTTTTTGTCCATAAACGCTCCATTACTATATTTTTTATAGCGGCAAAGAAAATTCTGCCTTCTTGTTTTTCTGTTGCACCATATTATAATAGATTTCACAAGAATTGTAAAGAGGAAAACACCTATGAAGCATGTTTTTGAGTCTGCAAAACTCGGCGATCTGCTCTTGAAAAACCGCCTGATCCGATCCGCGACATGGGAAGGCGTCGCCGCGCGCGACGGCGGCATTTCGGAAAACGCCTACGCGATCTATGACGAGCTCAGCAAAGGCGGCGTCGGCGCGATCATCACCGGCTTTACGAGCGTTGCCGAAAACGATCACTATTTCGACGGGATGATGCGGCTTTGTTCCGATGCTCTGCTCCCGCAGTACAAGCGGCTTGCGGATGAGATCCATGCAAACGACACGCCGGTGATCACGCAGCTTGCGCTCGGCGCGTATTACCGCGACGAGCACGGATATTCCGAGCAAGTCGAACCGGATGAAATGACCGTGGAGGAAATCCATCTGGTGATCCGGCAGTTTATCGACGCCGCGGTGCGTGCTCAAAAAGCGGGCTTTGACGGCGTACAGATCCACGCGGCGCACTTCTTCTTTTTGAGCCGGTTCATCAGTCCTGCGGTGAACCATCGAAACGATGCATACGGCGGCTCACCGAAAAACCGCAGTCGTATTCTGTTGGAGATCATGGAAGGTATCCACAAGGAAGCACCCGATCTGCACATCACGATCAAGATCAACAGCAACGACTTTACCCGCGGCGGATTGGACGAGGCGGAATGCGTAAATATCTGCAAGCTGCTCGACAAAGCCGGGATCGATTCGATTGAGATCAGCGGCAACGGCACCTCGGTCTCCGGTATCCGGGCGCACCGGAACGAAGGATATTTCGTGCCCGCTGCCGCCGCCGTTGCGGACGCGGTCTCCTGCCCCGTGATTGCGGTCGGCGGGTTCCGCGCGCTCGACACGATGGAAGCCGTGCTGAACAGCACAAAGATCACGTTCCTGTCCCTCTCCCGCCCGCTTCTGTGCGAACCGGATTGGCCGAACAAGCTGCTTGCCGATCCCTCGGCAGTATCAAAGTGCATTTCCTGCAACCGCTGCTATTCCTCCCCGTCCCATAAGTGCATTTTCCGCGGGAGGGACGCATGAGATTTCAACTGAATGTGGCAACCGCGCGCGGCGTGGTACTGAACGGCGTACTGTTCCGACCGGAAAGAGAGCGCACCGCCGATACGGTGATGATCGCGATCACAGGCATCCACGGCAACTTCTATTCCAACCCGTTCTATTACAACATCGGGGACACGCTGAACGGCGGCGGGATCGACTTCGTCTACGCGCAGACCAACGACGCCTTCGGGCAGATCGAAACGATGAACGTTAAAACCGGTAAGCAGGAGATCATCGGCTCATGGAACGAACGGTTTGCGTGCACGGCTGAAGATATCGAGGCGTACCTCGATTTTGCCGAGCGCGAGGGCTACGCGCACATTGTGCTTGCGGGGCATTCGCTCGGCGCGAACAAGGTGATCTATTACCTTTCGCGGCATCACGATCCGCGCGTGGAGCATTTCTTTCTGCTCTCGCCCGCAAACCTCGAACACATGATGTCCGGCGTCACAAACCGGGAACTGCGTATGATCCAAGAACAGGTCGAACGCGGCGGCGGCGACAAAATGCTGCCGTTTCCGTTCATGGGCTGGGTGGACTGCATTGCCGACACCGCGTATGACTGGGCGTTTACGGATCTACTCAACAATGTGCATACCGATCCGAACGGAAACTTTTCCGAAGCGGAACAGATCACGCATACCGGTGCGCTGCTGGTCGGCACCTACGACAACTTCACCGACGGCGACCCGGTGGAGTTTTTAAAGAATCTGAACCATCACATGCCGACTGCCGAGCAGAACACGCTGCTCTTCATCGAGCGCACCGGACACACCTACCAGATGAAGCATCAGGAGGTTGCGGACGATATTCTGAAGCAACTGCAGAAATGGAGAAACGAAGCATGCCTTTCCTGAACATTCAAACAAGCTGCGTCGTCAGCCGCGAACAGGAAACAGAACTGAAAAGCCGCATCGGGAAAGCAATTTCGCTTGTCCCCGGCAAGAGCGAAGCGTATCTGCTTCTTTCCTTTACGGATAACTGCCGTCTGTGGCTCGGCGGCAGCGATAAAGAGCCGATCGCCTATATCGAAGCCGCGATCTTTGCAAACGAGGGGCATTTCGGCTATCCGGCGTTCACCGCGGCGATCACGCAGGCATTTTGTGATGTGCTCGGCATTGCGCCGAAACGGGTATATCTGAAATTCGAGGACATTGCGGCGTGGTCGGTCGGCGGGCAGTACATCGACCGAAAGATGTTTGGGTGATCAATATGAAAAACGAAATTCTTCTGACCGTCTTTACCGACCCGATGATGGGGCTTTCCTATGAGAGCGAACCGATCCTCGACCGGCTGCAGGCGGAGTATGGCGATCGTCTTTCGATCCGTTATGTCATGAGCGTTCTGGTGCGCGACGTGTCCGACTTTATGACCGACAAGGAGCGTGCCTTGCCGCCCGAGGAAGGAATTGCCCGCTACTGCAAGCGCCTTGCCGCGATCTACAAGAGCGAGGAATTCATCGGTCATCTGCCGATCCGCATGGACGGCTTTCGCCTGTTCGATGCAGAACACCACAGCTCCGAGCCGCTTTGCCGTGCCTATAAGGCGGCGCAGCTTGCCGATCCGGGCAGAGCCAACGCATTTTTGACTGCGCTGCGCCACGCGACGGTTTTGAGCTGCCGTCCCACCACGCACTTTAATGAGATCCTCCGCGTCGTCTGCGCGGTCGGTATCGACGAAACCGCTTTTTCAACATGCTTTCGTGACGGCAGCGCAAAAGCCGCTTTGCAAAAGGATCTGGACTTGACCCGCTCACTTGGCATCCGTTCCCTGCCCGCCTATGTTTACCAACATAGTGACAAAGCGTTGCTGCTGCAAAGCTTCGATTATCGCGATTTTGTCAACGCGATCGAGCAGGTTTGCAGATAAAAATAGTATATGTTAGCACGATGCGGACATCGTGCTTCGTTAATTATTCAAGAAAACCATAGGAATAACCACACTTCCCTGCCTAAGAGAAGCGGGGTGGTTCTCTTCTGTGTAATAGACGAAAACCTACTCCGGCGCTAAATGGACATATTGATACGCTATATACAATTTGAACAACACTCTTGGGTTGTATTGCTATTCCGGAAAACAAAAAATGTGCGCACTGCTGTATAACAACTTGACGAGATTAGCATATTATGATATGATTTGACTATCAAATGGAGGTCGAAACCTATGGAAGAAATGATCCGTCCGTCGGCTGATCTGAGAAATCATTATGCCGAGATATCAAAGACCTGCAAGCAGTCCCGCCAGCCGGTGATTATCACGGTCAACGGTCGCGGTGATACGGCTGTTCTGAATTTGCAGGAATACCGCCAAATGCAAGCGGAGTTGGAGCTTTTGCGGATGCTCGCCGATAGTGAAGCGGATGTTGCCGCCGATCGCGTCGCTCCTGTCGAAGAAACCTTCCGTGATCTTCGCGCGCGTCTGACCGAAAGGAAGAACGGATGAGCTATCGAATCCTGCGCACCGATAAAGCCAACGATCAGCTGTATGATCTGATCCAGTACATTGCCGCCGATTCGAGCATTGATACTGCACTGAATTATCTCGACAAGCTGGAATCCGCCGTGATGAATCTTGCGGAGTTTCCGTATTCCGGCGTAACGCCGCGCTATTCGACTCTCAGGAAGCAGGGGTATCGAGTATTGATCGTCGAGCGGCACCTGATCTTTTACAAGGTGTACGAAGAAAAGAAAACGGTCATTCTTCACGCCGTCGTGGACGCAAGGCAGGAATACCGAAATCTTGTATAGTAAAACTCGCGGCGCACCGTTTTGATGCGCCGCAATTGTTTTATTACCGAAAGATATAAGCCATTGGAATGAAACATTCCTCCTCGTTATTGGTAATACGATAATTCTTCAGAACAATCTGCTTCCCGTTTTTGCACATGGTTCAAATCGAAAAACACCGCAACCAAGTTAAGAGATTGATATCCCCAAATCTCGCTATCATACCGAAAACGCCTGTATTGCCTGGCTTTTTTGGTTGTTTCACATTGTACGTTGTTCTCTGTCTCTGCGTGAACATGCCACCCTTTGATTTGTTCGCCGCAAAGATTCTGGGATGAAACGCATTGTATCTTCAGGTCTGTTATTGTCCTCAAACAATCGATAAATAGGCGCCTTTTTGGTCAAACGAGCCCTCTCTTCCGAACAAAAACGGGAAGAACTCGTCTGCGTATTTGATAAAAATCTCCCCCGCAACCATATAAAAACGGCCCACCGAACGATGGGCCGTTTTTATATCCGTTCGTTCAGAAAGGACTTGAAGCCCGAGGGAGTGAATGAAGCCCCTGTGGGGCTTCAGAGCCGAGGGCCGACCAAGCCGCAGCGCGAATCAAGTCCTCCCCCCGCAACCAAAAAAGTGCCCTAATTTAGGGCATTTTTCATTTTTGGCACATGGACAAAACAGACATTTTTGGATTTTGACGACACTTTGACGACACTTTGACGACACGGGCTTTCTGGGCTATTCAATACACCCCCTGCCTCTACAACATTTTATGCATAAAAAAGTTGACACACCGGATTCGCTGTACCACTTATTTTTTTCTGTGCTCTTTATTCCTGTATCATTTATGATTTGACGACATTTCTGACGACACCGGTGTTCAAACATGAGACGGTATCAGACTTTTTCAGTCAACTTCGCCATCGATAATCTGCTTTTCCGTCGTCATAAAAAGATCGGAAAACGGCTCGGATGCGCCCAAAACAACAGCGATCTTCAAAAGAGATTCCAGCGAAATCTTCCCCGTCTGCTCAAACCGTTTCAGCGATCCATAACTCACGCTAGATCTCTCCGCAAGCTCCGCTTGCGAAAGCTTTCTACGCTTGCGCAGTTTTTTAAGGTTATGTGCAATTTCTAAGCCAATTTCCTTTGGCGTTTTTAGAAGTAAAAAGAAATTTTCTCCAGGAATGTCAGATCTATTCATGCTCATATTTTAGCAATTTATTGTATGTTTGTCAATTATTTGCTAATATTTAAGCAGTTACCTACAGGCGGCAAACTCTATATCGACATCCTTGCTTTGACGACACAGGTTTTTCAATAGCATAAAAACAGCGACGCACCGCTTTGGTTGCATGCCGATTCTTTTTGTATTATGTACATAAAATCTGCGCATCATATAGCGGTTTTGAAAAAGCCATGGTATACTGATATCAGATTTTCAGATAGACAAATCGGGATTTACAAAGGGGTTAGGTGTATGGAAGAGAAGCAACGGCCGACGATACCCGAAATTAAAACCATATTGACCCAATTTGATATTTCAAGAGTGAGGGATTCGTCAGTTAAGGCATTCGTTTCAGACGAAGGCGGGGACGAATATGCGGTCTGGCTGATTGATAACGGCTCTAAAAAAACAGTTTTGAAGCAGGCGAAAGCTTATGAGATCGATGCTTATCGCTGTTTCTTCAGCGAGGGGCAGCCATATGTCCCAACTTTTTTAGGTGCCTGCCATTATAAGGATCAGGAGTATTTCTTGACGGAGTTTTTTCCGGGAATGGATCTGCGAGTCTGTAACAGGAGGCGACTGACACTTGTACTCGACGCTCTGGCTGAAATGCAGAACAAATTCTGGGAGCGCACAGAACTTTACGACGCCTGTGTTACCATGGAAAAAGCGCTGGAAGGAATAGAAAACCGCGGCAAATATCTAGGATCAGAACTGCTTGAAAAGACATACCGTAAGTTTGAACAAGTATACCGCGAAACACCGCGTTCGCTCTGTCATGATGATTTGCTGCCGATCAACGTTCTAGTTAACAACAAACGCGCAGTCTTCATTGATTGGGAGTATGGCGGTGTCCTCCCTTACATGGGTGCTTTTGCACGCCTGATAGCTCACGGAAGAGAAAACAAAGATTACTATTTCTATATGTCGGCTGAGGATCGTGACTTTGCCATAGCGTATTATTATGACGCAGTGGCAAAACAGCACGGAATCTCACAGGGAGAGTTTTGTCGAACGCTGGAATATTTCCTGTTTTATGAGTATTGTGAATGGGTCATGCTTGGCAACCGTTACGATTCCCGCGACGATGAAAGATTTGGGTATTATCTAAACTTGGCAGAACAACTGGCTAAAAGACTGGTTTAGTTTTACAGATTCCCGTTTGTCGAGCCGCTAACAGATTGGTTTCAAAAAACATCTGAAGACGAACCACGGCATCGCTTTTTTCAGATTCATTCGGATAAAATAGCGGCGCACCGCGTTGGATGCGCCGCAGTTTATGTCTTTGTGCTTTATACCCTAACGACGATCTTGCCGTTGACCTTGCCTTCGTCCTGTGCGGCGACGGCGTCCCGGATTTGTGCGAAGTCAAACACCTTGCCGACGGTCGGGACGAGCTGCTTTTCCTTCAAAAAGGCAAAGATCTCGTCCATGATCTGCTGCGTCGGATAGTTGGAGAAAAAGCCGGTCAGATACACGCCGTTCGGGATGTCTTTGATCGGATCAAACCCTTTCAGCGCATATACTCCGCCGAGCAAACCGGTCTGACAGACGATCCCGCCCTTTTCCACGGCGGTCAGCGTGTCCTTGAGATTGCGCGGACCGACGAGATCGAGTGCCTTTGTCGCACCACGCACCTTACCTGTCAGCTTGCCGTCGTCGAGGATCGCTTCGTCCGCTTCGGCAAGCAATGCAAGCTTGCTTTCTCTGTGCGTCGTGGCGATCACCCTGCAGCCGAGCGCCTTGGCAATCCAGATCGCCGCATAGCCCAGCGCACAGGTCGCGCCGCGAATCAAAAGCAAATCGGATGGCTGCAGATGCAAACTTTCAAACAAGCTGCCCCATGCGGTGAAATATGTCTCGGGAACGGCACCGAGCGCCGCCCAATCGAGATCGCTTTCGATCGGAAATACGATCCGGCGCGGCAACAGCGCATATTCGGCATAGCTGCCCCAAAACGAGCGTCCCATGCCGCCCATCAGCGCAACGACCTTTTGACCAATGGCAAGTCCGCTGTCGGACGGATCGGCGATCTCCCCGGCGCACTCGATTCCGGGCACGATAGGCTTTGGGATATAGTCCGCGCGGATCTCATTGAGCCGCAGCAGCTTTTCGGAATGGTTCAGTCCGAACGCTTTCACCTTCACAAGCACCCAGCCCGGACGCACCGATGGAATCGGCACTTCGGAAAGAGCGATGTCCTTTGCTTCGGTCACTTTGTTCAGTAAGACGGCTTGCATGGTGTTCATGTTCAATACCTCTCAATCGCTTGTACCGGACAGTTCTCAAAGCAGTTGCCGCATTGCAAACAATGATTCTCAAGGATGCGGAACGGACTGCCCTCTTCGATGCAGCTTTGCGGGCACACGCTCTGGCAGGTGCCGCAGCCGATGCAATCGTCGCCGATATGATAGCCCTTTTGGATCGGTTTTGCGCTGCCGACCGTGAAATATTCCCGCGTGATGGGGCGCGTGGACAGGCAGAAATACTCGATCGTGTAATCTTTCAGGGCAAACATCGTATCGATGTTCTTCGTTTCGCCGGGATAGACGTTTTCGAGATACGGTTGCTCGTCATACAGCACGTCGCGCCATTGCCGCTGCTCGTTCTCCGGCACCTCCTCTGCGCGACCGGAAAGCCGGATCGTCTCCTTGAATTTGGTATAGCCGAGAATCTGCACCCTGCCGTCACGTTTCAGCTGCCGTGCAAAGGACTTGCCCCTTGCGGTCAGAAAGTACAGCGTTGTGCCCTCATAATGGATCGCGCTGATGTTTCGCACCTGCGGCGCGCCGTTTTCATCCACGGTGGCGAAATCCAGTACGCCGACATACCCCAGCTTTTTCAAACAGGTTTCAATGTCCATTATCCGATCTTCCTTTCTTCTTTCGGCGTCAGTATACCGTTTTCTTCGCTCGCCCAGCATTGCGGATCGTCGCCGTAAAAGTCGCCGGTATAGCCCTTTGCCACGGCGGGACAGCCGCGGCAGAACTGTTTCAGTTTGCAGCGGGAACACTTGGAAAACATTTCATAATTCCGATACGATTCCATGCTTGTGATCCATATGTCCGCCAGCCGATCCTCAAAGATGTTCCCCACCTTGCTGTCCGCAGCTCTGCGGCAGGCGTAGATATCGCCGCTTGGCAGGATCGTGATGTGGCAGTTGCCGCAGTTGCAGCCGCTGTAGATCTTGCCGTCGCAGGCATAAGGCGGGATTTTGAAAGCGCCGGTTTCATATTCGTACAGCGTCCACAGATGATCCTTTTTGTTGAAATAAGTTTTGCAGCTTTTGGCTTCATATGCACGGAACTTCCTGTCGCAGGCTGCGAGCAGGTTCCGGTATTCCTGCGGCGTCATGCTTGTGTCCAGCTCCCCGCCGGAGGGCACATAGCGGGAAAAGGCGAAGATGTCCGCGCCTGCCTGCACCGCCGCGTCGATGATACCGGGGACTTCCATATAATTCTGTTTGGAAACGGTCGTCATGATGACGCTTCTGATGCCTGCGCGGTTGATGCAGCCGATTTTCTCCAAGGTGCAGTCGAAGCTGCCGGATTTGCGGAACCAGCCGTGCGTTTCCCGTAGTCCGTCCAGCGAAAGCTGATACTTCCGGCAGCCGAAGAATTTCAGTTCCCGACAGACCTGATCGTTCAGATGGAACGGGTTGCCCATGATCGTAAACGGCACATCATGCTCATGAAACAATTCCAAAATTCGCCAGAAGTCCGGATGCAGGATCGGATCGCCGCCGGTCAGATAGAAATACGGCAGTCGGTCATAGACCTCGCAGAAGTCGAGGCAATTATAGAATGTCTCCTGCATCTGTTCCCATGTCATGCTGTCAAGCTTTCTGCACGGATCGCCGGAGAAGATATAGCAATGTTTGCATCGCTGATCGCATTCGTCCGTAATGTGCCATTGGAAAGAAAAATAGGATTTCATATCGTTACCTTGTCCTATCGGATTCTATGTCAACCGGTTGCCCGGATTCTTGCGGGAATCGGGCGAGCGAACCCGCCCGAAAAAGGGAGATTACTTGTCGCCTGCGCCGCACGCTGTTCCGCATGCTGCTGGCTTTTCTTCCGGCTTGTCTGCCGCGCCGCACGCCGTGCCGCACGCTGCGGGCTTTTCTTCCGGCTTGTCCGCCGCGCCGCAAGCAGCGGGAGTTTCTGCGGGCTTATCGCCTGCGCCGCAAGCCGCGCCGCACGCTGCGGTCGATTTCTGGTGGTTCCATCCATAAAGATCGGAAAGTGCCATGGTTTGTTCCTCCTTATGATCGTCAGAGCTTTATCTCTGCGTTTTTATTGTACCGAATCGTGCGAAAGCGAAACAAGTACGCACCTTTTTATGGGGTACTTACCTTTTTGTAACCGATTGACAGGGCTGCGTCCATACAGTATGATTTGTATATAACATTCAAAACGAAAGTATCGGAGGCCTTTATGAAAACCAAAGAAGAACTGCCGGATTGCCCGGTTGCCACGACGGTGCAGCTGATCGGCAACAAATGGAAGCTGCTGATCATCCGTAATCTTTTGGTGCGCCCCTGGCGGTTCAATGCGCTGCATAAAAGCCTCGAAGGAATCAGCCAAAAGGTGTTGACCGATTCTCTGCGGCAAATGGAAGCGGACGGCATTATCACGCGCACGGTCTATCCGGAAGTTCCGCCGCGCGTGGAGTATGCGCTCTCTCCTCTCGGCGAAAGCATGCGTCCGATCCTCGACAGCATGCAGGCATGGGGCGAGTCCTATAAAGCACGGATGAATGGCTGAAACGGCTGCTTCAGGCAAATAAATACGGCGGCGCACCCTGTATTGGATGCGCCGCCGTTTTGGTGTGCATAGCGACGACCTTCGGATTGCTGCGGCTGCGATCCCGGCCTCCCGCTTCGATGTTCAGATAGTGCATATAGCTTTTCCACGCTTCGCTGTACGCCTGTGCACTCATGATGTCGCCGGTTCTGCTTATTCTTTTCTTCTCACCGGCACCCAGATCGCGCTATGGTAGTCAGGATCGGTTTTTTCTCCGTTCACACAATCATACCACTCCACGCTGGCATTACCGCAAAGCTCATACTCCGGATTGCCGGGCAGCCACTCCCGGAAGATCCGCGTGTTCACGCTCTGAAGTGCATCCGGGATCGGGCCAATGCAGTTGAACACCGCCCAGTCGCTCCTGGGAAATTCATAGACAACCATGCCTTCCGGTACATCGCCGCCCGTGTATCTACCGGCAACGAGATACCGGAACTTTCCGCCGCCAATGTCATCGATACAAACGCCATATTCACCGATGCAGTTATCTACCAGAGCCTGCTCATAGGGATTCGCCGGAGCATTTCCGGCATACACGTTGTAAGCATACTTTTCACAGATCTCATCCCAGTACTTTGGGATCTCCGTGTATGCGGTTTCATTGTCAAACTCTTTCTGAAAGCCGATAACCTTAAACGGGAACATCGGTGTGATTTTGTAGTCCATCTGATTACCTCCATGAATGGATAGTTTGATTGTCAAGGGGAGGAAGGTGTTTATGGCCGCTCCACTGCGCACCTGTGATGGCGTTGCGCCATGGAACCGGGAGAAAGCCTTTGCAAAGCTTTCCGGCGTTTCATACCCGTACCGAAATGCAATGTCGATCACTTTATCATCCGTTTCTCTGAGATCCAACGCCGCCTGGTACAGCCTGCGGTTTCTGATATACTCTCCGATACCGTATCCGGTCATCAGAGAGAATCCCTTCTGAAGAAAGAACGGAGAAAGATACACCTGATCCGCCACATCCTGCGCACTGATGTTGTCGGTCAGATGCTCTTCCATATAACTGATTGCTGTACGAATGCCGGTAAGCCACTCCATCGGCGGATCCTCCGTCCCTTGATGGGTTCATTGTATCTCTCAAAGTGGAAATCATCCTGTCATTTCTTGCTCAGATCTGTCCTGCAACTATCCAGGAGGAAGGCCAGACCGAGACTTTTACGCCTTCCGGTAAAAAGTATACTGCTGTGTTTTTCGAAAACCGAGCTTTTCATAAAACAGAAGATCGGAAATCACATAGGCTTTCTTTGCGCCAAGCGCCTTTGCCCGGTTCAGCGCTTCCGAAAGGAGCGCAGAGGCAATGCCTTTTCCGCGGCAGCCTGGTATCGTGCAGACCGGCTCCACATAGGCATAGTCCGTATCCGGATGGAACCAGAGGGAGCAGTGGGATACCGGCTCTCCGGAAGGATCCGCGGCGGAAAGGCATAAGACTTTGTTGAAATGCCTTCGGACATGCGGAACATGATCCAGCGAACGTTCAAACGCTTCCCGGTCGTCCCCATGATCAAAGCCCTGCCAGAACAGCCACGCAAGAGCAGCCCGATCCGTGATCTGATCCATTTCCTTTAGCTGCAATCTCTCGGGAAGAGTTGCGGGAAAGCCTCTGTCAAGGGAGAGCTCCATGATCGTCTCTTTCTGATCGATCCGCTTGAATCCGGCCAGCTCAGCGGCTCTTATTTCTGCGGTGTTTTTTGTATTGATCGCGACAGCCAGCCCGGAATCGTCCTTCAGCGCCCGGTAGGCGTAGTCCAGAATTTCCAGGTACAATGTCTCATACCCCTGCAGCGCTCCGCAGAACGCCTCCCCAAAGTACATATCATAGATCGCCGCCCCGACGACTTTGCCCTCCGACCACCAGAGCCCGATGGAGGAGCCGGCGCTTTTGTCAAACTCCGGATGCTCCATCATCCACTCAAAGCGAGCCCAGTTCCAGTTGATGTGCGTTCTGTCCTTCCGATTCAATGCGATCAGGAAATCGCAGACCGCTTCATAATCCTCGTCCCGGTAGCTGCAAAAGCTCACTTTGGGCTGCCAATATTGAATGCCCCAATGTTCAAAGTCCCACTGCTCGCTGTAGTCGTTGCATTCATAATCCACGTACCAAAGCAGTCCGTCATGCACAACAAAGTTGGTCGGATAATAGTCGATGTTCAGCCCGGCCGCCATGGCCCTTGCCGCCATGTCCCGCACCTGGGGCAGATACGGCTCCACCGATGCGCCGGAGCGCAGCAGCTCCATCACGGTCGGCCCTTCGATATAGTCCTTGACGATCCGCTCGGCGTCCCTGTCAACGGCATGCATCGTGGGGATTCGGATGCCGGCTTTTTGCAGCCGCTCATAATCCCGCCATTCGGCCTCGATCTTGTTGCCGAAGGTATAGTAATCGCAGGGCTCGTGGTGGATCTGCTTGATCACCGCCTGCTGTCTATCCCGTTCTGCGAGATAGGAATACCCGCCCTTGCCTTTGCCCAGCAGGCGAACGATCCGGTATGATATATCATTTACCGTTAGTTGTTTTTCCATAAACATCACCCATAGTTAGCTCCACGGCTTCATGGAAGAGCTAATCTGTTTCATCGCTTTCCAGGATCGTATGGACATAACTGTCCTTTTGAATTTCTCATTCCACCGAAAAAAACAATTTATTCCGCCCGGTTGCCGGTTCGGTAAAATCGCATACGGCGCCGGCAAGTTTCATCCCGAGTTCCGGAATAAGGCTCTGAATCACGTATCCAAACATCTCGTCGTAGCTTTCCGGATGTGCATTGTATCGCTCCTGTCCCGCTTGGGATTTCCGTTCAAAACCCGTATTTTCATTGTATGCCCCTCAAATTGTTTATTTCTTTCTGCAGATTTTCCAGAAATCTGCCTGCATGAGCTCCATCCATCTGCGTGTGATGGAACTGGAAGGATACCGGTAAGTAATATCTGAAAAGCTTTTTTCTGTATTTTCCCCAGAGCATGAACGGGTTGTTGAAAATCCCGCTGTTCATCCCGACAGCGCCGTCAATTTCGGTATCAATAATTGCAGATGTGCCGATCACCATGCTGTCAGATGACAGATCCCGATCCACGCAGGTTTTCGCAACCTGGCCGGTCTGATTCAGATATTCACGATTAAAGGCTTCCAGATCATCTGTGAACAGAATATCGCAGGAGCTTACTTCTCCGATCTTGTTCCTGACGATCGTGTTTACCGCGATTGTGTCGAACCGCATCAGCTTGTCGCCGACCGGGAGCAAATAGAACTCTTTTACAGGAGCAGCTGCTTTCCCGATACAGTAGTCCATCAGCATATTGAACTTCAGATTCCTTTTCCTGCTTGTTCTTATCAGTTCTGTTATATCCAGGGTCTTGAAAAGCGTAACCATCGGGTTCGGAGCCCGCAGCCACAATTCATACGCAGATGCCCGACTTGTCTCCTTTGGATTCACTTCTACCGGCATAATGATCCTGTTTTCCTCCAGATTTTTTCTTTCATTTTTTCTGTTAGCAGTGGATGTACATTCATCCGGATCCATTTCACACCAGGAAGTTGACAATCTCTTCCGCAAGGGCTGCATAGATCTCCTCCTTCACAGCTTCTGATCCAGTCGTCCAAAAACGCATCTGTTCCTCCGTATGAAACCAGTGCTTGCTTTCCATTTTTCGATCGTCATTCATTCCGCTGAAGCTACCACAAGCTGAGCTGTCCAAACGGCTCCTTTTCTTCGAAGCGGTGCAGATAAGCGAAGATCTCGTCGTTATCGTGCATGATCCCGTTTTGCTCGCAGGTGTGATGAAACAACCTCATCAGCTCATCGCTGCGCGGACTGGGGATCTCGTAGCGGTCTCCGTATTCCCTGATATAGCGCTCCTTCAATCCGGGGAAATGCCTGTCAAGCTGACGATAGAAATACTCACGGCTGCCGTTGCGAAGCGTCAGCCCCATGCCAAAGCAGATCACGCCGCGCACCTGACCCTCTATACACATCCGAAGGATCGACGCAATGTTCTCGTGGGTATCGTTGATATAGGGCAGGATCGGACACAGCCACACGACGGTGGGAATACCGGTATCGCGCAAGGTTTTCAGCGCCTCGAACCTCTTTTTTGTCGAGCAGACATTCGGCTCGACGATCTTGCACAGGTTTTCATCCGCTGTTGTCAGCGTCATCTGAACAACGGCTTTGGTCTTTTCATGGATACGTTTCAGGATATCCAGATCTCTGAGCACACGATCGGACTTTGTCTGCAGCGCGACGCCGCAGCCGTATTTCTCGATGATCAACAATGCTTTTCGCGTGTATTCCGTTTCCAGCTCCTGCGGGATGTATGGATCGCTCATGGAGCCTGTCCCGATCATACAGCGTTTTCTCTTGCGGCGCAGCGCGTCTTCCAGCAATGCAAGGGCGTTTTCTTTGACCTCGATATCCTCAAAAGAGTGATCCATCCGATAGCAGCTGCTTCTTGAATCGCAGTAAATACATCCGTGCGTGCAGCCCCGATAAAGATTCATTCCGTTTTGAGAGGATAAGATCCCCTTTGCTTTCACATAATGCACAGCGTTCCCTCCGCGCTCTCCATCTGCTATGATCATACTCATGTGGGAATGACTATCTATGATAAACCAGGGTCCCTTGGCGTCCTTTCATTCGTTCGTTATATGTCTGAAAGAAAACCGGTCAGCCGTCTTTGATCTGACCGGCCATCGAAAACCTCCATTCAAAAGGCACTATTTCCGATAGATCTTAAAAAACTGCATCACATGCTTTCTGACCAGTTCCATGACTTCGCCCTCGCGCTCCGGTTCCCGGTCGCACAGGTTGATCCAGACGGTGATCGGTGATGAGAACTGCGCTGCCATGATCTCGGGATCCTCATCTTTCAAAACACCCTCGCGGATCAGAAATCTCATCATTCCTGTAAAATAGTTCAAGACATCCCGGTAATTTTGCTTCGTCTGAAGCTCTGACAGTTCTGCATTGCGGAACTGCTCGATCATGAGCATCTTCCTGCCTTTGCTGATATGCGGGTCATGCAGGATATAGCGCAGCTGTCCCTGGATGAGCTTTGCCACATCTTCTGTAGTCATGCCGGTCTTATCTTTTGTATATTCAGCATTGTCCCAGTCAGCACGTACAAAAATCGAATGGTCATCATATCTCTTCAGAACGGTTTCGATGACAGTATCCAAAATATCCTGCTTACCCGCAAAGTGGCTGTAAAGGGACGCCTTACGGATACCCACCGCATCGGCGAGTTGCGAGATACTGGTTGCTTCAAATCCATTGACAGCGAACAGATCCAGCGCTGCCTCCAGTATTTCTTCCCGTGTGTTGCTCTTTTCCATACTTTTCGCCCTCTTTCCAAAAAAGCAGTGATGCTGAATTCCATCACTCATTATACCTAACGTTCGTTCGTTAGTCAATGGCCGGTTTCCCTTATGCGTAAGAATCTATGAAACGAGGCCAATACATCATTATAATTCATCGGCCTCACCTGTCTTACATTACCACTTCAGCTCTCCTTCGCAGCCCATCAGCCGCGTCATTTCTTCGATCCACTCCAGAGGGAACGGATGGGATGAAACGGGCTTCACGGCCAGCGACATCAGTTTCCTGGGACTATCGTCTGCCTTGCTACGATTGGAACTTAAGGAATGCATATGCCTTTTGCAGCGCCGGCACGCCCATGCGGTGTCCTTTCCATGTGCGTAGGATCAGGTCTCGCTGCTCCTCAGAGATTGGCTCCTGCGGTGCGGATTCGACATGCGGAGCTTTGCGTTTCTAAAACACATTCCGGTAAATCAGGTCGTTTTGCATGGCGAGGTCGAGAACCTGCGACGCCGTCTGCTTCACCATCTGCATGGATTTCTGAGCATAACCAGCCTCTTTTAATCAAATACCCTCATGAACGAAACGCTATTGCGCACACTATCTTCGATCATCCAAAAGAGCAGGAAACGAAAATTGGTTTCGGAAAAAGAACACGCTGCAAACAAAAGAGATTTGCTGTTGTTCAATAAAACGTTGCAGCACATGAAAAAAAATGTGCTTTCCGTTTGCAGCACGCCATGATATATTTTCAGTAACATCTTGGGAAAAGAGGAAGAATCGGAGGAAAGAAGGTGTTATTTTGAATTTCGAGTACATCCGTATTCCATGCCATATTGTTCGCGGTGGAACCAGCAAAGGTATTTTCTTTCGAGGAAATGACCTGCCGGCGCCTGGCCCTGAGCGGGATGCTCTGATTCACCGAGCGTTTGGCGGTGTCGATGCTCGACAAATCGATGGACTGGGGGGAGCAAATTCTCTTACCAGCAAAGTGGCGATCATTGAGTCTTCAAAACGGCCCGATGCAGATATCGATTATACCTTTGGCCAAGTATCCTTCACCCGCCACATCATCGATTGGCGTGGCAACTGTGGCAATATCTCTTCCGCTGCTGCTTTATACGCTGTCGACATGGGGTTGGTTCCCGTCGAGGAACCTTTGACGACAGTGCGCATCTACAACACCAACACAGACAAACTCATCATTGCAGAGGTCCCCGTAAAGAACGGAAAAACGCAGTTTATCGGGGATTATGAGATCAACGGGGCTCCCTTCCCCGGCGCAAAAATCTTGCTGGACTTTTTTGAGCCTGCTGGCTCTGTCACCGGAAAATTGCTCCCCACCGGGAATGCCAAAGACAGCATTGATCTTGGCGAAGACGGCGTATTTGAAGTTTCCATTGTGGATGCTGCGAATCCTGTTGTTTTTCTGAAGGCCGAACAGCTTGGTCTTTCCGGTGCTGAGCTCCCTGTTGAACTGGAAGCTCGTCCGGAATTGCTGTCCAAGATCGAGCGTATCCGTTGCATTGCCGCTGAAATGGCCGGTATCGTCCCTTCTGCCAATGACGCCACAGCAAAATCTCCTGCTATTCCTAAAATCGGCTTTGTTTCCAAAGCTCAGAGCTTTGTGAATCCGAACCAAAAAGAGATTCAGGCCGACAGTATCGATATCACCGCGCGACTCTGCTCCATGCAGAAAATGCACCGTGCATATATGGTCACCGGCGCCATTTGCACTGGTGCGGCTTCAAAAATCAAAGGAACAGTGGTTTGGGAGATGCTTGATGAGCGCGCAAAGGCCTCTGACACGCTGCGCATCGGCCAGCCATACGGTCCTATGGATGTGAAAATCACATCGAAAGAAACGCCCGATGGCGTGTATTTTGAGAAGATCGGTGTTGGCAGAACGGCAAGAATGATCCTGGAGGGACAAGTCTTTGTTCCCGCCAATTATATGGACTGTTTCCAAGACTAATCACGTAAGAGAAAGGCATACAAACTATGGTCGCAAAAGTATTTTCCATGCCCAATAAGGTGTTGTATGGTCCAAATGCCATGGAGCAGCTGCCAAAGCATTTCTCTCAGCTTGGTGCAAAAAAGCCGCTGATCGTGACCGATAGGCTGATTGTTTCCATGGGGTTTCCCGGAAAACTTCAGGATCTGCTTCAAGCAGAAGGTTTGGATTCCGTTATTTATGATGGGGTAAACTCTGAACCGGAAGACAATTATGTGTATGAAGGTCTTGATATTTTGCGTCAGCATAATTGCGATAGCGTCATCGGATTAGGCGGCGGAAGCCCGCTGGATGCAGCGAAAGCGATTGCCATTATGGCCAAAAATAAAGGGAAGATCAGCGATTATGAAGGCCGCGGCATAGTCATTCCGGGAGGGCGGTTGCCCTTAGCCGGCATATCCACAACGGCAGGAACATCCAGCGAGGTTTCAAACACCACGATCATCACCGATACGACGCGAGGAACAAAAATGGTCATCAAGACCGATATCGTCCGTCCTGATATTGCGGTGTGTGATCCCGTCTTGACGCTTGGCCTTCCTCCCAAAGTGACCGCCGCCAGCGGGCTGGATGCTCTCGCTCACGCAATGGAAGGAATGGTTTCCAGATCCAATCAACCTCTCGGCAATATTATGGCGAAAAATGCCATCAACCTGATCTACAACAATTTGCCGATTGCTTACGATCACGGGGATAATTTGGATGCTCGCTCCAACATGATGATGGGACAGATGCTGGCGGGCCTCACCATGGCAAATGCCTCGACCGCGTCCATTCATGGCATGGCACGCCCGGTTGGCGCAAAATTCCACATTGGTCACGGATTGTGTGTCGCCATGTTTATGCCTGAAGTGATGGAATTCACCCTGCCCGGGAGTCCCGAGGTGTATCAGGAAATTGCCGAGGCCATGGGCTTGGATGTGATTGGTCTTTCCGCAGAGGAAGCTGGTCGAAAAGCCGTTGAGGCTGTGTATGCTTTGCGAAAGTATCTTGGTGTCAGCACGCTGCGGGAATATGGTGTGGATCGTGAAGAATTTATTGCCGCAATTCCAAAAATGCTGGAAGACAAGTCTGCCAACAACACTCACAAGCTCAATGCGGTTGTTCCCACGGATGCAGATAAAACCGCCATCTACATGCGTGTGATCGATGAATAAAAAGCGATCAAAAGGACAAAAAAAGAAAACAGGAGGAATAGTATGAAAAGCTGGTTGAAAGTTCTTTGTGTTCTGTGCGTGCTGTGTCTCGTTTTGACTGCGTGCACAAACAGCTCAACGCCATCCAACACCACCAATGCGACAACCGAAAAAACCGAAACAGCAAAAACCGAAACGACGAACACCAATCAAGCGAAAAAAGAAAAGGCCAATTTGACCTGGTCCACTGGTACGACTTCCGGGTCCATGTATCCCATCGGCGTCGTCATTGCGGACATGGTCAACAAGAACTATTCCGATCGTTTCAACATTACGGTCGAAGTCTCTGCAGGTGCGGTTGAAAACGCCCGTAATATCGGTTCCAAAGCATCCGATATCGGCTTCATTTCGAGCTCCACTGCCGTTGATGCGTTTAGAGGCGCAAACCTGTTTGAAAGCCCCTTGGATTTCAAAATCATCCTTGCCGCATATACGCAGCCTCTGCACGTGGTCGTTCTCAATGACAGCCCGATCAAGACCTTCAACGACATTCTCGGCAAGCGGCTGATGTTTGGCCCTGCCGGTTCTGCAAACTTCACAGAAAACACCTATGCAGTCGGCGCCCTTGGCTACTCTGCGGAGAAAGACTTCAAGCCTCTGTATATCGCTGTGGCAGACGGTGTGGAGGCCCTTCTGAACGGTGACTGCGATGCGCTGATGTTTGTGGGCGGCGATCCTGTCAGCGGGCTTCTGGACCTGAACTCTCGTGCCGACATCCGTTTCATCAGCTTCACGGATGATGAGATCGAGAAGCTGAAAAAGAACGATCCCAACTGCTTCACGCCCTGCGTCATCCCCGCCGGGACCTACGAAGGCATCGACTATGATGTTCAGACCGTGTCTGTGGATATGACTATCGGCGTGCGGAGCGATTTGGAAGATGATCTCGTTTATGAGTTCATCGATGCCATCATGAACAATCTGGATGAGCTTGGCAAAGGGCACAATGCCTGCAAGCAGATCACTCCGGAAACAGTCTATCCCGCTAACTTTGCAGACAACATTCATCCCGCCGCACAGCGGTATTATGAGGAGCACAACCTGATTCACTAACATGCTTGCTTGGAAGCACACGGACTAATCACAGGTGGGGCGATAATTTGTCGTGGATTATCGCCCCACAAATAAGCTTATCCACGGAGGAAGATATGGAAGAAACCAACACTACACGTATTTCTGAAATTGCTCCCGAGGAATTGGAAGAGAACAGCACCAATCCCATTCCCAGTGAAGAGAAGGCGCCTGAAAAGTTTTCAAGCAAATTTGATATCGCTGTCATTTCCAAAGTGGTTGCGATATTGTGTATTGCTCTCTCCTGCTTCCATATCTATACTGCGGGATTTGGCACGCTGCCTACGACATTGCAACGCGCATGGCACCTGACTTTCATCCTTACATTGATCTTCTTGCTGTATCCTTCCAAAAGCAAATGGTTCCGTTGCTTGGACTATTTTCTCAGCGCTGCAGGCGCGGCCAGCGGCCTGTACATCGTCCTTAGCTATAACACCCTTGTGTACCGCGTGGGCAACCCGAATCTGGTGGACATCATCTTTGGATGCGTGCTGTGCCTCCTGGTTTTGGAAGCTACCAGAAGAACGAGTGGCTGGGCATTGGTGATCGTCTCCCTGGTCGCCGTTTTGTATACGGCATTTGGGCATCTGATCCCCGGGGACTTTGGCCATCGGCAATACACGCTTGTCCGCATCGTAAATACCTTTTATGTTGGCGGTGAAGGCTTGTTCGGATCCACCATGGGCGTTGCCGCAACGTACATTGTAACATTTTGCATCTTTGGTGCTTTCTTGGCCGAATCGGGCGGCACAAAGGTGTTCATGGATCTTGCCTATGCCGTTGCCGGGCGTTTTCGCGGCGGACCTGCAAAAATAGCCGTTATCTCCAGCGCGCTCATGGGCACCATCAACGGAACGGCAACCGCTAATGTCGTGACGACGGGAACCTTCACCATCCCTCTGATGAAAAAGATGGGCTATAAGCCCGAGACTGCCGGGGCTGTCGAAGCCGTTGCAAGCTCTGGCGGCGCCATCATGCCTCCCGTTATGGGCGCCGGTGCCTTCATAATGTCAGAGTTGACCGGAATCCCCTATTCTCGCATAATCATTGCCGCGTTGATCCCGGCGGTGATCTATTACATTTCCATTTTCTTCTCTGTGGATTTTGAAGCATGCAAGCTTCATTTGAGAGGCATTCCAAAGGAAGAGCTGCCAAAGCTGGGACCAGCGCTGAGAAAGTCCCTTGCTTTCTTCGTTCCTCTTCTCACGCTTATCTTCTTCATCTGCATTCAGAAGAAATCCGTCCTTCGCTCCGCCTTCTATGCCTTGATCGCGATCATCGCCTGCAATCTCATCTTTGGCGGCGAAAACAGAATGAAGCCCAAGCAGTACCTCAAGGCCCTCATCAGCGGCGCAAAGGGGACTTTGATGGTCAGCATGGCATGCTGCTGCGTTGGATTGGTGGTCGGTACCATTTCCCTGACCGGACTTGGTCTGAAGCTCACCTCTCTTCTCTTGGCCATCGCCGGGAATTCTCAGCTTCTTGCTTTGTTGATGGTTATGCTTATCACCATCATCATGGGCATGGCGCTCCCCGCAACCCCTGCATATATCATCGTTGCTGTTATTGCCTGCACAGCGATGGAGGCTTTCGGCATTGAGAAGCTGATTGCGCATTTGTTCGTGTATTACTTCTGCGTGTTTGCTCCCATAACGCCGCCCGTCTGCATCGCGTCCTATGCTGCAGCAAGTATTGCAAAGTCAAACCCGATGAAAACCGGAGTGACCGGCATGCGGCTGGCCATCGCCGGATTCCTTTGCCCCTTTATGATGGTATACTCTCCTGCCTTGACCTGCATCGGTTCTGCCGGCGAAGTCGTTCTGGCTGCGGCAACAGCTTGCTTGGGCGCCATTGCTTTCTCTGCTTTTGCTATCGGCTGGTTTAGATCAAACCTCACGGTCGTTTCCCGTATCCTGTGCCTCGTTGCGGGCGCTTTCATGTTGATACAGGGAATCTACTCTGATATAATCGGTTTTGCGATTCTGGCCTTTATCTATCTGATCCCCGAGAAAGTTTCTCTTTTCAAAGCTCCTCCCATCCCTGAGGCTGAGCTGAAGATCGCATCGTGATTTCATCATCATTATTCAGAAATCATAAAGGAGAAAAAAATGTCACTGATCAAGCAAACATTCACCGTGAATGGGGTTCCAAGAGCCTTCGTCTTTGAGGAAGACGAAAAGCTGTCTGAAGTGCTGCGGCAGTATGGGTTCACAAGCGTAAAGGTCGGATGTGGGACCGGCATCTGTGGCGCTTGCACCATTCTTTTGAACGGAAAGCCCGTTCGTTCCTGCACTAAGAAAGCAAAATCCCTCAACGCGTTTGACTCCATCGAAACGTTGGAGGGATTGGGCGTTGCGTCCCATCTCCATCCGCTGCAGCAGGCGTTCATCACCTGTGGGGCCGTGCAGTGCGGCTTCTGCACGCCTGGCTTCATTATGTCCGCAAAAGGGCTGTTGGATGTAAATCCCTCACCTACCAGGCAAGAAGTTCGCGACTGGTTCTCTGTCAACAAGAACATCTGCCGTTGCACGGGATATAAGCAAATTGTCGATGCTGTCATGCTGGCGGCTGAAGTTTTGCGCGGCGAAAAGAAGCTGGAGGATATCGTCTACAAAGATCCTGAAGACAAGAAGGTATATGGCACAAAGAAGCCCCGTCCATATGCCTTGGGCAAGGTGATGGGCGTTACTGATTATGGTGCAGATATCGATCTGAAGATGCCTGCTCACACCCTTCATGTCGCTGTGGTCTGGCCCACGGTGAACCATGCCAACATCCGAAACATCGATACATCCAAAGCTGAAGCCATGCCCGGCGTTGTGCGGGTCATCACGCATAAGGATATCCCCGGTGTGAACTGTATTGGCCCCAACACGCCTCATAAGCGGAGCGTTTTGCCCATCTACCAGCAGCCAGCTCTATGCGATGAGAAGATCTATCGCATAGGCGATCCCATTGCGCTGGTTGTCGCACAAACGGAGAAGCAGGCAAAAGAAGCCGCCAAAGCGGTGGTCGTTGACATAGAAAGGCTGCCGGAGTATGAGACCATTCTGGAATCCTGCAAAAAGGATGCCGTCCAAATCCATCCCGGCTCGCCAAACATGTTCTTGAACCAGCCGGAAATAAAGGGCGAGGAAGTCGCGCCCATCATTGAATCCTCAGCATATCAAGTGGAGGGCAGTTTCTATTCCGGGAGAGAACCCCACATGTCTCTGGAGCCATGGGCCATGCAAGCGTACTATGATACGGATGGCAAGCTTGTGGTTCAGTATAAGGGGCAGTCCCTATACTATGCGCGCAACCTGATGGCTAAGGTTCTCAATTTGGATCCTGATTCTATCCGTGTTGTGGAAATACCTACCGGCGCCAGCTTCGGATATGCCATCACCGCAGAAGCTCCCATTTTGGTTGCTTTAGCTACATATGTGACCAAGCAGCCAACGACCATCTCCATGACCTGGGAAGAAACCATTCGCTTCTCAGGAAAACGCGCCTCTTCGTATACCAACGCAAGGCTTGCCTGTGATGAAAGCGGGCATATCACCGCCTTGGAATATGATGTCGCCATGGATCACGGCGCCCATGCCAGATCCGGAGGGTTTGTTGAGATCAAGGTCTGCCGCTTTGTTGGCTATCCTTATAAAGTCGACAATATCCGCGGCCTCATCCGCGCTGGTTTTTCCAACAATGCTTTCTGCACGACCTACCGTGGGTTTGGATCTCCCCAGGCGTACACCAGCAGTGAAGCATTGATGGATATGCTGGCAGAAAAAGCCGGCATCGATCCTTTTGAATTCCGCTACATAAATGCTGCTCGCCCTGGAGATTTGAGCCCCAGCAACCGCGTGTACACCCCGTGTAAGATCGTGGAAATGCTGGACAAGCTCCGTCCCTATTATGAAGCCGCTTTGGCTTGGAAGAAAGAGCCTTCGTCCCGAGGCTGGAAAAAGGGTGTGGGCGTTGCCTGTGGAGGATATAATGTCAGCTCTGCCTCCGATAAAGCCGAGGTTTCCATGGAACTCAATCCTGACGGAACTATCACATGCTATAATTGTTGGGAGGCCCAGGGACAGGGAGCGGATATCGGAACCGTAGCCCTCACCCATGAGGCACTTCGCCCGTTGGGCATTTCGCCGGAGCAGATCAAGCTGGATCTGAATGATACCGGCTATTGCCCTGAAACCGGCCCGGCTGGCGGCAGCCGTTGCCATTACATGGCGGGGAATGCCATTATTGATGCAGCCAACAAAATGATGGCGGCCATGCGGAAGGCCGATGGAACATTCCGAACATATTCCGAGATGGTCGCCGAAGGCATCCCCACCTATTATAAGGGCGTCTACAGCACAGCTGGCATGTATTCCCCCATCAGTCCTAATGATGGCAGCGGCGATGGCCGAGCGGACCAGAACTTCGCTTCGTATGTTTGCTGCCTTGAAGTGGACGAGGCAAGCGGAAAGGTGGACATCGTAAGCGTGCATTGTGTCGCCGATGTAGGGGTGGTCGGAAATGTATTGGCGCTGGATGGTCAGGCCATTGGCGGGTTGGCTCACTCCATTGGCTTCGCGCTCTCAGAGGAATACTCGGATCATAGCAAAAAATATGCCAATCTGAAGGGATGTGGTATCCTCAGCTGCAACGAACTTCCCGACGATGTAACGTTTGAATATCAGGAAACGCCACGCGAGCACGGGCCCTTTGGATCTGGCGGCGCATCCGAAGCCTTCCAAAGCTGCGCCCATATGTGTGTCGTAAATGCCGTTGCAAACGCACTGGGAACTCGGCTCTATGAAATGCCTCTGACCCCCGCAAAGATAAAGGAGGCCGTTGCTGCGAGAGATGCAGGGCGTGATGTCAAGCCCATCCCCTATGATTTCGGCGAACCAATGTATGATGTTCTGGACGAAATCAAGAGAACGCCGAAATAAACCTGCTTCTTTCTCTTCTCCTGTATTTGGCCCCATTTGTCACAGGGCAAGCCTCTGTTGACAAATGGGGCGCTTTTCCGCTGTCACGCGTTCCTTGCTTTTTACCGGGCTGTGTGATATTATTTTATAAAGCAGTATACTCCACCCATAATTTGTTATGACGAGTATGAAAGGATGCAGCGGCGGATCACAGCCCTATCGCTATGTTTAACAATTATCACTATTTTATTGTTCTATGTGAGGAGATGAACTATTCCAAGGCAGCGAAACGGCTGTTCATCTCTCACCAATGCTTAAGTAAATATATCAAAAATCTGGAAGCAGAGTATCAGGTTTCCTTTTTTGAGCGCTCAAAGAAGCTTTCTCTGACCGCTGCCGGTGAAGCCTTTTTGAAGACCGTCCAGCAAATCGATTTTCTGGAGCAAAATCTGAACCGTCAGTTGGAAGACATGCGTTCTTCAAAAGTCGGGACCATCAAGTTCGCAACGACGGAAGGCAGATTCCGCATTCTGATCCCCTCCCTTTTGGCAGAATATAAAAAGATTTACCCTAAGGTCACGGTGCAAGCTCAATATGATGTTTCTCAACGGTTAGAAGATCTGGTGCTCAACAACAAGGTCGATTTCGCCATCATGAACAAGCGTGATATAAGCAAAAACCAGTTTTCTATCACCCAGATTTTAACAGAAAACCTGTATCTGGTTATCTCAAATAATCTTTTACACAACTATTTCCCGGACACTTACCCTGCATGTATCGAAGAGTTTAAGAAAGGTGTCGACCTAAAAGCCTTTAGTGATGTACCCTTTATTTTGAATTACCCCGGGTTTAATTCAAGGGATCTTCTGGAAGCTCAAATGCAGTTAAATGACTACAAATTGAACTGCATTTTGGAAATGACGCAGCAGGACCTTCATTTTATGCTTGCCGCAAGGGATTATGGAGCGTGTTTCACTTGGTCAATGTACATCCCCATGATCCAGCAATCCAATCTGGACACATCGCTTTCTCATCTGAATGTCTTTCCCGTGCCCTCCTTGGCCTGCTCCAATCAGGTTCTTTTGATTGCTCCCAAGGGCAAGGTCTATCCGCAATATATGCTCGATTTCATTCGTCTTCTCAAAGAGCAAGTGACCGCCTATTCCACATTGTAAAGGCTCAGTTCTTCGGTTGCTCTACTCTCGATAGCATCTTCGCATATTCTTCCGGCGTGTTTCCGTTCAGGAGCACGCCTTCATCCTCTACAACGACATACGACGGTTGTATGCCGCTTGTTTGTACTGCTCCCTTGAGCCCGGCTTGACCAGAATACCTCATGACATGATCAAAAGCGCTCTCATCCAGCAGCACGGGATGCCCTGAACGACGATGGAATGATGGACAAACAAACACTCCGTCTGCGTTCAAAATCTTTTGAACGGTGTCTGCTTGAACCAATGGCGTGTCCACAGGCCAAAGCAGAATTCGATTGCATCTCCCCTGCAACGAGCGGATACCCAAGCGAATCGAATCCAACATGTCTGTGTCGGCATACCGAGCATTATGGACGAACTGAGCATCGACCTCTGTCAGCTCTTTTTCGATCTCCTCTGCAGCATACCCGGTCACTATCAGGATCGGATCGACCTTGACTGTCATCAATGTGCTTACCAAGGTTTGAACCATGCTGCCTCTTCCCAGGGGCAGCAGAGCCTTGACCGTTCCCATGCGAGTCGATCTGCCTGCAGCAAGAACAATAGCGCCTGTCTTTGCTTCGCTCCTTTTCATCGCTGTACCGCCCGCAAAAAAGTCGTTCCTAAATCCAATATTGCTCCTTCTATATCCTTTTCATGCACTGCCGCAAAATTCAGCCGCATACATCTTTTTGGACTGTTTCCTTTCTGAAAAAAGCCATCGCCTGGCATATACGCGATCTTCCTCTCCCCCACGGTGATGATTTGATTCGGAGGCATTGTTACATCTTCGGGCAGCTGGACCCAAAGAAAAATGCCTCCCCGCGCACTGGTCCAGGAGGATCCTGCAGGAAAATGATGCCGTACTGCCCGATCCATGATGGAAGCCCTCGCGGCAAGCTGCGCCGATAGCCTATCGACATGCGTTCTTAAATCTCCGCTTTGGATCATTTGGGCACAGATATGCTGATTCAAATAGGAGGTATGCATATCACAGCTTTGTTTCAATGTCAGCATAGCATGGATACAATCCGGCGCCCCCACGGCAAAACCGACACGCAACCCAGGAGCAATGATTTTTGAATAGCTCCCCAGCAAGATCACCAACCCCTCCGTGTCCATTGATTTTATGGTAGGCAATCGGCAATCGCCAAAGGACAGATCATAGTACGGATCATCTTCAATGATCATCATGGCATTGCGACGCGCTATGTCATAAATATCTTTGCGTCGTTTTATGGACATGGTGATACCGGATGGATTCTGAAAAGTTGGTATGCAGTATAGCATTTTAGGATGGTATCGAGAGGCCTTTTCTTCAAAATCATTCGGATCGATCCCTTCTCTATCCATCTTGACGCCAACGCAGTTTACCTTCAATTTTTCCAAAATAGAGTAGATTATCAGAAAAGTTGGCTGCTCCACCAGCACAGTATCACCAGGATCCAATATGGCCTGGCAAGCTAAATCTATCCCCTGAGTCCCTCCGTTGACGATCAGCAGTTCCTCCTGCTTTGAAGAAAGATTTCTAAACTCCTGCAGATATTTTTGCTGTGCCTCCATCATCTCTTCACTGCCTCTTGCCGCCCCATACTGAAAAAGAGCGGGCTGGGCTTCTTCTTCCAAAACAGATCGAATCTCTTTCATTGGCAAAAGGCTGCCATGAAGACTTCCACCTCCAAGGTTCACCACGTTCGGTGCGCTCATACCTGCCATCATGGTATCAAACGCCGATATGTCCATCCGCCTGATAGCCTCAGATACTTGGTTTTTCATAAGAGCTCCCATTTACTTGCGAGTTGCAGCCCTGATTCTTCTTCGTTTTGATCTTGGCATCCACAACGATACGCCCCTCTTTTCGTGGATCTGCCGTTCGCTTTTCCTCGTTTTCTGCAGCTCTCCCAACGCCAATGCTCCCAAATATATCCTCCTCGCTATTCAACCCAATTTCCTCAAAAATATATCTTACCTCCGGCTCCTTCGTCAGCCAATGGGGCTGGTTGCTCCAGCACGCTCCCAGGCCCAGGCTTTCTGCCGCGAGGAGCATGTTTTCCAGGGCGCAGGCGCAGTCCGCCATGGCGTTTTCATATCCCCGCGGGGCCACGGCGGAAATCAGGGTGGGTGCCCCATGAGCAAAGCGATACCCGGGGGTCTGGGCCCGCCGGATCCCCTTTTGCAGCATGGGCATGGTTTCCGCCTCGCCCTGGCGCTCCAGCAGCAGCCGCTGGATCACCCGGTTCAGCTTCTGCATGCGCGCCTCATCCTGGATCACGATGAAGCGGGGCATCTGTCTCCCGCCTCCGCTGGGGGCATACAGACCGCAGGTCAGCAGGATCGCCAGCTCCCCGTCTGCTATCTGTCCGGGAGCGTACTTGCGTACGCTCCTTCTGGACAAAATAGCCGGGATCGCTCCCTGTGTTGACCGCTCGAAATAAACTTCATTATTCCCGCACGTACACATATCCTTCCATGATCCGGCGGGCGGTGCGCTCCAGATTTCCGGAGAGGACCGCGTGGGTGCCGTCTTGGTTGATCTTGAGATCGGCATAGGCATCCATAACGCCCCAGGGGTGGCCGATGCGGATGCGCTCGATCCTGTTCCCGCCGCAGCTTTCCCGAGCGATCTCGTTGACGATGGTGCCGGGGGTGTTGGCCGCGGTGACGGTGCAGATGGCGCCGGTGCCCATATAGGCGTCGATCATCTTCATGTTCACGGAGAAGAGCCGGCCCACGATGTCCACCTCGTTCGCTTTCACGTGGCGGCCGCTGCCGGCGGTATAGTCCACGGGCTTGGTGGCAAAGGCGATCTTGGGCAGGGTCTGGCTGTTGATGCGAGCGTCCTCCAGATCCTTGGCAAAGCCCAGCAGCACCGCGCCGGTGCCCCGAATGATCTCCAGCTTCCGGCAGATCTCCTTGCAGTCGGGCAGAGCGTTGAATTCAGAGGGGATCTCCGTGCCGGTCACGCCAAAGTCTTCGGGGTGGACGAAGATCACGGGGTTGGCGGCGTCCACAAAGCTGTATTCATAGACCTTGCCGTCGATCTCGATGGTGTCCTTCACATGGCCCGTGGGCAGAAGCTTCCCGGAGGCCGCGCCCTGGGGGGCAACGAACTTGAGCAGCACCCGGGAGGCGGTGCCGGGGACGCCGTCGATGGTGAAGTCGCCCTCGCTGAAGAACCGGCCGTCCTTCACGGGCACCTGGGCGATGATCTCCTTTTGGGTGTTGATGTTGAAGATGTGGACCTCGGTCATGGGCTCCACGGCTTCCACCAGGCCCTCGTCGATGGCATAGGGGCCCACGGCGGAGGAGATGTTGCCGCAGTTCATGGTTTTGCCCACAATGGGGGCCATGATGTCCACCTGGCCGAAATCATAGTCCACATCGATGCCGGGCCGATCGCTTTTCTTGATAACGGCCACCTTGCTGGTGGAGGTGTTGGCGCCGCCCATGCCGTCGATCTGGCGACGGTCCGGGGAGCCGAAGGCGCTGAGGATCACCTTGTCCCGCTCGTTCACATCCCGGGGCAGATCCTCATCATGGAAAAAAACGGCCTTGGAGGTGCCGCCCCGCATATAAACGCAGGGGATCTTTCGATTGGGTTTATACTGTGCCATGGCATACCACCTCCACGCATTATACTGGGATCAAAAACTCATCCACGGCCTTTGTAACTTCACAATATCATATACGGAATCCATATCCGTCCTAACCGCTCCGGGACCGCTCCTCGTCATCTCTGGCAGGGAGCGGTCCGTTGGCTTTTCAGGAGGATGCATGAGAACCGACTATTTCTTGATCTCCCGGATCACATCGATGACCGTGCCGTCCCGATATTCCACGATGCAGGCCACCCGGTCGGTGGTTTTGATGGGCTTGGGCACGCCGGTCAGCTTTTCACAGAGCTGCTGCAGCTCCTCGATGGTCACCAGCTTCAGGGAGGTCTTTTCCAGGTCCTCCTTGAGCTCAGCATAGATCTTGTGTCTGGGGTTCAGGGCGATGCCCGCCTCCGTCACCACCGCCGCCACGGTTTCGCCGGGGGTGCACAGGGTGAAGACCCGCTTCACGATGGAGGGGGTCCGGCCCCGGATGATGGGGATGGTGACGATGGAGATGGCCGCGCCGCCGGCCACATCCGGGCCGCCGCCCAGGCCGCCCATCATCTCGCCGGAGGAGCCGGTGAGGATGTTCACGTTGAAATCCGTGTCCACCTCCAGGGCCCCCAGCACGCCGAAGTCCTCCCGATTGAGGAAGCCGCCCTTGCTATAGGCGTTGGCATAGTCCGCGTTGTCGATCTCCACCACGCCGGGCCGGTCGAAGATGGCCCGGGCCGCCACGGCGTCGAAGCTCTGGGAGCACTCCACCACCCGGACCAGACCCTCATCATACATGTCGATGATGGCCGCCGGGATGCCGCCGAGAGCGAAGCTGGCCTTCACGCCCCTTTCCCGCATCCGATCCGCCAGATATTTGGTGGTGGCGATGGCGATGGCGCCCGCGCCGGTCTGGAAGGAGAAGCCCTCCTTGAACCGGCGGGAGGCGGCGATCAGATCCGCCGTCCGCTCGGCGATCATCAGGTCCCGGGGGTTCTTGGTGAGCCGGGCAGCGCCCTTGCCGATCTTCTCCGGGTCGCCGATCTGGTCCACCTTCACCACATAGTCCACATACTGCTGGGAGATGCTCACGGGGCAACAGGGGTAGTCCACCAGATTGTCCGTCACCACCACCACGCAGCCCGCGTTGTGGGCGTCCACAAAAGCATAGCCCAACGAGCCGCAGGCATTGGGGCCGACAAGGCCCGTGCAGTTGCCGTAGTCGTCGGCGGCGGAGGCGGCGATAAAGGCCACATCGATGGTGAGCTCGCCCGCTTCGATGGCCCGGGGCCGGGCCCCATGGGTGCGGAGGATAACGGGATTCTTCACCTTTCCCGCCAGGGCTGCATCGCCCAGCTCCCCTCGGATGCCGCTGGCTTCGATGCGGTCGATGGTGCCGTCCAAAACAAACTCCGCAATGGAGGGGTTCTTGATGTTGACCACGGCGCTGGGGGCAAATTTCAATCCCTTGATGCCCAGCGCCCGGATGGCAGTCAGCACCTGGCCGATGAGCAGATCCCCCTCCCGGAAGGCATGGTGGAAGGAGATGGTCATGCCATCCTTCAGCCCGGAGGCCTGGATGGCCGCCTTTAAGTCGGGCAAAAGCTTGGTGTCCCCGGGGATCCGGTGGCCCATGGTCCGCTTCGTGGCCACGGGAGATTCCGGCGCGGGGGTGGCATAAGCGCCCTGATAGGGCCGCACCACGTAGTCGCCGATCTTTTCCGGCAGTTCTCTGCCTAAACTGTTGACGATCATCTCTGCTCACCTCCCACCTTGATCCCGGCCGCCACGGCCTTGGCCAGGGTGGTTTTGGCCCGGATCTCCATAGGCTTATCCACCATGCCGCCGTCCAACACGCACACGCCCGTATGGTTCCGCGCCGCCTCCTCCAGGGCTTCCAGCACCCGCTGGGCGTTGCGGATCTCCTTGGGGGAGGGAGTGAAGCAGGCGTTCACCGCGTCGATCTGCCGGGGATGGACGCAGGTCTTTCCGTCGAAGCCCAGGGTCCTCGTCATCTCCAAATCCTTCTGCAGGCCATCCGGGTCATTGATGTCGGAGAACACCGCGTCCTGGGCGGAGATGCCCGCCGCCCGGCAGGCCATGAGGATGGCGTTGCGGGCATAGAAGATCTCCCAGCCGGGCTTGGTCCGCTGGGCGCTCATGCTGGCGGTGAAGTCCTCCGCGCCCAGGGCCATGGCCACCACCCGGGGGCTCGAAGTGGCGATCTGCTGGGCGTTCAAAACGCCCAAATAGGATTCGATATTGCACCAGAACTTTACCCCGCCCAGGGGCAGGCCCGCCTTCTTTTCGATGGCGGTCACCTTTTCATCGATCCGCTGCACCTCCTCGGCGTACTCCACCTTGGGGATTCGGATGGCGTCGGGCTGGGCCCGGACCGCCGCTTCCAAATCCTCATCCAGCTCCCTGGAATAGATGCCGTTGACCCGGATCAGGATATATTTTCCCGCGGGCCGCTGATATTTCACCGCGTTATAGACCAGGAACCGGGCCGCATCCTTCTCCCCGGCGGACACGGAGTCCTCCAGATCGTAGACCAGGCAATCCTCGTTATAGAACCCGGCCTGGATCATCTTCACCGGACTGGTGCCCCCCGCATACAGGGAGGTGCGCATCAGATGATTATTTTCCATTTTCATCCTCCCGGCTCCAATCGTATTCGATCTCGGCGGCCCGGCAGATGGCGCACTGCATCCGGGCTCGAATGACGAAATCCAAGGCCCCCTTGTCCACCACGTTCACCAGGGCATCCCGAACATCGAAGTCCCCCAACACTTCCCGAATGGTTTTCTCGATGGCATCGCCGAAGAGGGCCTTCACATCGCTCTTCAAATCAATGACGATGCCCCCCTCCGGGTTGGGCCGCAGGGTGATCATCACATCGCTGGACTCGGTGGTCCCGGCCATGGCCGGCTTCTTTAGTTCCATATCACACACCTGCTTTCTGTCTCATATAGTTGAACAGGCCCCCGGCCTCCATGATCTCGTGCTCAAGATCGCTGACCGCGTCCCCATGGAGCTTCGTTCCGGTGGTCAAGTCCTCGATCTCGCCGGTGGACAGGTCCACGCTCAGGGTGTCCCCGTTCCGGATCTTCCCGGATCGGATGGCCTCGGAGATGCCGCTGACGAACAGCACCGGATAGCCGTTATTGATGGCGTTGCGATAGTAGATGCGAGAGCAGGTCTCCGCCAGCACGCAGGGCACCCCCGCATATTGGAGGCAGTAGACCGCATGCTCCCGACTGGAACCGCAGCCAAAGTTCTTTCCGGCCACCACAAAATCCCCAGCCTTCACTTCCTTGGCAAAGTTCTCCTGGCCGGGATAGTATTCAAAGGCGTATTGGGGCATTTGCTTCGGATCCGTCTCCGCCAGATATTTGTTGTGATAGATAAGGTCGGTGTCCACATCGTCCCCAAAGACCCAGGCCCGCCCAGTCTGTTTGCTCATGTTTGCGCCTCCTTATTTCAAAAAATCTCGCGGGTCGGTGATGCAGCCGTTGATGGCCGTGGCCATGGCCGCCATGGGGGAAAGCAGATATGTGTGGCTCCCCTTGCCCACCTTGCCGATAAAGTTTCTATTGTTGGTGGCCACACCCACATCCCCGCTGGGCAAGGCCCCGTAGTGCTCCGCCGTGCACAGAGCGCAGGTGGGGTTGGTGAACACGATGCCCGCCTCCAGGAAGGCAGCGGCCAAGCCGTTTTTCACGCACTGGAGCTGGACCTCGGTGGTGCTGGGGGTGATGATGACCCGGGTATTGGGGCTCACCTTGCCGCCGCCGGCCTTGAGCACCTCATAGGCAGCCTCGATGTCCTCATACCGGCCGTTGGAGCAGGAGCCGATGTGGACCTGGTCCACATGGGTCCCCGCGATCTCTTTCACCGGCTTCACATTGTCCGGCGCATCCGGGCAGGAGGCCATGGGCTCCAAATCGGTCACATCATAGGAAAGGATCCTGCAATAGCTTGCATCAGGATCGGCGGAAAGGGTCTTCACCCGTTCGATGACCTCTTCCCCGGCCCGGCCCACCAGCCAGTCCAGGCCCTTGCCGCTGGGCATAATGAGGGGCACCTTGCCGCTCATCTCCGTGATCATGGAGCAGAGGGTGATCCGCTCCGCCAGGCTGGCGTTGTCGATTGTCTCGCCGGTGAACTCCACGGCCAGATAGTCCATGCCGCCGGCCCCCAGATCCCCCACGATCTTCGTGAGCAGGTCCCGCATGCAGACGCCCTTTTGAAAGGCGCCGGTCACCTTGATCTTCATGGTCTCGGGGACCCGGAACCAGCTGGTGCCGTTGATATAGGCGGCGGCCACATCGGAGTTACCCACGCCGGTGGCGAAGGCGCCCACCGCCCCCAGGAGGTTCATGTGGCTGTCCGTGCCCAAAATCACATCCCCGGGCTTGACGAGGCCCGCCTCCAGCATCACATGTTGGCCGATGCCGTGGTTGATATCAAACAGATGTTTGATCCCCTGGCGCTTGGCGAACTCCCGGATGATCTTCTGGTTGTTGGACACCTTCTCCGAATGGGAGGGGGCCTGCAGATCGAAGGTATAGGCCACCTTGTTCGGGTCCCATACCTTGGCATCCTTGCCCATCTCCTTTTCAAACTGCAGCACACAGTTGGCGCCGCCAAAGTCCCGGGCGGAAGCCAGGTCCACCTTGCACCAGACCCGCTCGCCCACCTGGACCGGTCGGCCTGCGGCCCGTTCCATGATCTTCACGATGGCTGTTTTGCCCATGGGGTTCCCTCCTTGTCTTTTTCGTCCTCACAACTATTATTCTACTGTTTATACTTTACAAGGCCGCGGCGCAAATGGAAAGCACATCATTTTTGAGTTGCCGCAACCTGTGATTGCATCTCTCTCGGTTTCCCTTCTGCAATGCAAAATTGCAGTTGCACAGCATTCCTTTGCTTTTCCGTTGCGAATAAATGTGGTATGATATACACAAAAATCGAAGAGGTGCGAAAATGACCCCCATATCCTTTCCCATGCCCCCCAACGCCTGCAACGCCCATCTGCACATCATCGACCCTTCCTTTCCCAATGACGGTAAGGCCGCGGCCCAGATCGGCACCGTGGAGACCTATCGGCAGCTGGCCGACAAGCTGGGGCTCCCCCGGGCGGTGTTCGTCCAGGCCAAGCCCTTCGGGAAAGACAACGCATGCCTGGTGGATGCCATCGAGAAGTTCGGCAAAGAAAACGCCCGGGGCATCGCCGTGGTGGACGCTTCCGTCTCGGATGAGAAGCTGAAGCAGCTCCATGAGGCAGGGGTCCGGGGCCTGCGCTTCTCCGTGTGGAATCCAAACAACGCCGTGGTCAGCTTTGAAGACTGCGCCCCCCTTGCCGAACGGGTGAAGGACATGGGCTGGAATATGCAGCTGCACATGGGCGCCCGGCAGATCGCCCAACAGGCAGCTGTGATCCGCAAGCTCCCCTGCCGGGTGGTCTTTGACCACATGGGCCGACTGGATCCGGAGATGGGGGTAAAGGACCCGGCCTATTCCTTTATGTTGGAGATGATCGACCGGGGCAACGCCTGGGTGAAGCTGTCCGGTCCCTACCTCAACACCGTCACCGGCCGCCCCTGGAAGGATGCCAGCGCCACGGCCCGGGCTATCGCCGCCTATGCCCCGGAGCGGGTGGTGTGGGGCAGTGATTTTCCCCATGTGACGGAGAAGGCGAAGCCCGATGAAAGGGAGCTGGTGGAGCTGATCGCCGACTGGCTGCCCAGCGAACGCGCTCGACAGTTGGCCCTGGTGGACAATCCCCAGGAGCTGTATGGGTTTTGATTCATGATCGAGGACTGCTTCGTCCGATCCATCCCCCTACAGTACGAGGAGGAGCGGACACAACTGAAAGCTTTTCTGATCGCCCAAGGTCTTTCCTTCGAGGCGGACATCGACACAGCCTTCGGTGTCTTCGATGAGGATGACCAGCTGGTGGGCTGCGGCTGTGCCGCCGGGGCCTTGTTGAAGTGCTTCGCCTTGACGGAGGCCCGGCGGGGGCAAAACATCCTGGGACCCCTGGTCTCTGCCCTGGTCCAGGACCGATTCTCCCGATGTCTCTTCGATCTGTTTGTGATCACCCGAACGACGAATGTTCCTTTGTTCACCGCCTGCGGCTTCTACTGCATAGCCGAAACGCCTGACATCGCCATGCTGGCGAACCGGCCGGATGGACCGGAGGCCTTCGCAAAGCCGTTTTGGCAGGCCGGGGACGAAAACAGGATTCTCGGCGCCGTCGTCATGAACGGCAACCCCTTCACCCTGGGCCACCGATATCTCATCGAGCAGGCTGCACGGCAGTGCGATGCGCTCCATGTGTTCGTGGTGGAGGAGGATCGCTCCGCCTTTCCCACCCGGGATCGGCTGACCCTTGTTGAGGCGGGGACCGCGGACCTGCCCAACGTGCGGGTCCATCCGAGCGGTCGATACATGATCTCCGCCGCCACCTTTCCCACCTATTTTCTTAAGGAAAATGAGGATGCTGCCCGGCTCCAAAGCCAGCTGGACGCCGCCATCTTTGCCACCCGCGTCGCCCCTGCCCTGCATATCACCAAGCGCTTTGTTGGTGCGGAGCCCTTTGATCCTGTGACAGAGCAGTACAACCAAGCCCTTGCCGCCGCCCTGCCGCCCCAGGGGATCGAGCTGGTGGAGATCCCCCGGCTGGAGCTGAACGGGGCCCCTGTCAGCGCCTCCCGGGTCCGGGCCATCCTGCAGGAAAAGGGGTTCTGCCAGGAGGTTTTGGAGCTGGTGCCGAAGGCTACCCGGCGGTATCTGCAGGAGAAGTTCGGAGGCCAGCATGGGAATCGATAGCGTTTTCGTCGGCCCCGAGATCACCTTGGAGCAGGTTTTAGACAGCCGCACCCGCCGGGTGGAGCGTCAACAGGCCGCCCTGGCAGAAGGCGCAGCCTGTCTTGTCAGCTTCACGCTGAACATTCCCGGACCCGTCAAACAATTTTCCCTGGCCCGGGCGGCCTTTGGGGAGGGGCTGGACTTTTTACAGGCCACCTTTGGCCCCGCCGTTCAAAAAATCGAAACCATGGACGAGCCCACAGGCAGTGAAGCCCTGCTCCTTTTAGAGGCGGACCCCGCCGAGATAAAACAAAAAGCCGTCCGCCTGGAGGATACCCACCCCCTGGGACGGCTGTTCGATATGGATGTTTTGGATGGGAGCGGCCGCTCCCTGTCCCGGACGGAGCTGAACCTGCCGCAACGGACCTGCCTGCTCTGCGGCAACAGTGCCAAGGTTTGCGGCCGCAGCCGAGCCCATGCCCTGCCGGAGCTGCAGGAGCGGATCGGCACGATTCTGGAAGTCTATTTCCGGGACAAATGGGCGGACACGTGCATGACTGCCGCCCACCGGGCCATGGTGGAGGAGGTGTCCGCCACCCCCAAGCCCGGCCTGGTGGATCGAAGCAATTCCGGGTCCCACACCGACATGAACTATTCCGCCTTTCTAACCAGCGCCGCCGCTCTGGTCCCATTCTTTCGCAAGATGTATCTGGCCGGCTGGGATGACGCCTTTGGCAGCCCCGCCATTTTGTTTTCCCGCCTCCGGTCCCTGGGTCAGCAGGCTGAAGCGGCCATGTTCGCCGCCACCCGCGGTGTCAACACCCACAAGGGTCTGATCTTCTCCATGGGCCTCCTATCCGGCGCTCTGGGCGCTCGACAGCGGCAGGGCAACGGCACCCTGGACGCCGTCCTTTCCCTCTGCGCCGAAATGGGGCAATGCTCCCTCGCTGATTTCGACCAATCCGAACATGACACCAACGGTCTGCGCCTCTATCAGACCCACCGGCTTCCCGGCATCCGGGGCGAAGCCGCCGCCGGGTTTCCCCACGCCCGCCAGGGCCTGGCCGCCCTTCGCAAATGGACCCGGTCCGGCCTCCCGCTGAACGACGCCGCGGTCTTGACCCTTTTGGAGCTGATCTCCGCCGTCACAGACACGAACATGATCCGCCGAGGCGGCCTCGCCGTTGCCCGCGCCCGCCGAGAGGAGGCCCGTGCCCTCCTTTCCCGTGTCACGCCCGAAACGCTCCGTCAGGAGCTCCTTTCCCTGGATCAGGCCTATATTTCAGCCAACCTCTCCCCTGGCGGCTCCGCCGACCTCCTGGCCCTGAGTCTGATGCTCTTTTTCCTCTTTTAATTCTTCACGCAGTCAGCGTCCGTCCGAAGGCAATCAAAATTGGCATGCAGGTCTGTGTCTGTATTTGGGGACAGAGATCCGTCCACGGCATATGTTTCGCTGGAGTTAGGATCGCTGCTCAGTGGCCCAGCTCGGACAGCCAGCCAAGCTCACAAGCAGGGCTGCCGCCAGCAGGGAAACAAGCGGTTTTCGTGCCAAATATGGCTCCTCCTTTTTCGGGTTGAATGGGGCAAGGGTCAATAGCCGAACACCTGCGCGGCCTTTTCCATGTTTTCCCGGACGGCCACGCCGAAGGGGCACCGGGTTTCGCAGGCGCCGCAGCCGATGCATTCGCCCGCGTGGTGATCAAGGGCTTTGTAGTGCTCGCGCACCGTCTCCGGCATGGCGCCCTGGGCCTCCACAAGGTGCAGGAACTTGGTCACATCCGCCACGCTGATCCCCATGGGACAGGGGGCGCAGTGGCTGCAATACATGCAGTGCCCCTCCCAATGGATCCGCGGAAAGGAGGCGAGGGCCGCGGCATAATCCCGGGCCTCATCGCCGGCGTCGCAAAAGGCGGCGCTCTCCTCCAGCTGCTCAACAGAATGGGCCCCTGCCAAAACCACCGACACCGCCGGCCGGGACAGGGCATAGGCGATGCACTGGTGGGCCGTCAGGGCCACGCCCGCCGGGGAAAGCTCCGCGCTGAGCAGGTCGCCGCCGCCGAAGGCCTTCATGACCGTGATGCCCACGCCCTGACGCTGGCAGGTTTCATAGAGCCGCTGCCGGTCTGGGTCCATGTTGGTGAGGGTGCCGGCATAGGCCTCGTCGTTCCAAAGCTGCTCCACATCCTCGTCGGCGGGCTGCAGATCATAGCAGGGGTTGACGGAAAACATCAGCACCTCGATGCCGCCCTCCAAAACGGCCCGTTCGGCGACAAGCGGATTGTGGCTGGAAAGCCCTATATGGCGGATGCGCCCCTGCCGCTTCAGCTCCCGAGCATAGTCCAGAATGCCGTTGTTCACGATGGCCTCCCAGTCGGCCATGGCGTCGCAATAGTGGATCATGCCCACATCGATATGATCCGTGCCGAGAAGCCGCAGCATCTCCTCGAATCCCCGCTTCGTTTCCTCCGGATCCCGGGTGCGGCAATACTGCCCGTCCTTCCAAACGGAGCACAGGTGGGATTGGATGACGAACTTCTCCCGCCGTCCCTGCAGCGCCCGGCCGATGGCGGCGCGGAGCTTCGGATCGGAGGCATAGAGGTCAAAATAGTTGATCCCCAACCGCTCCGCCGCGTCGAAAAGCCTGGCCGCCATGGCACAGCTGTCCTCGTTCATACCCTCGCAGCCCATGCCGATGACGCTGACGGAAAGGCCCGTGTTTCCCAATGCGCGATAGTCCATGCTTCACCTCTCAAATGTTTTGGCAACATCCTTCAGCAGCTCCCGGATGGGCAGATGCTGGGGGCAGACCCGCTCGCATTTGCCGCAGCGGATGCAGTCCGAAGCCTTGCCATGCCCGTCGCCGATGATGACATTGCTAAAATAATACGCCGTGTTCCAGCTGTGAAACGCCTCGTGGGCGTTGCGCGCGGAGAACATGTCCGGAATGCGGATCCCCTTGGGGCATTCGCTCTCCTCGATGCAGTACCGGCAGCCGGTGCAGGGAATCAGATTCAGGCTGCGGAAGATGTCGCAGACCTTCTGCACCGCCGCCATCTCCGTTGCATCCAGGGGCTTGAAATCCCGCATGGCGGACAGGTTGTCCGCCATCTGCTCCCTGTCGCTCATGCCGGAGAGGACCATGGCCATGTTGGGGAAGCTGGCGGCAAAGCGGATGGCATAGCTGGCGTTGCTGCCGCCCCCCAGGTCCCGCAGCACTTTGTCCGCCTCGGCGGGCAGGTTCACCAGGCTCCCGCCCTTCACCGGCTCCATGACGATGACGGGCTTTCCGTGCTTTTCGCAGACCTCATAAACCTTGCGGCTCTCCACGGAGGGATCCTCATAGTCCACATAGTTGAACTGGATCTGGACGATCTCGATCTCCGGATGTTCGGAAAGGATCATGTCCAGCACCTCCGCCTTGTCGTGGAAGGAGATGCCGAAGTGGCGAATGAGCCCCTCCTCCTTCAGGGCGTAGCAGGTCTCATAGGCCTTGCAGCGCTTGTATTTCTGATAGTTGTTCCGGTCCTGGGCGTGCATCAGGTAGAAATCAAAGTAGTCCACGCCGCACCATTGAAGCTGCTGCCCGAAGAAGGGCCGGATGTCCTCCTGCCTTTTGAAATAGGGGTCGGTGAGTTTATCGGTCAGCAGAAACGCCTCGCGGGGATGGCGCTTTGCCACGCAGTCCCGGATGGCGGTCTCCGATTTGCCGCCGATATACCCGTGGGCCGTGTCGAAATAGTTCAGCCCCGCGCCGAGAAAGGCGTCCGCCATTTCCGTGAATTGCCCATAGTCCACCTCGCCGTTTTTCATGGGCAGGCGCATGCACCCGAAGCCGAAATTCCCGCGGATCTCGGGAAAGAATCTGTTTTGAACCATGTTTTACCTTCTCCTTTGCTGCCTTGTTCATGCAGAAAACTGCGTTCATCCTTCAGGGATAGCCGATATAGGGCAGGCCCCTGCCTTGCGCTGCCGCCCCTCCTGTTGCCCGCCGCAGGACTGGGACGCCAGGGCTCGCCGCCGCCCCGGGCGGCCAACCAAGCATAAGTATACCAAACAAACGGACTGTTTTTCAATGAAAACATCCGCGTTCGATCAAAAGCGATCTCTCCGCTGCTGGGGCCTGCCCGCAAACAAAAGGGCGGCACACCCTTTTTTCGATGTGCCGCCCCGGTCCTCTGCTTCGATGGCCTGTCGTCTTATTTCTTCATCAGCGCCACGCCGGCGTTCCATGCCTTGCCGACCTTCTCGCCGGTCACATAGTAGCCGTTCTGGAACTGATCGAACATCAGGGCGTTCAGCTTCTGCGGATCCACCTTGCCGTTCTCGCTGAGCACGGCTTCCTCGGCCTTCACGTTGACGATCCTGCCGACGATCCCGTCCACATAGTCGGTGTGGAGGAACTCCAGCAGCTCGCATTCCATGACCACGGGAAACTCCTCGATGATCGGCGCATGGACCTTGTCGCTCTTGACGGCATGATAGCCGGTGCGCTCAAATTTGTCGTCGATCTTGTTGCCGGACGCGATCCCAAAGAAATCCGCCGCATCCATATGCGTCCGGTCGGCAAGGGCCACGGTGAACGCCTTGCTCTGCTGGATGTTCAGCCAGGTCCGCTTCCCCTCGCCGATAAAGAGGATGATCTTGTCCTCGTCGCAGATCTGGCCCCAGGCCACGTTCATCACGTTGACCTTTTCGTTTTTGTCATAGGCCGCCACCATCAGCACCGGCATGGGGTACACCGCCTGCACCAGTCCCAAATCCTTTTTCATGTTCGATCTCCTTTCCAAAAGCGATGTCGACTCTTTGTTTGCTCGCGCACTACCATTATATCCCGTGCTGAAACGAAATCAAGTATGAACATTTTGGATATATACTCTTTCCTTCTCTCCGAGCCGCCTTCGGAAACTGTTCGCCGGCCTTCTGTGCTGCCTGGGCATCTTCCGGCGGACGGCGGTCACCGAATGTCTATCACCACAAACTCGGAGAAGGTCCCGGTCTTGAACGGGATCGCCCAGCCGGAGAGGCCGGAGGTGACGATGAAGGCCGTTTTCCCCCGGCGGGACAGGCCATAGATCGCGTCGTTCGCCCCCATCCACAGGCCGATCTGCCCCGCGGGGAAGATGTGACCCCCGTGGGTGTGCCCCGACAGCACCAGATCGACCCCCGCTGCCGCCTCGGCGTCATACTCATTCGGCTGGTGGTCCAGCACGATCGTAAATCTGGATGGGTCAAGGGGCAGCTCATCCATGGGGGTTCGATCCTTCATCGATCGATCCCTTCGCCCGAGCAGGGCATATTGCCCGCCGATGAGCGCCGTTTCATCCTCCAATATCCTCACGCCGTTCTCCACCAGGGCCCGGCGCAGATCCTCCGCCGTGAAATCCCGCTGCTGAAAATAGCCGTTGTCATGGTTGCCATAGGCAAAATACACGCCATAGGTGGTGCGCAGCCCGCCCAGCGCCCGGCAGGCCGCCTCCATGTCCGCCCTTCGGGAATCGTCGTCCACGAAATCGCCCACCAAAACCAGCAGATCGGGCTCGGTCGCCTGGATCCGTTCCATGGCCGCTGCAAAGCCCTCCCCGTCCAAGGTGATGCCCAGGTGAGAATCGGCGATCAGCGCGATGCGCAGGGGCTCCGCCGTTCCCTGAGCCTCGATGGTATAGTTCGTTTGTCGTATGCTGTGGGCCGCGACCCAGCCCGCCCCGAGATACAGCGCGGTCAAAAGCAGCGCGCACACGCCAGCAACGTATCGCTTCGGCCCCCTTTTGCGGATGCGGCGCAGGATCCCCGCGGCCAGGTCGCACAGCAGCCAGAACAGAGCCAGATGCAGCACGACGATGGCCACCGAATAGAGGTTGATGCGGGCGAACAAAAACAGCAGCCCCACCAGGGCCGCGGCCAGCAGCCAGGACAGGGCGGGATGCCCCTGCGCCAGCTTTTGCAGGCAGGCGAATCGCCGGACCCGGGTCACCAGATAGAACAGCGCCCCCAGGCCCAACGCGCCCACGCAGATCAGCAACAGCATCCAAAGTATCATCGAATCAACCCTTTCATAGTTCGCTCGTTTTCCGTGCCCCGGGGGCAAACGATCCTTCGCGCCTAAAACAGGCTCTGCTGGGGATCGATCCAGGAGCGCTGCGGCACATCGTGGATCACATCCCCGGGAAGATAGTTGCCGATGAGGAAGGGCGACTGGGGATCGTGCAGCCGGCTTTGGGCCAGGACTCTGGCCGGCTCGGCGTTGGCATAGCAATAGCGGCACAGGTGTTTGCAGGTGTCATAGGCCCCGATGTCACAGGAAAGATAGCAGGCGCACTTGTCCCGCGCACCCTTCCTTCGGGGGACTCTCAGGGGTTTGCCGATGGCCGCCTCATAGTCGCTGATGCGCATGCAGCCGCCGCAGTCCGCCCCAAAGGCCGCCAGCTCCTCCCCTTCGGCGCAGGGCTTGACCACCATGCCGTGGGCGGCGGCGATTTGGACCATCTCCCTGCCCAGCAGGAGCCTGTCCTCCCTCTGCACCTCCCGCGCCTCAGGGAAATTCCGCCGCACCTTGGGATACAGGTCGATGAAGCTGATCACCGCCGTTTGGGTGTATCCCTCCAGGGCGGCGGCGATCTTTCCAAAGGCGCGCAGGTGGTCCCCGATGGTATACCGCTTTGAAAGGAGGATGGGGTCATATCGCCAGCCCATGGCCTGGGCCCCCACCAGCCGGGAGAGCTGCCGAAAGTCCTCCAGCAGCCGGTGCTTATCCGGCACGTTGGGCTCGATGTCCCGGCCATAGGGGGTAATGGTCACAAACCAATATTGCCCATAGGGCTTCAGCAGGTCCATATAGGGGAACATGGGCGCCGGGTTTTTGGTGCAGAACCCGATCACATCCACCACCGCGGGGTCGAGCCGATAGCGGCTCACCTGCTGGGGGCTATAGGGGTTGCGCACGCAGACAAACCCCGCCTTGAGCCGGTTGGAAAACCATTCGGCATAGAAGGCCGGGATGTCCGTTCGCTGCCCCGTGTTGATGATCATGGTGCCTCACCGCCGTTCCGCTTTCGGCTTTCTTTCCCTGTCTCGAAGAGCTATTTCTCGAAGATCACGCCGCCGGCCTGGGTGGGGTGGTCGATATAGACGATCTGGTCCGCCTTTGTCCTGTAGCGCAAAATCTTCCAGACGATCAGAATGTCCCCCGCCGCGGCGTCCGTCATCATGATCCCCAGCGCCAGCCAAAAGAGGGAGCCGGTCAATATCCCCCCGATCATGGGCACGATCCCCAGCGTGACGCAGGGGAGCAGCGCCCCAAAGATATACTGTCCCTTGGACAGGGGCACGAGGCAGGTGCAGTAGGGGGTCAGATACTGCTTCATGAAGCCGAACTCGATGTCCTTGAAACCCCGCTGGGCAAACAGGCTCCAGCCCAGCCCATGGATCAGCTCATGGACCACGATCAAAGCCAGGAACAGAAGGAAAAGCAGCGCCATCGCTCCCGGAGAAAACCTGCCCTCCAGGGTGCCGCCGTTTTTGAAAAACAGCCAGATGCCCGCGATGGCCAGCGGGAACAGCAGAACGACGGCGAAGATGTTCGCCCCCACGATGCTCACCGTCAGCTCCACCCGACGAAAGCCCTTTTCGATCATCTTCCCGGAAAGGGCTTCAAACGATTGCAGCCGCCGCTGCTCCGCAGGCGTCAGCGCCCTGGCCTTTTCCTTCTCGTCCCGGTTGCCCAGGTTCTTTTTCGATGCATCCATGATCTCATTCCCTCCTTTCCCATGCCTCCTCTCCCCCGCCTCGGGGGTTCCGGCCGCGACGCAGCCTGATGATCCAATATCCCAAAACCGCCAGGGCGTCCAGCCCCAGCAGGGCTATGCCCATCCAGACGGCCCATAGCTCCGGATAGGGCGTGTTGCCCACCAGCCAGCTGTTGGCGAACGCCACCTCGTCCCCCACCTGGGGCAGATAGGAGGCGTTCGGCACCCGATAATAGACGGTCTCCCGCCGGGAGGTGCCCTTCACCTGCACCTTCACATCCGCCGCCAGCCGCACGTGCTCGCTGCGGTGGATCCCCTTGCCGGAATGGGCGGTGACTTGGCTAACGCGCCCCACGCTGAGGACCACGCCGATGGAATGGGGCCTGAGCAGGGAGAAGGCCAAAAAGAGGCAGCCCACCGCGGCGATGCCCAGCAAAAAGCCAAAGAATATCCTTTTGTTCCGCGCCTCGTCCAAAATGTCCTCCTCCATCGACGGTCGGTCCTTGCTCATTGCCCCGCCTCGGGGAGGCAGTGCATGTGGGTCTGTCCCAGGATGCGAAAGCCCTCGGCCCGGCCCTGAAGGGAGCGAAGGCCGAAGTCCAGCGACCGCAGCTTCAGATACAGGGCCACGCTTTTGAAGGCCTCTCCCTCCGGGGGGAACTGGGTCTTGTGGCAGCGGATGGCCGAAAGCTGGCGCTCCAGCAGGCCCCGGGTCCCCACGAAACGGTTGGGTTTGGCCGTCATATAGAAGGCCAGGGCCTCCACCGGGGCGGCGGCCCCGAACCGGGCCATGATCTCCCGGAAGGGGGCGAAGAAGGCCAGCCGCTTGGCGGCCTCCCCCGCGTTTCGGTGGTCCGTGTGGCATTCGCTGCTCACATCCGGATCCGGGGCCAGGATGACCTGGGGCCGCACCTGGCCTATGACCTGGGCCACCGCCTTCACCAGCGCCTCAAACTCATAGGATCCCCCGTCGCTGAAGTCCAAAAACCGCACATCCGTCACGCCCAGGACCCGGGCGGAGGCGACAGCTTCCGCTTGACGCAGCTCGACAAGGGCCTCCGGCGTGGTGCCCTGGGGCGCGTGTTCCAGGCCGAACCGGCCGTCGGTGCAGATCAAAAAGCAAACCTGTTTGCCTGCGGCGGCCAGCTTTGCCGCCGTGGCGCCGGCGCCGATCTCGATGTCGTCGGGATGGGGGCCCAGGAACAGATATCGATCGAAGGCCTCCACCCGGGGTGCCGGGGCGGCGAAGCGCAGCGCAAGGCGGGTCAGGCTCATGCCGCCCTCCCCTCCCGGCGGGCCTTCAGCTCGGCGCAGATGCGGTCATACTCCGGCTCGTCCAGCTTGTAGTGCTTCACATAGAGCCCATAGCTCGCCGCCAACAGCACCAGGGGCAGCACGATCATCACCAGCAGCAGGCCCCTGGACTGGCCGTGGCTCACATCCTGCAGCAGGGTGTGGATCTGGGCGAGCTTGTCGGCTTCGGTGATGTGCCCGGCGGCCGCGGCGTTCTCCAGGGCGGAGATCCGGTTGGTATATTCGGTGACGCCGGTCAGCAGATAGGTGGCGGAGGCGATCACCACCGTCAACGCGGAGGCCAGCTTCGTCAAAAAGGGCCGCATGGAAGTGATGATGCCCTCGTCCCGGGTGCCGTGGAGATATTCGTTATACTCCACGGTGTTGATGACGGAGATCATCAGGATGAGATAGAAGCCATATTGGCCGAAGTTGGCCAGCATATAGCCCAGGGTGATGAGCAAAAACTTCAGATCCATGCCGACCAGCATGACGGCGCCGGCCCTCAGGGCCACGCCGGGCACCAGCATGACGACATAGCCCACGACGGACACCAGCAGCAGCGTTCGCATGAACCGCTTGCGGGGCACCTTGCGAGAGATGGCGGGATAGAAGATCATCAGCAGGGCCGTGACGGACATGCCGATGGTGGTGAACAGGCTGTAGAGCCCGCCCTCATAGCCGAACTCGAAATAGATATAGGTGGAGCCCACGCCGGAGATGACGATGGCGTTGCTGATCTCGTGGACCAGGAAGATGAGAGCGATCCACAGAAGCTGGTCGTTGCCGGTGATGGTGCTCCAGATCTTTTTGAAGCTGACGGGGGGCGCGGGCTCGGCGTTGTAGGACCTGTCCTCATGGACGCCGAAGAGAACGAAGCAGAGGAACAGCGGACACAGGACGGCGATGGCCAGGGCGATGCGGCCATAGGCCACGGTGGCGCTGCCGCCGATGGCGTTTTTTCCGGTGGTCAGCATGGGGATGAAGATGCTGGCCGCCGTGCCGCCGATGCCCGCAAAAAGGGTGGTGCGGGCGGTGAAGGTGTTGCGGGCGTCGCCGTCGGAGCTGAGGGAGGGGATCATGCCCCAATAGGAGATGTCGCCCATGGTATAGGTGATGCTGAACAGGAAGTAGATGAGGCCGAAGAACCACACGAAGGGCCACCCCTGCAGCTTCACGTTGAAGGCAGAATAGATGACCAGGGAGGTGGAGATCATGCCGGCGAAGATCCAGGGCTTGAACTTGCCGTGCCGGGTGCGGGTGCGCTCGATGATATTGCCCATGATGGGGTCGTTCAGGGCGTCGAACAGCCGGGCGCCGACCATGATGGCCGTGATGGCGGACAGCTGCCCGGCGGTGAGCTCCCGGGTGAAGAGCACGAAGGTCAGCAGAAAGTTGGTGACCAGGGAATAGACCATGTCCCGGCCCACGGTGCCCAGGGGGAACATGATCAGATTTTGCTTGTTGCGCTTGGTTTCGTCCATGAGGGAATCGCTCCTATCCTTGAATAGGTAAACTGTACCATCATCCGGAAGAAAACGCAAGCCGTTGCAAAAAGCGAAAGGGTCTGCCCTATCGGGCCTGGGCTGTCACCGATGCATGGAGGCTGTAGACGAACTCATGAAAATCCGTGTCCGGCGAAAGCCAGGCCTCCGCCAGATCCGCGGGCACGATCACCGGCATCCGGGGATGGAGGCTGCGCGCCTCCCCCTCCGCCTCCCGGGTCAGGATGGTGAAGCAGGGCAGCCGGCGCTCATCGGAGGTGCGGATATACAGCCCCGCCAGAAGCAGGGATGTCCCGTCTCCGGCCGAAAAGGCGTATCGCTGCTTTTTGTTTCCCTTCAGCTTCTTCCATTCAAAATAGCAGGAGGCGGGCACAAGGCAGCGCCGATCGTTCACGCTGCCCACGAACATGTCCTTCTCCGGGGCGGTCTCCATGCGGGTGTTGAACACCAGCATCCCCCGGGTGGGGTGGGTGAACCCCCACCGCATGGGAAAAGCCCCCGTCTTGCGATGCAGCGAGGAAGGGGCGATCACCGGCGCGATGTCCGTGGGGCAGATCTCGCCGGAGGTCTTCAGCTTCACCTCCAGCTTTTGGGCGATGCGGGTCGCCTGCCGCACCTGCTCTGCCAGACGCTCGTCCCCGATCTCTTCTTCCAAATAGTATCGTCCGCACATATCCCTTCCCCTTGTGGGCAAGCCTGCTATGGCTCCCAGTCCGTAATCTTCATCTTCGCCGTCAGCAGGCGAACCACGCTTTCGTTCAGCCGCTCCTGGGAGATGGTGCCGTCGGCCACCGCCTGCGTCAGCCCCTTGAGGATGGAGCGCTGATAGCTGTGGTTAGCGCCGCAGAGGATCAAATCGCCCCCCGCCAGAATGAACCGGACCGCCGCGTCCTCCAGGGAGCTCCGGGACCTGAGGCCGTTCATGCGGAAGTCGTCGGACATGACCACCCCCTCAAAGCCCATCTCCCTCCGCAGCAACTCTCCGATGACGATCTCGCTCTGGGAGGCGATGAAATCCGGATCGATCTGGGGATAGAGGATGTGGGCCACCATGATCCCGTCCACCCCCGCCGCCACGGCCTGCCGAAAGGGTACAAGCTCATATTCCTCCAGCTCCGCCAGGGCCTTTTTCACCACGGGCGTGGTGTTGTGGGAGTCGGCGTTGGTGGCGCCGTGGCCGGGAAAGTGCTTGACGATGGAAAGGCACCCGCCGGTCTGCAAACCTTCGATGCAGGCGCAGCCCATGCGGGCCGCCACGGCCTCGTCGCTGCTGAGGATGCGGTCCCCCAAAAAGGTCCTGGACGGGGATTTGGCCACATCCAGCACAGGCGCAAGGTCCGTGTTGATGCCCACATCGAACAGGGCCGTGCCGATGCGCTCAAACTGAAGCCGGGCCGCCTCCGCATCGTCGTTGAGTCCCAGGATGTTTGCGGATTGGATCCTGGTCCGCCAGCGAAAGCGGGTCACGCTGCCCCCCTCCACATCCGTGCTGATGAGCAGGGGCACCGCGGTGGCGTTGTGGGCGCGGATGTCCGCCGTCAGCTGGGCGCAGCGGTCGAAGCCCCCGTCCCGATCGTCCCGGACGATGTTGGGGCCATAGAGGATCACGTTGCCAACGGCATAGTCCGCCATGATCCCGGCGAACTCGCCGGACACGGTCCTGGTGCCGGAGAAGCCGAACATGACCAGCTGGCCGATCTTCTCCTTGTCCGTCATGCCCGCGGCATACCGCCGAAGCCGCTCCTCCATGGGCACGGGGGTGGGTTCCGGGGTGGCCGTAGGCGCCGGGGTGAAGGTGGGGACCTCCGTGGGGGCCTCCGTGGGCATCGGGGTGAACAGGGGCGCGGCGGTGGGGTCCGGGGCCTCCGTGGCCTGGGCCGGAACGGCCCCCGTTTCGGCGGGGATATATGCGATTGGTCCGCCCGTGGGCTCCTTCGCCCCGCAGGCGATCAGCAGGAGCAGCAGGCAACACAGGATACACAGCTTCTTCATGCCACCACTATACCACAGGTCCCGCCCTTTGACCACCGGAAAAATGCGGGACACAGGCTCTTGACAAGCCGCTGTTCTTTGGGTATGATGCCCTTGTTTGTCGGAGGGCAAATCATTCACGGGAAATGACGAGCCGGATAAGACTGCGGGCTGAGACGCCCGTTCTCTTGTCCGGCCTTTTGTTTGGAGGTTGTTTCATGCGCCACGAAACGGATTTCACAAAGGGACCCATCGCAGGCCCGCTGTTGCGGTTTTGTCTGCCGATTTTGCTGGCCCTGTTTCTGCAGGCCCTCTATGGGGCGGTGGATCTGATCATCGTGGGCAAGTATGCCGCAGCGGCGGATGTGTCCGGGGTGGCCGTGGGTTCCCAGCTGATGATGACCGTCACGGGCCTGGTCAGCTCCTTCTCCATGGGCACCACCATTCTGCTGGGACAGAAGCTGGGCGAGGGGGATCGGGATGCCCTGGGCCGGATCGTGGGCACCAGCATCCTGCTCTTTTTGGGGGCGGGGGTGTTGCTCACGGTGCTGATGCCCCTGCTGTCCGGTTTCCTCGCCGCCCTGATGAACGCGCCGGCGGAGGCCTTTGACGAGACCCGGCGGTATCTGTCCGTCTGCGGGGCCGGGTACATCATGATCGTGGCCTACAACGTTTTGGGCAGCGTCATGCGGGGCATGGGTGACTCTAAGACGCCTCTTTTCACCGTGGCCATCGCCAGCGCCTGCAACATCGCCGCGGATCTGCTGCTGGTGAAGGGCCTCCATTTGGGGGCGGCAGGAGCAGCCATGGCCACGGTGTTCTCCCAAACCATCAGCGTCCTCGTCTGCTTTGCCCTGCTGCGGCGCGGAGGGCTTCCCTTCGCCTTTTCGAAGCAGGATGTGCGGCTCCACGGGCCGGTGCTCCGCCACATCGCCGCCTACGGGGCGCCCATCGCCCTGCAGGACCTGCTGGTGGGGCTGTCCTTTCTCATCATCCTGGCCATCGTGAACAAACTGGGCCTAATCGCCTCCGCCGGCGTGGGCGTAGCGGAGAAGGTGTGTGCCTTCATCATGCTGCTGCCCGCCGCCTTCATGCAGGCCATGAGCGCCTATGTGGCCCAGAACCACGGGGCGGGCAAGGACGAGCGGGCCGTTCAGGGCCTGAAGATCGCCATCGGCCTTTCCACCCTCTTCGGGGCGGCCATGTTCTGTCTGGCCTTCTTCCACGGGGACCTTCTCTGCTCCCTGTTCTCCAAGGACGCTGAGGTGGTGGCGGCAGGCTTCTCCTATCTTCGGGCCTACGGCATCGACTGCCTGCTGACCTGCTTCCTGTTCTGCTTCATCGGCTTTTTCAACGGCCTGGGGCACACGGCCTTCGTCATGGTCCAGGGGGTCCTGGCCGCCTTTTTGGTGCGGGTGCCGGTGGCCTGGTACATGGCCCGGACCACGGGACAGCTGTTTCACATCGGCCTGGCCGTCCCCTGCGCCACGGTGGCGGAGATCGCCGGCTGCTTCTTGTTCTACTGGCACTTGCTGAACCGGCGCAAAAAAGATCGTTCCCAGCTGTAACCATCCCGTATCGAGGCTTTCGTCTGCCTCCCCCCTTTCGCCTTGTTGACAGGAAACGCAGCGGATGATATACTCGGAAAAATTTCCGAAACGGAGGATCTTTTCATGAAGGAGCGCCTCAAACAGGCACTTGAAAACATGAAACGCTACAACGCCGGGATCATGAGCCAAGAGTGTTTTGGCTTCAATCCGGATGTCCTCTATGACGCTCTAGTGGTGGCTCCCGGCTGGAAGCCCGACAAAACCATTCTGGATCCCTCCTTTACCATCACCCAGCTCACCCAGCATGCCTACTTCTCCGGTTTCCTGGTGGAGAAGGGCGGAGTAAAAATCGCCTGGGCCCAAACCGCCTCCGGGGCCTGCAATGTGCTGGACCATATTCTGATCTGCGCGGAGCTGCGGTTCAAAAAGCTTATCTTCGCCGGGGCTGTGGGCAGCCTTACCCCCGTCCTTCCCGTGGGCAGCGTCTGCACCCCGGAGATATGCTTCCAGGGCAGCTATGCCGGCGCCTACTTCGAGGAAACGCTGCCCACGTTTTCCCCTTTCTCCCCCGTCTTTCCCCCGGATAATGACTATGTGGACCATGTGATCAAGTTGGGGCAACGACTGGGGTATCCCATCCAATGGGCCAAGGTGTTTTGCACCGATTCCATCGCCCTGGAATATTCCCATCTGGACGAGATCAGGGCCACCGGCGCGGAGCTCATCGAGATGGAGACGGCCCTTTTTTATCAACTTGCAAATCTGTTTGAGGTGCCGGCCGTGGCGCTGCTGGCGGTGTCGGACAATTCCGCTACCGGGGCGCCCCTGCTGGGGCGGGAGGAGCCGAACCTGGACTATCGCAACGCCCGGGGCCGAGCCATCCCCAACCTGATCTATCACTTGACAAAGGAGGACATTTGACATGCTGCTGAGGGAACCCACATGGGACTATGCCGAGGAGATCTGGGCCTATCGCCAGGCATTTTTGGACGCCGGAGACTCCATGGACGGCACCGGGGGCCTGCGGCGGTGCGAGAGCGCCCAGGAGTGGATCGAGAAATCCCTGGCCGGCAAGGACCCGGCCACCGTCGCCCCGGGCCTGGTCCCCGCCACCCAGCTCATCTATGTGCGGGAGGCGGATCAAAAGGTGGTGGGCATGCTGCAGATCCGTCACCGGTTCAACGCGTATTTGGAAAAGTACGCCGGCCACATCGGCTACAGCGTCCGCCCCGGCGAGCGCCGCAAGGGCTATGCCACCGCCATGCTGCGGGACGCCCTGCCCTACTGCCGGGAGCTGGGCCTCCGGGATGTGCTCATCAGCTGCATCCAGGGCAACGAGGGCAGCCGCCGGACCATCCTGAACAACGGCGGCGTCTATGAATCCACCGTCCACGAGCCGGAGCTGGATCGGGATCTGGAGCGATATTGGATCCATCTGGGCTAACCTCTGCAATTATATAGGAAAACCGGCCCGCTCCCCTTGCATCCGGGAGGCGGGCCTGTTATAATGATTCGACTTTTGACAGAAGGCGGACAAAAATCATGACGGAACGGGAACAGCGGCTCATCGTGAGCCGGGCGCTGGATGTGGGCGAGCGGATGCTTCTCTGCGGCGGCGAGGTGAGCCGGGTGGAGGACACCATCTCCCGCATCCTCAAGAGCTATGGCGCCACCCGGGTGGAGGTGTTCACCATCCTGTCCTTCATCTCGCTGACGGCGGTGTTCGACGCCGAGCAGGTCTATTCCGAGAACCGCCGGGTGAGCATCGTGGCCTATTCCAACGACTTCACCCGTTTGGAGCAGCTCAACGCCCTGTCCCGGGAGGTTTGCCAAACCCGGCCTTCCCTGGAGGAGATGGAACAGAAGCTGGCCGCCATCGATCTGCCGCCCCGCAAGAAGCAGTTTCGGGAGCTGTATCTGCTGCTGGGCTATGTGCTCAGCGGCGCGGCCTTCGCCCTGTTCTTCGGCGGCACGCCTCTGGACGCCCTGGGGGCCGGGGTCTGCTGCCTGGCGGTGTGGTTTTTGAACTGGCTCTTTCGGCGCAGCGCCCTGCAGCGGCTGTTTCACGCTTTCCTCATCTCCTTCATCGCCGGCGCCCTGTGCTATCTGGCGATCCTGTTGGGCCTGGGGCAGCACCCGGGGCAGATGATGATGGCCGTGATCATGGTTTTGATCCCCGGCATCGCCATAACCAACGCCATGCGGGAGGTGCTCATCAGCGACACCATCTCCGGCATTTTGCGGCTGGTGGAATCGCTGCTCATCGCCTCGGCGGTGGCCTTCGGGTTCGCCCTGGCCATGTTCGTATTCAAGGACTACTTCCCGGAGGAGCATTTCACCTCCCTGAACGCAGATCTGCCCTGGCTGCAGGTGCTGGCCGCGGCGGCGGGCACCCTGGGCTTCGCCATCCTCTTCAACAGCCGGCCCCGGCGGCTCCTGCTGGGCGCCCTGGGCGGGGGGCTCACCTGGGTCTGCTATCTGCTGCTTTGCCGGCTGATCTCCCAGGACTTCGTCTGCGTGGCGGCGGCCGCGGCCTTCGGCGCAGCCTACGCCGAGGTCATGGCCCGGATCTGCAAAGCGCCGGCCACGGTGTTCACCATCCTCTCCGAAATCGCCCTGATCCCCGGCGGGAGCCTGTATATCACCATGCACCACCTGGTGGGCGGCCGGCAGGCCCAGGCCCTGCAATACGGCATGCACACCCTGATGGTGGCGCTGGCCATCGCCCTGGGCATCGTTTTGGTCACCGCCTTCACCACCAGCTTCTTCTCCCGCAAGCGCCGGGCCGCCACCCGCCACAAGCACTGACGAATCCCAAAAAACAAAGCAGCCGCGAAGTTCGCGACTGCCGCTTGACAAAAAAGATCTCTGCCCTGCCTGTATCGCTCCCCGAGCAGCACAGCGGCGTGTAGGGTGAATCCCACACCATGCAGGAACCGGTGCCCTGTACGCCGTAGGCGCGTGGGCAGGCCCCGGAAGCGAAGAGAACGCGGAACCTCAGGCTGTTGATATCCGAGATTTCAACAGCCTGAAAAGCTTTTTACCAGCCTCCGCGGCCACCCCAGCCGCCGCGGCCTCCCTTGCCGCCGCCCTGGCCGCCCTGACCGCCCTGGCCGCCCCAGCCGCCCATCATCTGGTTGGGGATATAGGAGATCTGCTGGCCGTTGACGATGATGGTGCCGCCGTTATACTGGGCGGAGCCGTCATAGTCGAAGGTGCTGCTGCCGGTCACGCTGATGGTGCCGCCGTTGACGATGATGTCCCCGTTGGAATCGATGCCGTCCGTGTCCCCGGCCCCCATGGCCACGGTGATATCGCCGCCGTTGATCTCCACGGTGGCCCGGTAGGCGCCGGACTTGTTGGCGGCGTTGATGCCGTCGTCGCTGGCGTTCACGGTGATGGTGCCGCCGTTGAGCTGCACATAGGTGGCCTCGATGCCCTCGGAGGCGGTGACGCTCACGGTGCCGTTGTCGATCTGCACGGCGGAGTTGGCGTGAATGCCGTCGTCCCCGGCCCGCACAGTCAGGCTTCCGCCGCCGATGTAGATGTAGCCCAGGGTATCGTCGTCGCTGTTTTCCGCGTGGAGGCCGTCGGTGCCGGCCACCAGGTTTATTTCGCCGTCGGCGATGCGGATGGAATCGTTGGCCTGCAGGGCCTTGGATGCGGCGGAGATGACGATGGTGCCGCCGGTGATCTTCAGATCGTCCTTGCTCACGATGCCGTTTTTGGTGGAGTTCACCGTCAGCGCGGCGGTGCCGTTCAGGGTGATGTCGCTCTTGGAGAAGATGACGCCGTCCGTCTTCGTGTCGCCGTCGGCGGAGAAGGTGCCGGTGACCGCAAGGACGCTGTCACCGCTGACGGTGATGAAAACCTTGTCGGCGGACTTCACATAGATGGCGGGAAAGTCGGCGTTGGTGACGGCGACGCCGTCCAGCACCAGCTGCACCTTGTCCTCCTTGCCCGCCTCCACATACACGGTGGCGTTGGCCGCGGAGCCGGTCAGCACATAGGTCCCGGCGGCGGTGATGCGGATGTCCTGCCCGTCGGCCAGGGTATAGCAGACGGCGTCGGACTGATCCGCCACCTGCTTGAGATCCCGGGTGGAAAACAGATCGTTGAAGCTGAACAGCGGCGTGCCGGTTTCCGCCGCCAGGGAGGTGCCCACCGTCGCCAGCAGGCAGAGGGCAAGGATGGCCGAGAGAAGAATGCGTGTCTTTTTCATAAGGGAACACCGTCCTTTCGTTTTTGATGGCCCTATCCTACCCTGCGAACCTTAAATCAATTATAAAAGAGAAAAAATATATCCATTCCTTTTTCCCCGCCGGATCCCCCGGGCGATCCAGACATTTTCTGCCATGGGCGGGTACAAAATTGTAAAATCATCGAAAATTAAGATTTGGGCGACCATCCTTAACACTTTTGCAACCTTTATGACACATCTGTAGTGTATAAATAAAGAGCAAAGATCAGAAAGGAGGCCGGTCGTATGATGGACCGCAAGCATATCCGTCTCGTCTTCGGCGGGCTGCTCCTGTTGAGCGGTCTTTTGGGCTGCGCCCAGGCGCAGGCGACCCAACGCGCCGCCGAGCCCACCCGCCCGGTCACCGTCGCGCCCCAGGAAACCCAGGCCCCGGCGGCCACGGAGGCGCTTCCCTCCGCCGCCCCTGCGCAGGAGAAGCAGGAGAGTGCCGAGCCCCTGTGGGCGGGGACCTGCCACAGCCTGAGCGAAGCGCTCCCCTATGCTGTGGACATCGATCTGGACGGCACGCCGGAAACCCTGGACCTGCGGGCCATCCCCGGCGAGGACGGATGCCCCCGCTGGGCCATCGTCCTGACCAAGGGCGAGGAGGAGCGGCTGTTTCAAACGGAGATCCCCTTTGACATGCCCTGCGATCTGTGGCTGGGAGATCTGAACGAGGACGGAGCCTATGAGCTCTTCTTTCACGGGGACATGGCCTCCAACGACTATCTCATCTATGCCCTTCGTCCGGACCTGACCCCCTTCCTCTTCGAGCCGGACGATCGATATGCCCGCTGGGAGGAGGAGCAGCGCGACACGGTCTTTGCCGGGTATATCGATGGCTTTGAGGACGGCCACATCGTCATCGAGGGCGTGGTGGACATGCTGGGCACCCACTTCGGCGTGCGGAACTTTGCCATCGGCGACGACGGGATCATCGGCCCCGTCAGCACCGTGTGGCAATTCAACGAGGAGGACCGGCCCCTGACGGTGACCCGGGAGCTGAAGGTCTACCGGGCTGGCGTCCGCAAGGAGCCGGGAGAAGCCTTTTTGCTGCAGCCCGGGGACAGGATCCTTCCCCTGGCCAGCGACGGCTGCGAGTGCATGTGGTTCGAGACGGAAAATGGCAAGGGCGGCGTGCTGATGCTGGTCCCCGACGAGGAGAACATGTGGCTCATCGACGGGGTGCCCGAGGCGGAATGCTTTGAGGAGCTGCCCTATTCGGGTTAACACAAAGTTTTTGGGAGAGAGATGATGAAACGTAAAGGAACATTTTGGAAGATACTGTTGACGCTGCTCATCCTGGGTGGGCTTGGCTATGGCGGCTGGTATGCCTACGGCCGTTTCTTCAGCCAGGTGCCCCAGGAGGGAACGGTTTTCGTGCAGTCCGTTTCCGCCATCACGGGCGTCGGCCCCGCCGGGGTGAACAACCGGTATTCCGGCGTGGTGGAGGCTAAAAATGTGGTCAAGGTGGACCCGGACAAAAACCTGACCGTCAAGGAGTGCCTGGTGGCCGCCGGGGACAGGGTGAAAAAGGGATCCCCCCTGTTCCGCTATGATGTGGACAGCATGCAGCTGGCCTATGAGCAGCTGCAGCTGGACATCCTGGGCCTGGAGAACGGCATCAAAACCGGCCGGGAAAAGGTGGAAAGCCTGAACATCCAGCTTCAGCGCGCCCGGGAAAACAAGAAGTACGACATCCAGATGAACATCCAGACCGAGGAATTGGAGATCCGCAAAAAGGAATATGAGCTCTCCGGCAAGCGCAAGCAGGCCGCGGACATGGAGAAGGCGCTGAACAACAGCACCATCTATTCCCCCGTGGAGGGCACGATCCGCTCCGTGAAATCCGGGGACAACGCCTCCCCCCAGTATGGCTATGGCGGCGAGGAGGAGAGCGCCTATATCACCATCGTGGCCGGAAACGACTACTGTGTGAAGGGCACCGTTTCCGAGCAGACCATCCGCACCCTGCAGGAGGGGATGGAGGTGCGGGTCACCAGCCGGGTGGACGAGCAGGTGTGGCCGGGCCGCATCTATCGGGTCAACACCGAGGAGACCAAGCAGAGCAACACCCGCTACTACTATTATGACGAGGGCTCCGGGGAGAGGGCCAGCAAGTATGACTTCTTCGTGGAGCTGGATTCCATCGAGGGCCTGCTCATGGGCCAGCATGTATACATCGAGCCCGGCGCCGAGGCGCCCGAGGGGGTCGACCAACTGCGCCTCCCCGCCTACTATCTCCTGCGGGAGGGGAGCGACGCCTTCGTCTATGCTGCCGACAGCGACGGCCGCATCGAAAAGCGGTCCGTGATCCTGGGAAGCGAGGATGCGGAGACCGGCACCGTGGTCATCCTGTCGGGGCTCGGATACCTGGATCGCATCGCCTTCCCGGACGAAACCGTTCAGGTGGGCATACCCGTGTCCGAAACCACCTATGTGCCCGAGGACATGCTGGGCATGGACGGCGAGATGGGCGATGGGGAGAGCATGGATTGGATGGGCGGCATGGAGGGCATGGATATGCCCGACATGGACTTGATCGACACGGACATGCCCGAGGAGGAGGCCCAGCCCCAGGACCCCGCGGGAGGCGTGGACCAATGATCATCCGGCTGGACCATATCGAAAAGACCTATGGCACCGGGGGCAATAAGGTCCCGGTGCTCCACGATGTGAACATGCGGGTGGAGGAGGGGGAATACATCGCCATCATGGGCCCCTCCGGCTCCGGCAAGAGCACCCTTATGAACATCTTGGGATATCTGGACACCCCCACATCCGGCACCTATCTCTTTGACGGAGAGGACAACGCCCGGGCCGGGGACGCCCGCATGGCCCGCATCCGAAACCAGAAGATCGGCTTCGTGTTTCAGAGCTTCCACCTGATGCAGCGGCGGCGGGCCTGGGAAAACGTGGCCCTGCCCCTGATGTATGGCAACGTGCGCCGGGGCGAACGGAAACGGCGGGCGGAGGAAGCCCTCTGCCAGGTGGGTCTGGAGGACAGGATCAGCTTCTATCCCAACCAGCTCTCCGGCGGCCAGTGCCAGCGGGTGGCCATCGCCCGGGCCATCTGCACCCGGCCCAAGCTCCTGCTGGCGGACGAGCCCACGGGGGCCCTGGACTCCAAGGCGGGGCAGCAGATCATGGACATCTTCGACGAGCTCCATGCCCAGGGCATGACCATTGTGATGATCACCCACGAGCACGCCGTGGCCGAGCGGGCCCGGCGCATGCTCTTTATCTATGACGGCTGGCTCAGAGAGGAGGCCCGGGCATGAAACGCTTGCTGAGGACCCTGCTGGTTTTGCTCATCGTGGGCGGGCTTGTGGCCGGCGGCATCTATGGCTATTCCCAATACACCCTGCGCCAGCCCGCCGAGGTCCAGCCCGTGAGCAACTGGCTCATGGAGTATGCCCCCAACCAAACCTATATCGGCGGCAGCGTGGTCTCCGACGAAAGCCTGCTCCTCTATGGGGACAGGGAAAGGACGGTGGTCCAGCTCTTCGTCTCCCCCGGACAACAGGTTCAGGTGGGGGATCCGCTGCTGCAGTATGACACCACCAAGGACGAGCTGGACCTGGCCGACAAGCTTCTGGCGCGGCAGAAGCTCTATGATTCCCTGCAGCTCCAGTATAAGGAGTATCAGCGATACGCCAACGAGCCCTATGAGCGCACCGTCCCCACGGCCACCCCCACGCCGGAACCCACCCCCACGCCGGCGCCCGTTCAGGGCACGGCCAACCGGGGCGGCAGCGGCCTGGGGATCATGCGGCTTTCCGCCCCGGTGCAGCGGGCGCTGCAGCCCCAGGCGGGGGACGGTTCGCCGGATTCCCCCTATCAGTTTACCCTGGCCAGCGGCGACCCCATCCCCGAGGCCCTGCTGGCGGAACTTCAGGCTCAGGCCGCCCAAAAGCGAAAGACGATCCATGCCACCTTCGCCTTCGATGCGGGGAGCCTGGACATGCGCTTTGCGCCCCCTGGGGCGGAAACGCCCCGGGGCAGCGTCAGCTTCGCCGCCTTCCAGGAAAAGTGGATCATGCCCCGCTCCGCCGTGGCCACGGCGCCGCTGATGAACACCGCCCCCTCCGGCAAGGGCACGCTGGCCAGCCCCCTCCTCTATCCTTATGAAGCAGGCGAGGAGGTTTCCTGGGACTTTCTCAGCTACTGCAGCCGCCGGGCTGCCGCCGGCGGACGGTATCTGTATGTGCAGCTGGTGGGCAGGAATGCCGACGATCTCCTGCTTTCCCTGGACTTCACCAGCATGGGGACCTATCTTGTCCGCCTGGGCAAAACGTCCTCCTGTGCCGTCACTTTCGACGCCAACGGCGGCAGCGGCTCCTCCGCGATCACCGTCGTCTATGGCAGCGTCTATGGCAAGCTCCCCGTCCCCACCCGGGAGGAGTATATCTTTGCCGGCTGGTGGACCAGCCGGGACACCGGCGGCGAGCAGATCACCGAAAAAACCGTGGTCACCAGGGATCACACCCTCTATGCCCGCTGGACCCCCGTGCCCACCCCCACGCCCACCGTCGTGCCCGACGGCACGCCGGCGCCCACGGAAACGCCCTATGTCCCCTATTATGGCGGCGGCATGTCCCGCTCGGAGCGGCAGGCCTATGTGCAGCAGCTGGCCCAGCAGATCCGGGATGACGAGCTCAAATACAGCCAGCTCTCCCTGGACATCTTCAAGCTCCAGTCCGGCGCGGAAAACGGCATCGTTCGCAGCACCATCAGCGGCACCGTCACCACCCTGGCCCCCGAGGCGGGGGAAGGGGATGTGCTGCTGGAGGTGAAGGGCGGCAGCGGCGCCCACATCGTTTGCATGCTGGGGGAGACGGACCTGGCCAAATACCCTGTGGGCACGGAGATGACCGGCTTCTGCTATGACATCGGGGAAAACGTGGCGGCCCGGGTCTCCTTCGTGAGCCCCATGCCCGTCACCAACAGCTATTCCAGCGGCGGCAACCCCAACTCCTCCGGTTTCATGATCCAGCTGGAGGTGGCGGACGACACGGAGCTCCCCCTGGGCGCCTATGTGGAGTTCACCTCCTTTGCCCCCCTCTCCAAGAGCGGCACCATCTATCTCTACGAGGCCTTCGTCCGGGAGATGGACGGCCAGGACTATATCTTTGTGGACCGGGACGGCGTCCTGTGCCGGGAGCAGGTGCACACGGGCCGGCGGGTGATGGAGTATATCGAGCTGGTGGGAAGCACCCTCACCCGAGACGACTATATCGCCTTCCCCTACGGCAAGACCGTGCGGGACGGGGCTGTCACCAAAGTGACGGACAACATCTGGTAAAGGGGGACCGAAGCTATGATAGAGAATTTTCGGGAAGCCTTTGACGGCATCTGGTCCCACAAGCTCAGGAGCGCCCTCACCATGCTGGGCATCATCATCGGCATCGCCTCCATCATCGCCATCTCCTCCACCATCATGGGCACCAACGAGCAGATCAAGCAAAACCTGGTTGGCGCGGGGAACAACACCGTGGAGGTGGCCCTCTATCAGGGGGACTATGTGCTGGACCCCGCCTATCAGCAGGTGCCGGAATATGTGATGCCCCTGACGGAGGATATCCTGCCCGAGATCACCCGGATCCGGCAGGTCCGGGACGCCTCCCTGTTCTATCGCCGGGACGCCTACGGCATGATCTGGTATGGCTCCGAAGGGCTGAACCAGGGCTCCGTCTATGGGGTGGACGAGCATTTCCTCTCCGTCAACGGCTTTGTGATCCGCAGCGGGCGAGGCTTTTTGCCCGAGGACTTCAAGGCATTCAAAAAGGTGGCCCTCATCGACAGGACTGTGTCCGAAACCCTGTTCATGGGCAAGAACCCCATCAACAAGACCATCGAGATCTCCTCGGAGCCCTATGTGGTGGTGGGCGAGTTCACCCAGAACAGCGCCTTCACCCCCACCATCACCTCCATCAGCGACTATTTCACCTACACCGACCATTCCGGCGGCAAGGTACTGATCCCGGCCTCCACCTGGCCCACCCTCTTTGCCTATGATCAGCCCAGCTCCGTGATGGTCCGGGCGGGGAGCACCGACGAGATGACCGAGGCGGGCAAGCAGACGGCAGCCGTCCTCAACGCCACTCTCACCGGCAGCGGCGATGTTACCTACAAGAGCAAGGACCTTTTGGAGCAGGCCAAAAAGCTTCAGGAGCTGAGCAACGCCACCAACCGGCAGCTCATCTGGATCGCCAGCATCTCCCTGCTGGTGGGCGGCATCGGCGTCATGAACATCATGCTGGTGTCCGTCACGGAGCGGACCCCGGAGATCGGCCTCAAAAAGGCCCTGGGGGCCCGGAAGCGCAAGATATCCGCCCAGTTCCTCACGGAGGCCGGCGTGCTCACCTGCATCGGCGGCGTTCTGGGGGTGCTGGTGGGGGTCGGCCTTGCCTATGTGGTGTCCCGGGTGTCCGGGGTGCCCATCTTCATCAGCTGGTATATCGTGGCCGCCACGGTGGTGTTCTCCTTTGTGGTGGGCCTGTTCTTCGGCGCCGTCCCCGCCGTTCAGGCGGCCCGGCTGAACCCCATCGACGCCCTCAGGAGGGAATGAACCCTGCTCGTCATCCCGAGCCGCCAACGGCGGCGAAGAATCCTGTCGGCAGCTTGCGGCATATGGTCCCAATGTGGTATCATGTCGCGTATGGGAAATGAATCGAGGAAAATGCCATGCGCTTTGATCAAGCTGCCATATTGACGGATCTGGACGGGACGCTGTTCACCAGCCAGGGCCAGGTGTCCCAGGGAGACCGGGCCGCCATCCGCGCCTTCATCGCCGGGGGCGGCCTTTTCGCCGTGGCCACGGGGCGGGAGCCCCACAACGCCCGACGGCATCTGCCGGATGTGCCCCTCAACGGGCCCTCCATCGTCCTCAACGGGGCGGCGGTCTATGACTTCGTCCACCGCCGGTACATCAGCAGCATCCCCATGGACAAGGCGGCGGCCCGGGATGTGCTGGAGCACTGCCGGGAACAGGGCTGGCCCCTGGATCTGCAGGTCTATACCACCGACGGCATCTACTACGCCTCCCCCCTGGAGGCGGCGGACCCCGACTTTTTGCGCATCCATCAGCCCACCACCTATGCCCCCATGGACGGGCTTTCCCAAAAGGTTTGGATCAAGACCGTCCTTTTGGAGCGGAAGGCGGGCGCCCTGGCGCCCATGCGGGCTTATCTGAAGCAAAAGGGCTATGACAAGCGGCTTTCCCTGGTGGAGGGGACCACGGATGTGGTGAAGGTCGGCCAATATCAGGAGCTGCTGCCCCAGGATGTGAACAAGGGCACGGGCATGGCGGCCCTGCGGGGGCTGCCGGTGTATCAGGGCCGGACCCTCTTTGCCGTGGGCGACTATTGGAACGATGTGGAGCTGCTGCAGGCGGCGGATGTGGCCTGCGCCCCCGCCAACGCCATCGACGAGGTGAAGGCCCTCTGCGCCCACATCCTCCCCACCCACAACGACAGCGCCATCGCCGCGCTGATCCGGGATGTGATCCCGAGTCTGTGAGGCAGCCATGGCAGTGGATGTGGTGGCAGCCCTGGTGGTGGAGGACGGAAGATTCATGATCTGCCAGCGCCCGGCCCACAAGGCCCGGGGGCTGCTGTGGGAGTTCGTGGGCGGAAAGGTGGAGCCGGGCGAGACGAAGGAACAGGCCCTCGTTCGGGAGTGCCGGGAGGAGCTGGGCGTCACCGTGGCCCCGGGGGAGGTCTATATGGAGGTGGACCACGTGTACCCGGACATCACCATCCATCTGACCCTCTTTTATGCATCCATCGTCGCCGGCCGCCCGCAGCGGCTGGAGCACGCGGACATCCGCTTCATCCCCCCGGCGGACATCCCCCTCTACCCCTTCTGCCCCGCCGACGCCGCCATCCTGGCGCGGATCAGGACGCAGGGGATCTGAACGGAATTTCCCAAAAATATGAAAACGGATCGTGGTCCTCCCACGATCCGTGTTTTCTCCTGCGCAAAGGCCCGGGTCACGCCCCCGCCTTCTCCACCAGCCAGCGGAACAGCGCATCCATGTCCGAAAGCCCCTCCGGGTCCCGGTAGGCCCGCTCCGGGTGCCACTGGACGGCCAGCAGCGGATAGCCGGGCTGCTCAAAGGCCTCGATCATGGTGACGCCGCAGCCGGTCCAAACGGCCGTGGGCACGAAGGCCGCGGCGAGACCATCCGCCGGCACGCACTGGTGGTGATAGCTGTTTACCCGCAGGTCCCTTGCCCCCGTGAGGTCATGGAGCAGGCTCCCGGCCGTAACCCTGACCCCATGCTCCGTTTTTGTATGGTTCGCGCCGCACCAGGTGGGGATGTCCTGGATGAGGGTGCCGCCGAAGGCCACGTTCAGCACCTGCAGCCCCCGGCAGATGGCCAAAATGGGCTTGCCGGTCCTCCGATAGGCCTCAATGAGCCGAAGCTCCAGCTCGTCCCGATCCCGGTCGAAGCAAACGGAATCGTTCAGCTTCTCCTGGCCGAAGCGGGTCGGGTCCACATCCACGCCCCCGGAGAGCAGCAGCCCGTCCGAAAGTTCGATCAGCTCCTCCAGACCAAAGCCGTTGCTCACGGGCACCGGCACGCCGCCGGCCTTCACCAGAGCGTTCACATACTCCCGATTCAGCCGCACGATGGGCGTGTCGTCCATGCGCTCAGTGCTGACGGTGACCAGGATCAAGGGTTTCTTCACACATGCCTCCTCATTCCACGATGCGGTGCCTCTCCCAATGGGCGAAGCGGAAATAGAGATAGGTGACGGTGCTGCACACCAGCCACCCCGCCGGATAGCCCAGGGCCACCACCACGCTGGTGTTGGCCACGAACCGGGTCATGAGATAGAGATAGATCTGCCGGAAAAGGACGAAGCTCCCCAGCATGATGATCATGGGCGCCCGGCTGTCCCCGGCGCCCCGGAGGGAACCTGCCAAAACCTGGTTTATGCAGCAGAGCACATAGAAGGGGGACATGAGTCGCAAAAACAGGGTTCCGAAGCGCACCACCTCCGGCGTGTCGTTGAAGAAGCGGACCAGATCCGACGCGAACAGGAGCACGGGGACCATGAGGATCAAGCTGGAGACGACGGACATGACCAGCGCCGCGCCCACGCCCCTGCGGGCCCGGTCCACATCGTTCACCCCCAAATTCTGGCCCACAAAGGTGGTGGCGCCCATGGCGATGCTCTGCATGGGCAGCAGCAGGAAGGTGTCGATCTTGGAATAGGCCGTCCAGCCGCCCATGCAATCCGCGCCAAAGAAATTGATGTAGCTCTGGACGAACACGTTGGAGAAGGAGGTGATGGCCATCTGGATGGCGGCGGGGATGCCCACCCGAACGATCCTTTTGAGCATGTCCCAATGGAGCTTCAGCTTTCTGACGGACACCCGGCAGCAGTTTTGCGCCCGCATGAGCACCAGCAGCACCAGCAGCGCGGACACCCCCTGGGAGAGAATGGTGGCATAGGCCACGCCCGCCACGCCCATGTGAAAGACCAAAACGAAGAGCAGGTCCAGCGCGATGTTCAGCGACGCGGACAGCGCCAGAAAATAGAAGGGCCGCTGGGAGTCTCCCACCGCCCGGAGGATCCCGGCGCCCATGTTATAGAGCATCAGGCCGAAGATGCCGGAAAAATAGATGGTGAGATAGGTCCTGGCCTCCGGCAGCACCTCCGCCGGGGTCTTCATGAAGCGGAGCATGGTGGGCGTCATGAGCACGCCGATGCCGGTGAACAGGATCCCCAGGATGAAGGTCATGACCAGGGCCGTGTGAACGGTGTCGCTGACCTTGTCCTCCTGCTTTGCTCCATAGTACTGGGAGATGACCACGCCGGCGCCCACGGACAGACCCATGAAGAAACCGATGAGCATGTTGAGGATGGGCCCCACGGTGCCCACGGCGGAGAAGGCCTCCTTCCCCACATAATTGCCCACCACCCAGCTGTCCACGGTGTTGTACAGCTGCTGAAACAGATTCCCCAGCAGCAGGGGAATGGCAAACTGGACCAGCAGGGCATACACATTGCCCCGGGTCATGTCCACATCCCGGCGGGAAAGGAATTTTTTGAGGCTTGCGGCTTTGTCCATGTTGTGTAGGATCCTATTCAAAGCACGCACCTTTCCTGAAAGAAAGGTGCAACCAAAGAACTTTTCTTGGGGCAAATCGTTCGCGCGTGAAAACCAATTATCCCAAATGAGTTTCTCTTTTTGCGCCGCTTTTTCTCTTTATATAAAGAGAAAAAGCGGCAAAAGAAAACATAACCGTCACATCTTCAGCAGGGCTTTGTGGAAGACCTTCTTGCCCTTTTTGATCTTGGCGCCGGCGCAGAGCTGCTCCCGGCTGACGGTGGCATAGGTGGAGGTGATCTTCTCCCCGTCCACACTGACGCCCCCCTGCTCGATGAGCCGCCGGGCCTCGCCCCGGGACTTCGCCAGGCCGCAGCAGACCAGCAGATCCAAAATGTTGGCGCCCTCCTCCGGCACCTGTTCGCAGCAAAGGCAGGTGGTGGGCATGCTCGCCTCGTCCCCCTCTCCGGAGAACAGAGCCCGGGCGGCGGACTGGGCCTTTTCGGCCTCGTCCCTGCCGTGGACCAGGCTGGTGAGCTCGAAGGCCAGGATCTCCTTTTTCTCGTTGATCCGCGAATCGTCCCAGCCGTCCATCTCCCGAATGGCGTCCAGGGGCAGGAAGGTGAGCATCCGGATGCACTTCATCACATCCGCGTCGCCCACGTTCCGCCAGTACTGATAGAACTCGAAGGGGCTGGTCTTGTTGGCGTCCAGCCAAACCGCGTTGCCGGCGGTCTTGCCCATCTTGTTTCCCTGGGAGTCGGTGAGCAGCGTGATGGTCATGGCGTGGGCGTCCTTGCCCAGCTTCTTGCGGATGAGCTCGGTGCCTCCCAGCATATTGCTCCACTGGTCATCCCCGCCGAACTGCATGTTGCAGCCGTAGTGCCGAAAGAGATAGTAGAAATCATAGCTCTGCATGATCATGTAGTTGAACTCCAGGAAGCTGAGTCCCTTCTCCATGCGCTGCTTGTAGCACTCGGCCCGAAGCATGTTGTTCACGGAGAAGCAGGGCCCCACCTCCCGCAGCAGCTCGATGTAGTTCAGGTCCATGAGCCAGTCGGCGTTGTTCACCATCTGGGCCTTGCCCTCGCCAAACTCGATGAACCGCTCCATCTGCCGCTTGAAGCAGGCGGCGTTGTGGTCGATGTCCTCCCGGGTGAGCATCTTGCGCATGTCGGTCCGCCCCGAGGGGTCGCCGATCATGGTGGTGCCCCCGCCGATGAGGGCGATGGGCTTGTTTCCCGCCATCTGCAGCCGCTTCATCAGCGTCAGGGCCATGAAATGCCCGGCGGTCAGGCTGTCCGCCGTGCAGTCGAAGCCGATATAGAAGGTGGCCTTCCCCGCGTTCACCATGGCGCGGATCTCCTCCTCGTTGGTCACCTGGGCCAGCAGCCCCCGCTCCTTCAGTTCCTCATAGATTCCCATTTTTCTTCCTCCTGTCATACATAAAAACATCCTCTGCAGAACACAGAGGACGACATTTGCCGTGGTACCACCTCAATTCAAGGGCCTCCCCGCAGAAGGCGCCTTCTCCTTGGACGCTGTATCGGGCGCACCCGTCCCCCCCTACTCACCTTCAGGGGAGCGGCTCCGGAATGTACTTCGGCCAACGCTGCTGTCGCCCTTTCACCGGCCGGGCGCTCTCTTGGCAGCCACGCGTTCCCTACTCTTTCCCTCACAGCCTTGCTGTCATTGTGAACTATTATATCAGCTGTTTTCGAAATTGCAAGCCCCAGTTTTTCCATGAACGCCTCCGTGGTCATGTCCCCGGGCCGGTTGAAGCGGCCCAGGGAAAAAAGGCTGTCCGGGTCGCGGTGGATCCGGTTCACCTTCTCCCGGCAGGTGAGGGAGCAGCCAAAGCCCAGCTCCTGCAGCATCTGCTTCGTTCCCTCCCCCACGGCGCCAAAGGGATAGGCATAGATCTGGGGCGCAAAGCCGCAGTGCTCCTGCAGCAGCTCCTGCAGCCGCCGGGCGTCCGCCTCGAACGCCGCCCGATAGTCTGCCTGGCTCTCCCCCGGCTTTCGGTCGCTGCCCATGCGGGGGGACTGCCGGTGCATGTCGAAGGAGTGGTTGCCGATCTCGAACCGGCCCGAGGCCGCCAGGGCGGAGATGTCATCATAGGACAGATAGGCATAGTTGGGGTTGGGGTCCGGATGGCGGCTGTATTCCTCCGTGTACGCCCCCACCACGGAGACCACCGCCTTCATGTCCAGCGTCTCCAGAATGGGCAGGGCATACCGGAGGTTGTTGTAGTGGCCGTCGTCGAAGGTGATCATCACCGGCTTTTCGGGGAGGTCCGCCCCCTGCACATAGGCGACCAGGTCCCCTCCGGTGACCGCCACATAGCCCTCCTTCTTCAGATACGCCAGATCCGACCGAAGCCTCTCCGGCGTCACCACATATCGGCCCGTTCGCTTGGGGTCCTTCAGCACGCTATGATACATGATGACGGGCAGCACCACCCCCGTCTCGGCGACCGCCGCCCGCAGGGGCCCACAGCCCGCCGCCAGCAGCAGACACAGCAGCACGCAAAGCTTCCTCATGCCTACAGCCTATGCGGCGCAAGACAAAAAGAAAACAGACGGCGGGCCGCCTGTTTTTATCCGTCGTCAGTCAGTTGTTCCCCTACTTGCTGGGGACCTTGTCCTTGACCTTGAGCAGGTCGGAGCGGATGAATCCTTTGTGTTTGCCGTCGGACACATAATACCAGGTTTTGCCGTCCTTGCCCTTGGTCTTATAATAGACGGTGAGCTCCGTGCCGTCGGAGAGCTCCGTCAGGCACCTGGAGTCCGTGTCGGCGGCCTGGCGCAGGGCGGCCTTGGACCGGGTGTTCACCGTTCCGTTGTAGGACTTGCCGTCCTCCGCGGCGGCGGCCGGATCCGTGGCCTTGGGGGCCTTGCCCTGGTGGATCATGTCCTGGCGGATATAGCCATATTTGCCGTCGCACTTCAGGAACCACCAGCCGTCCTGAAGCTCATACAGGGTCACCGCCGTGTATTCCGGAATGTCGGACTTGACCTTTTTATACTTGGTGTCCGGGCCGGAGCGCATGTTCACGCCCTCCTTGGACACATAGCCGTTTTTCGCGTTCTTCTTTTGGGCGGAGGTGGGGCTGGTATAGATGATGGTGGTGGGCGCCGGGGTGGCCGTGGCGGGCGCCGCAGTCTCGGGGTCGTCCCCCGTCTCCCCATAGGGCTCGCCCTCCGGCTCTGTGCCCGTGCCCGCGCTCTGCGCCTCGGCAAACCGATAGCTGCCCTGCTGTTCAAAGAGAGGCGAGGCCACGATGCCGGACAGGGGCGTGCCCACCATGCGGAAGCTCACCTCCCCAGGGGCATCCACGCCCCGGGCCGCCAGCTCACCGGCGGGGACCGTCAAGGTGACATACCGCCGCATCCGGGGCGCCACCACGGCGTCCTCCTCGGTGGAGAGAGAGCTGCCGTTGACGGAGATGTCCTTCCAGGCAAAGCTCAAAAAGCGGTCCGCCCGGTTTTCCAGATAGCAGCTGACCTGCACATCCCCGCTCCCATCCACCTCGGCGCCCAGGATGATCACCGCGGCATAGCTGTTGTCCAGGAAGGTGGCCTCCTTCGTGGTCCGCTGCCGCACGGGATAGGACACGGTCTTGGCGGTCAGGCCCGTGGGATAGAAGCTGAAGGCCCCGTCCACCAGGTCGCCCTGGCCCGTGGGCACGCTGTCGTCATAGATGAGGGGATAGAGGATCAGCTCGTCCACGGAGGAGACGCCGGCGCTGCGCAGGGCCTCGGCCTCCACCCGAATCTGTCCGCTGCCGGACTGACCGGCGGCCACGGGGGCGGCGAAAGTCACATCCTGCATATAGCCGTTCACGGCGATATAGTCCAGCGTCACCAAAAACGCCCGGTTGGTGGCCTTGTTTGTGTAGTTCAGCTCCAGCAGCAGCCCCTGCTGGGGGTCAAAGTTGACCGAGGAGAGGATGAAAGAGAACAGATTGCTCTCGGAAATGGTCTCCTGGCCCACCCGGCAGAACCGATCCCCCAGGGGCGTCAGGGGGGCAGGGGTCTCCTGGGGCGCGGCGTTCACCGCCGGGGTGCCCTCCGGAAGCTTCAGCACGGAGGGATCGTTCCTCCCGCAGCCCGCAAGCAGGGCGAGCAGCAGCAAAGCCGCCACCCCCAGCAACCAGGCCCGTGTTTTCTTTCCTTTCATTGCATGACCTCCCGAGCGCGAGGCTCCCTTGCCGTCCGTTTTTCCAAAATATCTACAAATATTGTATAGCACATCTTTCCGCCGATGTCAAATCAGCGACAAGTTTTTCCTTTTTTCGCCGCCGTTTTTCCCCTTTTTCGCCACAAAGCCAAAGAGGCTTCCGCCGCTCTCCTCTCCGCCAGGCAAAAAGCAAAACGAATACGTCTTTCCGGCAGGCGGTATACTATGGACAGAAGAGTATGGAAAGGGCTCGTTTTTTGTGGAAAGGATAGCGCGTCTGGCTGCATGGATCCTTTTGGCAGCCTATCTTTTTTTCATATATTGTTTATGCAAGGCCTCCTCCGAAGCGGAACGCCGCCTGTTCGGAGACGACTATTTCTATCCCGAGGACCAGGACCGGGCGATAGCAAACTGGCACAAAAAGCAGACGCTCCGCCATAAAGAGGGAAGGAACCGCCCCTGAGCCTTTGGCGGGATCAAAAAGCTATCTCCTGCGTCGCCGCCTGCCCTGTCGAAACAACCCGCCTCCCCACGGCGCTCCTCCCATATCGATCGGGGCATGGGTCCGTTGTCCCCTTGGGTATTGCAAACCGGGGATTCATCTGGTAAGATAGGGCAACTCAAAAAAAGGAAACGATCACATGAACCTGATCCCAAGAGATGAATACCAAGCCGCCCTCAAGGAGGGCCAGCGTGAATATAAAGAGCTGACGGCAGCGGGCAGGAATCCCTACCCGGCGGTGCTGGACGAGCTGCTGCCCGACCTGGGCGCCTTGACCGTTCAGGAGCTGCCCTGCCAGGAGATCCCCATGGACAGGATCGTGGGCACCCGGACCGCGGGCCGCGTGTCCGCCCTGACGGCCGGCTTTCTGCCCCTGCTCAGCGAGGAGAGCGAGTTCGCCCAAAAATGGATGGCGCTGTGCCAGGCCCACCTGTCCGACACGGGCATCCGGGACGCCATCGCCTGCTATGAATACATGGGCGCCTTCTATGTGCAGGAGGGGAACAAGCGGGTCAGCGTCATGAAGCACTTCGGCAACAGCCGCATCCTGAGCGACATCCGCCGCGTTCTGCCTCCCAGGAGCGACGATCCCCGCATCCGGGCCTACTATGAGCTTGTGGACTTTCACCGGTGCGCCGGCACCTATGAGATCCAGTTTCAAAAGCCGGGAGAATATGCAAAGCTCCTCTCCGCCCTGGGGAAAAAGCCGGGGGAGGTTTGGACCGAGGAGGAGCGCCGCCGGTTCGCCTCCCGCTATCACTATTTTCGGGAGGCCTTCCTGGCCCTGGGCGGGCAAAAGAAGGACCTGCGGCCCGAGGACGCCCTGCTGCTGTGGCTGAGGGTCTATCCCTATGAACAGCTGGGAACCCAGACCGGCAAGGAGCTGAAGGAATCGCTGTCCAGCGTTTGGCAGGATGTGCAGGTGACGGCGGAGCCGGAGCCCATCAGCCTGATGACCGCGCCGGAAGCGGAGGGGCAGCAAAGCCTTTTGGGCAAGCTCATCTCCCCCGCCCCCAAGCGGCTGACCGTGGGGATGATCTATCAGCAGGACGAGCAGATCAGCACCTGGACAAAGGGCCACGCCCAGGGCGCCGCCCACCTGGCCCAGGCCCTGGGGGAGCAGGTGAAGGTCCAGGAATATTTCCATGCCGACACCCCTGACGACGCCCAGGCCCTTCTCGACCAGGCCGTGGCGGAGGGGGCGGACCTCGTTTTCACCACCACGCCCCTGCTCCTGGAGCCCACGCTGAAGGCTGCCGTGAAATGGCCCAAGGTCCGGTTCCTCAACTGCTCCGCGGGCACCAGCCTTTCCAGCGTCCGCAGCTATTATTGCCGCATCTACGAGGGCAAGTTCATCTCGGGCCTCATCGCCGGCGCCATGGCGAAAAACGACCTCATCGGCTATGTGGCCTCCTATCCCATATTGGGGGTGCCCGCCTCCGTCAACGCCTTCAGCCTGGGGGCCCGGATGACCAACCCCCGGGCCAGGATCCTGCTGGAGTGGAGCTGCCTGGAGGGGAACGCGGCCCAAAAGCTCATCGACCGGGGAGCCCGGGTCATCTCCAACCGGGATGTGCCCGTGCCCAACGCCCACTATATGGGTCTGGGGGAATACGGCACCTTCCTCATCGATGCGGCGGGCCGCCTTTCGCCGCTGGCCTCCCCCTGCTGGATGTGGGGCAAGCTCTATGAAAACCTGGTCCGCACGGTCCTCTCCGGCAGCTATGACCAAAAGAAGGCCCCCGAGGCCATCAACTACTGGTGGGGCATGGACAGCGGGGTCATCGACATGCAGATGACGGACCTGATCCCCGAGGGCATCCGGGCCCTGGCCGCCTCGCTGATGGACCAGATCAAGGCGGGCACCCTGCTCCCCTTCCGGCGGGAGCTGGTGGCTCAGGACGGGACCGTGAAAAACGACGGCAGCCGGGACCTCAGCTCCCTGGAGCTGCTGACCATGGACTATCTTTCCGATGCCGTGGAGGGCCGCATCCCCGCCTATGAGGAGCTGTTGCCCATGTCCCGGGCCCTGGTGCGGGAGCTGGGGCTCCATCGGGAAGATCTGCCGGCGGAGGATTGACCCCATGCGCATCCTGGCCGTTTCCGACGAGGAGTGCCCCGCCCTCTGGGACCACTATCAGCCCGGGCGGCTGCAGGGCTATGATCTGATCCTCTCCTGCGGGGATCTGAAGGCGGACTATCTTTCCTTCCTGGTGACCATGGGACGAGCGCCCCTCCTCTATGTTCACGGGAACCACGACGGGAGCTATGCGGCCCGTCCCCCGGAGGGCTGCGACTGCATCGACGGCCATCTGGTGGTGTATCGGGGGCTGCGGATCCTGGGCCTGGGGGGCTGCCTGCGCTACCGGCCGGAGGCGCCCTTCCAGTATTCGGAGCGGGAGATGCAAAGAAGGATCCGTCGGCTCCGGCTGGCGCTGCTGAAAAGCGGCGGTGTGGACCTGGTGGTGACCCATGCCCCGCCCCGGGGGCTGGGGGACGGGGAGGATCTGCCCCACCGGGGCTTTCAGGCCCTGCGGGAGCTGCTGGATCGATACCAGCCCGCCTATCTCGTTCACGGCCACGTGCACCTGAGGGGCTGGCCCCTGCCGGAGCGGACGATCCCCTATGGCGAAACCAGGATCATCAACGCCGGGGACCGGTTCACCCTGGAGGTGCCGGATCGGGCCTATGACCCGGCGCGTATGTATGAGGTGAAATGGATCACCCGCCATAAGGAATCATAGCAACGAAAAAGCTTAAGGGTACTTGAAGACAAAATCCCCTTAAGCTTCTCTTTTTTGGGCGCTTTTTTCTCTTCACCGAAGAGAAAAAAGCGCATTATACTGTCTTCGTTCCCTTATCCCGCCGCAGCAGATCGTACAGCACGGGCACGATGAACACGGTCATCAGCGTGGCATAGGTGAGGCCGCCGATGCAGACGATGGCCACGGGCTGGATGATCTCCGCCCCGGTGCCCATGCCGATGCCCAGGGGCAGCAACCCCAATATGGTCGTCAGCGCGGTCATGAGCACAGGCCGAATGCGCATGGTGGCGGCCTTGACGATGGCCTCCCGCTTGGGCAGGCCCTCCTCCCGGAGGCGATTGGCGCAGTCCACCAAAACGATGCCGTTGTTCACCACGATGCCCACCAGCATGATCATGCCCACCATGGCCACGATGCTCATGTGGAACCCGGAGATCAGCAGCCCCAAAAAGCCGCCGGCAAAGGACAGGGGCACCGTCAAAATCACGATGAAGGGCGACAGCAGCGACTGGAACTGGGCCACCATGATGAGATAGATGATGAGGATGCCCAGCAGCATCATGAAGAACAGATCCTTCATGGCGTCCATGATGGTCTCGTTCTCGCCGGCATACTCCACCTGGCAGCCCGCGGGCAGCTCCACCGCCTGCAGGGCCCGGCGGGCCTCGGTGGAGACCAGGGTCACGTTGTATCCGTCGGCCACGGTGGCGGTAACGGAGATATACCGGCGCTGCTCCAGCCGGTGGATGGAGGCCAGCGTCTCCGTCTCGGTGACGGTGACCAGCTCCGTCAGGGGCACCTCCTCGGTGGTCCCGTCCCGCAGGGTGGCGGTGACGGACATCCCCTCCAACCTCGCCCGATCCGTGGCCCCGTCCTCGGAATGGATGGTGGCGGAGAGGGCCGTTGTGCTGGTGGAGACCTCCGTGGCGGTGACGCTGCTGGTCAGCTCCTGAACGATGGCCATGTACACCTGGGCGGTGGTCAGGTTGTGCTCGATGGCCTTCTCCTTGTCCACGGTGATGTGCAGGGCCGGCGTGGTGTCCTCGGAGCCGCCGCTGATGTCCTTCAGCCCCTCCACCTGCCCGAGCTTCTCGGCCACCATGGCGGCCGCCTGGCGCAGATCGTCCAGGTCGTTGGAATAGATGTTCATGGTGAAGCCGCCGCTTTGGAGCATGGAGCCCATGCTCATGGTGGACATGCCGGCCACCTCGAAATCGGCATACCGTTTGAAGGGCTCCAGGGCCGCCTTGATGTCCCGGGTGGCTTCGATGCTGCTGCGGCCGCTGTCTTCGTCCACCAGGGCATAGATGGTGATCTGGTTGTTGCCGCCGGCGGAGGTGAGGCCGATGACATCGGTGATGCCGCCGCCGATCATGCCGCCCACATCGGTGAGGTCCGGCACCTGCTCCATGGCGCAGAGCATCTCGTCCGCCAGGAAGCAGCTGTCGGCGAAGGTGAATTCCTCGGGCACGTTCACCGTGACGCTGATCTGGGTGCCGCCGCTCTCGGGAAAGTATTCAAACCCCTGCCGCAGGGAATACCAGGCGGAGGTGCCCAGCAGCGCCAGCGCCAGCAGCAGCGCCAGCCCCCGATGCCCGATGGCGAACCGGACCATCTTCTCAAAGCCGCTCAGAAGCTTCCGGGCCGCATTGCTCATGGGCTTCACCTGCCGCCGCAGCAGCCCCTGGGCCATGGCCGGGATCACGGTGAGGGCCACGATCAAGCTGGCCATGAGGGAATAGGTGATGGTCAGGATCATGTCCATGAACACCTGGCGGGTGAGCCCATGGACGAACAGGATGGGCAAAAAGACGCAGATGGTGGTCAGCGTGGAGGCGGTGATGGCCCCCATGACCTCCCGGGCCCCCTGGATGGCGGCCTCCCGGGCGTCCGTCCCCTCGGCCCGCAAACGATAGATGTTCTCGATGACCACGATGGAGTTGTCCACCAGCATGCCGATGCCAATGGCCAGGCCCGCCATGGAGATCACGTTCATGGTCACCCCGGAGAAATACATGAGCACCAGGGCGAAGAGGACCGACACGGGGATGGAGATGCCCACGGCCAGGGTGGGCCGGATGTCCCGCAGGAACAAAAACAGGATCAGGATGGCCAGCGCCCCGCCCAGCAGCAGGCTTTGGACCACGGCGGACATGGCCATGTGGATATAGTCCCCCTGGTCCATGAGAGACACGAACTTCAACCCGGGATACCGCTCCTCCAGCTCCCGGAACCGGGCGTCGATGGTGTCGGCCACGGTGGCGGTGGCATAGGCGGATTGGCGGGTGAAGGTGAGCAAAACGCCGTTCTCCCCGTTGATGCGGGCATAGGTGGTTTCGCTGTTGTCCACGATCCGCACATCGGCCACATCCCCCAGCCGGATCACATCCAGGCCGTCCAGGCCCAAAGACAGGATGGCCACGTTCTCCAGGGCCTCCACACCCTTCACCCTGTCGCCCACGTTCACGATCCAGCTGGTGTCCCCGTCGGCCACATAGCCCGCGGGCATCTCAAAATTCTGCGCCTGAACCAGCTGGGCCACCAGCTCCTTGGTGAGGATGCCGTGCAGATCCGCCGCTTCCTTGGCAGCGGAGAGCTGCTCCTTGGCCTGCTGCAGGGCGTTTTCCAGCTCCTGCTGGCCGCTGTCCAGCTCCGCCGCGCCGGCCTCGATCTGCTCCCGGCCGGCGTCGATCTGCTTTTGGGCGCCGTAGATCTCTCCGTTGACGGCGTCCCGCTGCTTTTCAAGCTCCCCATAGCCTCCCTCCACCTGGGCAAGGCCCGCCTTGGCCGCCGCCAGATTCTCGTCCAGCATGGCCAGCGTGTCGTCCAGATGGCTGAGCTGATCGATGACGCCGAGCAGCTCCCCCCGGGAGAGGCCGTTTTGCGCCAGCTGATCGTCGATGGCGGCGAGCCCCTGCTCCACGCCGGCCAGCTCCGCCTGGGGCAGGGCCAGGGCCGCCGCCTTCTCCTCCTCGGTCAGGTCCGGGCTGCTGTTGATCTCGGCGATGGAGGCCTCCAAAACGGTCTTGCTCCGCTCCAGCAGCTCGATGGACTGCTGCAGGGCCTGTAGCATCCGCAGGCGGGATTTGGCGTCCCCCATCTGCTCCACCAAAAGGGCGCGCTGCTCCTCCATCATGGCGATGGCCTGCGTCAGCTCCTCCTTGGTTTTGTCCAGCTCCTCCTCGCCCTGCTTGAAGCCCTGATAGGCCTGATAGCTGCCGTATTTGAGGGCCTCCTCCCCCTTCTCCAGCTCCGCCCGGGCGTTCTCCAGCTCCTCCCGGCCCTCGTCGATCTTCTGCTGGCCCTCGTCGATCTTGTCGAAGGCCTCCTGGGCCGCGTCGTCGATGGAGCCATAGAGGGTGCGGTTCAGGGCGTCGATCTTCTCCCGGTTGAGCTCGATCTCAATCCGCTCCATGACCAGGCCCGTGGCGTTCACGGAGGCCACGCCGTTGGTGCCCTCCAGGGCCGGGACCAGGGTGTCGTTCACGAAGCCCGAAAGCTGGATGGGATCCATGTCCTTATAGTGGACCGCCGCCACCACCGTGGGGATCAGGTCCGTGGACAGCTCCATCAGGGTGGGGGTGCCCACGGCCTCGGGCCAATCCCCCTTGAGCTGGGTCACGGACTGCTGGATGTCCAGCATGGCCCGGTCCACGTTCACGGAATCCTCAAAGGTGAGATAGACGATGGACACGTTTTCCGAGGAAACGGAGGCCACCTCCTTGAGGTCGTCCAAAGCCGCCAGGGATTGCTCCAGGGGCTTGGTGACGGTGGTCTCCACCTCCTCCGGGGCGGCGCCCACATAGGTGGTGATCAAAACGATATAGGGAAAGCTCATCTCCGGCAACAGGTCCGGGGTCATGCGGGTCACGGAGACGGCGCCCAGGACCAGCACCAGGATGACGGCCACCAGAACGGTGAAGGGCTTTTTTACGCTGTATTTGGAGATCATGCCTCGCTCCGAAATATATGATATGGTATTGTAGCAGAAACGGCGAAGGATATTGTGACAGCGATGTGAAATTATAGCTGTATTCATGGATCCTTTCCCCGGCCCAAAAAGGAAAAGCGGGAGGTCAGTGCCTCCCGCCCGGATTGGGTCGCGTATTAGTCCCTGTATACCTTCATGGAGTGGAACTGCTTCGTGAAGGGGAAGAACAGGGGGACCGTGTCGGAATACTTCTGGTACTCGGGGTCCAGGCCATAGGTCTTCTCATGGCGCAGCTCCAGGCGGCTGGCGGAGTTATACATGACAAAGGTGATGAGGCACAGGGCGATGAGGACCATGATCCACTGCTTGCCCTGCACGGCGCCGATGCCGGACACGGTGACGCCCACCCAGAAGAGGACCTCGCAGAAGTAGTTGGGGCAGCGGACGATCCTATAGAGGCCCGTGTCGCAGAACCGCTTGGGGTTGACCTTCTTGGCGGCGGACTTCTGCCTGTCGGCGGTGGCCTCCCCCAGGATGGCCAGGGCCATGACGATCACGCCCACCCAGGCCCACAGGTTGTCCTTTTTGGCCTGGTTGATGATCCGATAGGTCACGGCGGAGGTCTGGGCGGTGTACATCCACATGGAGTAGGCCCACATGAAGAGGGACAAGGGAATGGGCATGGCCTTGGTGGAGCCGGTCTTCTCCAGGGTCTTCTTATAGGCGGCGTTGGTCAGCTCCCGCTTCAGGATATAGCCCCCCAGCCGATAGCCATAGACGATGAACAGGGTGCACATGATGGCCGTGGCCACGGTGAGATAACCCTTGATGAGGCCCAGGATCAAAAGATAGGCGCCGATGCACATGACCGCAAAGCCATAGCCCACGCTCATGAACCAGACGAACTCCTTGAAACCCATGCAGCAGCCGATGGCCGCCACGATGACCACGCCCCACATGAACAGGGGCCAGACCTGGCCGATATATTCAGGCAGCAGTGTGAACATCATGCTTTCCTCCCAAAGTATTCTTTGAGATACTGGGCGAAGGAGCCTTCGCCGGTCACATCCTTGCCCACCAGGTCGTGGGAAAGGGTCCATTTGGAGAAGAGGATGATGTCATGCTTGCCGGCCTTCTTGATGGCGGGCATGTTGGCCAGCAGGCCGAACATCCAGATGGGGCTGTCCTTGATGACGCAGGGCTTGCCGGCGGCCCTAAAGCACATCTTGGCCATCTCCTCATAGGTATAGGTCTCCTTGCCGCCCACCTCATAGAGCCGGTTGGTGTCCAGCATGTGGTCGAAGATGAACTTGGCGAAGTCGGGGCAGTCCACCACGTTGGCCTTCACGTTGTGATAGCCCTTCAAAAGCTGCATCTCCCCCTTGTCCACATAGGGCTTGAACACCTTGGCGATGTCATAGAAATAGCCTGTGGGCCGGTAGATCACATAGTCCATGGTGCCCTTTTTGATCTCGTTCTCCATCATGAACTTGGCGTGGAGCATGGGCACCTTCTCCGCACCGGGCTCGTTGCAAGCGATGACGGAGATATAGTTGAACTTCTTCACGCCGGCGGCCTTGGCCTCGTTGTAAAGGTTCAGATTCCCCTGATAGTCGATGTCATAGGCCGTGAACTTGGTGGACGCGCCGGTGAGGCCCATGGTGGTGATGACCACCTCGGCCCCGTCGCAAAGGCCCTTGAGGGTCTGGGGGTTGGTGGCGTCGATGGACCGGAAGGTGTATTTTCCCTCCAGGCCGTTGTTCTCCCGCTCCTTCAGGTCGGCGGCCACCACCTCGCAGTCGTTGGCCGTCAACACCTTCAAAATCTCGAAGCCCAGGTTGCCGAAGGCTCCCGCCAAAACGATCTTCATATGCTTTCCTCCTTTTTCTTTCACCTTTTATTCCGCCGTGACGATCTGCCGCACATCGAAGCCCTGCTTGACGAAGTCGGTGTCGTACATCTCAAATCTGCCGGGGACCACCCGGACCACGGCCACCTCCACCGCCGCCGCCTTCAGCACATCATAGGGGATGCCCTTGAAGGCCAGGAGCTTTTTGAATTCGTCGGAGGTGTTGGCATAGAACTCCGCCCGGCCCATGACCTGGAGCCCGTGGGAGTCCTTGGGGTTGCCATAGTACTCGAAGATGGCCAGGCTCACGTTCCGGTTCTTCTCCAGGCCGATGAACTTGCTGCCGCCCTCGGAAACGAACCAGAAGCACCCGTCCATATAGGTATACTCGATGGGCGTGCAGCGGACATAGTCGCCATAGCCCGTGGCGAAGCCGCAGGTGTTGTGGGCTTTGATGAAGCCCTCGATGTGGGCCCAGGCGGCGTCACGGTCCATGTGCTTGGCATTTTTCTGCTGCTCGATCCAGAAGCTTTGGAAGTGCTTGAAATCCGGTGTGAATTCGCTCATGCCCTTACTTTCCTTTCTCTTTGGACCGCTTGTCGTTGATGATGTCCATTTCCTTCACATCGATGAGCTTGACGCCGTTGTCCTCGGCCCACTTGACGCAGCCCTTGAGGACCGTGGGCAGGAACACCCGGGGCACCTTCACCAGCTTCTCCAATGCGGCGTCGGTGAACTTCACCTCGGTCTGGAGCCGGTCCGCGGCATAGCGGACGCTGGCCACGGTGGTCTGGCGCTGGGGCAGCAGCTCCGGCAGAAGCCGGCGGTGCTTGTGGTACCAAAAGTTTTTGGAATCCCGGTAGCCGTAGTCCACAGGCAGATGGGGGAAGTCTCCGGATTTGACGCCGTTGACGATGGCGTTGCGATACTGCTCCTTCATGAGGATCTTGTCGATCTTCAGCACGAAGTGGGCCCCATAGGGGGTGGTGATACCGTTGAAGTCGTGATATTGGGGGAGTTCATAGTGATCCGCGCCCTCGGGCAGGGGGCCGTCGTCCTGGGCGTTGTCCAGGGTGTCCACCCAGGTGCACTCCACGGCCTGGACCGCCTCGGTGATGACCTGAGGATAGGTGCCCTTCGGGTCCTCCGCCTTGCGCAGACCGTCCTCCAGATGGAAGCGGAAGTCCTTCATCTTCTCCGCCGGCGTGTCTCCGGGCCAGCCCAGGCGCACCATCTCCTTGAAGGTCTTGCGGTCGTCGGGCAGGAAGTTGATGACGCACTTCTTGTGCTTGAGCAGGTTCTGGGCCGTGTTGGAGGAGTTGCGACACTCCAGCATAAAGGCATAGTAGGGCTTGCCCGCCACATAGAAGGGGGCCAAAAGGGAATAGGGCCCGCAGGTGGTCTTCCCCTCGTCGGTGAGGGTGCTCACCAGCACCGCCGGCATGGGATAGAACAGGGATGTCTGATAGAAGTTATCAACGATACGCAGCTCCTGGAATGTGGACATTCGCTTGGTTTCCTCCTTGTTTGCTGTTTATAGGTCCCGGGGCGTCAGGTCCCCGGGGATGCACGAAAGAAGGTCCGCCGGCCCCACCTCCGGGTGCTGGCTGGCGGCGATGATGAGCTCCGAGAGCAGCGTTCGCTGCCCCGAGCCGGGACACAGGCCGAAACGGCCGAAGAGGGCGGAAAGCTGCCCCTCGATCTGAGAGAGCAGCAGCTTGTGCCGGGCCCGAAAGAGGGTGCCGAAGCCTTCCCCCGTGGGGAAAGCGGCCCACACGGCCTCATAGGCGGCGCTGAAGGAGCGGATGGCCTCATAGAGGCAGAGGATGCCCGCCTGAGGGCTGGGAACGGTTTGGATCTCCGCCTGGGCCTGCTGCAGCTGGGCTTGCCAGTCCTGGGCCATGACCGCGCCCATGAGGCTCTCCTTGTCCCGATAATAGTTGTAGATGGTGCCCACGGCGATGCCGCAGTCCTCGGCGATGCCCCGGGCAGAAAAAGAGGACAGGTCGCCCCCCAGCAGCCGCTTGCGGGCCGAGCGAAGGATCCTGTTCTCCACATCTTCGATTATTTTTGGCATACCGCACCTCTTTTATGAACAGATTCATAATAAGTCCGACGGCGGGGTTTGTCAAGATGTTTCGGGCTTTCTTGACAAAGGTCGCCGGAGGGTGGTATGCTCTTGTTCACTTTGAGGGAAGGAGTTTTTCCCATGGTCTCGCTGCTGCTCGCCGTCATCTATCTTGCCTTCATCAGCCTGGGACTGCCCGACTCCCTGCTGGGGGCGGGCTGGCCCGCCATGCACGGCTTCTTTGGGGTGCCCCTGGCCTATGGCGGCCTGGTGTCCATGGTCATCTCGGTGGGCACGGTGACCTCCAGCCTTCTCAGCGAGCGGCTGACAAAGCGGTTCGGCACCCGGCATGTGACCCTCCTTTCCGTGGTGCTGACGGCGGTGGCCCTGTTCGGCTTCTCCCTCGCCCCCCGGTTCTGGGTGCTGTGCCTGTGGGCGATCCCCTACGGTCTGGGCGCCGGATCCATCGACGCGGCGCTGAACAACTATGTGGCCCTCCACTACACCTCCCGGCACATGAGCTGGCTCCATTGCTTCTGGGGCGTGGGCGCCATCGTCAGCCCCTATATCATGAGCCTGGCCCTGACCCGGGCCACCTGGCAGACGGGCTATCGGACCGTGGGAATCATCCAGCTGGCCATCGCCCTGGTGCTGCTGCTGACGCTGCCCCTGTGGCGGGTCCACGCCGCCCCCGCGGACCAGGTCGACGGAAAGGTCCTGGGGCTGCGGGGGGCGCTCCGGATCCGGGGCGTGAAATCTCTGCTGGTGGGCTTCTGCTGCTATTGCGCCTTGGAGAGCACCTGCATGCTCTGGACCGCTTCCTATCTCATCGCCACCCGGGGCGTGGTCGAGGAGCGGGCGGCGGCCTTCGCCTCTCTGTTCTTCATCGGGATCACCGCGGGCCGATTTTTGGCCGGGTTCGTCTCCAATTGGCTGGGGGATCGGGCCATGATCCGGCTGGGGACCGCCGTCATCGGCCTGGGCGTGGCGCTGCTGCTGATCCCCGGCCTGCCCGAAGCCTGGGCCCTGGGGGGCTGCATCGTCATCGGCCTGGGCTGCGCCCCCATCTATCCCAGCATCATCCACGCCACCCCGGCCAACTTCGGCCCGGAGAACTCCCAGGCCATCGTGGGCGTGCAGATGGCCAGCGCCTATATCGGCTCCACCTTTGCCCCGCCCCTGTTCGGCTTTCTCTCCGCGCGGCTGGGCCTAGGGCTCATGCCGGCGTATGTGGGCTGCTTTTGCGCCATCATGATCTGTATGGTGGAAAGAGCGTTTAACGTTTCAAAGGAAAGAACGGAAGCCTGATCCTTTTTCTTGAAAGAAAAAGGACCAAAAAGAACTTTAAGGAGGGGTATAGCTTCTCATGCGATAGGTCTACCCCTTCTTAAGCTTCTCTTTTTTGCGCCGCTTTTATTCTCTTCACCGAAGAGAAAAAAGCGGCAAAAGAA
>Ga0208297_1000445_pt1 | contig 82372 bp, 77 predicted proteins | sample LMS_cellobiose_e_FD_187367 | JGI IMG/M metagenome (GOLD analysis project Ga0208297, IMG submission 187367) | Rumen-fistulated moose microbial communities from Alaska, USA - LMS_cellobiose_enrichment (SPAdes) (version 2) | ecosystem: Host-associated > Mammals > Digestive system > Stomach > Rumen... | reverse complement strand
TACTTCATTAGGGATTGCCTGTACGCCATGTCCTGTGTTATACTGCTGCTCATGAAGGATGTGGCCCCTTTCTCGGTAGTTGGTGTGTGGTAGCTCAACTATAACCGATGAGGCTTCATCCTTCATCCCTTTTTGTTCACTTGTCCAACATGTATTGTAGTCCTCATCTTTTTTGCACAATAATACAAGCATAGATTGATGAAACCGGCATATTGTGTTATTATGAATTATAATGCTTAATTTAAGCGGCGGCATAATTATAATGCGAGGTGTTTCCCTCTTGAAAAAGAAAAAGCTGTGCGTGCTTTTCGGCGGCCAGTCCTCCGAGCACGACGTGTCACTGATATCGGCCTGCAATATACTCGAGTGCATCGATCCCGATAAATATGACGTCTGCAAGATAGGCATCACCCTTGACGGCCGCTGGCTGCTGACCGAATGCGGCAGCGAGGATATAAAGACCGGCAGATGGGAGACCGACCCACGCAGCCGCACCGCCTTCATTGCGCCGGATTCCTCTATACACGGCATAGTCATACCCTCAAACGGCAGTATCGAGACTGTTTATATAGACGCGGCCTTTCCCGTGCTGCACGGTCTCCACGGGGAGGATGGCACGGTCCAGGGCCTGTTCGAGCTCGCCTGCATACCCTACGTCGGTCCCGGCGTCGCGGCCTCGGCCTGCGCGATGGATAAGGTCCTGTCAAAAATGATATTCGATTCGGTCGGCTTCAAGCAGGCGAAATGGACGTGGATAACGAGGCACGCCCTGAATGAGAACAAGGATGCCTTTATGGACGACGTTGAAAGGGATTTTTCATACAATCTTTTCGTAAAGCCCGCAAACGCCGGCTCGTCGATAGGCATCACCAAGGCCCACAACCGCGCGGAGCTGTCCGAGGCCCTCGATATCGCCGCCTATCACGACGTGAAAATAATAGTCGAGCGCGCCGTGAAGGGCCGCGAGATTGAGTGCGCCGTCCTCGGCGGGCACGACGCCGTCGCCTCCCTCCCCGGCGAGATACTCCCGGCGAAGGAGTTTTACGATTACAGTGCAAAATACAGCAACATCGGCTCGCGCACCCTCGTCCCTGCCGATCTGCCCGAAGACACGGTCAAAGCCGTGCGTGAATTTGCCCTGAAGGTCTTCCACGTGCTCGGCTGCCGCGGCATGGCAAGGGTCGACTTTTTTGTGCGTGAAGACGGCGAGGTTGTGCTCAACGAGATAAACACCATACCCGGCTTTACCGCAATAAGCATGTACCCCAAAATGTGGGAGGCGAGCGGCGTTTCCTACCGCGAGCTCGTCGGGCGCCTGATAGAGAGCGCCGTATCCCGCGCACAGGAGGATATCTGATATGGATAACCGCGCAATAGGGGTCTGCGACTCCGGCCTTGGAGGGCTGACCGCCGTAAAGGAGATAATGCGGCGTTTTCCCAACGAAAGCATAATCTATTTCGGCGATACCGGCCGCGTTCCCTACGGCACGCGCTCAAATGAAACCGTCGTCAAATATGCGAGGCAGGATATAAATTTTCTTCTGTCCTTTGATATAAAGGCGGTCGTCGTCGCCTGCGGCACGGCGTCGTCCATCGCGCTGCCCGAGATAGGCCGCGGTTTTCCCGTGCCGGTCGTCGGCGTCGTCGAGCCCGGCGCGCGCGCCGCGGCGAGGATATCCAAAAAAGGGCGGGTCGCCGTAATCGCCACCCCGGGCACTATCCGTTCGGGTGCGTATGAGCGGGCTTTAAAGGCAATCGCGCCCGAAATCGAGGTCATGAGCATAGCATGTCCCCTTTTTGTGCCGCTGGTTGAGGCAGGGCGCTGGCGCAGGGGCGATATAGTGATAGAGACCGTGGCGGGCGAATACCTCGCCCCTGTAAAGGAGTTTGCCCCCGACGCCGTTATACTCGGCTGCACCCATTATCCCCTGCTCAGCGGCGTTATATCCGATGTACTCGGTCCCGACGTCACTCTCATAGACGTCGGCGCGCAGGCGGCGGAGGAGCTTTTGAGCCTCATAACCCCGTGCGGTGAGGGCAGCCGTATTATCAATCGCTACTTTGTCAGTGACAATGTTTATAACTTTACACACATCGCCGATATGTTCCTCGAAAAGCATATCGACGGCCATGTCGAAAAAATAGATATAGAGGCCTATTGAGGGCCGCCTGCTTTACGGGAGTAATTTTAAATGAAAAAGGATGTCATCATCTCCATCGTCGGCCGCCAGCGCGACCTGATGGGGGAAAACAACGTCTCCGAGTTTATAACCGTCGGCAGCCTCTACAAAAAGCTGGACAAGTACTATCTCATCTATAAAGAGAGCGAGGAGACCGGCATAGAGGGCATGACGACGGTCAAGATCGACAACAAGCGCATAACCATCACCCGCAGCGGACCGAGCTGCTCGATGCTCATCTTTGAAGAGGGGCAAAAGCACCTGTGCCACTACGACACGGGGCTCGGGATATTCAATATAGGGGTCGCCACACGCAACATCGGATCGTCCATAGGAGAGACGGGCGGCGAGCTGGCGATAAACTACACGCTTGAAATAAACAACGTCTTTGCAAGCACCAACAGCTTCCATATAACAGTAAAGGAGAATAAGCACCGTGACTATAAACCCCGTACGTTCAGCTAAAGAGCAGATTTCCTCCCTCGTTTGTGCAGCCTGCGGCAAGGCGGTTAGGGACGGCGTCTTCTGCGCCCCTCTCTCCTTCCCCGTCGCCGTGGAAACTCCAAAGGAGCGCGGACACGGTGATTTTTCCACCAACTGCGCCATGCAGGCGGCCCGTACCCTTCACATGCCGCCCCTCAAAATAGCTGAAACGATCTGCAGCAACATCGACCTTGACGGCTCGTTTATCGACCGCTGTGAAACGGCGGGCCCGGGATTCATAAACTTTTTCCTCTCCGACAGGTGGTATACCGACGTGCTCCGCTCCATATCGGAGCTCGGCGGCAGCTTCGGCCGCACCGATTTCGGCGGCGGAGAAAAAACGATGGTCGAGTTCGTATCGGCCAATCCCACCGGCCCGATGCACATAGGCAACGCGCGCGGCGGCGCGCTGGGCGACGCCCTCTCGTCGGTGCTCGAGTGGGCAGGCTACGACGTTTCGCGCGAGTTTTACATCAACGACGCCGGCAACCAGATAGAAAAATTCTTCCGCTCTCTCGATGCGAGATACAGGCAGTTGCTCCTCGGCGAGGACGCCTGCGAGTTCCCCGAGGATGGCTACCACGGCGACGACATACGCCAGCGCGCGCAGGAATATATCGACCTCCACGGCGGCGACCTGCTCGAAAAAAGCGAGCAGGAGCGAAAGGACGCCCTCGTCGGCTACGCCCTCGAGAAGAATATAGCCGGCCTCAGGGAGGATCTTGCAGCCTACCGCATACACTTTGACACGTGGTTCCGCGAAAGCTCGCTCTATGAAAGCGGCGAGGTGCGCGAGACCCTCGATATTCTCAAAAAAAACGGTTACACCTACGAAAAGGACGGCGCTCTCTGGCTCGCCGCAACCCGCTACGGCTGCGAAAAGGATGAGGTTCTGGTCCGCGCCAACGGCCTGTGCACCTACTTCGCGGCCGATATCGCCTATCACCGCAACAAGTTCCTGCGCGGCTTTTCACGCTGCATAAACATCTGGGGCGCCGACCACCACGGCCATGTCGCCCGTATGAAGGGAGCCCTGAACGCCGTCGGCCTGGATGGGGACAGGCTTGAGGTCGTGCTCATGCAGCTTGTGCGCCTTATAAGGGGCGACGAGGTGGTAAAGGTGTCGAAAAGAAGCGGCAAGGCCATGTCGCTGCGCGACCTGATAGATGAAATAGGCATAGACGCGGCAAGGTTTTTCTTCAACCTCCGCCCGTCGGACAGCCATTTTGATTTCGACCTCGACCTCGCGCAGGAGCAGAGCTCGCAGAACCCTGTCTACTATGTCCAGTATGCCCATGCCCGCATCTGCTCGATAATCAATCACCTGAAAAGCGACCGCGGCGGCGCCGCCTCTGATATTGTCGACGCGTCGCTTCTCACATCCCCCGAGGAGAGGGAGCTCATCTCCCGCCTCGCATGCTTCCCCGAGGAGATAATCATGGCCGCGACCGAGCTCGAGCCCTTCGGCATGACCCGCTACGCCACCGATATCGCCGGCCTTTTTCATAAATTCTACAATTCCTGCCGCGTAGACGTGGATGACGACGCTCTTCGCGCCTCCCGCACCGCCCTTTGCATCTGCACGCGCACCGTTATAAAAAACGTGCTCTCCATGCTGTCGATAGACGCGCCCGAGCACATGTAACAGCCGGATATATTTATCCGGCCTTCCCGAAACGGAGGTTTTCCCAATGCTTAACGCAAAAAACAGGCTGCTGTTCAGAATACTCTGCATTGCCCTCATCGCGGCGCTTATGCTGCCCACCCTTGCCCTCGCGGCAGACGGGACTGGCGCCGATACCGAAGCGGCCGCTCAGGCAGAAATCCCGGCCGCAGGCTCTGGCGAGCTCACAATAGAGGAGCGCCTCGACGAGTTGCTGAGCACCTACAAGCAGTACCATCTGGATGACCCCACTGACGAGGACCTGCTCAAAAGCCTGATATACGGGCTTATAGCCGAGAATCCCGAGCTGTTCGATTATCTTGTCGATATAATGGTCAACTCCTACGACCACTACAACCACTACATGTCGGACGAGGAGCACACCCTCGCATATTATCCGCCCGAATACTACGGCATAGGCGTTCAGGTCGAGATGCAGGGCGGGTATATCACCGTCACCGCCCTCTTTGACGGCAGCGCCGCAAGAGGCGGGATGCAGGTCGGCGACCGTATTGTCGCCGTCAACGGCGAGAGCGTCTTGGGCATGTCGGTCGAAGACGTCGGCTACCTTATAAGGGGCGAAAGGGATACGCCCGTTTCCGTATCGATAGAGCGCGGGGTAATCCCTCTGACCTTTGAACTCATGCGCGGGCCGGTGTATGAGATAGCGGTCACAACCGATACAATCAACGGCAAAATAGGGTATATCGCGGTCGATAATTTTGACGACTTCTCTGTTTTTTACGACTTTGCTATGGCTCTGCGCGAATTTGAGTACAACGGCATCACCCGCCTTATAATCGACCTTCGCGGCAACAGGGGCGGCGAGATACAGGTCGGGCTCAACATGATAAACCAGCTTATAACCGAATCGGATGTAGAGATAGCCGCCTTCCGTGAATATGACTCGGACGAGCTTATCCGCGTGCGCTCCAACGGCGAGGGGCTCCACTTCCCCGCGGTCGCCGTGCTCGTCAACGGGAATTCGGCCAGCACCTCCGAGGTGTTCGCCGGCGCCGTGCAGGATCTCGGCCTCGGCGCAGTCATCGGCAAAAGGACCGTCGGCAAGGGCCGCGGGCAGATACACATGTCCCAATCCGACGGATCGTATCTTATAGTCACCGTATCCGAGGTGTATCTTCCCAAGCAGCAGATGTACGACGGAGCAGGCATCACCCCCGATATTGACGTCGACAATCGTTACGTTCCCGTCTCGGTTCCCGCCCCTCTGCCCGTCGACTACGACAATGAGCAGAGCCAAAAGAACATTGCGGGCGCGGAGCACCGCCTGTCGATACTCGGATACTATGACGCCCCCACCTTTGAGGGAACGGTGAATGAGAATTACACAGCGGCCCTGTCCGCCTTCCAGCGCGACCGCGGCCTCGCGGTCACCGGCGTCGCCGACGCCTCCACGCTGCGCGCCCTCGACGACGCGGTAATCGAGCTGTCGAAAACATACCGTCTCGAGGATACGCAGCTCGACGCCGCGATAGCGTGGGTAATGACAAAATAAGCCTTAGACCATCTGACTTGAAAAGGAGCTGTCGATAAAAATGGACATCGCCGACCCGAGCGGCTTATTTATCCTTGACGGAGCTACGGCCACCAATCTGATGCGCTGCGGCATGCCCCGCGGCGAATGCGTCGAAAAATGGATAACCGCTCACCCCGACGTGCTGATTGAGCTCCAGCGCGCCTATGCCGAGGCGGGCTCGATGGCGGTCCTCGCCCCGACCTTCGGGCTGAACCGCATCAATCTGACGAAGCACGGCGTCGACCGCGCGCTCATACCCTCAATGGCAAAGGAGCTTGTGGGAATATCGCGTCAGGCCGTCGCAGGCAAGGGTATTTACGTCGGGGGCGATATGTCGCCGCTCGGCCTCTTCCTGCCCCCCATAGGCGAGAGCTCCTTTGACGAGCTGGTTGAAATCTTCAGCGAGCAGGCCTGCGCCCTCGAGGCTGCTGGGGTTGACTTCTTCATGCTTGAGACCTTCTCATCCATAACCGAGATAAGGGCGGCGCTGCTCGCCGTGCGCGAAGCGTCGGCAAAGCCGGTTTTCGTATCCATGACCTTTGACGGCGAGGGCAGGACCTCAATGGGCACCGACCTGCTCACAGCCCTTGTCACGGTGCAGTCCATGGGCGCCGACGGCTTCGGCATGAACTGCTCGCCCGATCTGCCCGAGATGTACGAGCTGCTCTGCGAGGTCACCCCATACGCGGCGATACCTGTTATCGCAAAGCCGGGCGCCGGTCTTCCCGAAGCAGACGGCGGAGGCGACGCATGTCCCCTCTCGCCGGAGGAATTTGCCGAGTACGGCAAAAAGCTGGCCGATATCGGCGTATCCGTCATCGGCGGATGCTGCGGCACGACGCCCGAGCATATAAGGGCCCTGTGCGAGCTCGTCGAAAAGGAGGATATACAGCCGGCCACCCCCCTTCGCCCCGTCGAATACGGCTCGATACTCGCCACAACCGAAACCGAGACCTTCTTCCTCGACCCCACGGTCGATTTTTCGGAGCCTGTCGGCTGCAGCGCCGATATGGGCGAGGATATCATGCAGGCCGAGGATTCCCCCATGTCTGTCCTTAAGCTGCGCATCGAGGGGCCGGAGGACGTCCACTTTTTTGAGAACAACATGTTCCTTGTCAAATACCCGCTGTGTATTGAGAGCAGCGACCCCGAGCTGCTCGAGCACGCCGCCCGCGTGTGGAACGGCAGGCTGATAATCGACCCCGAGGCCGATTTGAGCGACGAAACCGTAGAGCGGCTCAAATCAAAATACGGGGCCATAACGCTGTGAAGCAAAAGGCGCATACAATAACGCTTTACCATTTCTAAAACATGAAGGGAGAACGTCTATGATAATCAAAGCGGTGAAGCTCTATAAAAACGGCTTTATGACCCAGCCCTTCGCCTTCGGAGGCGAGGATGGGATGGACAAATTCGACCCTGCCGTCAAATACCGCTCAAGTCTTCAGAACTATCTTATCGACACCGGCGACGAGGTCATCCTCGTCGATACGGGCATGCCCTCCGAGGCGCCCGACGCCGTGCCCGACGACAAGACCATGATATACATGGGCGAGCGCATAAAGGACTATGTCTCGGCCCTGGCCGACGCAGGCTACAGGCCGGAACAGGTGTCGAAGATACTCGTCACCCATAAGCACGCCGACCATTCGGGCGAGCTGCGCGCCTTCCCGAATGCGAAGATATACATAGGCCCCGAGGATGCCGACACGATGGATTACAAGGGTGAAAACGTGATAAAGGCCGAATACAACGACGGCCCCTACCGCAGCTTTGCCGCCTCGCAGAAGATAGCCGACGGCGTGTATCTCATAAGGGCCAAGGGCCACACCAACGGCAACAGCATAGTCATAGCCGAATCCGACGGACTGTTTTACATGTTCCACGGCGACGTCACCTATACCGACGAGGCGCTCTATGCCAACAAGCTGTCGGTCGTTTTCGAGGATATATCGGCCGCAAGGGCGACCCTCGACAGCGTTCGCGAATTTATAAGGAACAACCCCACCGTTTATTTATCGACCCACACCCCGCTCGGATATGAGAATCTCGAGTCCCTCAGGGTGGTCGACCTTGCCAATCCTCCCGAGAGCATCCCGGTCGGCGAGCTGACCTACAAGACCGCGACCGGCAAATACGTATGCGGCGTATGCGGCTACCTCTATGACCCCGCCGTCGGAGACCCCGAGCACGGTGCTGCAGCCGGCACACCCTTTGAGGCGCTGCCCGAGGACTGGAGATGTCCCCGCTGCCGCCAGGGCAAGGAAAAGTTCAACAAAGCGTAAAATTTAAGAAGCAAACAAAAGCAGGCGGAGCAGAAATTTTCTGCTCCGCCTGCTTTTTCTCTCAGTTTGAGTGCGGCGGTATTGCCTGCGGCAAATACCGACAGACTTAAGCAGTCCGGCAAAAAGGCGTATTGTCCCTGTATTTCACGGCTTTATTTGTTATGCGTGAGTGCCGTTGTTTTATATTAATAATGAAGCACGGTCAATGTGTATAATTATAAGGCAGAATCTGCCTGCAGGCGGGAGGTGGTAAATGCCGTACATACGCTCATAAAACAGAAAAAGCGTAAAAATGAGAGGGGGATTTAAACAATGGTAAAATTCCTGATCGTCCTTGCGATCGCGGTCGTTATCCTTGTCTTTATGATAGTAAGACTCGGCTTTCACCCGGTCCTTGCACTGTTCATCAGCGGTATGCTGGCGGGCGTCGGCTTCGGTTACAGTCTCGGTGAAACGGCGACTCAGTTCACCAACGGCTTCGGCAGCACCCTCGGCGGCATCGGCTGTACGATCATCTTCGGCTCGATTATCGCCCAAGGTATCAGGGATACCAGCGGCGTAAAATCAATGGTAAACTTCTTTATCCGTCTTTTCAAGGGTAAATGCCTTGAGCTCGCGACTTCTCTTTCGGCTTTTATAATGTCCATACCCGTCTTCGGAGACATAACGGCAGTGCTTCTCTCTCCGATAGCCGCCATGCTGTCCAAAAGAAAGCATATATCCATGTCTCTGATGGGATCTTATACTCTGCTTGCCGGCTCTCTTACCCACTCTATCGTTCCCCCCACACCCGGCATACTGGCGATTGCCATTCTGCTCGGTGCTGATCTCGGCTTTGTCATCCTGTGGGGTATAGTAATATCCCTTATAGGATTCTTCGTAATATGGTTCTTATCAAGAAAGCTCATAGCAAAAGAGTGGATAGACCCTCGTGAAGACTTCGCCGCCGGTGTTGAAGAGGTCAACAGCGACGACTATCACGATCTTCTCATCAAGGAAAACGCTCTGCCGAACGTTCTGCTCGCTATGGCTCCCATACTTATCCCCGCCATACTCATAGCCGCCACATCCTTTGTTGACATGTATGCCGCTCAGGGCAGCGCAGTGCGCAGCGTTATGGGCGCCATCGGCAACAGAAACGTGGCGCTTTTCATCGGCGTTATCATGACCTTCATAAACGGTGTTATCGGCAGACAAAAGGTTATGGAGAACTACGAAAAATACTCCGGCGTAAAAGAAACCAGCCTGATGCGCGTTATGACCAACGGCTGGGTCAAGGAAGCTCTCACCGTAGCTCTCATACCCCTGCTCGTTACCGGCATGGGCGGCGGCTTCAGCCAGATAATCAAGTATTACGACACCGTCAACGAGGGCTTCAATACCTCCCTCGGCAGCGCCGTTGCGGCCTCCGGCCTGCCTATGCTTATCGTGCCCTTCCTCATAGGCGCGGTTATGATGATAGCCGTCGGCTCGAGAACGACCGCAGGCATGACCGCGGCCGCGATATGCCTGCCCATGATGGGTCAGATAGGGCTCTCGGCCGTTGCGGTAACTCTGCTTATAGGCTGCGGCACCATGGTAGGCTCCCACGTGAGCGACTCCGGCTTCTGGGTTGGCACCGCAATGTTCAACCTCAACACCAAGCAGGGTCTTAAATACATTACGCTGCTCGGCTCGGTCTGCGGTGTTATCTGCTTTGCCGCCGCAGCCCTGCTGCTTGCGATAGGCGTTATCTGATACGGCACCTCACACCGAATAAATATAAAACGGCAGCGCCCGTCCGAAAGGACGGGCGCTGCCGTTTTTCACACGCCGCCCAAAGCTCTCAGATGCACCGCGCCTGCGGTTGGTGAAGCGTTTGCAGCGTTGCTGTACAATTTCATGGCGGGTATTGCTCTGTTAAAAGCAAAAAAGGGGCAAATTCCGGCAAAAGCCGCACAGAGCCGCCCAAACGCCGGCGCACGGTCCAAAACGGCAAAAACAGTCCATCGATTAAAGCGTCGAAACGCCGGCGGCTGCCCCTGCCGCCCCGCTTTATTATAAGAGAAATGCGTAAGGAATGCGTAAAAAGATGAACTATGGGCTTTTCCTTCAAAACTTAAAGGCACATGCGGCGTTATGGAAAAAAGGCGACGGCATCGCCATATCCGATATCCGTCCTGGCAGGCTTGTTTATGCCCTTGCCTATGCGTTTGAGCTTATCCTCTATTCCGTTCGGGAGGTGTTTTTTCAGATAGACACCCCTCTTTTCGGTCTGCCTGGCAACATGGCGGTCTACATCGGGCACATGCTCGGCTCGCTTGTCATAATGCTGCTCTGGTCGGAGCATTTCCGGCATTTGATTTGGGTCTCAGTCGGCGTCATGCTGGCAGGCTTTGCGCCGCTGCTGCTTCAGCCCGCTGGGACGACGCGCCTCATCTGCGGCGTCGTCGCTATGGCGGGGCTCGGCGGAGCCGTGACATGCGCACGCTGCGGCTATGCCTTTGCCGCCAACAACGCCGAGCGCCTTATCGGGATATTTGTCGCGTCGCTCGGCAGCGTGGGCGTGTTTATGCTCGATGTGCTGCATGTCGGCGGCCGCCTTGCGGGAATACTGCTGCCTGTTCTGCCTCTCGTCCTGCTCGTGACCTGTCTGCTTAGTTTCCGTGAAAGCGATCTCGAGGTCAGAAAAGAGACCAGCCGCGCCGACAACAAGGGCCTCTATTGGGCGCTTGCCTTCATGATGGCCTTCATGGGTGCAGAAGGGTATATCACCGGGCTTGTCCACACACAGCACCGCACGGGATATCTCCTGTTCATCGCAGGCTTCTTTGTTTCGGCGTGCATCCTGTTTGTCACCCTGATTGTGCGCCGTATTCCGATCTGGCACCTCTGGACGCTGTTTTTCGTTCTCGCCGTCACGGCGGCGATTCTTGCGGTCACGGCGCCGCAGCTCGGCTCAGCGCTGCCGTATCACCTTTTCTGCGGGCTTGCCGATTTCGGCTGGCCGCTGAGCCTTTATATGCTGGCCTGCGCGCAGCGGCGGTTTGCAAGCTATCGGCTGCTGAAGCGGTGTACCGTGATTTTTATCCTCTTTTCCCCGCTGACCACCCTCTCCAGCGGCTTCGTCAAGGCCGGATTCCCCTCCTTTTTCCCCGCTGCCGCACTCGTTTACGTTCTGACCATGCTTTTCCTGTTCCTGTTGACGCTGCCGTACAGCTACCGCCATCTCTTCTCCGTCATCTGGATATCCGATTTCAACAAGTCCGACATGGACCTGCTTCGCGAAAAGGTTGAGGAGGCGGACCGCTTTTCCGGTTACGGCCTTACGCCGCGTCAAAGGGAGGTCGCCGTCCTTCTGCTGGCCGCAAAGACCAGACGCCAGATTTCCGGCGAGCTGAAGCTCTCGGAATCGACGGTCAAAATGCACACCTCCGACCTATACCGCAAGCTCGGCATCAACAGCCGCGTTGAGCTGTTCCGTCTGTTCGGCGCCGCAGAGGAAAAGGGCGGATAGCATACAGCAGCTTTTGATTCTTCCCCGCATCGGCGGGGAATTTTTTTGTCCAAACGACCCACCCCACCCAAATGTACAGGTTGCAGGCAGGCGCTCCGGCAGCGAAAATCAAAGTAAAGAAAGCAGCGGAAAGGAGGGCTGCCGATGTTCGGCTTCAGACGTGACGAGCCTGCCGATATGCCGCCTTACGTCCCTGTTTCGCTCTGCGAAGGGACAGACGAGCTGCAAAAGCGCGTCAATATCCTCACCGATGACGAAATCCACGTCTACCGCTGGCTCAGAGAATACTACACCGAGCGCTGGATAGAAGAAACGCTGTTCATCACAAGAGCACAGCTGAAGGACCGTATCAGGATGCTCTGCCGCAAGCTCGGCGTTCCGAACGTCAGGGTGATGCTGCGCATATACGGACGGCTGGAGCCGCCGTCCGGCCGGAACGCCGTCGTCAGCACGGAGGAGATTGACGCCTATGTTGAGGCGCGATCGGAACGGGAGATTCAAAACGAATTACATAAAATGAGAGAAAGGTGAGAAAACATGAGCCTGTTTGACAAAATGCTCCGTAAGGGCATTGAAAAGGGGGTTGGGGACGCCCTCGGCAAGAGCATTCACAATGCCGTCGGCAAGGCCGTCGAGCAGACCGTAAGGCCGGCTGCGGAAAGGCTGGCGGGGCAGGCCGCAGACGCGGCGGCACAGAAGGTCAGCCAGACCGCCTCCTCCTTCGCAGAGGCCGGCGCCGCCATGACGCAGGCGCAGGATGCGGCAAAAGATATCTCCGACGAACAATGGAATCAGGCCCTATCCTTCTTTGAGGGCATGGCGGGCGGCATGATGAAGGATATGAGGGTCTGCCCCGCCTGCGGCGAACTGGTCAGGGGCGAAGTGCAGTTCTGCCCGAAATGCGGCGCCGGACTGCCAGAAAAAACCGTCATGGAGCTGGCCCTGTGCCCGCAGTGTGCAAAGCAGAATCCCCCCGGCACGGATTTCTGCACCGCCTGCGGCGCAAAGCTGCCCGGCAGGGAGCTTCAGGAGGAGGCGCAGCGCTCAAAGGACGCCGCCGTGCTGTCCGAATGGAGAGCAAAGCTGCCCCATTTCCCCGTCTGGGACTGCGGCGGCACCCACTACGAGCTGGTCGAGCTTGAGCAGGGGCGGTTCTGCTTCAGCGCGTGGTTCAACGGCGACGTCTCCGCCGCAGAGCAAGCGGTAAGACAGTATGTCGCGCGTCTCAAGGAGAGCGGCTTCCGAACGGCTGGCAAATATCCGAGCGACGCCCACCTGTATAAAATGGTCGACGGCGTCTGCTTCCATGCGGACACCGAGCATTGCTTTGAGGGTGATTCCGACGCCCCGTCTGTATATTTTCTCGTCGCCGACGAGCCGACGGGCGGTTTTGATTATGTGAAGCCCGAGCCGAAGAAAAAGCCCGACGGGCTGTTCGGCGGATTGTTCAGATAACGTATATGGAGCATTAAGGAGGATACTATGAATATAAAACGCATTTTAGTATTGCTGCTGGCGCTTTCAATGCTGCTGTCCCTTGCCGCCTGCAGCGGCGCCGGCACCGGCAGCTCCGACATTTCCGCCGCAGGCGGGCGGGAGCAGAGCAGCACGTCGGAAAGCGGCAGCCCCCCTCCCGCGCAAAGCGGCGGCGCGCCGTCCGACGGCAAAATCGTCGACTGCGCCGGCGTCTCTGATTTTTACGAGAAGCTGGTCGACAGAATGCACAGAAAGATCATGGATCTTCAGGACGAGCACAACGAAGCGGCCGGAGACGATTTCTACGCGCTCGTCAACCTCTGGTACATGCCCTTCAGCTCCCTTCGCTATCTGCATGCGGCATCCTTTAATGCAGGCACCTCCGTCGAAACCATACAGTCGGCTTATCGCATGATGGACCTTGAGGATGCTGCAATAACGGAAAGCGGAAACGAGTACACCATCACCTATACCGCTTCCAACCAGCCGTATTCCGAGGATACCTATGCGTTAAAGGAGGTCATCCGCTACGACCCCGACGCTCCCGCGCTCAGCGTGGTGAAGTACCGCGACGGGGCGCTGAGCAGCTTTACGGAGTTTCAGGCGCTCGGGAACGACAGATATGCTCTGTCCTCCGAGCTGGAGCGCGCAATCGTAACCTATCGCGACGGTGAGATTATCGCCATCGACCATGCCGAAAACAGGTGGGACATCAACTACGAAACCGGCGAGCATGAGGACTACTCCTTCCTGTTCGGCTATGACAGCGGCATTTTCGGCCGCACCGACCTGGATCACGACTGGGTAATGGAAGCGGAGGCGCAGGACGGTCTGTACCGCCATTACGATTTTAAGGATGGCACCTGTACCATCACAGGTCTTAACAAGGAGCTGAACTGGGACGGCGGCCCGCCCAAATTCACTCCCGGCTTCGAGTTGATCCTGCCCTGACGGAGGTCGTCCGGTCATACCGCCCGCTGTCAGCGTCGGCCGATGCCCCTGTCTGAATCTAAAACGCAGTAAAAAACCCGTGCCTGCCCTTTTGGGGCGGGCACGGGTTTTTATTCTCCCCGTATTTTCAATAATACATGTCAAAGCCGGTCTCAAGCCGGTCTGCATAGGTCTGCCCCGCCGTATAAAGCGCGGGAAGCAGATAATCCTTGTTGTACCTCACGACGGGTATGCGGTCATATACCCGCATGCCCATATGGGTCAGCCCGCGCTCGAGCTGCTGGAGGCACTCCAGCACGCCGCGGCCGGTCCCTCCGGCGCAGGCTATAAGCACGCACCTCTTATCGGCAAGGAAGCGGTTGCACTTGGCCTCGCACCGCCTCAATCTGTCAAAGAAGGTCTTGAAGCACTCGGTCATATCCCACCAGTAAACCGCGCTTATCCAGACGATGCCGTCGGCCCGGGCAAGAGTGCCGTATATCCCCTCAAAATCGTCCTTTATGACGCAGACGCCTTTTTTGATGCATATTCCCCAGCCGTCGCCGCACGCCCTGCAGTGCTCGAGCTTTTTCGCGTTCAGATGTATCTCGTCGACCTGAACGCCCGCGTCCTTAAGGCCGCTTATAAACCGATTCTTGACCGAAGCCGTAAGCCCGTCGGTGTTCGGGCTCGACCATACGACAGCTACTTTTTTCATTATTTCTTCTCCCCTTCGCGCTTTCTTCTCCCTTGCCCACGGTTATCCTTTTGTGACTCAAAAAGCTCCGCCGCGTCGGTCATTTCCCGGCTCCACGTCCTGCCGACCGGCTTGCTTGAGCCTGCCCACGGGCAGTATTCGGCGTAATCGTCGTCGAGCACGACGGTATAGGGCGGACCGCAGTTGTCGTTGACGTGGGAGCAGAGCTTCCGCCCCGTGCGTATCAGCTCCTCCGCGTCGCTGCCGCCCGTGTTTTTCGACAGGCGCGCAAAGATGTCGGCGGATATTTCATAGAGCTCCCACGACCCTTGAAACATGACCTCCGCACCGTATTTTCCGCTCTCCTCATTATAGCCGGCCTTCCAGCCGCTCCCCTCTTTTATCTGCATTTTCCCGCCCTCCGCAGCTCAGATATGTCACAGCGATTTTATTATCATGACGACAGAGGCAACAATTACGACCGCTTGCGCAATACCGACAACAGCAAAAGCCTTTGAGCTGAATTTCTTTTTCTTATAATCGCCGCAGAGAAAGTGCAGCGACAGTATCGAGAACACAGCGACAATCAGATACGGCCAAACCATGTAAAAGCCCCCCTAAAACCCTGCTTAACCGATATGATTATACTATAATCCGCCGCTGATAACAATAAAAAACCCCTCTTGCCAACAGACAAAAGAGGTTTTTTGGTCGAGGCGACAGGATTTGAACCTGCGGCCTCTGCGTCCCGAACGCAGCGCTCTACCAAACTGAGCCACGCCTCGACATTTTATGCATTTGCCGTTTATAGTCAATGACCACACCGAAAAAGCGGTGTGGTCAAAGGCTGCAATGGAGCTGTTGGGCGGATTTGAACCGCCGACCTCATCCTTACCAAGGATGCGCTCTACCTACTGAGCTACAACAGCATATGGCGACCCGGAACGGGCTCGAACCGTCGACCTCTAGCGTGACAGGCTAGCGTTCTAAACCAACTGAACTACCGGGCCACAATAGCGTCGTGCAGCATGAAAAATAATAACACAGATGCGCCGCCGTGTCAAGCAATATTTCCGATAAATAATTATTTATTTGCCCCGCCCGTCTGCCTGCGTCCGGGGGCTTTTACCATCTGCTCGGCGTTGTTCAGCACATGCAGCAGCGCCGAGGCCGACGCCGGATAATCGGCCGTCAGGTCGTCGTGCGACATGGCCGACAGCTCCGCGCACACCTGCTTGTTGGCCTCCAGCTCGTCGCCGAGCTTCATCTCGGCCGCAAAGGCCCTGCTGTGCACCATAAGGGGAAAATGCGCCTTGGACAGCGTCAGAAAGCCCGCGTTGCCGTTCCCCGCGTCGTAGAAATAGCGAAAGCACTTATATATGAAAAGATAGAACATGTCGTTCATTGCGTTGACAACGCTTCTTCCGCCATGCTTTGCGGCGATGTCGTAGAGCACGTTCACGGCGTTTATGACGAGGCGCTTGCCCAGCATGACCGACGCCATGCCGTTGAGCTTATTTGACACGTCGCTCTCTGCGAGCTCGGCGTCTGACGGTATATCGCCGTTTTTCTGCATAGAGCGTCCGAGTATATAGTCCGCCGAAACGTCGTAATAATCGCAGGCCCGCAGCAGAAAATCCATGCCGCATTCGCGTATTCCGCGCTCGTAATGAGACAGCAGCGCCTGGGACACGCCCAGCTCCTGTGCGGCTTTTTTCTGCGATATACCCTTTTCCCTGCGCAGCAGCACGAGGCGAGCGCTCAGATTGCCGACCATCTCTTTTTCACCCTTTTCGACTTCAATCAACATAAAGCACATTATACCGACAGTAATAATATTATATTTTTTTATTTTGCGTGTCAAGTGGGAATATGCCCGTAGCGCATCCCCGTCAAAGGTTAAAATGACGGTTTTTTTAGAGCGGCCGACGCTTGCCCGTTCTCCCGAATATTCCCTGTTTTGTGTATTATCAACACCCGCGGGTCCTCTTTGCGAAAAGCTTTTATTCCGAAACACAAATTTTTCGAAAGCACTTGTAATATTTTGGGCGATAATGTTATAATTGTAGGGCGCGAGGCCTGTACTCCGTTTTTTTACGTGCAGTTTTTGCGCAAGGGCGGCTCGCTGCCGTCCGCCGCTGTCGATTTCAAACGGTCGGGATCTGCGGCGGTCCATCAATATAGGAGGGTTTTTGTATGAATTGGATGATCTTTTCCCTGGTCGGTGCCGTTGCCGCGCTGGCCTTCGCGGGATTCCAGGCCAAAAAGGTGCTTGGCTTCTCCGAGGGCAACGAGACTATGATAAAGCTCGCTAATGCGATCCGCAGCGGAGCCAATGCGTATCTCAAGCGCCAGTACAAGACTGTGGCCATATTCTTTGCCATCATGTTCGTCGTGCTGATAGGTCTTGCCGCAATGGGCTTTTTGAACTTCTACGTTCCGTTCGCGTTTATCTCGGGCGGCGTGTTCTCCGCCCTTGCAGGCTTCCTCGGCATGAAGATAGCCACAAACTCCAACGCCCGTACCGCATGGGCCGCGAAGGACAGCCTCAACTCCGGTCTTCGCATAGCCTTCTCCGCCGGTACCGTTATGGGCTTTGTTGTTGTCGGCCTCGGTCTGCTTGACCTCGGCGTATGGTTCTTTATACTCAACTTCTGTCTCGGCGGGGATATCCAGCAGATAGCCTCCACCATGCTCATGTTCGGTATGGGCGCTTCCTCAATGGCCCTGTTCGCCCGTGTCGGCGGCGGTATCTTCACCAAGGCCGCTGACGTCGGCGCCGACCTCGTAGGCAAGGTCGAGGCCGGCATCCCCGAGGACGACGCCCGCAATCCCGCCACCATCGCCGACAACGTAGGCGATAACGTAGGCGACGTTGCCGGTATGGGCGCCGACCTCTACGAGTCCTATGTGGGCGCCCGTGTTTCGGCTGCCGCCCTCGGCGTTTCGGCCGGTCTCGGCATAGCGGGCTTTGCCCTTCCGATGGCGATAGCCGCTCTCGGCGTTTTCGCCTCCATAATAGGCTCCTTCTTCGTAAAGACCAATGAAGAGGCTTCGCAGAAGAATCTGCTCGCCTCCCTGCGCAAGGGCACCTATATTTCCAGTATAATCGTTGCCGTCGGCGCGTTCATTCTGGTCCGCGTCATAACCCCCGGCAACATCGGCGTGTACTTCGCCATCCTCTCCGGCCTGCTCGCCGGTATCCTTATAGGCTACTTCACCGAGTACTACACCTCGGATACCTATAAGCCCACCCAGAACCTCTCGGGCACCTCTGAGACCGGCGCCGCAACCATCATCATCGGCGGTCTCGGCCTCGGCATGGCGTCCACCGCTATCCCCGTTATCATCATCGCGGCTTCCATAATGATAAGCTTCTATCTCGCTGGCGGCGCCGGCAACTTTGAGCTCGGCCTCTACGGCGTCGGCATCAGCGCGGTCGGCATGCTGTCCACTCTGGGCATCACCCTCGCTACCGACGCCTACGGCCCCGTGGCCGACAATGCCGGCGGCATCGCAGAGATGTCCCAGCTCGGCGAGGAGGTACGCGAGCGTACCGACGCTCTGGATGCTCTGGGCAACACCACCGCAGCGACCGGCAAGGGCTTTGCGATAGGCTCGGCCGCTCTGACCGCTCTTGCCCTCATAGTTTCCTATGTGGATCAGATAAGGCTCATCGACCCCAGCTACACCCTTAACCTGTCGATAACCTATCCTCCCGTTCTTATCGGTCTGTTCATCGGCGCAATGCTCCCCTTCCTGTTCGCCGCCCTCACTATGGAGTCTGTCGGCCGCGCGGCCCAGTCCATAGTTGTTGAGGTTCGCCGTCAGTTCAAGGAGATAGCCGGTATAATGGAATATAAGGCCGATCCCGACTATGCGACCTGCGTTGATCTGTGCACCAAGAGCGCCCTCAAAGAGATGATAGCCCCCTCGCTGATAGCCGTTATAGCCCCCGTTATCGGCGGCATAATCCTCGGCGTCAGCGGCGTTGTCGGCATACTGGCCGGCACCACCGTATCCGGCTTCGTGCTTGCCATAATGATGGCTAACGCGGGCGGCGCGTGGGATAACGCGAAGAAATACATCGAGTCCGGCCACCACGGCGGAAAGGGCTCCGAGCAGCACAAGGCCGCCGTTGTCGGCGACACCGTAGGCGATCCCTTCAAGGATACCTCCGGACCTTCCATCAACATACTTATAAAGCTGATCTCGACCGTATCCATAGTTTTCGCAGCCTTTACCATAAAGAATTCCTTTATAAAGTAACCGGCGCGCGATATTAAAATTCCCCTGAGCAGCAGCGCTGCTCGGGGGGATTTCTTTTTTCCTGCCGACTATGCCTAAAAACAGAAAAGCGCCCTTAACGGGCGCTTTTCCTTATGTCCTTTTTTATTGACCTTACGCCTTGGGCTTTCTGTCAAAATAGGGCGACTTGCCCGATACCTTGAGCGGTATCCCCAGTATTATCTTTGTATCCTCATCCAGCATTCCGAGCGCAAGGGCCGCTTTGCCGACAGAGAACATAACGCGGTTGTCAATACGCCTGTCGGCCGCGACCGACACGGCCGAGCCTACCGCAATGCCGAGGTCTATCGGCGGATAGACACAGACGCCGTTGTTGTCTGCGCACTCCTTGCAGTTCTTGTGGTGGCAGTAGGAACATGCCTCGTTGAGGCCGTGGCAGCTCTCTATGGTGCCTATCAGCACCACCGCATCGCACTGCTCGATATTGCCGGCGTCGCGCAGCATAAAGCCTACGCCGAATTTTTCGCCCAGCTCGCGCATCTCTCCGGCAAGACGATACAGGTCCTCGCCGGTCACTATCGCGGTGCGGAGCCTGTCCACCCCGCTCGCCTTGGGGGCGGTGCGCGCCGCCGCCAGCATGGCGCTCGCGGTATCCATAACGGCGTTCATTTCGGATGCTCTCGAATCGATTATCATTTTTCTTCCTCCTTTATAAAAATATCCAATATGGACCTTCAGGCGGCAAAACCTTATCGTTTACAGGGAGCCGACCTTTATTCCGGCACGGGATGGCCTGTGCGCCTCACAGGATACGCAGGTCTGGCACTTCCCGCACGGTAAAAATCGCACCTTGTTGTTGATGCGGCTGTTGCACTTGAGGTTGTTCTTCACATCATTCAACGGAATGGCTCCGACCGGACATCGGCGGGAGCAATCCCCGCAGCGTGTGCAGTATTCGTAAAGATCGGTATAAGGGCGCTGTGTAACAGGTATATCGGCGTCTGTAATAATGCTCGCTATCCTTCCGGCCGCTCCCTTCTCCGTTATAAGCACACGCGACATGCCGAAGGTACCGAGCCCACAGGCAAACGCCGCATGCCGCTCCGACCAGGCGCTGACTACGTGCATGTCCTCCTCATCACCGCGCGGAACAATGTTTTTCACCAACCGAAAGCGCGGATCGATAACAGGGACGCAGACCTTATGACCGGCTTCCGTAAGCGCGTCGGCCAGCATATCCATCAGTCTTTCCAGATACTCCTGCCCCTCTACCCTTCCGCAGCGCCATGCATCGGAGACGCCGTCCATAACATAGGCGCGCTCAATCGCGCGCAGCTCCTTTGAAAACGGGAAGAAGAAGGATACGACGCTCTTCGCCCCGGGGAGCCACTCCGTCGGGAGCAGCCACTGCGGTCCGATGGCCTCAGAGTTTTTAAAATCCCGAAATATCTCGTCGTCCGCCGAAGCGACCCCCGCCAGCGGCGATTCTTCAAAGAGCTTTACGGTCCGATTCTCATCGGGCAGACAGACGGTATCCCCCGGGCAGCTGCGCATCAATTCCGATACGACAGACAGGATATATTCACGTGTAATTGTCATAATATCACACTTCCCAAAGGTTTGAAAGCTGCGTCAGGTATATTTATATTATACGCTCTTGAAGCTGCGTTTCAAAGTGTTTTCTGACGGGATTTATACACAAAATAAAGCTCGGGGCGTTCTTCGTTTTTCAATAAGCTCTGTCTGGATAATCAAGCAAAAAAGGCCCGTCACCGCAGCGGGCACCCGGGTCTCAAGCATAAACTCTGCCGCCAAGCGCTTCCCGGACTTAATTCTGCTTCAAGCTCCACTGTGAAAGCAGCTTTGGAAACTAACGACTGAATTATCGATGGCCCTTTGACTGCATCATTTCTGTTGACAATCAACAAATAATGATATAACATCAAATCAGTGAACCCAACTGATTTTTTAGGAGGTAGCGTATGGAAAATTTGTTTGATTTGAACGGAAAAGTCGCTCTGGTGACAGGTGCTTCTTCCGGCCTTGGTGTCCAGTTTGCCAAGGCGCTGGCGAAACAAGGTGCCGATATTGCTATTTGCGCAAGAAGGGTGGAAAAGCTCGAGGCCGTTAAAGCCGAAATCGAAAAGCTCGGCGTTCGCTGCTATGCACACAGATGCGATGTCCTGAATAATGAGGATATTATTCAGCTCGTCAAGGACGTCGAGGAATACTACGGAAAGATCGACATTCTTGTCAACAACGCGGGTGTTGGCGACACGGCTCCAGCTGAGGATATGACCGACGAAACCTGGCGCAAGGTGCTTGGTACAAATTTGGATGCGGTTTATTACGTGGCCAGAGAAGTCGGTAAGGTTATGATTAAGAATGGCTATGGCAAGATTATCAACATCGGTTCTCTGCATTCTGAGGTTGTTATGTCCGGTGCGGCTTGGCCGGTAACGGCCTATGCAGCCGCCAAGGGCGGCGTCAAGATGCTGACAAAAGGCCTTGCCGTAGAGTGGGCGAACAAAGGTATCACCGTAAACGCAATCGGCCCGGCTTATTTCGAATCTGAAATGACAGGCGCCGTATTGGGCAGCGGTGCATTTGATGTTATCGCGAAGACCTATTGCCCCATGGGACGTGCCGGAAGAGAAGGGGAGCTGAACGGAGCCCTGATTTACTTCGCATCGGATGCATCTTCTTATACAACCGGACAGCTGCTGTGCGTCGACGGCGGCTGGACGGCAATCTAATCAAGCTGCTTAAAAAAGGCTGGAGAAATCCAGCCTTTTAATTTGGGCATTTTGGGGGCATTTTTATATGTACCCTCTTTGAGCCTTTAGTTGAATAATCGCCTCTACGAGATCGACTCGGCGAGCGTAAAAAGGGAGAGGTTTTCTCCTGTTTTTTACCATTTCAGAACCACAAAACGGGTTTCCCTTATTTTGGGGATAACGAGTGTCAAATTCCCTCAAAAAGGAACACAAGCCGTAAAAAAGAACAACCCCGAAGCTTTCCCAGCTTCGGGGTTGTTGCTGTAATCTGCAATAAATCAGCGCTTCGAGAACTGAGGAGCACGTCTCGCCGCCTTGAGGCCGTACTTCTTCCTTTCCTTCATCCTCGGGTCGCGGGTGAGGAAGCCGGCCTTCTTGAGAATGGCGCGGTTGGCCTCATCGACCTGGAGAAGGGCCCTCGACATGCCGTGGCGGATAGCGCCGGCCTGGCCGGTAAAGCCGCCGCCGATAACCTTGACTATAACGTCGAACTTGCCGAGATTGTCGGTCGCAACCAGCGGCTGACGTACGATCAGCTTGAGGGTCTCAAGACCGAAATAATCGTCGATGTCACGGTCGTTTATCGTGATCGAGCCTGTGCCGGGAACGAGGCGCACGCGGGCTACGGACTTCTTTCTTCTGCCGGTACCGTAAAAATAAGTCTTATTGCTGGTGTACATTTATTATGCTCCTCCTTCCGAAATTAGACCCACAGCTCGGGCTTCTGGGCCTGGTGCTCATGCTCGGCGCCCTTGTAAACCTTCAGGCGGGGCATGGAGGCTCTGCCGATGCTGTTCTTGGGGAGCATTCCCCAAACTGCGAGCTCAACGGCCTTCTCGGGGCGGTTCTCCATGAGGGACTTGTACTGTACCTCTTTCAGGCCGCCGACATAGCCGGTGTGGCGGCGCCAATACTTCTTTTCCAGCTTCTTGCCGGTAAGAACGACCTTTGCCGCGTTGAGGATGATAACGTGGTCGCCGCAGTCAACATGCGGGGTGAATTCGGGCTTGTGCTTGCCGCGGAGTATAGAGGCGGCAAGAGCTGCAACGCGTCCGAGGGGCTTGCCCTGCGCGTCGATAATGTACCACTTGCGCTCTACGTTCTGGGGATTTGCCATAAAAGTAGTCATACGATTTCCTCCCTGATGATATATGGAAAAGTGTTTCGAACGAATATAAGCAAAAGGGGACAAAACTCCTTTTCTCTCACAGTGGTTGATTATAACAAACGGCGCCCGCCTTGTCAAGAGCTTTTTGCCCGAATTTTTAATTTACGTATGGCAGATGCTCTGATTCTCTCGTTTTTGCTCATTTTCTCGACATAGTTTGTCTGACGTTATATTTTTTTGTTGTCTCGGCCCAAAAAATCGTTTATAATTTTCAAAGAAGGGAGGGGGGTCCCCCATGCAGCATCTGCTCGGACTTGCGCGCCGCGCCATAGATGATTACGATATGATAAGAGAGGGCGACAATATCCTTGTCGGCGTGTCGGGCGGCAAGGATTCTCTGACGGTCCTGTGTCTTCTTGCCCGCCTGCGCGATTTCTACCCCAAAAAATTCACCCTGCACGCCGCAACGATAGATATGGGCTTCGGGCAGGATTTCTCCCCCATAGAGGAGCTCTGCGCGGGGCTCGGCGTTCCCTATACCGTAAAGCGTACCGACATATATGATATCATTTTCAACAGACGCCGCGAGAAAAATCCGTGCTCGCTGTGCTCAAAGATGCGCCGCGGGGCCATAGACAATCTCGCCCTGTCCCTCGGCTGCAGCCGTGTCGCCCTCGGCCACCACATGGACGACGCGGTCGAAACCTATCTCATGTCCCTGCTTTACGAGGGGCGCTTTCACTGCTTTTCCCCCGTAACCTATCTGACAAGGTGCGGCCTGTACCAGATACGCCCCATGATATATATATCCGAAGCCGCAGCAGCAGCCTTCAGCCAAAGGGAGGGTCTGCCCGTCATAAAAAACCCCTGCCCCGCCGACGGCAGCAGCAAGCGGCGCTATGTAAAGGACCTCCTGCGCCGCCTGTGCGCCGAAAACCCCGCCTTCAGGCAGAGGATCTTCACCGCCCTCCAGCGCTCGGACATCGAGCAGTGGAAAAACCCGCATCCCTTCGTCCCTTTTATGAACAGGAGCAAGGGCGGCAGGCCGCTTTGAAGCCTTTTTGAGGTTTGCTGTTGATTTATGCCCCGCTTTTTGTTAGAATCAATGTAGCGTAAAAAAGAATAGTATAAAGGAGTTTTTGATATGCCTTTGGTTACTTCAACCGAAATGTTCAAAAAAGCATACGAGGGCGGCTATGCCGTCGGCGCCTTCAACGTAAACAATATGGAAATAATCCAGGGTATAACCGAGGCCGCGTCCGAAAACCGCTCCCCCGTTATACTTCAGGTTTCGGCCGGCGCGCGCAAATATGCCAATCATACCTATCTCGTCAAGCTGGTCGAGGCCGCCGTGCAGGAGTGCGACATACCCATCTGCCTGCACCTTGACCACGGCGACGGGTTCGACATCTGCAAGTCCTGCGTGGATGGCGGCTTTACCTCCGTCATGATAGACGGCTCGAAGTATTCCTTTGAAGAGAATATTGAGGTTACCCGCAAGGTCGTTGAATACGCCCATGCCCGCGGCGTGGTCGTCGAGGCCGAGCTCGGCAAGCTCGCCGGCATAGAGGACGCTGTGAACGTCTCCGACGAGGACGCGCAGTTCACCAACCCCGCCGAGGTGGAGGAGTTCGTCTCCAAGACCGGCGTCGACTCTCTCGCCATCGCCATCGGCACCAGCCACGGCGCATACAAGTTCAAGCCCGGCCAGAAGCCTCGTCTGCGCTTTGACATCCTCGAGGAGGTATCCCGCCGCCTGCCCGAGTTCCCCATCGTTCTGCACGGCGCATCCTCCGTTCCGCAGGACCTTGTCAAGATAATCAACGAGAATGGCGGCGCCATGCCCGACGCCATCGGCATTCCCGAGGATATGCTCCGTCAGGCCGCCAAGATGGCCGTCTGCAAGATAAATATCGACTCGGATATCCGCGTCGCAATGACGGCGGCCGTGCGCAAGTACCTCGCCGAGAATCCCTCGCACTTCGATCCCCGCCAGTATCTTGCCCCCGCCCGCACCGCGGTAAAGGACATGGTGGCCCACAAGATACAGACCGTCCTCGGCTCGGCCAATCGCGTATAACTTTTCAAATCACGGCACACAAAAACAGAGCGGTTTTCCGCTCTGTTTTTTCATGCATTTTTTCAATCCAACGTTTTCCACTCGGGAAATACCGAATCCCCCAGGGCATAATCGGGCTTTTGTATCTCGGCCGCGTTCTGTACGAAAAACGTACCCAAACACAGGCAATAGGCCGCTATATACAGAAAACGGAGCATTTCGCGCAATTCAAGCGTCGGCGCCGGCAGACCCAGCGCAAGCCTCACTATATACGGGGCGAGGATATCGCTCAGCGCAAAGGTCAAAGCCGCCGCCGAGAGAAAAAACACCGGTCTGCTCCGGCGCGCCACGGCGATGCTCTTTATGCTGTACAGCGTCAGCAGCGCGAAAACCGCCTGCGCCAGCACACGAAGCATATAGTGGTCCGTCGTCGACATCTCGGTCATGGGGATGTAGGTTATGAATATCCATATCACAGTCCCCACCGTGCCGAGGAACAGCATGCTGTCGACCGAGCTGCTGTGCTCACCCTTGATTATAAAGGGCAGCAGCGAAGCCGAGTATACTACAAAAATGATGTCTACGACCATCAGCACCAGAGAATTTACCGTCAGCTCATCCCCCACGAGCGAGTAGAGGTCCAAAAGCGTGACGGCAGCGGCCAGCGCCGTAAACGCCGCCGCGCACAGGGAGGAAAAAAGCGTCGGTCGAACGGTGCGCTTATCGACGTACAGCGGCCTTGAACGGCCGGCGAAGCAAAGCGCCGCAAAGCCCGCAGCGACCAGCCCGCAGATAAGATATACGGCTGTGCGCATTATCCCCGGCTCAAACAGCCCCTTTGAGTAGTCATACGCCGATGCGAACTGCATAACACGGGCGGCGCATAAAGCTCCGGTCGTCACCGTCAAAAGTATGATATATTTAGCTCTGCTCAATTCAGTTCACCGCCAAAAATCAGATGCGCCGCTCGCGGCGTGTTTGGGGCCGCAGCGCCGACATAACGCGCCTAAGGTAAGTGGAATTGTCATATTTCCAAGGGCTTTGACGCAGTATCGGCGCAAATCAGCCGCTGAAAAAAGCCGCGGTCCGTCTCCCCTTACCTTAAGGCCCCATGCAGTTATTTTACCATAAAAAGCTCCCCCTGCATAGATTTATTTGCATATAAGTCCAAATCCCCCTGATTTTGTCTCTTTTCTCATAATTTGCCTTTATCGCTGCGGCAAGCAGCCCGTCTTTTTCCGGCGTATGCTGTTTTTTCCTTGTCTGCATACCTTTTGCAGCCCACGCGGCGGTATCTGAAGCCTTTATCCTGAACGCCCCGCTTGCGGTCGGCTTTGCCTTTTATGGCAGAACAAGGCAGCCCCTCCTCCCATTTCCATTGTAAATCGCCTCTCTGCGATGCTATCATTTACACAGCCTGAAGGCAAACATATACCGAGGAGGAATAATAATGAAAAAATTCATTTCGGTGCTGCTTGTTCTCACCATGCTGTTCTGTGTGAGCGCAAACGCAGCCTGCGTCGGCCGCTCAAACGAGCTCGGCGTCAGCCTGGCGGAGGTTTTGCTCTCCTCCCGCTGCGGGCCCTGCGGCCTTACCCAAATTCTGCGTGTCCTTATCGGCGCCGACGCCGCGCAAAAACCGGACGATGGCCCGGCTCCCGAGCCCGTCTGCGAATCGGATGCACCCGACAATCTCCCCTCCGCCCCCGCGGAAAACGAGAAGGACAACGGCGACGTACAGCAGACCCCTCCCGCCGCTGACCCCCATGAGAATGAGAATCAGGCTCCGGCGAGACCTTCGTCGGATAATGTCTCCCTGTCCGATTATGAGGCCGAGGTCGTGCGCCTTGTGAACGCAGAGCGCGCAAAGGCGGGTCTGTCCCCCGTGAGCGTCGACAGCCGTGTCCAGTGCGCGGCGCGCATACGCGCGGCAGAGCAGCCCACCATCTTTTCTCACACCCGTCCCAACGGGACGAGCTGCTTTACCGCCCTTGACGAGTGCGGCGCCGCCTATCGCGGCGCAGGCGAGAACATAGCCATGGGGCAGCGCACGCCCGAGGCCGTTATGGAGTCCTTTATGAATTCCTCCGGCCACCGAGCCAACATACTCTCACCCTCCTTCACCAAAATAGGCGTCGGCTGCGTCAGCGACGGCTCCGGACGTCTCTATTGGGCGCAGATGTTCACCTACTGACCTGCCTGCAGGCGACAAAAGATTCGGACCGCCCGTTGGGCGGTCCGAATCTTTTTAACTGTTCCTGCAGTTACTGTTCGAGCCCCTTTACACCGTCGACAAGCTCCTGAACGCTGCGCTTGTTGACGAGCAGCCGCTGCTCGCCGTTGAAGCTGAGCATGTAGAAGCTGTTGTCGTATGGGATAAACTCCAGTATAAGCCTGTCAAATCTGTCGGTGTTGCGCAGCAGGGTCAGCGTCAGATATGCTTCGCCCTCCACCGTGCCGTCGGCCAGTCTGTCGCCGGACATACGGTGGAGTAGGTCCAGCACCGCCGACGCGGCCTCCTTGTCACACGGCTCCCCGTCAAAGGTATACTCAAAATCATCCTTCGCCGGGCTGTCTGCCCCCGTGTCGGCCGCGCTGACCTCTATGCTGTGGAAAACGCCGTCAAAGCTGACGTCCATGCTGTCAATGCTCCGGCGCGAAACCTTGCAGACGTCCATCACGGCCATAGTGTCAAGGTTGTATTCGGCCACTATCAGCTCGGTATCTCTGGGCACGAGACCGACCACCCCGCTGCCCTCGGTCATGGCGTAATAGCTCTCGTCGTCGAAGGCCTTTCCGATAAGAAGGGTCGCCTCGACCTGCTTGAGCCCCTCGGCGGCCGCATCGCCGCCCTCCTGCGCAAGGTAGGTCTTGTATACTAAGGTCGCGCGGCTGGCGCTCGCGGCGTCAAGGCCGAACTCCCTGAGCTGAGCGTCGTCCGGCGCGTATGTCACGGCCTTGGTATAACCCGGGCTGACAATCTTTGTGCATACGTTGGACAGCTTCGAGCCGTTTATCGGCACAAGCGAGCCGTCGCTCTGACGCTCTATCCACTTGTATTCGTCCGAATAGACCTCGTCGCAGCCGTCCTTGAAATAGAGATACTCAAACTCGCCCTCGGCCCGCTTGACGCTGAGAGAAACCACGTTATCGGTCGTATAGGTCAGCCTCTCGGGCAGCTTGAGGGTATCAATCTTGCCGTAAAAAAAGCTCTCGGCCACAACGCGCCTTACCATATAAACGGTGTCGCTTCCGTCCGGCTTGAAGTAGAACTGATTGGTCGAGTTGTTCTTGTCGCCGATGAGGAAGCCGCCCTCGGTCCCCGCGGCGACGTATTGCACCGCAGCCTGCGGGTCGTTGAGGCCGAAGGCTTCCATATCGGCCTGCGACACGTTCTTTACCGCTGTTCTGACCGCCTCGGTACGGGCGATCTGCCCCGCCATTGCGGACAGAATCTCCTGGTCGACGGGGAATTCCCTGTCATCCTCACAATACCACCTGCCTCCGTCCTTGACGTAGGCCGTCTTCTCCCCGCCGCAGTCGACCGTGATCGCGGTGACGTCGTCGGCGCTGAAGTCGGTCAGCTTCAGCGTGCCGTCGCCGTAGGCCTTGTTGTAGGCCCTGAGGCCGAAATAGCCGGCGACAAACACGGCCAGCACCGCAACAAGGACGATAAGCAGCTTGCCGCGTTTCATCAGCGTCTCCTCCTTCTGTACCAGATAACGGCGCCGGTGAGGATAAAGGCAATGGGTATCACGCCTATCAGCAGTATGCTCCAGCGCCTCGCGTGGGTGGAGGGCACCGCAATATAGCCGGAGGATATCGACTTTGCGCGCACCGTTACAGAGTTCTGCGTCTCGCACATCCAGCCGAGGGAGTTGAGGAAGAAATCGGTGTTGGAGCCGTATACGAACGAGTCTATCTCGCTTTCGAGCAGCAGCGCCGTCGAAATCCAGACTATCTTGGTCTCCTTATCCGAGAATTTCTCGTTTATGGCGACCGCAACGTCAAACGGGCCCATTATGTCGCCGTCCTCGTACTCGTAGGTCTTGAGGTCATAGCCCTTTATTTTAGAATAGGCCTTGTCCGAGGTCGAGGCAAGAGGGGTGATGTTGACCGTCTTTCTGACGTCGCCGGTCTGAACTATGCCCTGGGCCGACGGCAGGAAGATGTGATAGCCGTTGTCCCTGAGGGGGTTGGTTATGTCGTGATAATTCATCTTGGGCAGCAGATAGTGCTGATAGGCCGCAAGGCGCATCGACTCGTCGCCCTCGATGATTATGCCGGTTTCGCCGCGCACGCCGTAATCAGCCAGCAGCTCCTGCAGATTGGGCTGCGGTGTGGCGGTGTAGTTGGTCAGCAGCAGCATGCGCCCGCCGTCGTCAAGATAGTCGAGCATATACTGCTTCTCGTCGGCCGAGATGTCGTTCGCGGGGGCAATGACGAGCAGGCAGGCCGCGTCGTCGGGCACACCGTTTGTCAGCATGAGGTTGAAATCTATAACCTCGACGTTCTCCCTCGCTATGGAGGTCGACATGTCATAGGTCAGGCTCTTTTCGCCGTGACCCGTAAGATTGTATACCTTGGGCAGGTCATCCTTTGTTACGAAGTCAATGGCCGAGGTTATGGCGCTCTCGCCCGTAAATGAGGTCGTCGTGCCCATATCGCGGAAGCTCACGACCTGATACCTCTTGTCCGATACGACGATAACGCTGTTGTCTATAAGTGTGTCCTTGGTGTATTCGCTCACGAAGTTGGGCGAGACCACGGGGTCCACCCTTTTTATCATTATATTGGAGCTCCCCTCCTCATAGCGGTTGAGCAGCTCGGTCACAACGCTGTTTTCATTGCCCGACTGGGCGATGTGGTTTATCGTGACCGGCGTGTCGAGAGCCTTTATTATCTGCATCGTCTGATCAGAGAGGGTGTAGACGCTGTCCGACGTCATGTCAATTCTCGTAATCGACGCCGGCAGAGCTCCGACGAAGAAGTTGACCGCGACCGCAATCGCAAGGGCCACGGCGCAGATAAGGACGGTGTACGAGCCGATTTTAAACGACTTGCTGCCGAATTTCCCCTTCATCAGCTCCACCTCCTTTTCTCAAGCGACTGCACCGTGAAGAAAACGAACAGGCAGGCGACCGAGGTATAGAACACCAGCGCGCTTATATCGAGCATCCCGCCGGTAAAATTCGACATCCTGCTGAATATCGATATATTGGAAATGAATTTCTGGAAGGCGCCGGCAAGCAGTATCATGTTGGTATAATAAACGACCACAAGCGGTATCTCCAGCACCGCGATAAATGCTCCGGCAACGATAAAGCTTTTGGTAAGAAACCATATAACGAGGCCGATCAGCACGATCATCACGGTAAAGGCTCTGAACGACGCGAGCGACGAGCCCGAAAGGCTCGAGGCCGCCATAGTCAGCACATAGCTGCCCAGCACCACGCCGAAGCAGAGCACCGCCGAAACTATCTGGTTCTCGGTCAGGGACGACATGAACATGCCGAGCGCCAGCAGCGACGCGCCCATAAAGAAGAAGCCGAGTATCGCGGCAAAGGCCGATTTTATCGAAACCGTGCCGTAGAAGGACAGTATAAAGGGATAAAAGCTCATTATGAAGGTCGGAATAAGAAAAACGGTCAGCATGGCAAAATACTTGCCCAGCACCACCTCTGTTATCGACAGGGGCAGCGAATAGAGCAGCTGATCGGTCTTCTGCGCCCGTTCCTCGGCGAAGGCCCTCATGGTCAGTATGGGGGTTATTATCATAAATACGAAGCTGATGTTGGAAATGACGTATTCAAAGCTCGCGTAATTCTGCGCGAAGTTGAGCATCATTACGTATATCCCCACAACCACGAGCAGAAAGGCTATGAACAGATATCCGGTCATTCCGGTAAAATACGCGTTGAGCTCACGCTTGTAGATCGCCTTCACCGTCATCGCCCTCCTCTCTGTTCTTCTCCTTATTGTCGGCGCCGTCCTCCTGCGTCAGCTCGAGGAAGACGTCCTCGAGGCTGGCGACGGCCAGCGTCATCTCGATTATGGGACATCTTGCGTCGGCCATTGCGTAGAATATCTCGTCGCGCATGTCGCGCTCAGCCGTCTCCTCCACGGTTATGTGGGTCAGGCCCTCCTCATCCTCGGCGAAGCTGACCGCGCCGAGAGCCCCGAGAGGGGCCAGCGCCTGCTCGGCCTTCTGCCTGTCAGCACGCACGGTGAGCTTGAGCGTCGAGGTGCTGCGCAGATGGCGCGACAGGTTTTCAGGGGCGTCGACCGCGACCATCTTCCCGTGGGATATTATCATCACCTCGTCGCAGACCGCCGCCACCTCGGAGAGTATGTGGCTCGAGAGTATGACCGTGTGGTCGCGGCCCAGTTCCTTTATGAGCTCCCTTATCTCGATTATCTGCTTGGGGTCAAGGCCTACCGTGGGCTCGTCCAGTATTATTATCTCGGGGCTGCCGAGTATCGCCTCGGCAAGGCCGACGCGCTGGCGATAGCCCTTTGAAAGGTGCTTTATCAGGCGCTTTCTCATGTTGAGTATGCCCGTTCGCCCCATCGCGGCCTCAACGTCGGCGTCTATCTCCTCTTTTTTGACCCCCTTGGCCTCTGCCACGAAATGCAGATATTCCTCCGGCGTCATATCGACGTACAGAGGGGGCAGCTCAGGCAGATACCCTATGCAGCGCTTGGCCTCCATCGGCTCGTCGAATATGTCGTGGCCGTTGATTATCACGTGCCCGTCGCTCGCCGCAAGGCAGCCGGTTATTATATTCATGGTCGTGCTCTTTCCCGCGCCGTTCGGCCCGAGAAAGCCGTATATCCGGCCATCCTCGACGGTAAACGAAAGATCGCTTACAGCGATATGGTCGCCGTATTGCTTTGTCAGATTCTTAACCTCTAACAAACAACGTCTCCTCCTTTCACGGGCAAAACGATGCCCGCGCTCATACATAACCATTTTATCTGATTTGAGGATTTAGTCAACCGATATTGATTTATTTAACAATTCTTTTACAAATTGGCGCGGCGCGAGTGAACAAATCCCGTCGCCGCCGCATTTTTTCGGTTTTCCCCGCGCCGTCCGCTTAAAGAGCCGCACGACAAAAGACCTCCGGCCCTTCGGCCGGAGGTCTTGATACGTTCTTTCTGTTTACTCTTTACGCCTTCTGCTCCACCTTATGCTGCACGCAGAACTTGCCGCCCGATATCTCGAAGTTTACGCCGGTTATGTAAGCGGCGGCGTCCGATGCGGCGAAGGCCACCGCCTTTGCGACCTCCTCGGGCTTGCCGAACCTGTCCATAACTATATCCTGCATCCTCTGTGCACTCAGGAAATTTCCGTCGCCGCGCATCGTAAGCGGGGTCTCGATTACGCCGGGCACTATGCCTATTACCCGCACTCCGTAGGGAGCGAGCTCGGCCGCGGCCACCCTCGTCAGCGCGTCGACTCCCATCTTGGATGCGGCGTAGGCCGCAGAGCCCGCGCTCGGTATGACCGCTGCGAAGGAGGAGGTGTTGATTATAACGCCGCCGGTCTTTTTCATCAGATTGCCGACCTCGCGTATTGCAATAAAGGTGCTGCGGACGTTGGTGTTGAACACCATGTCCCAGTTCTCGGTGCTGTAATCCACGATGTGGCCGGTCACGTTGGTCCCGGCGTTGTTGTACCATATATCTATACGGCCGTATTTATCGGCTATGGCCTTTACAAAGGTCTTTATTTCGCCCTCGTCGGTCACGTCGACCACGTAGGTGTCAACGCTCAGCCCGTTCTTCTCAAATTCCTCCTTGGCTGCGGCGAGCTTCTTCTCGGAGCGCCCGCAGATGGCGACAACACAGCCCTCTTTGGCAAGCTCCATCGCCGAAGCAAAGCCGATTCCGGTGGAACCGCCGGTCACGACGGCTACCTTTCCCTTAAGACCGAGATCCATTTATTTTTCCTCCTTCTTATAAGGTCATATCCGGTCGGTCGGGCGCAGGACAAAATCACCCCGTGCGACGCCTTCGTCCGGTATGACCCTGAGCTCATCGAGCCCTTTTTCTTCTATTATACTAATTATATTGCACTTTTTATTGCCTGTCATTACGGACACGTCGTGCGGATTTACTAATATTTGAAGCTTTTTTTCGTCAATTTTACCCAGCTTTTCAAGCACCCTGTCCCTCATTATTCGCGAGCGTACCAGCTCGCCCAGCGACGGGTGGTATGCACCGGCGACGAAGTCGTCGCCGTCAAGCTCGTCCGACGACATAAGGCCGATCCTCAGCAGCCTTATCCCCGCCCCCTCCAGCATGGGGACAATCGCCGCGCATCTTTCGACCGCCTCCTCCACCGTTATCGGCTCGTACAGCCCCTTTTCGTACATATCGCACAGAGCCGTCCCCCGCAGGACCACGGTGGGATAGATTCTCGCCGTGTCGGGCCTGAGCCTTATCAGCTCCCTTGCCGTATATAACGTCTTTTCAAAGGTGTCGAGGGGCAGGCCCACCATCATCTGAAGGCCGAGCTCGAAGGGCTGAGGACGCAGCAGAGCGCAGGCCCGCTCGACGTCGGCCGCGGTATGCCCGCGGTGGGCGGCCTCGAGCACGTCGTCGCACATGGACTGGGCCCCGAGCTCGACCGCCGTCACGCCGTATTCGTTGAAGCGGTCGATTACCCCGTCGTCTATCAGGTCTGGGCGGGTGGACAGGCGTATGCCCTTTATATCGCCCCGCCTTTTGTATTCAAAGGCGGCGCGCAGCAGCTCCGTCTGCCTCTTTACCGGTATCCCCGAAAAGGAGCCCCCGAAAAAGGCGAGCTCGATCTCACACGGCTCGCCCCCGGCGGCTCGCAGGGCCGCGTCGCAGATGCGCCGCACATCGTCGGCCCCGACGTCCGCCCTGACCCCCGTTATCACATTCTGGTTGCAGAACACGCACCCGCACGTGCAGCCCATGTGGGGCACAAAAACGGGTATGTTGATATGCCTCGGCGCCATCACTCTTCCCCCATAAGCGCAAGCGCGCTGCGCGCGGCCGCCTGCTCGGCCTCCTTCTTGCTGTGTCCGGTGCCGGATGCGATTACGTTGCTGTTGAGATGCACCTCGACGGTAAAGCTCTTGTTGTGGTCCGGCCCGCTCTCGCCGACAAGGACGTACGAAAGCTGCTCCTCGGGGTTCTGCTGCACTATCTCCTGCAGCACGGTCTTATAATCCCTGTTCATCTTACCGTGGGCGGCCTTCTCTATCTGGGGCAGCAGCATCGGCAGGAACACGCGGCGCGCCTCCTCGAAGCCTCCGTCGAGATAGACCGACGCTATCAGCGCCTCAAAGGCGTCGGCAAGTATGGAGGGGCGCGCGCGCCCGTTTGAATTCTCCTCGCCGTGCCCCAGCCGCAGATATTCTCCCAGACCTATGTTTCCTGCGCACACGTGTAGGGATTGCTCGCACACCACGGCCGAGCGCAGCTTGCTCAGCTCCCCCTCCTGCATGCGGAAATTTTCAAACAGATACTGCGAAACGATGAGCGACAAAACCGAATCCCCGAGGAATTCGCTCCTCTCGTTGCACTGTATCCCCTCCGAGCGGTGCTCGTTTGAATAGGAGCTGTGGGTAAGCGCCGTCATAAGGAGCCCCCTGTCCCTGTATTTATGATCTATTGTCATCTCGAGCCTTTCGATAAGCTCGCGGCGGCTGCTGTCCACTGTTCCTTCCCTCCCGTAATTAAAAAAAGAATAAAAAGCCCTTTTTCAAGGGCTTTTTATCATATAATCTCTTATTTTTTCAGGTTCAGCGCGTTGACGATATCGCCGACGGTGCGCACGCCCTCGACCTGCTCATCCTCAATGACGATATCAAACTCCTCTTCGATAGCCATTATAAGCTCGGCTACGTCAAGTGAATCTGCGTTAAGGTCCGCCTCAAGGTCGGTATCCACGGTTATATCCTCAGGCTCCATGCTGAACTGTTCGGCAAGTATATCCCTTATTTTCTCAAATACCAACAGGTTCACCCCCTTTTGCCCGACTTCTAATAATGATAATATGCAATACGGCCTTTGCTGTCAACAGAAAAAACGGAAAACGCCGTTATTATTTGTTTACTCTGCCGCGACCCCTTCTGTTATCTTGCGCACGACGGCGCTCTCGACGACAGCCTTGGCCTGGCCTATCGCGTTGCAGAAGGCGGTCTCATCCGACGAGCCGTGAGCCTTTATGACCGGCTTTTTAATGCCGAGGAACGGCGCCCCGCCGTATTCGCGGTAATCCATCGACGCCTTGAACTCCGCGACCTTCCCCTTGAGCAGCAGATACGCTGCGGCCCCGGCAGGTCCGCTCTTGAACATGGCCTTCAGTCGCGAGCCGACCTCTATAGCCACCCCCTCGGCCGTCTTGAGGGCAATATTCCCCGAATACCCGTCGGCCACGATAACCTGCGCCCCGGAGGCAAGGAGATCGCGCCCCTCGACGTTGCCGATGAAATTCAGCTCCGATTCCTTGAGCAGCTCATAGGCCTGCCTCTGGAGAACGGTGCCCTTTTCGGGCTCCTGACCTATGTTGAGCAGGCCGACCGTGGGCTTTTTTATGCCGAGGACCCCCTCTGCATAGGCGCTGCCCATTATGCCGAACTGCAAAAGATACTCAGGCTTTACCTCAGCGTTGGCTCCGCAGTCGATAAGAAAGGCCGGGCCCTCCCTTGCGGGCAGAACGGTGCCCAGCGCCGCCCTCCCCACGCCTTCTATGCGCTTGACTATAAGCGTCGCCCCCGTTAAAAGCGCTGCGGTGCTGCCTGCGCTGACAAAGGCGTCGCCGTCGCCCGATGAGAGCATCCTCAGTCCCTTTATCATGGACGAATCCTTTTTATGCCGCACGGCGTTCAGCGGATCGTCCTCCATTGTCACTATATCGGTCGCATCGCAAATCTCGATATGCTCGCAGGGTATCATGTGCTCGGCGATTATCCTCTGCAGCTCCATGCTGCGCCCGACGAGGACTATATCCACGTCGAATTTGTCGACCGCCGCGGCGCAGGCCTTTACCACCTCGAGGGGGGCCTTGTCGCCCCCGTGGGCGTCAACGATTATTCTCATCTGTACTCCTCCTCGCAATTCAGACGCAGCACCTCGCTCAGATGCTCCAGCGCCCGCTCGGATATAAGCTCGTTTTTCGTCCTCTTTTTGCCCTTGCCCCGCACGCGCACGTCAAGGGCTTCCATTATGCCGAAATTTATGTTCATCGGCACAAAATCGGTTATCCCCTCGTTGCTGACGTAGTGGGCGAGGGCGCCGCTCGCCGTCTTGAGGCCGAGGTCTATCGGCTCTCTGCCCTCGAGCATCCTCGCCATGTTCAGCCCGCACATAAGGCCGGAGGAGGCCGATTCTACATAGCCCTCGACCCCTGTCATCTGCCCTGCGAACATGAGCATATTATCCTCCCTGAGGCGATAAAACCGGTCGAGCATGCCGGGGGAATTTATGTAGGTGTTGCGGTGCATGACGCCGTAGCGCGCAAACTGCGCGTTTTTCAGCGCCGGTATCATGGAAAAGACACGCTTTTGCTCGGGGAATTTAAGGTGCGTCTGAAAGCCGACGATATTATAAAGCTCCCCCGCGGCGTTGTCGCGCCTGAGCTGGACGACGGCGTAAAACCGCTCCTGCGGCCTGCGCTCGTCCCTTATGCCGACCGGCTTGAGCGGGCCGTAGCGCAGCGTGTCCCGTCCGCGCTTTGCCATCTCCTCGACGGGCATGCACCCCTCGAAGACCTTGACGCTCTCGAAGTTGTGGGTCGGCGCCTCCTCTGCCGAAACGAGGGCGTCGTAGAACGCGTTGTATTCGTCCTCCGTCATTGGGCAGTTGATGTAATCGGGCGTACCCCTGCCGTAGCGCGAGCCGAAAAAGGCGCTGTCCATATCTATCGAGTCGAATGTGACTATGGGCGCCGCGGCGTCATAGAACCACAGCCCGCTTTTGCCGAATATACCTTCAATGTCCCCGCACAGCTCGGGCGTTGTCAGCGGCCCTGTCGCAACTATGACCGGCTCGCCGCGCGGTATTTTATCCACATGCTCCCGCACGATTTCTATGCTTTCGCAGCCCTCTATCGCCTCTGTCACCGCGCGGGAAAAGGCCGCTCTGTCGACCGCGAGGGCTCCCCCCGCGGCGACGGCGTGGCTGTCTGCGCAGCGCATCACGACAGAGCCCATGCGGCGCATCTCCTCCTTGAGCAGACCGACCGCGTTGAAAAGCTCGTTCGAGCGCAGCGAGTTGGAGCAAACGAGCTCGCAGAAATCGTCGCTGTGGTGGGCCGGCGTGCGGCGCTGAGGCTTCATTTCAAAGAGCGTGACGCTGTGCCCGCGCCTTGCGAGCTGCCATGCCGCCTCACAGCCTGCAAGGCCCGCGCCTATGACCTTAACCTCGCTCACTTTTTATCTGCCCTTCCTCTTGCGGCCGACGAAGTCCCCTTTTTGGCTGCGCTTTTCTTCGCCGATGGCTTTGTTTCATTTTTACCGTAGGAGCAGTCGTTGTTGTAGCAGTAATATGTCGTCTTGCCCCAGCGCACCCGCTTGAGCAGTATGCTGCCGCACTGCGGGCACTTATCCTCGGTGGGCTCATCCCATGTCATAAAATCGCATGTCGGGTTTTTCTCGCAGCCGTAATACTTTTTCCCGCTGCGGGTGGTCTTAATCAGCACCGCCGAGCCGCACTTGGGGCATTTGTGATCGGTCGGCGTCGTCAGGGATTTTGTGTTCCTGCATTCGGGAAAGCCGGGGCAGGCGAGGAACTTGCCGAATCTGCCCATCTTGTATACCATCGTGCGCCCGCAGAGCTCGCAGACGACGTCGCTCGGCTCGTCCTCCATCTTTATCCTGACGTCGCCGAGCTTCTCCTCGGCGGTCTTTAGGCTGCGGTCGAAATCGGTATAGAATTCCCTTATGGTCTCGACCCAGTCCCTCTTGCCCTCCTCGACGTCGTCGAGGTCGGACTCCATCTCGGCCGTAAAGCCGACGTCAACTATCTTTTTGAAATGCTCGGTGAGAAGGTCGCATGTGACCTCCCCCAGCGCAGTCGGCTTGAGGGAGCGGCCCTCGCGCACCACATAACCGCGCGACAGTATCGTGGTTATCGTCGGCGCATAGGTGGAAGGGCGGCCTATGCCGTTGTCCTCCAGCGCGCGGATAAGGGTGGCCTCGGTGTAACGCGCGGGCGGCTGGGTGAACTTCTGCTCGTGCTCTATGCCCTTGGGGGCGAGCACCTCGCCCTGCGCGAGCGGGGGTATATCCTTTTCGGGCGCTTCGCCCTTGTCGTCGCCGTTCTCCTCGTACAGCACGGTAAAGCCCTTGAATTTCACATTCTGCCCGTTTGCGCGCAGTATCCAGCCTCCCGCGTCTATGTCGACGCTGACGGTGTTGTATATGGCGTTCTCCATCTGGCTTGCCACGAAGTGGTCCCAGATGAGCTTATACAAACGGTATTGGTCGTTGGACAGAGAGGATCTTATGCTCTCTGGCGTCAATTCCACGTCGGAGGGGCGTATCGCCTCGTGAGCGTCCTGTGCGTTTTTCTTCGTGCGGTATACGCGCGGCTTTTTCGGCACATAATTTTCGCCGTATTCCCTTGCAATATATGCCCGGGCCGCATCCTGGGCCTCGGCCGCGATACGCAGCGAGTCGGTCCTCATGTAGGTGATGAGGCCCATCATGCCCCTGCCCGATACATTTATGCCCTCGTAGAGCTCCTGCGCGACCGACATGGTGCGCCTCGCGTTGAAGTTGAGCCTGCGCGACGCCTCCTGCTGGAGCGAGCTTGTTATGAAGGGCGGCGACGGCATGCGCTGCTTTTCGCCGTTTTTCACCGACGACACCACATGCGGGCTGTTTTTTATAGTCTCGAGCACGCCAAGGGTCTGCTCCTCGTTTTTAAGCTCGACCTTACCGTCGGCATTGCCGAAAAACCGCGCGCGGAACTGTTTTTTGGCCGTGCTGCCCGGGTATATCGCGTCGATAAGCCAGTATTCCTGCGGCACGAAGGCGTTTATCTCCCTCTCGCGGTCGACTGTCAGCCTCGTCGCCACCGACTGGACGCGTCCTGCCGACAGGCCCTTTTTAACGCTGTGCCACAACACGGGGGACAGCTTGTAGCCCACTATCCTGTCGAGCACGCGCCGCGCCTGCTGGGCGTTGACAAGGTCCATATCTATCACGCGGGGCTGCTTGATACCGTTTTTGACCGCATTTTTCGTTATCTCGTTGAAGGTCACCCTGACGGGGGCCTTCTCGTCCATGTCGAGCAGCTTTGCAAGATGCCAGCTTATGGCCTCCCCCTCGCGGTCGGGGTCGGTCGCAAGATAGACGTGCTTTGCGCTCTTTGCTTCCTTTTTGAGCTTTGAAATAAGCTCCCCCTTGCCCCTTATGGAGATATACTTGGGCTCAAAGTCATGCTCGACGTCCACGCCGAACTGGCTCTTGGGCAGGTCGCGCAGATGACCCATCGACGCCACCACCGAATAGTTCTTGCCTAAATACATCTTTATAGTCTTTGCCTTTGCCGGAGACTCAACAATTACCAAATCAGACATTGAAACTGAAACCCCTTCTTGTACGGTAAAACCGTGTGGAATCTTTTATATAAGCTCTGCCCGCCTGCCCGCCGTCTGGCGGACGTAACCGGCCAGCTCCATGTCGGTCAGAGCCGACATGACGGCCGCCGCCGGCATCGAGAGCTGTCTTGCTATTTCATCTATGCCGCCCTCGCCCTTCGAAAGCAGCTCGTATATGCGCTTCTCGTTCTCCGAGAAGAAATCGGGCGCAGGACGCGGCGCCGATGCCGCGCCGCCGCGCGGCACGCCCTTATCCGCCCCGCCCTCTGCGGGCGCAGCGCCGGACAAAGCCGGCCTTTTGCCATCCCCGTCCCTTTCGTCGGCCTTTTTCGGCGCTATCCTCAAAAAGCCGTAAAAGCCTCTGTATTCCTCAATTATGTCGCCGGCGCGGTCGCACAGCCGCGCGCCGCTCTTTATCAGCGCGTTGCAGCCCTCGCTGCCGCGGTCGAAGATGCTGCCCGGCACCGCGAAGACGTCCCTGCCCTGCTCGAGGGCGTGGTTTGCCGTTATCAGCGCCCCGCTGCGCGTGCCGGCCTCGACCACGAGAGCGGCGACGCTGAGGCCGCTTATTATCCTGTTGCGAACAGGGAAGTGCGAGGCTATCGCCGCGCTCCCCGGCGCGTATTCCGATATAACGGCGCCGCTTTTTGCTATGCGCTCCATAAGCCCCGCGTTTTCGGGCGGATAGGCGACGTCCACACCGCAGCCCAGCACCGCTATAACGCGGCCGCCCGCTTCAAGGGCCCCCTTTGCCGCGGCGGTGTCGATACCGCGGGCGATACCGGTCACGACGACTGCGCCGTATTGTGCGAGGTCGCGCGATATCCTGCCCGCCGCCGTCATGCCGTATTCGCTCGCCGTCCTCGAGCCGACGACCGCTATGCACGCGCATCTGTCGACGGGCGGCAGCTCGCCCCTGACATAGAGCACATACGGCACGTCGTCGATGCTTGCAAGCCTCTCGGGGAAGCGCGGGTCTCCGTATACAAGTATGTCGATGCTCTTTTCCATGCATCGGGCGACTATGGCGCGCGCCTGCGTCAGATCCTTGCTGCACAACCTGTCGGCCTCGGCGCGAGTCAGCCCTTCGATATTATAATACTCTTCCCTGCGCGCTTTATACACCCTGTCTATGCTCCCGAAGCGGTCGAGCAGACGGGCGATACGGAGCCTCGATATATTGAGCACGCTGCATATCCACACCCAGTAGTATATCTGTTCCATTTTATCGCCCCTTCAGCAATACTTTATATGCAGTGCCGCGTCGTATCATACACATCCGCGGCCGCACAGCTCCCACATGCATATCGCCGCGGCCACCCCTGCGTTCAGGGATTCGGTCCTGCCCTGCATGGGGATAAGCACCCGTTCGTCGCACATCTCCACAGCCGCCGCCGATACGCCGTGGGCCTCGCTTCCTATAACGATGGCGGACCTGCCGGAAAAATCCGCACGCCTTATGTCGCGCGCTCCGCCGAGGGCCGCGGCGTACAGCTTATAGCCCCTTGATTTCAGGCGGCTCAGCGCGTCGGCCGCATCCGTGCATACAATCGTCCTCTGGCGGAATATCGCCCCCATCGTGGAGCGGACCACCTTCGGGTTGTAAAGGTCGGCGCAGCCGCAGAGAAAAACCGTGTCCACACCCATAGCCTCGGCCGTGCGCAGCACGGTGCCCACGTTCCCCGGGTCGGAGACGCCGTCGAGCACGACGGCGGTGCGTCCGTTCTCATCCGTGTCGTCCCATTCTTTCATGGGCACGGCGGCCGCAAGCCCCTGCGGCGTTTTCGTATCGCATACCGAATCGATAACGCCCGGTACGGTCTCTATTACCTCGCAGCCGGCCCTCTCAAGCTCTGTCAAAAGGGCGGGGTCCGCGCCGCTCTCCCGGGTAAACAGGGCAAGCTGCGGAACGCGCCCACATTCAAGGGCCTCTCTTATCAGCTTTTCTCCCTCGACGAGAAAAAGGCCGCTCTCCTGCCTCTGCTTTTTATCGCCGAGGCCGCGAAGCAGGCGTATTTTTTCGTTTTTCACGCTCGTAATAAGCTGCATCGGAGCGGTCTTCCTCCTTTACGTCCAATACTTTAAACAGAACATCGCGAGCTGCGGCGGAGCCGCTTGAATTTTTGCTTCGGCAAAAATTGCTGCCGATATTCTACCATGAAGCAAAAATGCTTGCTTGCAAGGGCATTTTTGCGAAGCCGTCAATATGGCGGCGCGAGCATCGCGAGCTGCGGCGGAGCCGCTTGAATCTTTGCCTCGGCAAAAATTGCTGCCGATATTATATCATTATAGCAACCGAAAGTCGAATTTCAAGAAAAATTTTGCCCGCCTGACCCTCGGGGCGCATATAACCCTCGTATTTATAGGAAAAAAATCAATCGCTTCAAGGCGAGGCAAGACGTTTTTTTACAAAAAACAAGGCCCCCTTCGTCCTTCTGACGCAGAGGGTCTTGAGCTTTTTAAAGCGCAGCCTTCGCCTTGTCGGCAAGCGCGGCGAAAGCGGGCTTGTCGTTGACAGCCATTTCGGCGAGCATCTTGCGGTTGATGGCGATATCGGCCTTCTTCAGACCGTTCATAAGACGGGAATAATTCATGCCGCAGATCTTGGCCTGTGCCGAGATGCGGGTTATCCAGAGCCTTCTCATGTCGCGCTTCTTGAGACGGCGGCCTATATATGCATAGGTCAGGGACTTCATTACCGCTTCGTTGGCTGTTCTGAACAGCTTTGACTTGCCTCCGCGGTAGCCCTTGGCCAGCTTAAGTATCTTCTTTCTTCTCTTTCTCGTGCTCAGAGCACCTTTAACTCTTGCCATATCGATTGGCCTCCTTAATTACTGATTGTGATGTTTCTTATGCGTAGGGGATGAGCTTCTTTACCGTGGACTCGGTAGCGGAAGTAAGATATTCAGCCTTGCGGAGGCCTCTCTTGCGCTTTGTGCTCTTCTTGGTAAGGATGTGGCTCTTGTAGGGATGGGCCCTCTTTACCTTACCGTTCTTGGTGAGCTTGAATCTCTTTTTGGCACCGGTATGTGTCTTGATCTTAGGCATTGTATAAACTCCTCTCTATGCTTGTGAAAATGCATTGAATACTGCTGTCAACGTCCGGCTATCGCTCACTTTTTAACAAGGAACATGGACATGTTGCGCCCCTCCAGCTTGGGCGGACGCTCAACCGACGCTTCGTTCGACACTATCTCGATAAAGCGGTTGAGCAGGGCTGCCCCCACCTCGGGATGATTGAGCTCCCTGCTTCTGAAATTGACGGACACCTTGACCTTGTCGCCCTCGCCGAGCATGCGGACGGCCTGCTTTACCTTGGTGTCAAGATCGTGCTCACCGATATTTATACCCATGCGCACCTCTTTGATGTCCACCACACGTTGATTCTTGCGTGCTTCCTTCTCTTTTTTCTGCAGGTCAAACTTATATTTGCCGTAGTCCATGATCTTGCATACCGGCGGCACAGACTTGGGAGCGATCTTTACCAGATCGAGGTTCCTTGCATCGGCGGCCTGCTGCGCCTGAGCGGCAGACATAACGCCGAGCTGCGAACCGTCGGCGTCAATGACGCGCACTTCTTTGTCTCTGATCTCGCCGTTGATCATTAAATCCTTGCTTGCGATAAACGGACACCTCCATTCGGATAATTCTTAAAATAAACTGAAAAGGGCGGACAAACGTCCGCCCAAACACACTTAAAACAGCGTAAAACCGCCTTTTTAAGGATATTGACCCGCGGGCCTGCGGCGCCGGGGTGAGAGCGGACAAATGCTCTGCTTTATTTTGACGCATATTATAATATCACGCCCAATGCGCCCTGTCAAGCGTTTTTTTGACGTATCGCACAGCTGTCATATTTCCAAGGGCTTTGACGCAGTATCGGCGAAAATCAGCCGCTGAAAAAAGGCAGAGGTCCCACTCCCCTTACCTTAAGGAACGAAGTCAAATTCCACCCCGCACATGACGACGGTATCCCCCTCGTCCGCCCCCAGCTCGGAGAGTCTGTCGACTACCCCCTTCTTCCTGAGCACGCGCTGGAAATACTGGAGCGACTCGCGGTCGCCGAAATTGATGGACTCGATAAGCTTCGGTATCCATTTGGCCTCGACGTAAAAGGCCCCGTCCTCCTTGTATACGGCGAGCTCGTCGGCGCTCTCCTCCTCGGGCGATTCCATGATTTGATCCTCATAGACCGCAATCGGCGGCAGCGACGCGAGCCTTGCCGCGACCTCCCTCATCAGATCGTCGACGCCGCTGCGCGTCGCCGCCGATATGGTGAAATAGGCGAGGCCGAGCCCCTCTATATATTCTTTAAACTTCTCCGCCGCAGCCTCATCCTGCACAATGTCGGCCTTGTTGCCCGCAACTATCTGCGGGCGGGAGGCAAGGTCGGCGTTATAGCGCCGCAGCTCCTCGTTGATTATATTGAAGTCCTCGACGGGGTCGCGCCCCTCGATGCCCGATATATCGACAATGTGCACCAGCAGGCGGCAGCGGTCGATATGGCGCAGGAAATCGTGCCCGAGGCCCGCCCCCTCGCTCGCCCCCTCGATTATCCCCGGTATGTCGGCCATGACGAAGCTCGTATCGTCGACCGACACCACTCCGAGATTGGGGGTGAGGGTTGTAAAATGATAGTTCGCTATTTTGGGCCGCGCGGCGCTCACAGTCGACAGCAGGGTCGACTTGCCCACGTTGGGGAAGCCCAGCAGCCCCACGTCGGCCAGCAGCTTGAGCTCAAGCTGTATCTCGCGCTCCTCGCCGTCGGTCCCGGGCTTTGCAAAGCGGGGCGTCTGGCGGGTCGGGGTGGCAAAGTGGCAGTTGCCCCAGCCGCCGCGCCCTCCGCGGGCCGCGATAAAGGGCCGGCTGTCCGACATGTCGTGCAGTATCGCGCCGCTTTTCGCATCCTTAATAAGTGTGCCGCGGGGCACCTTTATAACAAGGTCCTCGCCGTCGCGGCCGTAGCAGCGCTTGCCGGCGCCGTTCTGGCCGGCGGATGCGGCGTATTTGCGCTTGTAACGGAAGTCGAGCAGGGTCGACATGTGGTCGTCCACCGCAAAGACTATGTTTCCTCCGCGGCCGCCGTCGCCGCCGTCGGGCCCGCCGGACGCGACGTATTTCTCCCTGTGGAAGGCCACGGCCCCGTCGCCGCCCCTGCCGGCCTTAATGAATATTTTAGCTACGTCCACAAACATTTCGGCACCTCCGCGCACCGGTTCCCGGTCAAAAAAATCTCAGGAGCAAAGCACCTGAGATTTTCTTGCGTAAATTTGATTATCGAAGTGATTACTGCTCGATATCGTAAACAGATACCTGTTTCTTGTCACGGCCAACTCGCTCGAACTTAACCTTGCCCGAAACGGTTGCGAACAGCGTGTCGTCGCTGCCCTTGCCGACATTTACGCCGGGATGGATCTTGGTGCCCCTCTGACGGACGAGTATGTTGCCTGCCAGCACCTTCTGGCCGTCAGCCTTCTTTACTCCCAGCCTCTTGGACTCGGAATCGCGGCCGTTCTTGGTCGAGCCGACGCCCTTCTTGTGAGCGAAGAACTGCATTGAAAGCTTGAGCATTTTCTTACACCTCCAGATATGTCAGTGAAATATATTTCGGATACTGTTCGCGCAGGCTCCTTATATGCATCTCGAATATCTCGATAAGCACCTCTGCCTGCCTGCCGCTCCCCTTTTTGAGGAGCATGTCGACGGTCGCGCTCCGCTCGTCCACGGCAAGGTCTGTCTCCGCGCCGAGGATCTCGGTTATGCCGTTGACCGTCATGCTCACGGCGGAGGATACCGCCGCGCATACGATGTCGCGTCCCGCCTCCGCGTAACCCGAGTGGCCGCTGACCCTGAAGCCCGCAAGCCCGTCGGCGCCGCGTCTGATGAGGACGTTAATCATTACAGATTAATCTTGGCTATCTGTACCTTGGTGTAGGGCTGACGATGGCCCTGACGCCTGCGATAGCCCTTCTTGGACTTGTACTTGAAGATGCGTATTTTCTTGCCCTTGCCGTTCTTGAGCACGGTCGCCTCAACATTCGCGCCGTCAACAAGGGGGGAGCCGACCTTTATACCGTCATTGTCGGATACTGCAAGCACCTTGTCAAACCTGACCTCGGCGCCCTCGTCTGCCTCCAGCTTTTCAATGAAGAGCACATCGCCCTCCTGCACCTTGTACTGCTTGCCACCGGTTTCGATAACAGCGTACATCACGTGCACCTCTCTTTCATATCTGTCTCGCTGCCTGAGGTAGGGGCGCCGCGGCCTTAAGTCCGGCGCCGCCGTTTATAACCCTTCACAAGCGGCAGGAAAGATTATATCACACAAGGTCCCGCTTGTAAAGCCTTTTTTACTTCTTTTCTTCCGCCTTCCGCTCCTCATCTGTTTCGGCTTCGGGCGCGGGTCCGTCCGCCGAGCCGGCGGCCGACGCGGCGTCCGCGGCGGCGGTCTCTCCGGCCGTGCCGTCAGCGGCGCATCCCCCGTTCAGATACGGCTTTTTTACATACATATATATAAGCGCCGCGAGGGACAGGACCGCCGTTATCACCGCCACCAGCTGGGATGTGCGTATGCCTGTCGACATAAGATAGAGGCTGTCTGCCCTGAGCCCCTCGATAAAGGCCCTGCCGACCCCGTACCAGAGAAAATACATCAGGGTCGTCTCGCCGTCGAATTTCTTATGCCGTTTTCTGTACGAGGATATCAGCACAAAGCCGACGAGGTTCCAGACCGATTCGTACAGGAAGGTCGGGTGCACCGCGGCCCGCTCTCCCGCGAAGGCGACGATATTCCCCGCAGCGTCGGTCATGTCCCCCCTTAGGGCGATCTCCATGCGCAGCAGGCCGTCATACAGCCCGCCGTAGGCCTCGCGGTTGAAAAAGTTTCCCCACCTGCCGATGCACTGGCCAATCATAAAGCCGAGCATAGTAAGGTCAAGCACCTTGAGAAAACTCAGCTTTTTTACCCTGCAGCAGATAAAAGCGGCGGCTGCGGCCGCAATCACCCCGCCGTATATCGCAAGGCCGCCCTCCCAGATTTTGAGCATATCGGCAAAGGAGCTGTAAGAGGACAGATTGAATATCACATAATAGGCCCTCGCACCGATTATGGCGATGGGCGTCGTGATTATCACGACATCGAGCAGGTCGTCCTCCTTAATGCCCTCGGCGGTGCATTTCCTCAGCGCGTAACACACGGCGAGACAGAAGCCTGCGGCGATTATTATTCCGTACCAGTATATCGGCTTTGAAAAGAGGGTAAAGGCCACCGGCGACGGGTCGACGCTTATCCCGAGGCCCGGAAAAACGATAAGATTGTAACTCATTTCGCCCTCCGTCGGTTATTTGGGCAGTATCACCGATACCGCCATATTCCTTTGTGTAAAATGCCGGCTAATGATATCTCTCGCGTCGTCGGCCGTTATCTCGTCGAAGATCTCCACCGCGTCAAAGAGGGATATACCGTTGAGATAGGAAGAAACAAAGGCGTTGGCTATGCTCTCGACGCTGTCGAATATGCGCAGGTTGCCGGCGTATACCACCCGCTTCGCCCGCTCGAACAGCGCCTCGTCAAAATCGGCCGCAAGGCTTTCGCAGGCCGATATCACCGCATTTTTCACCGTCTCGGGGTCGCACGTCGGCCCGGAGAACATGGATAGACCGAACCCCCTGCCCGACATGTACTCGGTCCCGAAGGCGGGGGTAATCAGCCCCTTTTCGTAAAGGTCGTTGTAAAGCGGGCTGCTCTTGCCCGCCAGCATCTCGAGCAGGATATCCGTCGCCATCTCCCTTTTGAGAAAGCCACGTCCGTGGTAATTCCCGTCGTTGTCCTTAAAGCCGATATTCACAATGGGCATCGATACGTCGAGCCTCTTTTCGACGTATTCCCCGATCGGCCCCTCTGGCTCGTCGAAGGGTATATTTTCGACCGGCTCCGCCTCTCTGGGCATTTTGAAATTGCCCTCAACGAGCTCGAACACATGCTCGGGCTCGACGTCGCCCACGACGCAAAGCGCCATGTTGCTCGGGTGGTAGAAGGTGTAATAGGTCCGGTACAGCAGATCGGATGTGATATGGGATATAGTTTCGCTCGTGCCCGCGATGTCGATGCGCACGGGATTGTTTTTGAACATTATCCCCAGCAGGGTAAAAAGGCTCTGCCAGTCGGGGTCGTCGTCATACATGCGTATCTCCTGGCCGATTATCCCCTGCTCCTTTTCGACGTTCTCGGGGGTGAAAAAGGGGCTCTGCATGAGCTCGAGCAGTATTTTGAAGCTCTCGTCGAAATTATCCGTGCAGGAAAACAGGTAGGCCGTCTTGTCAAACGAGGTGTAGGCGTTGGCAGACGCGCCTGTCTTTGCGTACAGGTCGAAGGCGTTGCCCTCCTCGCTCTCAAAGAGCTTGTGCTCGAGGAAATGGGCTATCCCGTCGGGCAGATCGACCCTATCCCCGCCGAGAACAAAGCTGTTGTCGACCGAGCCGAAATTGGCCGCAATCGTCGCGTAGGTCTTGGAAAATCCGGGCTTTGGTATAACGCAGACCGGCAGCCCGCTCTTGTGCACCGCTTTATACAGCCGCTCGCCCGTGCGGCAGGAGGTAATATCGAACTTCATCACTTCTCCCCCTTTATCACAAACACCGTGTCGGGTACTATCTTTCGGGCCGCGGCGAGCATCTGCTCCCTCGTTACCGCCTTTATGCCCTCTATCTGCTCCTCGAAGGTGACCTTTTTGCCGCACAGCGTGCCGCCGAGGGCAAAATCCTCCATCGACGCGGGGGAATCGGCCGCAGCCCTGAGGGCGTTTATGATAACAAGGCGCGCCGCCTCAATCTCGTCGTCGGTCACGCGCCCCGCCTTCAGGTCGTTGAGCTGGGCCTCTATCTCCTCTCTCGCCCTGTCGATGTTTTTTTGGTCCACACCGCTGTATACGGTTATTATCCCCTTGAGCTTGTCGACCGCCGACGACGCGTAGTAGCACAGCGACAGCTTTTCGCGCACGTTCATGAACAGCTTTGACGTCGGCCCCCCGCCGAACACGGCGTTGGCCAGCGCCAGAGCGCAGTAATCGTCGTCGCAGGCCCGCACGCCGGTGCGACAGCCTATTGTCAGCTTGCACTGGGTGACGTCCATCTTCTCCTCAACGACGCGTATTTCTCCCGCCCGACCGACGGTCGTCGCGGGGCAGTCCTTCGGCTCCCTTTCAATTCCGCGGAACATCCGCGAAAAGGCCGCCTCGACCTCGCCCTCGTCGGCAGGGCCGATATAGAATATCTCAACCGGAGCCGTCCGCAGCAGGTCCCTGTATCTCTTATAAAGTCCCTCGGGGGTCACCCCGTCTATATCCTCCTCGGCGCCCGAGGCCGACAGGGCGAAGGGCTCGCCCTCGCACATTATCTCGTGGCAGCGCTCGACCCCGTATCTCATCTTGTCGTTTATCCTCGACTGGAGCTTTTCCCTGAGCTGGCGCTTTTCCAGCTCCGCGACAGCGGGATCAAACCCGCCTTTTTCCGTTTTCGGGTGCAGCAGCACCTCGCCGAGCAGGGATACCGCGCCGTCGAATACCTTTTCTCCTCCGAGGGCGTACTCGTCGCATATAAAGGACATGGCAAAGCCGACGAGCTGCGTCTCACCCTTCTTTCGGCACATGGGCAGCAGCTGCGCGCCGTAGAGGCGGTCAAGCTCAACATTGAGCCTGCGCAGATCGCCGTATTTTTCACTCGAGCCCATGAGCACCCTCGGGATAAGGGCGTTTTCGGTATTGCGCACCGGCTCGAGCGGGCTGAGAAAAGACACTGTCACGAATGCGTTTTTGAATTTGTCCGTCTTTATCGTGTTCAGCGTAACGGACGGCGCTGTCTGTCTTGTGAGCATAAAAGCCTCCTATTCGATAAAAGCTCCGATTTTGGCGATGTTCCTCTCGCTGTTGAAGGTGCCCGCGTTGCAGATAAATATCACGTCGTCGGCGCCGTACCCGTCCGCGAGCTCAAGCGGGTCCTGATTGTAGTAGCGCAGATCGACGAATACGACGCGGCTGTACGACGCCGCGAGCATGGGCGCCATGCAGTTCGCATAGGAATCCTTGAAAACGACGGCCGTGCCGCCGTCCTTTATACTGCTTTCTATCTCGCATACGGCGTGGTTTCCTCCGAGAAAGGCCGCATATTTGTCCTTCTTTTCGAGATATTCCCCGTCGATGAGCTCGCCATGCTCGCCGTCGCTGACGACCTTTATCTCCACGCCCTTGGGGATATAGGCAAGGACCGCGTCGGGCCGCGCGCCGAAGAGCATGGCGCGGCTCCACGTCGTGCCGTAAAATCCGTCCGACAGCTCGGTTATCTCAAAATCATCCCTCTGCGGGACCTCCCTGCCCATGCCCCGCATGAGCGCGCAGTACGCCGCAAAGGCGGCGTCGCTCGTCCAGTGGTGGTCGGTCCTGTAATATCTCTGCCCCTTGAGTACCTCTATCTCGCCGCCCGCGTCGCAGAAATAATATCCGCATTCAGCCGCGCTGTACGACAGGGCGTCGATGAGCTGCCTTTCCCCGTCGGTATAGGCGAATGCGGGCAGAAGGCCCTTTTCGATCTCGGCCGCGGTCGGCGCGACGAGCACCGAGATATTATATCTGCCGAGGGCCTGCATTTGCTCTATCGCCTCTATGTTCAGTCTCGACGCGCGCCCGAAGGGCTCCGCCTTCTTAATGAGGTAGCCATCCCCTGCAAAGAGCACGCCGTTGTTCTCCTTCTTGCCCGACAATCGCTCAAGCTCGGCCTTCGCTGCTATGAACAGGTCGCGCAGCACGAACTGGTCGTTGGCGTACTCGCCGAAATCCTCCATAAACTTCCCGCTTTTAAGTGTTTGCGCCGTAATATCGGGGAAGGCGGTCAGCGCCGCGTTTTCATTGTCGGAAAAGGTCTTGTCGGGCACCGCGGCGTTCGCCGCGAAAAAGCCGAATATCAGCAGCAAAAAGCATATTATCGTAGCAGTACCGTATCTTTTCTCCATTTATCTCACCGCCTCAGAAACGGAAGTACAAAAACGGGTTGTAGGCCGAATCCACCAGATAGCAGGTGCACACCAGCACGCATATAACGCACAGCGCGCTTTTTATCCAGCCGCGCCTGCCGGATGCCGCACGCCGCGTCAGCGAGGCCGCAAGCCCGGTCGAGCCTGCCGCGGCAATGAGCAAAACCGGTCCGAAGGAGCTCAGCTCGTACAGCGCCGTACCGTTTATAAGCTCCGCGCCGCCCGCGCCGAACATGGTCTTGATGTACCGCCCCAGCCTCCCGATGTCGTCGACGGCGAATATCACCCAGCCGAGGGCCACGCACAAAAGGGTGTATATATGCGAAACAAAGCGCGGCGCACCTTCAAGCAGGCGCAGCAGAAAGCTCTTTTCCGCCATCAGCAGCAGGCAGTAGTAGAGCCCCCAGAGCACGAAATTCCAGCTCGCGCCGTGCCACAGGCCGGTCAGCAGCCAGACGGCGAGTATGTTCCTGTATGTTTTCGCCGCGCCGCGCCTGTTCCCTCCGAGGGGTATGTAGACGTATTCGCGGAACCACGTACCGAGCGAAATGTGCCACCTTCGCCAGAATTCCGTCACCGAGCGGCTGACATACGGGTGGTCGAAATTTTCCAGAAAATGGAATCCGAACATCCTCCCGAGCCCTATCGCCATGTCGGAATAGCCTGAAAAATCGAAATATATCTGGAAGCTGAAGGCGATTATTCCCAGCCACGCCCCCGCGACCGAAAGCCCGCCGCCGAGCGAAGCGTACATCGTGTCCCACAGCAGGCCGACGTTGTTTGCAATGAGAACCTTCTTTGCAAGGCCGCAGCAAAAGCGCGCGATACCCTCGGCAAAATCGTCGGCGTTCTCGCGCCTCCCGTCGAGCTCCTCCGCCACGGTCGAATACCTGACTATCGGCCCCGCTATAAGCTGGGGAAACATGGCGACGTACGCGCCGAAGGATATGAAATTTCTCTGTGCGGGCACCTTTCTTCGCAGCACGTCCACCGTGTACGATATCGTCTGGAAGGTATAAAAGGATATCCCTATCGGCAGAGCGACTGCAGGCGCCGCCAGCGCCGTGCCGAGGGCCGAGTTGAGGTTTGAAACGACAAAGCCGCTGTATTTGAATATACCGAGTATTATAAGGTCGACCGCAACCGTCGCCGCGGCGACGGCACGCCGGCCGCGCTCGTTTTCTCCGAGGCGTTCCACCGCAAGGCCGCTCAAATATCCCAAAAGGACGGTAAAGAGCATCAGCAGCACATATACCGGCTCGCCCCACGCGTAAAAAACGAGGCTCAGCACGAACAGCACCGCGTTTTTCGCCGGCTTGGGCGCAAGAAAATAAAGGGCCAGCGTCACCGGCAGAAAATAGTATAAAAACACGGTGCTGGAAAAAACCATGACAACCTCCGAAAGGCTTGGACGATACTCACGCAGGCTTCGGCGGGACCAAAAACGAGGCGGGCCTCAGCCCGCCTCCGCCCATTTCGCGCCGCGCTGCGATATATTTATATGATATCATCCCGGCACAGCCATGTCAAAGCTTTTGCACCCTCATACGGGGCTCCCCGTTTTTACGTTCACGCCGTCACTCGTCGTCCCCGATGATGTTTGAGCCTGCCTTGCCCACCACCTTCAGGCTGTCGCGGTCGACCGATACGCTGAGCCCGGGGGAGCTCATCGCGCTGTCCTTCGCCTTGTCAACGCAGCCCGAAAATATGCAGAGCACCGCAGCGAGCGTTATCAAAAACAGTATAATTCTTTTCATCGTCCTGCCTCCGTTTTCTTTTTTCCGCTCTTTACGGTAATAGCTTTTCCCGCCGCGGCGCATTTTATAACGGAAAAAAAATCGCTCCGCCCGACTGCGCAGCCGGGCGGAGCCTGTATCCGCTGATTTATAAATCAAAGCATGTTCTTTTTTCGCAGGATAACGGCCGCAGCGATGGTTATCACAGCCGAAAGCAGCACGGGGAACCATGAATTCGGTATCGGAAGGCCGCTTACGTTCATGCCGTAGAAGCTGAAGACCATCGTGGGCAGCGCCATGAGTATCGTAATCGACGCGAGGACCTTCATGACGATGTTGAGGTTGTTTGAAATGACCGACGCAAAGGCGTCCATCGTGCCCGAGAGTATGGACGAGTAGATATTCGACATTTCTATCGCCTGACGCACCTCGATGAGCACGTCCTCGAGCAGGTCCTGGTCGTCGTCATAGAGCTTGACTATTCGCCCGCGCAGTATCTTCTCCAGCGTGACCTCGTTCGCCTTGAGGGATGTGGAAAAATATACCAGCGATTTTTCCAGCTCGAGCAGCGAAATGAGCTCCTTGTTTCGCAGCGATTTGTGCAGCTGCCTCTCGACATAGAGGGATATCTTGTCTATCTGCTTGAGGTACTGGAGATAGCGCGTGGCGATCTTGAGCTGCATCATGAGGATAAAGGTCGTCTTGTACCTTGTCTCGACATTTTTTACGAGGCCCGCCGCAAACTCGTTTATTATGGACGTCTCCTTCAGGCTTACGGTTATTATATACTCGGGCATGCTGATTATCGCCATAGGCAGGGTGGAATAGCGCACCGCGTCGCCCTCCTTGTCCTTCTGGGCGAGGGGCACGTCGACTATTATGAGGGTCTGCCCCTCCTCCACCTCAACGCGCGAGGTCTCCTCCTCGTCGAGGCCGGACCGCAGAAAGCCCGAGTCCACGCCGACGGTGTTTATTATCTCGTTTACCTCGTCCTCCGTCGGGGCGACGAGGTTTATCCAGCAGCCGCTCTGCACGCTGTCAATCTCGGTCAGACGGCCGTTGACCGTCATGTAAATATTTACCATTCGGGCACCTCCGATACGTCAGGCGCCCATAGAGCCGCGGGCGCCGGAAATTGTGGTTATACTGCAGCTGTGCCGTTTTTGTCGGCCGGGGTCCGCGCCCATACAGCTTCCTCCTTTCGCGGCGGCTTTGAATATGCCGCCCGTACTTTCACAATGACATGCAATGAAAAACGCCCCGAAAATCGGGGCGTCTATATCGTAAAAACAATATATACTCCCCCTTCATTGAGCTTTAGCACTATACAGCATAGGCAGACAGAACACATAGCCGACTGCGTTAGATCAAGCCTTAATCCGGCAAAACCTGTTGACCCATTGGCATCTCTCGATATTTTTGGGCAGCAGTTTATATCTGTATAGGAGCCTCACCTAATGAGAAGCGGTTTTCTGTCTTTTATTATAGCACCGGCTAAGTGGTTTGCAAGCCTTTTTGGGCGATTTTTTCATTTTTAGGTCAAATTATTCAAAATGAACGGCTCATTCGCCCGTTCTCTCGCGAATATTCGGCCGCGCCCGTGCTCGCTGAGACATAACGAAGGGGCGGACGGCGGCAAAAGCCGCCATCCGCCCCGCGGGTCGATAGCACTGATTCTTCGTCTTACGCCTTGCCCATCAGCGGAGCGAGATACTTGTAGCTGCACTCGAGGGCGGTGTCCTGATCGGGACGGGAGAACACCTCGACGCTGCACCACTCGTCGTAGCCGATGTCGTTGAGGGCCTTTATGAAGCTCGGGAAGTCGAACTTCAGATTGCCGGGCCAGAGCCTGTTGGTGTCGACCAGATGAACGTGGGTAAAGTAGCCCTTCGCCTCATATACAGACTTGATGGGATCGATATCGCTTATCCACATGTGGTTGGTGTCTATCATTATCTTGAAATTGTCGCGGGCAACCTTGTCGACCATAGCCATACCGTCCTGGGTCGAGTTGATGTAGTTGAGCAGCAGCTCGTTTACCGGCTCGAGGGCGACGCGCACGCCCTTGGGCTTTGCATAATCGGCAACCTTGCAGAAGGCATCGAATATACGCTGCTTGCAGCCCTCGGGATCGGCGCCCCATACAAGACCGCCGCGCAGACGGCCGATGTTTATCTGCGTGCCGAACTCGGCCGCAACGTCGACAGCGTCGAAGGCGCGCTTTACCGCCTCTTTGTTTATCTCGGGATCGGTGCTGGAAAAGCTTACCGCGCCCTGGCCGAACACCTCGCCGGTGCAGACCATGGGTATCTCCAGGCTGTACTTCCTGGCAAGGGCCTTGAGCTGGGCCTTGTCTATCTTACAGGGGTCGCAGACCATCAGCTCGGCGCCCTCATAGCCGACCTCATGCAGCCTCTTGAAGGATGTCTCGAGATCGCCCTGGTAGGAGGTAACCGACGGAAGAATTTTAACCTCGGGAGTGGCAACATGGTAAGAAAGCTTCATTTGTCATCTTCTCCTTTGCATTAGATTTATCTTATGATTTTGATTAAAAATCACACGTCCCTTTTCGGCGGATACATCGCCTCAAACAGAGCCCGGCCGGCGGAGGTCTTCATTATGTTCTCCCTCACGCTGTCGACCGCGTCGGAGCCGGTGCCTCCCTCGTATATGTTTACAAGGAAATCCGCCTCGACCAGTATCTGATAGTCGAGCCCGTCAATGTCGGTGTATGTATGATGTCTTGACACCAAATAGCATACCCTATCGACGACGGCTTTGTCAAACCCGTTTTTTTCGAGCAGCTCCCTCGCTATCGGCGGCCCCTCTGTCTGCTGATACTTCCCAGAGCCGTCGCCGTATTTCCTTATCGCCTCGGGTATTCCTATGTCGTGCACTATTGCCGCCGCCTCGAGGGTAAAGAGCGAATCGCCGTCCATCCCCTCCTGCTCGGCTATGGTTTTCGACAGAGCGTAGACCTTTATAAAATGGTGTATGCGCTTCGGGTCGCCGGTGAAATACCGGGCAGTCTGCTCAATGAGAGAGTTCAGCATCCGCGTTTTTTCCATACTCACACCCCCAGCGAAAAGACAACGCCGATCACGGCGCTTATGACGATAAAGATTATAGGATGCCATTTGAGCCTGTATATCGCGGCAAACAACGCCGCAAATATCACGACGGCGGCGGCCGAAAGCCCGCCCGACGCGTCGAACAGGGCAATGCGCATGACCCGTATCCCCGCCGCAAGTATCAGCGCGCAGACCGCAGGCCGCAGGCCGAGAAAAACGCGCTGGACCTTTTCGTTTTCCTTAAAGGCCTTCAAAAAGCGGGCGATTATCAGTATAATCACAAGGCACGGCGTAACCAGACCCAGCGTAGCCACTATTCCTCCGACCGTGCCCGCCGTCGTAAAGCCGGTGTAGGTCGCCATGTTGACCCCTATCGGGCCGGGCGTCGATTCTCCCACAGCCACCATGTCGGCGAGTATCGCCTCGTCGTACCAGCCGGTCTTCGCCCCGATCTGATACAGGAAGGGCAGCGTCGCAAGCCCGCCGCCGACAGCGAAAAGGCCGGTCTTGAAAAACTCCCAGTAAAGGCGAAGGAGCAGCGTCACTTGCCCTCACCCCCCTCTTTTTGTCTGCGCGGCCAGAGAAGCCCGCACAGCGCAGCGCCGACAACGGCGAATATGGGCGACGGGTCGAAAACGACCATCACCGCGAGCACCGCGGCGAATACCGTTATCCCGAGGGCTCCCTTGACCCCCTTTTTCATCAGCTTTATCACGGCGTTGAGTATCAGCGCGCATACGCATATCCTGATTCCGGCGAAGGCGTTGCGCACAACGGGCAGCCCTGCAAAGGTCCTTAAAAACGAGGCTATTATCGTTATTATCACAACCGACGGGAATATCACCCCCAGCGTCGCCGCGATTCCGCCCGCCGCGCCCGCCCTGCTGTTGCCGACGAAGGTCGCGGTGTTTACCGCTATCACCCCCGGCGTGCACTGGCCTATGGCGTAGTAATCGAGTATCTCGTCATCGGTCGCCCAGCCGTGGTTTTCCACCACCTCGCGCTGTATCATGGGCAGCATGGCGTAGCCCCCGCCGAAGGTAAAAAGCCCTATCTTGGCGAAGGCAAAAAACAGCTCCCACAGCTCCTTGAGCTTATCCCTCATAATCTTTCCGCCTCGTCGAGCCACAGATTGAAGCAGGCGTCGCTGGGCATGCAGAGCCCGCCCCTCGGCGAGAGGGACAGGGAGCCTACCCTCGGCCCGTCGGCGAGACACGAGCGCTTGAACTGCGCCGTAAAGAAGCGCCGCAAGAAGGTCCTGAGCCACAGCTTAATCGTCGCGTCGTCATAGCTGTCGCCCAGCACATGCTTTGCAAGACGGAATATCTTTGCGGGCGAAAAGCCCTTTCTGACCATATAGTATAAGAAAAAGTCGTGCAGCTCGTAGGGACCGACTATATTCTCGGTCCTCTGGGCTATCTCCCCGCTGTCGGCGGGCAGCAGCTCGGGGCTGACGGGGGTCGCGAGCACGTCGCGAAGGGTTTTCGCCAGCGTTTCGTCGCCGCAGGTGTCGGCGATGCGGGCAGTCATCTCTCGTATAAAGGTCTTGGATACCCCCGCGTTTACGCCGTACATCGACATGTGGTCCCCGTTGAAGGTGGCCCAGCCGAGGGCCAGCTCGGACAGGTCCCCCGTGCCCACCACAAGCCCGCCGGTCTCGTTTGCTATATCCATTATGACCTGGGTGCGCTCGCGGGCCTGCGCGTTTTCAAAGGTGACGTTGTAGCTGTCCTTGGGGTGGCCTATGTCCTCAAAATGACTGAGCACCGTTTTCGTTATGTCGACGCAGCGGAACTGAACGCCGAGCCTCTCGCATATTATCTCGGCATTGGAGCGGGTCCTCTGCGTCGTGCCGAAGCAGGGCATCGTCACCGCTATGACGTCGGTCCGCGGTCTGCCGAGCAGCTCCGTCGCCCGCACCGATACCAGCAGCGCAAGGCAGGAGTCGAGCCCTCCGGATATCCCTATAACGGCGCTCCTTGCGCCCGAATGCTCAATTCTCTTTTTAAGTCCCGCAGCCTGTATCTCAAGCGCGCGGTCGCAGCGCTCGGCGAGCTCCCCTTCGTCGTCGGGCAAAAACGGATTCTTTGCGATTTTTCGAGTCAGCTCGGTCCGGCACATCTCGGCTCTGAAGCCGACCTCTCTGAATGTGCCGACCGACGTTCCCTTGGGCCATTTAAGCCCCCTCTCATGGCTCAGCGAGCTCACATCCGCCTCGGAGAATATCAGCCCCTCAGAGAAAAGCGGGCTCGAGTTCAGTATCGCTCCATCCTCGGCTATTATGCGTCCGCCCGAAAAGGCCTCGTCGGTGGTCGACTCGCCCCCCGACGGCTCTGCGCTGACAAAGGCGCAGTGCAGCCTGCGGGACAGGTCCTCGGCAAAGCGGGCGCGCATCCTCTCCCCGCAGACGGTCTCGCTGCCGCCGCCGAGATGGACAATTATCGCCGCTCCGGCCGCCGCCTGACATGCGGCCGGCCCCAGCGGGCTCCATATATCCTCGCCCACGCTCACCCCGAAGGCAAAGGCGGGCATCTCGCCGCATCTGAAAACGATGTCGTTTCCAAAGGGCACCCTTTCGCCGTTTATCTCAATCGTGCCGCCCCCCGCACAGGCTGAAAGGGCCCGGCTGATTCCCGTGTCAAAGGCGCGCGGCACTGCGGCAAGCACCCTTCCCCTGTTTATCACCACGGCGCAGTCATACACCTCGCAGCCCGCCCTTACAGGCGCGCCTATGACCGCCGTCATATCGAGGTCGGCGCTGCGGCGCGCCGCCGCGTCGACGGCCGAGGCGGCCGCGGCGAGCAGCGCGTCGTTTGCGAACAGGTCGCCGCAGGTGCAGCCCGTCACGCACAGCTCGGGGAATACAACAAGCTTGGCCCCTCCCCTTGCCGCCTCCTCCATAAGGGAAATTATCTCGCTTCGGTTAAAGCGCACGTCGGCCACCCTCGTTCTCGGCGAGGCCGCCGCAACCTTTACAAATCCGTCCTTCATAATTATCACCCTCGATTTTTGAGCATATAGACCCGCCGCAGCCGACATCCGCGGTCAGGGGGCTGATTGCGGCGCCGCAGCTCCTTACGCGCATATTTTACCGCGATGTAAAATGCCTGCTTGCGAGGGCATTTTTGCGAGGCCGTCAATACGGCAGCGCGAGATGGGTAAGCGGCGGCATTGCCGCAAAAGATCTGCGCCAGCAAATCCTGCTGCCGTTATTATACCATAAAGCGGAACAAAACCCTATACCGTTGAAATTTTTTCCCGTTTTTGTCTTTTTTTACTTTTTGTTTTACAGCGTGTCTGCACAGTGGTAAAATTAATCTTAAATCAGCGCCGACCTGCCAAAGCGGCCGTCGGCGCTCCTTGCCTTACGGAGGAAAGCCATGTCCCTTTCAACAAACGAGGACTATACCCTATATATCGACAGCCAGAGCGGCAGAAACGGCGTCGGCCGCATAGAGGGCATGGCCGTCTTTGTCGACGGAGCCGTTGCTGGCGACACGCTCCTTGTCCGGCTGAGCAAAATCAAAAGGACTCACGCCTTCGGGGTCATAAGGAAAGTACTGTCCCCCTCTGCGATGCGCGCCGAGCCCCACTGTACCCTCTGCCGCCGCTGCGGCGGCTGCCCGTTCGGGCAGATAGCTTATCGCAGTCAACTTGAGCTGAAAACGCGGCAGGTAAAGGATGCTCTTTTGCACATCGGCTCAATCGACGCCGACGTCTCCCCCTGTATCGGCATGGAAGACCCCCTCCGCTACCGCAATAAAATGGTCTTTCCCGTCAGCCGCAGGGGCGATGACGTCGTCTTCGGCTTCTACGCCCCCAAGAGCCACGATGTCATCCCCATGAGGGACTGCCCCCTCGGCCCGACCGAGGCCGGCCGCGCGGCCGGGGCCCTCTGCAGATACATGAACGAATACGGCTTCGAGCCCTACGATGAGTTAACCGGAACCGGCCTCGTGCGCCGCCTTTTCTGGCGCAGGGGCTTTTCAAGCGGTGAAAGCATGGCCGTCGTTGTCTGCGCCGGCCGTTCCGTGCCCCACCCCGACGAGCTTGTCAGCGCCCTGCGCCGGGCCGACAAAGGGCTTCGCTCGGTTATCCTCAATATCCACGAGGGGCGCTCCAACCGCGTCCTCGGCAGCGAAAACGTCACCCTCTGGGGCAAGCCCTCCATATCGGAAAGGCTCTGTTCTTTCGACTTCGATATTTCGCCGCTGAGCTTCTTTCAGGTCAACCCCGTGCAGACCGAGCGGCTGTATGACGTCGCCCTCGGCTTTGCCGATATAAAAGAGGGCGAACGCGTGCTCGATCTTTACTGCGGCATCGGCACCATATCCCTTTGCGCCGCGCGCCGCGCCGCCCATGTGACCGGCGTCGAAATAGTTGAAGATGCAATAGAAAACGCCCGTATCAACGCGCGCAGCAACGGCGTTTCAAACGCCTCCTTCATCGCGGGGGACGCGCCGCAGGTCATAGGCAGCCTCACCGAAAAAAACGAGAAGTGCGATGTCGTCATCCTCGACCCTCCCCGCGCCGGCAGCGACGAAAAGACCCTGTCCTGCGTCGCCTCCATGCGCCCGAGGCGCATAGTCTACGTCTCCTGCAATCCCGCCACCCTCGCGCGTGACGTTAAATTCCTGCTTCCTTTCGGCTACGCACCGGAAAGGATACAGCCAATCGATATGTTCCCTTTTACCGAGCATGTGGAGACGGTCTGTTTGCTGACACATAACCGAAATGCCTGCAGGCCGCATATCAAACCGTGAGAAGAGGTCGGAAGCACATTGGAAAAGCTTGAAATCATCAGAGCCTGCGAGCTGTGGCAGCGGGCAGGCGCCTATTGCGTCAGGATTCAGGGCATGAACAGGCAGCACCGCATATCCCTCAGGGAGGAGTTTGACGAGCACGACGGGGAAGGTACACTGTATATCGTCATTTTGGATGACGGCTATCCCGTCGCGACCTGCCGATTTTATGAAACCGACGCCGAAAGCGTGATGCTGGGCCGGGTGGTCGTACTTCCCGAATACCGCAAAAAGGGGCTCGGCCGCATGGCTGTGTCCGAGGCCGAGCGCTGGATTGCCGAGCGCGGTTATAAAAAGGTCGTCATAGACAGCCGCGTGTCCGCCGTCGGCTTTTACGAAAAGCTCGGCTATACGCCGGTCGACGGCACGGTGATAAAAAGCGGCCTGTTCGACTGCATAAGGATGTGTAAAAATCTTGCATAGCACATATAGAGGCGGCGGCCCGCAGGGCCGCCGCCTCTATATGTTTCATGCACTGCATATAATTATTTTAAAGAATATCCCCTCTGATACAGTATTTCGTCCGAGATGCCGTAATCCCCGTCCAGCTTCGGTATGTTCACAGGCAGAACGCCCTGCGGCTCAAATTCGCCGAAGGCCGCGCAAATTGCGGCCGGTATGTTGACGGAGTAGGCCTGTTTCCCATCGGGGAGGGTGCGCATCGCCGCCGAGCCGCAGCTCAGGATTATCGCGTCGGCCTGGGTGTACCTGGCCGCGTCGTATGGCAGATAACCGCTTATAACAACTACCTTTTTGCCCTTTTTGTGCACTGCGGCAATTATATCGTCAAGCGCGCCGCTGTGGGCCCCGTCGTCGGTGCTCGGGTCCATCTCCCCGATACCGAAAAGGGTGGATACCGCAATTACATGGTCCGCCTGCTCTGCCGCGGCTACGCACTCTTTTGCTGTATCTGCTCCGTATATCATGGTCGTAAACCCGACGCTTTCCGGTATTATCCCTTCGTCTATAAGCCTCTGACGGGCAAATTCCGCGCTCGCGGCGCGGCTCTGGCCGGAATAGAGCACGAGCACCGTCTCTCCCTCCCCGACCTTTACGGGGAGGGCTCCGTCATCCTTGAGTATGGTAACTGCTTTTTGCATGATATCCCACTCGGCCGCGTGATTCTCCTCGCCGCCCACATGAGAATCGACATACTCCATATAAAAATCGCCATCCATCTTATACACCGGATCGAGCAGAAAATGCCTGTCCTTGAGCTCGAGCATCCTGCGCGCCGAGTCGTTAATGCGGCTCTCGTCTATCTCTCCGCTTTCGGCCATCTCGGCCACCGTGTCAATCATGTTCTCCAGCGCGGCGAGGCTCTCCGCGTCGGTCACGGTCACGGGCATAAGAAACAGGTTCACTCCCGCGTCGATAGCCATACGCCAAACGTCCCGCGGTGCAAAATTGCCGCTTATCGCCCCCATTTCGAGCGCATCGGAGACAATTACGCCGTCAAAGCCCATCTCCTCCCGCAGTATATCGGTAAGTATCGTGCGTGACAGTGTGGCCGGCAGATTTATCTCCTCGCCGGTCGAAACGGATATATAGGTCCCGCTCTCTATCAGCGGATACTGTATATGAGCGGTCATTATCATTTCGGCGCCGTTTTCAATGCCCGCCTCGAAGGGTATCAGCTCGCAGGCGCGCAGCTCTTCGAGAGTCTTTTCGACCTTCGGCAGGCCCGTATGGCTGTCGGTCGAGGTGTTGCCGTGCCCGGGGAAATGCTTGAGGGCCGATATGATACCGTACTCACCCAGTCCGTCCATGAAGGCCGTTCCGAAATCAGCCGCCGTCTGCGGGTCGTCCGAAAACGAGCGCACCCCTATTACCGGATTTGCCGGGTTGTCGTTCGTATCCACAACCGGCGCAAAATCGGTGTTGATATTAAGCCAGAACAGCTCGTCGCCTATAAGCTTGGCCGCGTCATAAGCGTTCTGAGGATCGCCCGTAGCGGCAAGAGCCATATTGCCCACAAGGCGCGTCCCCTCTCCGAGGCGTGCGACATTGCCGCCCTCCTGATCCACGGCTATGAGCAGCGGCACCGAAACGTCGCATTCCGTGTTCTGATTCGCCTCCTGCATTTCGTTTACCAGCCTTACGACCTGGGCATTCTGCGCGCAGTTCTCTGCAAACAGGATTATCCCGCCGAAACGGTCGCGCGCGATCGCCTCGCGTATCTCGTCGGGCAGCTCGGTCACTGCCGCGGCGCCGTCGCCGCCATCCCACGTTCTGAAGGCCGGCATTATCATCTGGCCGATTTTTTCACGCAGGGTCATATCGGCCAGCTTTTCGTCGACGGTCTTTTCCCTCACGGCGTACATGGTCACATCCCCCTCGGCGTCGTCGCCGTAATAGGGGGTCGCCCCCTTCGGGTCGCCGCGGGAACAGTACCCGTCGAGAATATACGAATACACCGTCGTGCCGACATCGGCCGTCAGCTCATATACTTGCTCATCTTCGCTTCCGGCGTCATAAACCACCTTCATCAGTCTTGGCTGCACGCTGCCCAGCGCAGAGCTCCTCTGCTGCAGATAGCGCATATTGTCCGGAATCTGCTGCTCATACGACGCCCAAAAGGATAAAGTAGGCTCCTGTGTCCCGTCGGCACAGCAGACGGTGGTCTCCCCGCTTATTACCCTGAGCGTATCCTTATCCACCACATAGCGCCCGAGCGTCCGGTCGCTGTCGCCGGCCGGCGCCTCGGTGTCGCCCCAAACGCCTCCCTCGGTCGAGACGACGACGGTACCGTCGCCCATATCCTCGGCGGAGACTATTTCCTCAAAGGGCGAAAAAACGTCAAGCGGCTCGCTTTGCGCGGGCGGCGTGTTATAGTCTGAAATTTTATCTTCGGGCATCGCGTACCAGTCGACGCTGAAATCCTCCTCGCCGTTTGCGTCGGTATAAAGATAAAAGGTTCTGTCGCCGGTGTTCAGGGTACAGCTTCTCTCTCCGTCCTCGGCGGCGGAAAAACCGTTTTCCGTATAGAGCTCGTCGTCGGTGTAGATGCTTATGGTTCTGAATTGCTCGTCGTCCGAGCAGACGCTCTCGACGCGATATATCCCGCCCCCGCTCAGCAGGGCCTCGCGTGTGTTGGCCTCATATACGGCCTCCATTGTCAGCTCGGGGCCCTTGTCTGCGTCGGATACGCCGCAGCCGGTAAGATTAGGCGCTGCAAGCAGTATCGCAAGCGTCGCGGATATGATCCTTGCCGCAATTCTTCTTTTCATCGTCTGCACTTCTTTCTGCCGTGTATTCGGGTCAGGCCGAAAAGGTCTCGGCTGCCCGCGCCGCCCGCCGCGGCAAGTCCTTGCCCGCCGGCGCATAAAAAGCAGGTTTATTTTAGCACAAACCGCCGGTTTTTTCAATCAAACGGTCAATTTTCGACCGGGCATCTTTTCCCCGGCGGCTTGAAAAGAGAAAAGCATAATATATAATTATATTATGGCAGACCTGTCGAACCCCTCTGCCTTGCAGCTTCATCCTTTTTTCCTGCGGAGATGGATTTATGTACTCAAACGCCGATGAACGGCAAAACGATTTCTCAAAGGGTCCGGTGTGGAAAAACATCCTCGCTCAGGCCCTGCCGCTGACCTTCGCCCAGCTCGTCCACCTGCTCTACAACGTGGTCGACAGGATATATATCGGCCACTTGGGCGACGGCAGCCATCTCGCCCTGACGGGCATAGGCCTCACCTTCCCCGTCGTGACCCTTATAATGGCCTTCTCCGCCCTCTTCGGCGCGGGCGGAGTGCCTCTGTTTTCGATAGCCCGCGGCGCGGGGGACGACGAGAGGGCCGGAAGGATACTTGGCAGCTCTGCCGCGCTTATAATAATAAGCTCTGCTGTACTGACCGTGCTCGGATACGTCTTTTGCCGGCCGATACTCTTCGCCTTCGGAGCGAGCGAGGCCTCCTATGTGTACGCAGGCGCGTATCTGAACATCTATCTCATCGGCACGGTCTTCTCCATGATAACGACCGGTCTCAACGGCTACATCAACGCGCAGGGTTTTCCGCGGGTCGGCATGCTCTCCGTCGTGCTCGGCGCCGGCGTCAATATCGCCCTCGACCCCGTCTTTATCTTCGCGCTGAACATGGGCGTCGCGGGGGCTGCCGCCGCCACAGTCATAAGTCAGGCCCTTTCTGCTGTGTGGGTGCTGCGCTTTCTCTGCGGAAGGCGGGCGCTTATCCCCCTTCGGGCGGGCAATCTCACCGTTGAGCGCGGAATATCGGCCGATATAGTGAAGCTCGGCACGTCCAACTTCATCATGCAGGGCACAAACTTTCTCGTTCAGGTCGCCTGCAATACGACCCTCCAGAGCTGCGGCGGCGATATTTACGTCGGTATAATGACCGTCGCCAATTCCATACGCGAGATATTCATGCTGCCCATGAGCGGCATGGTGAACGGCGCCCAGCCTGTTATCAGCTACAACTACGGCGCCGGTCAGTATGCGCGCGTAAAGACGGGCATAAGGCTGCACACGGTGGTCGGCGCCGTATATATGCTGCTCGCATGGCTTGCCGTATATTTTTTCCCGCGTCTGTTTTTCGGTATTTTTTCCGATGATCCGACCATGACCGAGCTCGGCGTAGAAATGATAAGGATATACTTCTTCGGCTTTGTCTTCATGGCCCTGCAGTTTGCCGGCCAGTCGGCCTTTCAGGCTCTGGGCGACGCGCGGCACGCCATCACCTTCTCCCTGCTGCGCAAGGTCGTCATAGTGGTCCCGCTGACCCTCATCCTGCCGGCGGTCGGCTTCGGCCCGGGCGGCGTCTTTCTGGCTGAGCCTGTATCAAACATCATCGGCAGCACCGCCTGCTATGCGACGATGAGGCTGACCGTCTACCGCCGTATCGACAGGCTCTGCAAAGCATCCGGCTGAATCATGTGATAATATAAACTCACGGCACAGCGAATGAAAAGGAGCATATATGGACGAACGTCTTAAAAGGCAGCTCTCCTTCTGCCTTGAGATAGATAAGGAGAAAAATATTTTCCGTCAGACCCACCTGTCCGGCAACGGCAGGCGTGAAAACGACGCCGAGCATGCATGGCACATGGCACTTATGGCCTATATCCTCAGAGAATACGCCAACGGAGACATAGATATCTGCAAGGTTATGCTCATGTGCCTGATACACGATATCGTCGAAATTGAGGCGGGCGACACCTACGCCTACGATGAAGAAGGGCTCGCCACCCAGAAGGCGCGCGAGGATGCCGCAAAGGAGAAGATTTATTCCCTTCTCCCTCCCGACCAGAAGGATGAGCTTATCGCCCTGTTCGACGAGTTTGAGGCCTATGAATCGCCCGAGGCCTGCTTTGCCCACGCCCTCGACAATCTCCAGCCCCTTATTCTCAACGACAGCAACAACGGCGGCGACTGGAAGGAGCACGGCGTCACCGCCGCGCAGGTATACGTGCGCCACAACAGGACGCGGGCGGGCTCCGAGGCCCTCTTCAACGCCTCCGACGAGATACTGCGCGAGAATATAAAAAAGGGCAATCTGTAAGGGCCGCGCAGAGCAGCGTGGCGTCAGCCCCCTGTTTTGTCAAAAACCCGCTTGCCAAAAGCCGCGTCGGCGTGATAAAGTATATTATCCGCTGACGGCGCCCCGACAGGCGGCAGGCGCTCGATGCAGGCTCCTGACGCACAGCGGCACGGGGCATATTAAACGGAGGCTTGTTTTATGAAATATTCCGCCATTCTGTTCGATCTCGACGGCACCCTTCTGCCGATGGATAACGACTATTTCGTGCGCTATTATTTTAAATACCTCGCCCGGGCGGCCGACGGCTGGGGCTATCACGACAGCGAGCGCCTTACCGACTCGGTCTGGAAGGGGGTCGCCGCGATGGTAAAAAACGACGGCTCGCGCAGCAATTGCGACGCCTTTTGGGCCACCTTTTCCGAGCTTGTCGGGCACGACGCGACCGGCGACATACCCAAGTTCAACGATTTCTACGCGACCGATTTCAACCTCGCCAAAGCGGCGACGAGCCCCACCCCCCTCGCAAGGGAGGCCGTGCGCATCGCCCGCGGCAAGGCCGGATATGTCATCCTCGCCACCAATCCTATCTTTCCCCGAGTGGCCGACGAATCGCGTCTGTCGTGGCTCGATATGAGCTGCGGAGATTTTGACCTCGTGACAGATTATGAGAACTGCAGCTTCTCCAAGCCCAATCCCGAATATTACCGTCAGACGCTGGGCTTCTTCGGCCTTTCGCCCGACGAGTGCCTCATGATAGGCAACGACGTCGACGAGGATATCCTCGCGGCGCAGAGCGTCGGGCTGAGCTGCTATCTTCTGCGCGACCACATGATCAACAGAAGCAGCCGTACCTTTGACTGCCCGGGCGGCAGCTTTGCGGAGCTTGTGGAATTCCTTGGGGCTCTTTAAGGTAAGCTCAAAAAACAGAATAAGCAGCGGGCCGGCTGAATATCCGCCGCAGGGCGGGTCCTCAGCCGGCCCGTTTTTTGTTTTGCCGTACTGTTTTTTATACGTCATCTCTTCAGGCCGTCTGCACGTATCTGCCCCGCTGCATTGTCATCAGGGCGAGCGACAGGGCAATAAGCGAAAAATTATAGCCGCTTCTTAAAAGCACCGCAATGCCGAGCAAAAACAGCGTCGCCGCGCATACCCACGACGTGACCCTGAGCGCGCAGTCGCACACGTCGGGCTCAAAAGCCATCGCCATAGCCGACCATAGCGCCCGACCGCCGTCAAGGGGCAGCGCGGGCAGCAGATTTATAAGGCACAGGGCAAAATTTATGCCGGTTATATAGCCGCCCACACCCGGGGCGCCGCCCCTTGTCACAAGCGTGCCCAAAAGGGCCAGCATAAAGCTCGCGGCCGGTCCCGCCAGGCTGACAGCGATATCCCCCTTGTAGCTCAGGAACCTTCCCCCCGCCTTTATCTGCATACCGGATGGGGAAAGGGCGAAGGAATCAATGCGCCTGCCCAAAAGCAGCAGCGCCGCCGCGTGTCCGCCCTCGTGCACAAGCGCCGAAAGGGCCGCTGTCACAAAAACCGCCGTCCTGCCCGCGAATGCAAACACGAACAGCCCGACCAGCCAAAGCGGGCTGACGCAAAAGCCCCCCGCTTCATTGGAGCGTTGTCTGCGCGTTGAGGTATGGCGTCGGGTCAAGCACCTCTCCGTCCCTTCTTATCTCAAAATGCAGATGGGGCCCCGTCGCCCAGCCGGTGTGACCGGCCTTGCCGAGCTCGTCGGCCCGCATGACGAGGCTCCCCTCGCCGACGTTCACCTCGGAAAAATGCGCATAGAAGGTCGAAATCCCGTCACAGTGCTCGACCGTCACATAATTGCCGTAGGCCTGCGACTGTCCCACCTCCTTTACAACTCCGTTGCCCGCGCAGCATACCGAGCTGCCCTCCGGCGCGGCCAAATCCACCCCGAAGTGGAACGACTGCTTTCCAGTCACCGGATTTACCCTCGAGCCGAAGGACGACGTAATATGCCCCTCAACCGGCCGGTAGAACAAAAACGGCAGGTCCTCTCCTGCGCTGTTGGGCCTCTCCCTCCTCAGCTCGCCGGTATCAAAGTCCTCCAGCTCCTCCGTATCGACCGGGTTCACCGCAAAATCCACATTGCTGACGACCCGCACCGCCTGCCCTTCGGCGCTCTGCTCCTCCCCGTCCGCAGCCGCCTCGAGCGGACAGGCCGTCGCCTGAGTTTCGTATTCGGCCGCAAAGCCGACCGGCGCGGCCCCTCCGCTGCCCGCCGCACCATCTTCGGGATCGGCGGTCGCGGCAGCGAAGTCCTCGAATACCTGCGCCGCAGCGCGGGTAAAATCGTCGCAGGCCCCGCTTACGTTTTCAAAAAAGACCGACATATCCTCTATATTGGTCGTCTCGCTTATGGTCCTGCTGACCGCCTGCCTTATCCTGACCGCGAACGGGTCGGCGCTCTGCCTTACCGCCAGCGCAGCCAGCAGCACCGCCGCACACAGCGCCGTACGCAGCGCCGCCCCTCTGATGATGGCGTTCATCGCGCCGGACCGACGCGCCGGACGCCTCCTTGCGGCCGGCGCCCCGCGCCTGTGCCTCGTCCCGTATACACGGCCCCTCATGCGTTTTCCCCCTCCCGTTTTTTATAACATATTCGACCGACGGGGCAAATATGTTGTACCGTATGGGGGAATGAGCATGCACAGGGTAAAAAAATACTTCATAAACACGCTTATACTGTTTGTCACATCCATTGCTCTGCGTTCGACGGGGATGTTTGTAAGCGTCAGCCTGTCCGGCGCGATAGGGGCGGGCGGGCTCGGCCTGTGGCATCTGATAACCTCGGTATACGTGTTGGGCGTCACGCTGGCGTCGTCGGGCATCCGTCTCGCCTCGACCAGGCTGTGCGTCATCTACGGCGGCAATATTTCGGCCGTCGTGAGGCGCTGTATTGCATATTCGCTGTTTTTCGGCGTCTCGGCCGCCGTCCTCTTCTGGAACTGCGCCCCCTTTGCGGCCCAAAGGCTGCTCGACGACGTGCGGGCGGTTCAGGCTATGCGGGTCATTTCCCTGTCTCTCCCCTTTGTCGCGCTCTCGTCCGCCCTGAGCGGCTGCTTTACTGCGCGAAGGTCGGCCCTTACGCTGTCCGTCTCCCAGCTGGCAGAGCAGCTTGTGACGGCGGCCGTGTCGCTCAGCCTTATATACGCTCTGCGGGGCCGCGGCCTCGGCGCCGCCTGCGCCGCCCTCGCCGCGGGCGAGGTCGCGGGCCAGCTCGTCTGCTGCATCATGCTGGCGGCGGCGTATTTCGTGCGGAGGGAAAAGCCCCGCGCAAAGGTCCGCGGCATAGGCCGCACGCTTATATCCATAGCCCTGCCCGACGCCGTCAGCTCCTACATGCGCTCGGCACTCGTCACCTGCGAGCATCTGCTCATACCGTGGGGCCTGCGGCGCTGCGGCAGCACGGGAATCGGCGCAGTCGAGGCCTACGGCACCGTGTCGGGCATGGCGATACCGGTGATAATGTTCCCCTACGCGCTGCTGGACGGGCTTTTTGCCATGCTCATACCGGAAATAGCCGAATCCCATGAGCGCGGGCATGTGAAAAACACCGTCTATATAATCTCCCGCATATATTTTGTCACCCTCGCAATAGGCGCCGGCAGCGCCTGTGTGCTCATCTCCCTCGGCGACATGCTCGCCCGTTCCCTTTACGGCAGCGCGCAGGCGGGCTCGTTTATCCGCGCCCTCGCCCTGCTGTGCCCCCTGATGTATATAGATACCGCGACAGACTCGGTCCTGCGCGGCCTCGGCGAGCAGAAAAACGTCATGCGGGTAAACATACTCGACTCGTGCCTGTCCATAGTCCTTTTGTATGTGCTGCTGCCCAAAACAGGGATATGGGGCTATATAGTGACCATGTACTCGGCCGAGCTGATAAACTTTACCCTCTCGGCCCGCCAGATGTGCAGGGCGACCGGTTTTTCAGCCGATCTGAAAAAATGCGTGCTGCTGCCCGCCCTGTCTGCCCTCGGCTCCGGCGCGCTGATAAAGGCGGCGTATCCGCTGTTCGGCCCGGCTGTGCCGTGGGGCCTCGGCATTATAGCGGCGGTGCTTGTCTACGCCGCCTTTCTCTGCGCCACCCGCGCCGTGGAGAGGGAGGATATCGAGTGGTTCTTCTCTTCATTAAAAAAGTAAAAGGCGACCCCCGCTGTCTTCAGGGGCCGCCTGATTATTCGCGTCCTTATTCGTTGATGATAAGGCAGATTATTTTCAGGTCCTCGCTCTCGGAGGTGTTCTCTATCGCATGCGACTCGCCTACGTTGATTATGGTCACATCCCCGGGTCCTACGGGGGTGCGGCTGCGGTCGTTGTCGACAAATATTCCGTTGCCCTCAAGCACATAGTAAACCTCGAACTCGCCCTCGTGCTGATGCCAGCCTATGGAGCTCTTGGGCTTTATGGTCGCCATGCTGAAAAGACGGCCGTGGCCGCGGAATTCCTCGGGCTTCATCCACTTTTCCATTACGACGGTGCCGTCGCCGCCGCGCAGGCGCTCGTTGACCTCAACTATATGATCTCTTCTTACCAACACAAACACCTCTTTTTTATAATATGGGGTTTGTTTTATTATAATCTCTCCTGACGGCACGGTCAATCTCGGGCGGGATTTTCCTGCCAATTTTGCCGTTTTCAACATGCGGCGCAAACCCCCGTTGTGCTTTTTAACAACAGGTCCGGTCATCATCGGAACGTCGGCGCCATATCATCTTAATGCACAAAACCGCCGAAGGAGGAAAAGCATGATTATCTACACAGTGCAGCCCGGCGACACCGTCGCATCGGTCGCAAGGCGCTACGGCGTTTCGCCCGTATCGATAGCTCAGAACAACGCCCTGTTTTTCCCCGACCTGCTCGCCGTCGGGCAGAGCCTCGTCATCCTCATTCCGGAGAGGACCCACACCGTCGCCGCGGGCGATACCGTCTATTCCGTCGCCGCGAGGTACGGCGTCGGCGTAAACGAGCTCTACCGCATCAACCCCGCCCTGCGCGGCCTGCCCGATATATATGTCGGGCAGGAGCTGAACATTTCGCTCGAGGGTACGCCGACCCGCACCGTTGAGGTCAACGCCTACGTCTATCCCAATGTGTCGCAGGACGCCCTGCGCCGCACCCTGCCCTACCTCACCTATATGACGGTGTTCACCTACGGCCTTACCGAGGAGGGCGAGCTCATCATTCCCGACGACACGCAGCTCGTTTCACTGATAAAAAGCTACGGCGTCGCCCCGATAATGATGCTCTCCACCCTCGGCCCGGACGGACAGTTCTCCAACCGTCTCGCAAGCCTGCTGCTCAACGACCGCGGCAAACAGTCGAGGCTCATCGGGCAGGTTGCCGCAGTCGCGGCCCGCAAGGGCTACGCCGGCGTCGAGGTGGATTTTGAATACGTGCCCGAGAGCGACCGCGAGGCCTATTCGGCCTTTATTGCCGAGCTTTCCGCCGTCCTGCGCAGCAGGGGATATTACATCTTCGCCGCCCTCGCCCCAAAGACCAGCGCGCTCCAGAGCGGTCTGCTCTACGAAGCGCACGACTATCCGGCAATAGGCGCTGTCTGCGACCGCGTGCTTATCATGACCTACGAATGGGGCTACGCCTTCGGCCCCCCAATGGCCGTCTCCCCCTATCCCAATGTCGAGCGGGTGCTCGGCTACGCCGTCAGCGAGATTCCCTCCGGCAAAATCTTTATGGGCATGCCAAATTACGGCTACGACTGGACCCTCCCCTTCGTGCGGGGCGAATCCCGCGCGCGGAGCATGGGCCTCGCCGAGGCCGCCCATCTGGCGGCCGAAAGGCGGGCGGTGATAGAGCTCGACCCCCTCTCCCGCGCGCCCTATTTTTACTATACCGGTACGGACGGCACAAAACACGTCGTCTGGTTTGACGACGCCCGCTCTGCCCGCGAGCGGCTGGGCCTTGTTGACAGCCTGTCCCTCGCCGGCGTCTCCTTCTGGAACGCCATGCGCTTTTTCCCTCCCTACATGCTCACCCTCTGCTCGATGTACGATATCGCACAAGGCGGTCTTTGACGCACAACGGCACATCCGAAAAAACCGGATGTGCCGTTTTTTGCTCTTTTGTGCTCTGAAAATCCGCCCTATCTCTTCTCCCCTATGTAAAACAGGGCTATCGTGCCGGGACCGGCGTGCGCCCCTATGGTGGGCCCGATGCAGTTCGTCATGTATTTTTCGATGCCGAAGCGGCTGCGAATCTTGTCTATCACATACTTTGCGTCATCCTCTGTGTCGCCGTGGGAGATGAAGAACATATCGCACTTGTCGCGATACGAGCCCATATTCTCCTCCATGTTGTCGACCAGCGCGTCAAGCGAGCGGCGGCGGCCGCGCTTTTTGCCTACCGGCACCAGCTTACCCTCGTTGTTGACATGGAGCACCGGCTTTATGTCGAGCATGCCGCCCATGATGGCGCTCGTCCTCGAAACTCTTCCGCCTCTGTAAAGGTATATAAGGTCCTCCACCGTGAAGTTGTGGCAGAAATGGAGCTTGTTCTCCTCGCCCCATTTTACGAGCTCGTCCATAGACGCGCCGTCCTCCCACATCTCGACGAGCTTGTATATGAAAAGCCCCTCGCCCATCGAGGCGCACAGCGAGTCGATAACGACAACCCTGCGCCCTGGATATTTCTCCATGACCTCATTTGCCGCTATCACCGCTGAGGAATAGCTGCCCGATATGCCGGAAGACACCGATATGTGCACGATATCACAGCCCTGCTCCTCGATTATGCGGCTGAATACCGACGCCGCCTGATCGGGGTTGAACTGTGAGGTCGTGGGCACCTTTCCTTCACGCATTTTTTCATAGAATTCATGCGCGTCGAGCTCGTTGCCACGCGTATAGGTGCGGTTTTCGATGATATAGCTCAACGATATGACATTGAGCTTGTGCTCCGATATATAGCTCTCGGGGAGGTCGCCCATGTTGTCTATTGTGATAACGTAAGACATAATCTCTCTCCTTATATGCGATATAATAATAAAGCAGGACGGCATAGCCGCTCGTGCCGTTTAATTATACCTGCTTTTGCCTCCGCCGTCAATCCTTGTGCAGTCTTCTGCGCAGGAATATGCGTGCGAAGTCTGCTTTATCGAACGGGATTACGGGGTAAAGATAGCCCTTTCCCGAAAGCGTTTTGTTTGAGGCGACCAGCACGGCGGTCATTATAAGCCCGCCGAAAAAACCGGCGTAGTTGAAAAGAGCCGTCAGTATAAGGATCGCCATACGCATGAATTTAAAGGCGTAGCCCAGTTCAAAGGAGGGCTGGGCGAAGTTGGCTATGGCGACAAAGGCCATATACACTATGACCTCCGGATTGAGCCAGCGCGCCTGCACGGCAAAGTCGCCGAGTATCAGGCCGCCGATTATCGAAAACGAGCCCGACAGGCTCGAGGGCGTGTTGAGCGAGGCCATTTTAAGCCCGTCTATTGCAAGCTCTACGATAATGAGCTGCATTATTATCGGCACCGGCCCGGGCTTTTCCACGAGAAGGAACGCGAGGCCGTCGGGCAGGATCTCCGGGTTCCTTATAAGGAGATACCATGTCGGGGTTATGAGCAGCGTCGCAAGAAAGACGGCTATCCTCACCAGTCTTATATAGCTCCCCGTAAAGGGCGGGAAATAATAGTCGTCGGCCTCCCTGACAAAATCGAAAAACGAGGTCGGCAGTATCATGACCGACGGCGTGTTGTCTATGACTATCACAATGCTGCCCTCGAGTATCGTCGCCGCGGCGACGTCGGGCCGCTCGGTATATCTGACCTTGGGAAAAGGGTTTAATATATTTTCCCTTATCAGCGCCTCGGCAAGGGCCTGCTGGCTCATGGCAAGAGAACGGGCGTCGGTGTTTTTTATACGCTCCTTTACCTCGGCGAGCAGCTTTTTGTCGGCCCTGCCCTCAAAATAGCACACGGCGACGTCGCACTTCGATTCGCTGCCCACGCGCACCGTCTCCACCGTCAGGCGGGGATCGCGTATGCGGCGGCGTATGAGGGCAGTGTTGAAAACAAGCGTCTCAACAAAGCCGTCGCGCGAGCCGCGCAGGACCCTGTCGTCCTCGGGCTCGGCCGTCGAGCGGGCGGGGTAGGTACGGGCGTCGATGATAAGATACCCATCAAAGCCCTCTATGAGCATCCCCACCGCGCCCGACAGCACAAATGTGCAGAATTCCTCGAGCGACGGCGTGACGTCAACCTCGACGTAGGGCACAAGGGCGGCGGCAAAATCATTTATATCTCTTATATTCTCCATCTGCTCGGGCTTGAGCGCAAGGTCGAAGGCAAACAGCTTTTGCATTGTCTCGTCCTTGGTCAGCCCGTCTATCATGTAAAAAACCGTCCTCAGCCCGGCAAAGGGCAGAACACGCTTTATAAGGTCATAGCTGCGCCCGAAGCGCAGGTATTTGTCGACCGATTTTACTCTCGGCTCAAAATCGTCCCTGTTTTTCATCCTGTTACGCCCCCCTCGCTGTCGGGGCGCAAAAGGGCCCCGCGGGACTATTATCTCCCGCGGGGCCCTTTTTTAACCGTCCCGAGTCAATCGAGCAGGTTTACGATTTTTATTCCCTTTTTTTCAGCGTATCTTACGGTGTAGGCCGTCCCTCCGCTGCTTCCTCCGTCGTAGGCCGCTATGACCAGCGTCGACGCGTCGACCATAGCGCGGTCGCGCTCGAGCTCGCAGCCCCTGAAGTAGCTCGGGTGCATGACGCACCTGTCGTCGAGATTGTCGCAGACCCACCTGCACCGCTCGCGCCAGAAGCCGCTCCACGCATGCTCGTGCGAGAGATAGGGCGCGATGCCTATCACCTTGATATCGGTCAGCTCCCGCCTTTTCATTGCGATGACTATCTCGGCCGCTATAAGGTCAAAGCCCTGCGCAAGGCCGGTAACAAAGCTGCGATAACCGTCGGCGTAGGCCGCCCTTACGGCGTCGGCCGTCCGCCAGCGCAGCTCATCCTGCGATATATTCGCCGCCTTCTCCAGCCTCGCCCATCTGTGGCCGGTAAAGCAGCAGGTTTTCACATGCATAGAGGCGCCCTCCGAAAAGCCTGTGCCTATGCGGCGCGGCTGGCTAATTCTCCTTCTTTATCACAACGTTCGTATAGCTGTACGGTATCTCTATCCCCTCGGCGTCGAAGCGGCGCTTTATGGTATCGCGCAGATCGCAGAGCATGGTGTATCCGCTGCCCCTGTCGCGGCTCCAGACAAAGGCCCTGAGCTGTATCGCGCTCGCGCCGAACTCAATCAGACGGACCGCGACGGCGGGCTGGCCGCCGTCCTTCTGCTCCTGCGTCCTGACGTCGAGAAAATCGGGATGCGCCTCGGCCGACGAGCGTATTATCTCGCACGCCTTGTCATAGTCGGCGTCGTAGGCTATGCCGATATCGAGGAAGTTGCACATCCTCTCGTCGAGGGAGGAGTAGTTCACTATCGCCTCGTTGTTTATGACGCTGTTGGGAATGATGAGATAGTTGTTTTCAAATGTACGTATGACCGTGTGGCGCAGCGATATGTCCTCCACCACCCCGATCGTGCCGCGCGACGGGAGCGAGATAGTATTGCCTATCGAAAAGGGCTTGAATATCGTTATAAACACCCCGCTGACGAGGTTTGCCACCGTCTCCTGCGCCGCAAAGCCGACAACGACCACAACAAGGCTCGAGCCTGCAAGCAGCGACAGCGTGAGCTGCTGCATCGGCTTTATCTGATAGGCGATGCCGAGCGCCGCCAGCAATATCAGCGCAGCCGAGATTATCCGATTGAACACGCGGACGTTGGTTATGTCAATCTTTCCCTTTTTTTCCAGCCTTTCGAACAGGCCCTTGATCACCCTCGTAAGGACAAAATAGGCCGCAATTATCGCAGCCGCGGCAAATAAAGCCCCGTAGATGCCGTTTTCAAAGTAGGCGCTGAATTTTTCAAAATCAAGCATAATCATTTCTCCTTTTGTTACCACATTTTACTATATCCTCCCGCCCATTGCAAGGGGAGTATCGGCCGTATGCGGAGAAAAAGGCTGTTATTTCGCGCCGCGGTATGTTATATTAATAAAAAAGAAACAGCACCGTCAAAGGGGTGACCCGCTTTGGAGCACAACGAGCTTGCCGGATGGACCGATAAAAAGCGCCGCTGGGGCCTTACGGCCTTCCTTGCGGGGCTGGGCACGGCCGCGGCCTTCATGATACCGCTGATGATATATAACGGCGGCTATTTTGTATACACGGGCGATTTCAACGTCCAGCAGATACCGTTTTACATGCTGGCCCACGACGCGGTGCGCTCGGGCAATGTGATGTGGAGCTGGACCACCGATCTCGGGGCGAATTTTGTCGGCTCTTACAGCTTCTATCTGCTGTTTTCCCCGTTTTTCTGGCTGACGCTGCCCTTCCCGACCTCCTTCGTGCCCCATCTCATGGGCCCGCTTATCGTCCTCAAGACGGCCCTCGCCTCCCTTTTTGCCTATATGTATATAAAGCGCTTCACCAAGCGGCCCGAATGGGCGGTTATCGGGGGGCTTTTATACGCCTTCAGCGGCTTTATGACCTTCAACATCTTTTTCAACCATTTTCATGAGGTCGCCCTCTTTTTCCCTCTTCTGCTCATATCTCTGGAGGAGGCTGTCGTCAACGACAGGCGCGGCGTCTTTGCGCTGACGGCCGCCCTGTGCTGCATGGTGAACTACTGGTTCTTCATAGGCGAGGTCATGTTCGTGCTGATATACATCGCGGTGCGCTCTGCGAGCGGCTGGGGCATGACGGCGAGGAAATTCGGCATGCTGACCGTTGAAGCTCTTCTCGGCGTCGGCCTTGCGGCGGTTTTTCTTATCCCCTCGGTGCTCGCCATAACGGGCAACCCCCGCACGGGGCAGGATTCGCTTTTGACCGGCTGGCTGATGTGGATATACGGCTGGAATCAGCGCCTGCCTGCGATAATAACCAGCTTCTTCTTCCCTCCCGAGTCTCCCAGCCACGCCAACTTCTTCCCCGAAATGGGGGCCAAGTGGTCCTCCCTCTCGGCATGGCTGCCCATGTTCTCGGCGGTCGGCGTCATAGCCTACTGCAAGGCGAGGAAAAACGACTTTTTCAAGCGCATTATCATCACCTCGATGATAATCTCCCTCGTGCCGCTGTTCAATTCAGTCTTTGTTCTCTTCAACTCCTCCTACTATGCGAGGTGGTTCAATATGCCTGTGCTGATGATGTGCGCTGCGACCGCCTGCTCCCTTGAAGAGAGGGACCTCCCCGAGATGCGGGCAGGCTGGATATCCGGCCTGCGCTGGGTCGGCGGCTATGTTGCCGTCGTCGTGCTCGCCGTCGGCCTCTCCCCCGTTATCGACGACGAGGGAGCGCTGAAATTCGGCCTGTACGAGGAGCCGATCGGCTTTCTTATGGGCAGCCTTTTTGCCGCGGCCGGCCTGGCGCTTACGTTTATCCTCGTGCGGCAATTTGAAAAGCCGCGCTTTTACCGCACAGTCAGTATAATGCTGTGCGCCTTTATCCCCGTCTTTACCCTCTGCTACATAGGCTACGGCAAGCAGTCCCCCGAAAACGACGCATGGCTGACGCGGAACATCCTGCCCGGGCGCTATACCCTGTCCCTTGATGACAGCGTCTTTGCCCGCAGCGATTTTTACAACTGTATGGATAACCTCGGCATGTTCTGGGACTTGCCCAACATACAGGCCTTTCACTCAATAGTACCCCCGTCGGTGATGGAATTCTACCCCGAAATCGGGGTCAAGAGGGACGTCAATTCCAAGCCCGGGCCTGACGATCAGGCCCTGCGCGCCCTGCTTTCGGTCCGTTATCTGTTTATAGCGACCAACGAGGAAAATCAGGAGCCGACGCCCGGCTTCAGCCGGTGTGATGTTCAGCTCGGCTACAATATCTATCAGAACGACAATTTTATCCCTATGGGCTTCGGCTACGACGAGGTCTTCGCCCGTTCGCAGCTCGAGCAGCTTTCAAAAGGCAAAAGGACGGCCGCCATGCTCAGCTCCCTCTGCCTTGAGGACGAGGCTGTTTTCAAATACTCCGACATAGCGCGGCAAACGACCGGATTTTCGGCCTCCGTAGCCTCCCCCAGCCGAATCGCGGCCTCGGCCGAGGCGCGAAGGCGCCTCGCCTGCGCCTCCTTTGACGTCGACAACGGGGGCTTTTCCGCCCGCAGCGATTTTGACAGGGACATGCTCGTCTTTTTCTCCGTCCCCTACGACAAGGGGTGGAGGGCCAGCGTCAACGGCGTCCCCGTCGGGATAGAGAAGGCCAACGTCGGCTTCATGGCGATAAGGGTGCCCGCCGGCCGCGCCGATATACGCTTCGACTACCGCACCCCCGGGCTCGGCACAGGCGCCGTTTTATCCTGCATCTGCCTGCTGCTTTTCGGCCTTTATATATTCCTCTGCCGCAGATTGAATGCGCGCAGTAAAAAGGAGCTGACAAAATGACGACCCTGTATATGGTCATCCCCTGCTATAACGAAGAGGAGGTCCTGCCCGAGACCTCGCGCCGCCTTGCCGAAAAATACGATTCTCTGCTCGAACGCGGCATGATTTCGGACTCGAGCCGTATCCTCTTTGTCGACGACGGCAGCCGCGACCGCACGTGGGAGCTGATATGCTCCGTATCGGAAAAGGACCCCCGCTTCGGAGGTGTCAAGCTCTCGCGCAACCGCGGGCATCAGAACGCCCTGCTCGCGGGCCTGAGCGTCGCCCGCGGCAAATGCGACGCCGCCATAAGCATGGACGCCGACCTTCAGGACGATATCGGCGCCGTAGACGGCATGCTCGAAAAATTCGCCGACGGGTGCGAGGTGGTCTACGGCGTGCGCTCCTCGCGCGAGACCGACACCTTTTTCAAAAGGGAGACCGCCCTCGCCTTCTATCGCCTTATGCAGTCCCTCGGCGTCGACGTCGTCAACAACCACGCCGACTATCGCCTTCTCGGCAGCCGAGCCCTGAACGACCTGTTCCTCTTTGACGAGGTCAATCTTTTCCTGCGCGGCATCGTGCCGCAGATAGGCTATAAGAGCGGCGTTGTGACCTACGTCCGCGGCGAGCGCTTCGCGGGCGAGAGCAAATATCCCCTCAAAAAGATGCTCAAATTTGCCCTCGACGGTATTACCTCCTTTTCGGTCAAGCCCCTGTCGCTGATAACATGGGCGGGCGGCGTCCTTGCCGCCGTCAGCGCGATTATACTCATAATCATGCTCGGCAGCAGCATCGCGGGCGGCTCCCCCTCCTCCGCCGCCGTGATATGCACGGTCCTTGTCCTCGTCTGCGGGATACAGCTTCTCGCCCTCGGCGTCGTGGGCGAATACATCGGCAGGATTTATCAGGAAACAAAGCGCCGTCCGAGATTTATCATAGAAGAAACTATAATAAAATAACGCAAACGGGCAGCGGACTTCAGCCGCTGCCCGTTTAAACTCTCAGATTTATGCAAAATCCTTTCCCTCGGCGTCGAGAAAGCCGCGCCGCTCGACCGTCACAAGCTGCGGCTCGTAGCCCTCGACCCAGTCGTCGGCGGCGGTGAGCAGCAGCTCGGGATTGAGGCTCATCGACGGCGAGCAGGCAAGAACACAGTCAAGCGTTACGGTATTTCCTCTTTTCCCCGTCTTCATTGAGCGGATAAGGGGCATCACGTCTACCTCCGCCTCGCCTCTTTTTGTGCGCTTGGTGAGCACGAGCTCCTTCGACGAGAACAGCTTTTTTATCCCCTCGCGGCATACCCCGGCCGCAGCCTCGTCCCGCATCAGTAAATCTATATGATAGCGGGCAAAGGCGATATCGCCGAGCTTTTTTACCGGCTCTGCGGCGTCTGTGGGCCTGATTCCGTTCGGCAGGGCGGTCCTGAGACGGCGCACAAGCTCGTCATAATCAATATCGGGCTCGACCGACAGGTCGAGTATCTCCCTTGTGCCTATATAACCGAGCGACAGCGGCGGCGAAAAGACCAGATACGGGTGAGGGTTGAAGCCCTGCGTATATACGACGTCTATTTGAGCTCGCTTGAGGGCCCGCATGAACATGCGGTTCAAATCGAGGTGAGAGATATATCTCCCCTCGTCGGATTTTTCAAAAAACAGCCTTATCTTCACAGCTCGCACCTCCCACCGACGAGGCGCGCCGCGCCGCAGCCGAGGCACTTTTCGCGGCAGTTGGGGCTGGTCTGCGAGTTATAGGCCCTGTCCCTCTCGCGCCGCAGAAATTCGCGGCTGACGCCGACCGATATATGCTCCCAGGGGAATATCTCGTCTTCTCCCCTCTCGCGGCTCGTGTAGAAGGCGGGATCGAGCCCGCACTCCTCCATCGCCTCCATATAGGCGTCAAATCGGAACTGCTCCTCCCATGAGTCGAAACGGCAGCCCTTTTTGTGGGCCGCGAGCAGCACCGCGCCGAGACGGCGGTCGCCTCGCGCAAACACCCCCTCGAGATAGCTCGTATTGACGTCGTGCCAGCTCAGGCTTATCCTTCGCGAGCGGGTGCACTCGCGCAGGGCGGCCTGCTTTTCGAGTATCTGCTCCCGCGTATTCTGCGCCTCCCACTGGAAAGGGGTAAAGGGCTTGGGTATGAACGACGAAACGCTGACCGTCACGCTCGCCGGCTGCTTTTTGTTCCTGTTCTCGCACTGTGAGTATACCCTCAGCACATCAAACGCGAGGGAGGCTATCCCCTCGACGTCCTCCATCGTCTCGGTGGGAAGACCTATCATAAAATACAGCTTCATCGACGAAAATCCCCCGTTGAAGGCAGTTTTCGCCGTATTCATCAGCTCCTCGTGGGTGACGTTCTTGTTGATAACGTCGCGCATGCGCTGTGTGCCCGCCTCGGGGGCGAAGGTAAGGCCGCTTTTTCTGACCTTCTGTATGCGCTGGACCAGCTCGGAGGAAAAATTATCCACCCGCAGCGAGGGCAGGGCGAGATTGACCTTCTCCTTTTCGGTCCACGACAGCAGGCCCTCCACCAGCTCGGGCAGGCGGGAATAGTCGCTCGACGACAGCGACGAGAGTGAAATCTCGTCGTAGCCCGACGAGCGCACGAGCTTTTTCGCCGCCTCGCAGAGCGTCTGCGGAGCTTTCTCCCTGACCGGGCGGTATATCATCCCCGCCTGGCAGAAGCGGCAGCCCCTTATGCACCCGCGGAATATTTCGAGCATAACGCGGTCGTGCACGACCTCGATATTGGGCACGACGAAGGTATCGGGATAATAGACCCTGTCGATATCCTCTATTATGACCTTCTCCACCCTTTCGGGGGCGTCGGGGCAGTTGGGCGCAATGGACTTTACCGTACCGTCTGCGTTGTATTCAACGTCGTAAAAGGCGGGTACGTATATCCCCGGGATATGCGCCGCAGCCCTGAGGAATTCCTCCTTTGACGCGCCCTTTTTCTTATATTCCCGATAGAGCTCGATGAGCTTCAGATTTACCTCCTCGCCCTCGCCGAGTATCGCAATGTCTATAAAATCGCTCAAGGGCTCGCAGTTGAAGGCGCATGGTCCCCCGACCACGACAAGGGGCGAGAGGGCGGTCCTGTCCCTTGCAAGCAGTGGTATGCCCGCAAGCTCGAGCATGTTCAGCACGTTGGAATAGGACAGCTCGTACTGCAGCGTAAAGCCCACTATGTCGAACTCGCTCACCGCGTCGCCGCTCTCGAGCGCATAGAGCGGGATACCGTTCTCCCTCATCAGGGCCTCCATGTCGACCCACGGAGCAAATACCCTCTCGCACCAGACGTAGGGCAGGCTGTTCTGCAGGGAATAGAGTATCTTCATGCCCAGATGTGACATGCCTATCTCATAGGTATCGGGGAAACAGAAGGCAAAGCGCACCTCGACCTGCGAAACGTCCTTTATCACGCAGCCCAGCTCCCCGCCGACATAGCGCGCCGGCTTTTGCACCCTCAGCAGTATTCTTTCGACGTCTTTTCTTATCATGGGCCATCAGTCCCCCGAGCAGAATTGGTATGTTGTTTGTTTCCGCCGTCCCACGCTTTGCCCTCCGGCGCGGTGAGACATGCGCGCAAAAGCCGCTTCTGCGGCCGATATTGTTAAGTATAACACATAAGGCATTTGTTTTAAATAACTTTTCTTTTTTATTGACAAAGGTATCTCGATATGCTAATATTTTATGGTCAGCGAACTTGCGCGGGTGTAGTTCAATGGTAGAATCCCAGCCTTCCAAGCTGGTCGTGTGGGTTCGATTCCCATCACCCGCTCCAACGCCGCTCTTCACCTGACGGGCTCGTGACAACAGAATATCGATATGCGCCTGTAGCTCAGGTGGATAGAGCAACTGCCTTCTAAGCAGTGGGTCAGGAGTTCGAGTCTCTTCAGGCGCGCCATTTATGGTGGGTATAGCTCAGTTGGTTAGAGCGCCAGATTGTGGCTCTGGAGGCCGTCGGTTCGAATCCGACTACCCACCCCACTTTTTTATCGATTTTTGTTCACACCGGCTCTTTCGTTGGGGTGTCGCCAAGCGGTAAGGCACCGGTCTTTGACGCCGGTATTCGCTGGTTCGAATCCAGCCATCCCAGCCATACGATCCATTAGCTCAGCTGGCAGAGCACTTGACTTTTAATCAAGGTGTCCGGAGTTCGATTCTCCGATGGATCACCAGCCAAAACCCCCGTAAAACCCGCATTTCAAGGGTTTTACGGGGGTTTTT
>Ga0208297_1000444_pt1 | contig 83006 bp, 77 predicted proteins | sample LMS_cellobiose_e_FD_187367 | JGI IMG/M metagenome (GOLD analysis project Ga0208297, IMG submission 187367) | Rumen-fistulated moose microbial communities from Alaska, USA - LMS_cellobiose_enrichment (SPAdes) (version 2) | ecosystem: Host-associated > Mammals > Digestive system > Stomach > Rumen... | reverse complement strand
CCCCCTACGGCTTCCTTCAGACCCCACCGTTACCAGTGACGCCCTTGCCCTCGGGTTATCTTCCCGCTGGTTAGGTGATAGGGCTTCTTTCAGCCCATCGGCTCAGCAAACATGCTGGTCAAACGATCGCCACGTCGCTTCGCTCCTCGCGATGACACAACGACCACTATTTTCACAGCATTTATCACCTGTGGTGCAGGTCACGATGGACGAAAAGCCATCTTTTGTGTCTTTGGCCGTTCCGGCACTTCTGATGCTCCCTTCGGTTGCTATTAATGTTGCGAGCCCCAAAGGGGTGTGGCAATCTCATTCAGCTTGCCCGTGACTCGCGTTCGAGATCGCCACGTCGCTTCGCTCCTAGCGATGACAATTAAGGAATTCTTTTTTTATACGATAACAGTGAAAGTCATTTTCACAGCAATGACACATTAGGAAGCTGTTTTCACTGCAATGACAAGTTTTAATTTAATGCTTTACAATTATAAAGACATCATTTTCCAGATCGTGTACCATTCCACCCAAAATACGGGCTAGCAGTAAAGATATCTTCTCCATCTCCTTCTGATCCTGGGCAATAAATACCGGGCACCAGCCGCCGCTTACTTTGGCAGGATTCCAGGTTACCACAGCTAATATCACTTCTTTTAAACCTGTATCCAAGTTTATCTATCCTTTCCTTAATCAGCTGCTTTGCGCCCGTAAAAGCTTTTTAAGGCAGTACCCCGTGCCGATTCCAAAACAGGAACCTTGCGGATAATTTCCATTAAATAATCCAGATCCGGTTCATTGGCTACAATAAATAGCCCCAGATAGCCTTTGTCCAACTGTTTGCGCGCCAGGGGCATCAAATCCGGTTCAGCAGTATCCACCTTGGATCCCAAAATTGATACCACATCATGTATTATGGCCTGGCGCTGCCCCGGGGCATCCAGAGTCAGCCGGGCATCGTCATTTTTTGGTTTTATGATAACTCCCATACCTTCTTTAAGAATCTTCTCTTTTATCTGAGGCAAAGCCACATTCATAATCACTACGTCTTCTACCATTAACAGCGAACCTTGAAAGTGGACCCTCCCAGGAACCACATCCACAACATCCCCCAGCTGTTTTCCGCTCATCAGTCGCGTAGATAGAAAGATGCATAGAGGACCGGTGACAAAAGCATAAGGCCATCCCCACCGGTGTACAACCAGACTAGTTATTAAAGCTGTTAATATAACTAAATAATTACGGGCTTCAAAAACCCGGGCAATACCTTCTATATAATCGGTACCGCGGCGAATTAACTTGGTCTCTTCTAATTTGGATAAGTTTTCCCTCTCCATGTTGCGGACATCTCGAAATTGCTGAGCAGCTAATACCAGGAAAGTTACGGCCACAAAATCCGGTTTCATAATGGCCGGAACAGCTACTGCTCCTAAACTGGCAGCGATAAATCCTATCGCCAGATGCACCAGTTGCCCATGGGGATGAGTGGGATAGTGCCGGTAATCACTTCTAAGCATGATCCAGCGTGCTAGAAAACCAGCTACTATCCCACATATGATGACAATCAAATACTTATCCATTACCTGGGTTGGGCTCCTTTGTTCAGGAAATAATAACCAGCGGCAGCAGCGCCTACCACTACCAATATAATCAATATGGCTGTACCGGCTCCCCCAGAGCCTCCCCCGCTGATTGGTTTAGCAGCTGCTTCTCCCTGACCGGCCACCCCCAAAACAACTGGCAAGGTACTGGCAAATAACTCGGCACCTTTTTCCGCCTCATCCTTGCTGTTAGTGTGAGAACCTACTTCGATCAGAATTGACCGGGGGCTTAGATCTTGGTTATAATCACCTTTTCCCATAAAAATCCCGTTGGATAAACCAGGAGCCTTCTGATCCATGGCAGCCTTAATCTGCTTGGCGAAATCCAGATTTGCTTTCATATTAGGGTTGGTGCGCCCAATCACCAATTTTACTTTGGTAGCTTCCTGTCCTTTGACTTCCGTTTGATATTGACTAGCCGGTACTGCATCCCGGTGCACGTCAACTACTACATCAGGTGTACTTTTTCGAATTAATTGCATAGCCGTGCGGCGGGATCGATTGTAAGCATTTATATCGTGGGGATTATGATTTGCATCACTGTAGATCACATTAAATCCCAACTCCCGCAGACGGTCAGCCAACATTCTGCCCACATCATAGATGCCGCCATTACCCTCTTTACTCTCGGTACCATCACCTTTTATATAAGATTCGTCGCTATGAGTATGATAAATAGCTATAGTAGGTTTCTGACCAGTTTCCACCGGTATACTCTGATCCTGGAACAGCCAGGCTTCTTTTTCGGTGCTATAGCTTAAGGATGGCATACGTTCTTTGCCTCGATAGACACAGCGAGCAGTTTCTCCAACCACTTCCACCACCTTATAGCGGGAATTATCACTGCTGATATACTCATCCCCAGGATGGACCTTAATAGCAGTTTGAAGAATTATATTGTTGTTATCATCCACAAGAGTGTAATATTTTCCCCGGGGAGCTTCTTCCTGCTCTCCCAGTGCTACGGGAGGGACAGCTAACAGGCATAACAGGGAGATTATTAGAATAACTAACTTCTTATTCATCTTCATCATTCTCATCACGCTCCCTTTCTTCATTAGCTGCAGGTTTTCGAGCCGGCTCTGGTTCAGGTTCGCGTAAGTTCTGTATTAGCTCCTCGGGACGCCCTTCAGTTGCGGGTCCTCCCTGGACACGTTCCAGAGTCTCACCCACTAATTCGGCCAACAGCAGGGCTAATATACCAGCCAGAATCAATGAATCAAAGGCTCCTGCACCACCAACAGCCACGCTTCCCCTTACTCCGGTAGAAGTTAAATAGATTAATTGTCCGATATCCAAAGCTAAAACACCCATAACAGCTGCGAAAAAGGCACCTCTCCGGGAACGTCCTGCCAGATAGCCAACTATACCAGCCACCAGAGGATAAATGTAGATAGGATCAACGAAAATTTCCTCTGGTTCCGCTCCCAAAAACCTCCCTGCCAAAAACAGAGCTAGAGCTGTAACTGCAGCAGCGATTATAGCTCTTATTTTTTCCAGTGCAGTACCTGCTCCTACCCAAATGTAAATGGCTAACCCGACGGCAATGATTCCGCCCAGATTAATGGTTATGCGGGAACCAAGGGGAACATCGATAAAACTACCTACGATAATGGCGGCTATCCAAAATAAAGCAGCACGATCGGTAAGACGCAGCCGATCCAGGGCACGATGAGCTATTCCGAAGTATATAAGAATTGAAATAACAACCAGGGCTATCAATCCTAAGGGGAAATTAGCCATAGCATTCATCCTTTCGCCGATTTTAGGCTTATATTTCCCCTTTGAAGTTCAAATATGTAATAAAAAAAAGCTGTCCAAAAAGACAGCTTCGAATGTTCCCCGCCAGTGGCGATCCCCTTTTATCACCTTCTGGCCCAGCGATTGATGTCAATGCCGCGGGCAGTGAGCCAGCTAGCCGTTTCTCCTAATATAATTACGGGTTTTTGCTGCAGTTTTTCAAGACTAACTGCACCCGTCAGTAACATCCCGGCTTTTAAGCGATACAAATAGCCGTTTAGGTACTTTTCTAAGGCGGTTTCTCCGTCATTGACAAGTATTTTTAACAGCGAACCGGCCATCCCGATGAGCTGAGCACCCATAGCCAAAGCTTTCACTCCATCCAGAGCGGTACGTATTCCCCCGGTAGCAGTCAAATGAACAGGATATTCCAAAGTAAGCAGTTCGGCCAGGCTTACCGCAGTTGGAATCCCCCAATCATCAAATTCGTGGGCGAACAGCCCTTGACGCTGGTCCTCAATGGCCACGAAATTGGTACCGCCTTTCCCGCCTATATCAAAGTTCCGCACTCCCGCTTCACACAACTTCTCAGCAGCTTCCCGGCTAAAGCCAAATCCTACTTCTTTAGCTATTACCGGTACGGGACTTTGTTCTACCAGGCGGGCTATATTATCTATCACCCCAGCAAAATCACGGTCTCCTTCCGGCATAGCCAATTCCTGAGCAACATTGAAATGCAGCTGCAGGCCATCAGCCTGAACCATGTCTACCGCCTGCAACGCTTCATCTACCGGTGACAAGGCACTAACATTGGCCAGGATAACCCCGTGGGGATTTTCCTCCCGCACTACCGAAAAGGTATGCCGCAGGGCAGGATCATGGATAGCTAAAGTCTGCGAACCTACTGCCATGGCCAATCCATACTTTCGCGTCAGCATAGCTAGTGAACGGTTTATCCGCCTGGCTTCATCGGTTCCTCCAGTTATAGCGTTGATTATCAGGGGATAGGCAAGTTTCTTGGATAGAAAATCGGAAGAAAGGTCAATATTTGCCAAGTTCAGTTCTGGAACGGAGTCGTTTACAAGATAAATATCTTCAAAACCATTGGTACTGGGCCCATCTGCAAGTCGGGCAGCTATTCTAATATGATCAGCTTTCCTTCTACTGCGAATTATAATAACCTCCCGGCAATTTCCTGTGCTTTCTGCAAAGCAGCAGCATCATTCACATTAAAAAATATTTCTTTTACCTGGCCAAACCGGGCCAATTCTTCTTCTTTGACAACCCGGGTATCCAGTTCCTCCTCAATAATCCGGATCAGTTTTAACTTATCCTGCTGCAGGTGATGTTCAAAAACCGGCAGGCAGCTGCGGCTATATACTGCCGCCAGGGGCTGTAAACGTCCCTCTAACTCTGGAACGACGGCCTGGTATTTTCCTATCTGTTCTACCATAAAAACAATCAAGCGAGTGTCTATAAAGGGCATATCGCAGCCCAAAACAAAAACCGTATCATAGCTGGCATGATATAATCCGGAATGAATGCCAGCAACTGGCCCCTGGCGAGGAAAAAGATCGGTTTCGATACGTTGGTTAAACCCTGCATATAGTTCAGGGTCATTGGTAATTATTATGGTTTCGGCAAATAGCAAGCGAAATTTATCCAGAATGATCTGCAAGGAACTTTGGCCGCCTATTTCAGCGAAAGCCTTATTAAAGGTCATCCGCGAACTTTGGCCCCCGGCAAGTATAATTCCAGTAACCTGCATATCTTACCCTTCCCTGTTCCCAAAAATGATAAAAGAGCTAAGTTATGGTATAAAAAAAGCTGCCAACGGCAGCTTTAGAATCGTACTCCTCAGCCTCCGCTGGCTGCAGTGGGGCAACCAGCACTACAGGAAGGCTGTACCGTTTTGCTTCCCCCACTGCTGGTGGTATTAAAGAGGGACAGCAACTGCCTCACCTTTGAGGAACCACATTCAGGACAGGTTACCTTGTCCTTGTCCCGGTTGGATATCATGAGGTCAAACTTTTTACCACAATCTTGACAGGCAAAATCAAAAATGGGCATAAAGGTCACCTCGAAATACTTTATTCCTGGTTATCCAAATATTCCTGGATTTCACTACGCTCTTCCTCTTTTTGAGCTTCTTTGATAGATAGCCCGATACGCTTTTCGTTGGGGTCAATGCTAAGAATCTTTACGCGTACCTGTTGTCCTACTGTTACCACATCTTCGGGCTTCTCAACCCGATGGTCAGCTAAATGGGAAATATGCACCAGACCATCCACTCCGGGTTCCACCTCTACGAATGCTCCGAAGGGAGCTATGCGGACTACAGTACCATCAATAATATCGCCTTCCTGGTATTTTTCCAGTACAATCTCCCAGGGGCTCTTCAAAAGTTGTTTGCGGCTTAATGATACCCGTTCCTTTTCCCTATCCAGGCCCAGTATGAAAACATCTAGTTCATCGCCCTCATTGAGCACATTGGAAGGATGTTCAACCCGGTGGTGATCCATTTCCGATACGTGCAATAGTCCTTCATATCCTCCCAGGTCTATGAAAGCACCGTAATCAACAATGCGTTTAACCCGGCCTTTGCGAACCTGCCCTTCTGCAATGTTGCTCCAAAACTCTTCTTTTAGACGGGCCTTTTCCTCAGCCACAAGTTCTTTGCGCGAAACCACAATCTGTGATCCCCGGCGTTTATTACGGTTAAATTCTATAATCTTGAAGGAGAAAGTCTTTCCTATATATTCATCTAAGTTGCGAACGTATCCATCCTCAACATGGGAAGCCGGCAGAAAAGCTACAACTCCTACGTCCACCAGTAAACCGCCCTTGACACTTTCGGTAACAGTACCTTCCACCACTTGGTCATTTTTAAAAGCATCTTCCAGCTGATCCAAAACCCGCTTGGCATCTACTTTTTTCTTGGAGAGCAGAATAGTTCCGTCATCGTCCCATTTCAGCACCATTACTTCAATTTCTTCGCCAACCTTAACCAGTTCCTTAGCTGACTCCACTTCTTTTACTGACAGTTCGCGGCGAGGGATAATTCCTTCTGATTTACCGCCTACATCCACCATTACTTCATCGTCGCGTACTTCAATTACAGTGCCATTTATCACATCCCCCCGTGAGGGAGAAGCATAATCGGCCATCTTCGCCTCCATATTGGCAAAAGACTCGTCCTGAGCAGATTCCTCTAAGGTTGGCCCTTGCTCTCCAAGCTGTACCTCTGGGGCAGCTTCCTGCTGGCTTTGGTTCTCCTGGTTCAGTCCCTGGTTTCCCTGTTCGTCAAACATTGTCATCCTATCCACTACCTCCTTGATCTTCCAATCCGGAGTTGAAGCCCCGGCAGTGATACCTACCCGGTTAACCCCGTTAAGCCAATCAGGTTGAATATCTTCCGCTGATTGAATTAAATGGGTTGGGACTCCGGTATTTGAACACTCCTTAAATAGAGTGGTCGTATTTGAACTCTGACGGTCACCTACTACCAGAATCATGTCAACCCGGGTAGCCAGGCTTTGTCCTGATTTCTGGCGCATTTGGGTGGCCGTACAAATAGTATTGAAAATTCTAACCTCATTGGCTTTAGTTAATAATTGCTGAACTACCTGAAAAAAATCCCTTTCGTTTTTGGTAGTCTGGGACACAACCGCCAGTTTGCTAACTGGTAATACCTGGCTGGCATCTTCCGTATTTGCTACCACTTGTGCTTTGTCAGCCCATCCTATAATACCTTGCACTTCAGGGTGGTGGATATCACCATATACAATAATATCATACCCTTCTTTTTGCAGAGATGTAACTAAATCGTGTATACGCTTGACCAACGGACAAGTAGCATCAATTATTTCTATTCCCCGGCTGCGGGCCTCCTCCCAGATCTGAGCAGGTGCGCCATGGGAACGGATAATTATACCGGCAGCTGATTCCCCTATATCTGCGAGGCAGTTAATAGGACTAATGCCCATATCCTCCAGGGATTTTACTACTGCATCATTATGAACAATCGGACCTAGTGTATAATAGGTACCGTCCCGTTCAGCACATTCGTGGGCTATTTTAATCGCCCGCCTGACTCCAGCACAAAACCCGGCGTGGGGAGCAACTTCAACCTGCATGGCACCCCTCCCACAGGACCCATACGACTTACTTATTTCGTATTAGTATAAATAATTCCTGCTTTATTTACGCAAAAGTGTTTGGATTTCATCCATTACTTCCTTGCTAACTTCATCTAATAAAGCAGAGGTCACTTTTTGTCCAGTGTATTTTGTCATACTAATCGGCTCACCCATTCGAACTTCGAAAGGATGCAACCAACCGAAGGGGATAAACCGGTCTGTCCCTACACAGGCGACCGGGACTATAGGAGCACCAGTTTTGACTGCAATCATAGCTGTGCCTGTTTGGGCTTTCAAATCTCCGCTGCGATTGCGAAATCCTTCCGGGAAAATTCCCAGCACCTTTTGTTGTTCCAATAAAGCCATGGAATAGCGCAGTGCGCTTCGATCTCCGGCTTTTCGATTTACAGGAAAGGCGTTTAATTTGTAAAAAAACCAGGCCAACCAGGTCCGTTGAAAAAATTCTGCCTTGGCCATAAAATGAATGGTCCGCGGTGTAACCGCTCCTATAACAACCGGATCCCACATACTGACATGGTTGGCTGCTATGATAACTGGGCCCTTCATAGGTAGATTATGTAGTCCGCTGGATTTCAAACCCAGAATGGCGAAAATAATTCGAGCCAAGATGCGTAAACTTTTATAAAACATGTATTATTTCCTTGCCCCCTGTATAATGCTCATAATTCTGTTCACAGCCTCTTCCACGGTCAAGTCAGTTGTATCGATTACAATAGAATCGGGCAGTATTTTTAATGCTCCTACTTCCCGGTGGGAGTCCTGGTAATCCCGGTTTTCAATATCCTTTTTTATATCTTCTTCATTCACTTGATAACCTTTGTCTTGCAGTTCTTTTATACGGCGGCGGGTACGTTCCTCCAAAGAAGCTGTCACATAGAACTTGAAATCAGCATCGGGTAAAACACACTCACCTATATCACGGCCGTCCATGACCACTGAATTACTCCTGGCCATATCACGCTGCATACGGACCATTTGTTCACGTACAGCTGGGTGGGCAGCCACTTGAGCTACTACTGAACTTACCTGAGGCGAACGAATGGCTTCAGTAACATCCACGCCATCACATATTACCTTTTGCTGCTGGGAATCTGGTTGAAAATAGATATGAGTATCAAGGGCAAGATCCAAAAGTTGCTGCTGATCGTTGGGATTGAGTGCTGCTTGAACTGCTTTAAGCGCCAAGGCTCGGTACATGGCACCAGTATCGATATATAAGAAGGCCAATCTGGCGGCTAATGTCCTGGCAATAGTGCTCTTACCTGCTCCTGCGGGTCCGTCAATAGCAATTTTCATATAATTAATAACCACCCAGTAATATTCCCATTTATTTTATCATATCTAACCAGGTAATAGAAAGGCAAACCGATCCAGATTTGAAGTATGGTTTCCAGTATATCAGGTATTTCGACATAATTGTCACCTGAAGAACAGTCCAGATGAATGAAAACATCGCTGCATGGCTAAGGCTATTTTCACATCAATTATCCTATCGGGATAGGCTTAGAATGGTATCCCAGAACCCAGGGTAGGAGATATTTACTGCTTCGGCATTGTTAATGTATGTAGTTTGATCGGCTATAAGTCCGGCTACCGCCAGGCTCATGGCGATACGATGATCGCCAAAACTGTCAACAGCCGCTCCCTGCAGGTGAGATTTGCTGCCATCCACAACAAATCCGTCCGGGGTTGCCTCAATCGCCACTCCCATACGGTCTAACTGAGAACAGACAGCAGCAATGCGATCAGTTTCTTTCACGCGAAGTTCAGCAGCATCCCGGACAACAGATACCCCCTCAGCAGCAGCCATAGCTACTGCTATTACCGGCAGCTCATCAATAAGACGGGGAATTATTGTTCCCTGTATTTCCATTGCTTTCAGTGGTGCCGACTGCACTAATAAATCGGCTACAGGCTCTCCGGCAACTGTCCGGGCATTCTGAACCGTAATACGGGCTCCCATCTGTTTTAGCACTTCTAGAATTCCGTCGCGGGTAGGGTTAACACCCACACTTTTTATTAAAACCTCGGAGTTGGGCACAATCGTAGCAGCCACCAGCAGAAAAGCAGCTGAGGAAATATCGCCGGGCACTTCCCAGTCCTGGGGGGAGAGTATGGCACCGGGAATAACTCTGACTTGTCCAGGCTGCATCTCAACCTGGGCACCCATAGCGGTCAGCATACGTTCTGTGTGATCACGAGAAGATTGATCTTCATAAACGGTGGTAACACCCTCAGCCTGCAGACCAGCCAGCAGCAGGGCTGACTTTACCTGAGCGCTGGACACCGGCATATGATACTCTATGCCTTGGAGTTGGCCGCCCTGCACCGCCAGAGGCGGATAATTACTACTACGGGCCATAAATTTTGCTCCCATCATAGACAGGGGTGAAATTATCCTCTGCATAGGCCGCCGGTTTAGGGAAGAATCACCGCTTAAAACGGTCATAAAGGGCCTTCCGGCTAAAAGTCCGGCTAGCATCCGCATAGTGGTACCAGAGTTTCCACAATCCAGCACTCTGTCAGGCTCCTGCAAACCATTAATGCCTGGGCTGTCAATGACCAGGTCTATATCCTGTTTTTGTATCGTCAAGCCCAAGGCCTGCAGGCAGCTGCAAGACGACAGGGTATCTTCGGCTTCCAAAAAATTCTTAACCCGGCTGCGTCCCTTAGCCAGGGCCGATAAAATTACCGTCCGGTGGGAAATGGACTTGTCCGGAGCTACTTCCGTTTCTCCCTTTAGATATGGCACTTTATTGATAACAGCCTGCATAGACGTCCCCCTATCTCAGCCATACTTTAATTGACTCCTCCTGCAAAACTTTAACTGCCCGCAGCCCATCTTCCAGGCTGGAAACCCCCAAACGGATGGTGCCTCCATCCCCTTCACGAACCCGCAGGATTTCAATATCCACAATATTTATATTATGATTGCCCAGAATCCTTCCCAAGTTACCTATTACACCGGGCTGATCAGGGACCACACATATAACATCACACATGGCCGGCAGCAGTCCCTTCTGCCCATGGGGTATTTGGCTGCGGATCATTTGCGCTCGGGTTAGTTCAGCCAGGAGTTCATCCTGATGGTTGTTCTCCAGAGCTGAGCGCAGCTGGGTCAGGTTATCAATCAGTTTGTCCAGACCTTCTAACACTGCTGAGCGGTTGGTGGTCAGTATACCTTTCCATAGACTGGGATTGGAGGAAGCTACCCGGGTGGTATCACGGAATCCCCCCGCTGCTAACATGAGCAGATCAGGGTGCCCTCCGGTTAGATTCACCAGACTCACCGCCGCCAGGTGAGGGATATGACTGACTGCAGCCACCATTTGATCATGCACCAAGGCCTCCATAATCTTAATTTTGGCACCGGTAACAGATAGAAGTTCTATTAACTGCCGGGTTATTTCCGGAGCAGTCTTTGGCCCAGGAGTTAAAACATAGACCGCATTTTCAAACAAATACCGGTCTGCTCCCTGAATACCATGAATTTCTGATCCTGCCATCGGGTGCCCACCAATAACGTGGACACCCTCCGGCAAACCTGCCATCCATTCCATTACTTTTTGCTTGGTACTGCCTACATCGGTTACGATAGTGCCCGGGCGAATGTGCTCCGCAATACCAGCTATTAATTGGGGAAAGGTTTCCAAAGGAGTGCAAAGAAACACTACCTCTGCCTTCTCTACGCCCTCCAGGGAAGATATTTTGTCGATAGCCCCAATCTGCAAGGCCTTTTGCAGGGCTTCATAATCATTATCAATACCAATAATGCTCTGCACTTCAGGAGATTCATGCAAGGTCAGGCCTAAGGAACCTCCTATCAAGCCTGTGCCTATGATAGCAACATTAATACCCATAATCATTTCCCCCCAGCCGTCCGCAATGCAGTGACCATCTGGCGGACACGCTTTACCACACGAGCAAAGTTTTCCGGGGTTAGGGACTGGGGGCCATCGGACAAGGCCTCACTGGGATTCTGGTGAACCTCTATCATTACCCCATCGGCCCCAGCACCAATGGCTGCCAATGTCATAGGCTCTACCAGCTTCCACTTGCCAGTGCCATGACTGGGATCAACAATAATGGGCAGATGGGTCAGCTGTTTAATCAAAGGCACCGCACTTAAATCCAGGGTATTTCTGGTGTAGTTTTCAAAGGAGCGAATTCCCCGTTCACACATGATCACCTGATCATTTCCGCTGGAAATTATATATTCAGCAGCCATTATCCATTCTTCGATAGTTGCCGAGGGGCCGCGTTTCAGTAATACTGGCCGGTTGGCTTTGCCCAGTTCACGCAGCAAAAAGAAGTTTTGCATATTGCGGGCCCCTACCTGCAGGATGTCCACATAAGCTGCTACTTCATTAACTAAACGTGGGTCCATTATCTCGGTGACCACTGGCAGGCCGGTAATCTGCCGGGCTTCAGCCAATATCTCTAATCCCTCATGTTCCAATCCCTGGAAAGCATACGGCGAAGTGCGCGGTTTAAAAGCTCCTCCCCGCAGCATGGTTGCTCCTGCTTCTTTTACTGCCTGAGCTACTTCTAAATATTTGCTGCGTCCTTCCACAGCACAGGGGCCGGCAATAATCTGTATTTGCCCTCCGCCCACCATATGCTGGCCTACCTGGATAACAGTGTCGTCCGGTTTAAACTGGCGGGATGCCATTTTGAAGGGTTGCGCGATGGGAACAACTCTTTCTACTCCGGGTAGAGTCTCGAACAGTTCCATGGTCGCCGGGGTCCTCTGCCCTATAGCACCGATAATAGTCCTTTCCACTCCCTGGGACAAGTGGACCTGGAAACCTTTTTCCTCCAGTTTTCTGCATACCTGCTGGATTTGAGCAGGAACTGCCTGGGATTCCATTACAATAATCATTTTCTACCAACTCCTTTCCAGTTGGAGATGGCGAGAAAATAAAAAACCATGGCGTAAACGCCCATGGTTTCACATGGTACATTTTCCCACCATACTGCCATACTACTTATTTTTTGGAAGCTTCCTACCGTACTACACAAACAGAATAGCATTAATCAGTTAACCGGCGCAAGTCTAAAATCAGCTTGTGCCGGGAGTAAAAATGACAGTATTTGCAGGAAACCGGAGCATATTAATAGAAAAATGATGGCAAGTTCATAAGAAGGGAGCGATTCAATGACTGAGGTACAAGGAGTAGGGGCGTTGTTAGCTGTGGGAGGATTTATACTGTTGTTTCTCCTGTTGGGATTAGTCTTCTATATTCTGTTTTCTCTGGGACTTTATACGATGGCCAAGCGCCGGGACCTGCCCAATGCATGGCTGGCCTGGATTCCCTTTGCTCAAATATATACAATGGGTGAGGTCATCGGGCCGGTAAAACTGGGTAACTTTTATGCTGATAAACCTGGGCTCTACTTGTTGGTTGCTATACTCGGCCTGTCGGTTCTGTCTACAATTCCGGTACTGGGGCCAATCTTTTCCCTGGCTAGTATGATAGTAGGAATAGGAGCAATGTATCTTCTTTTCAGTCGTTATACCACCGGTAATACCCCAATCCTCTATACTGTTTTAGGAATTGCCTCCTTTGGAGATTAGCGGCAATTTTCGTTTTCACCGTTCGCAATAATGAATACTTGCCTGCTGATACCTCATCCGCGGTTTAGACTATTAATAAAACAGGGACGGTTCAGGGGGCGCCCCAAACCGTCCCATGTTGGTACTCGCATTAAGCCTTACCTAAATATGCCTTTTTCACCTGTTCATTTTCAGCCAGTTCCCGTCCTGGTCCCTGCAAGGTTATATTCCCGGTTTCCAGCACATAACCATAATCAGCAATATGCAAAGCAGCAGTAGCGTTTTGTTCTATAAGCAGAATGGTCATACCATCGCTATGAATGTCCATAATTATCCTAAAGACTTCCCTAACCAGCAAAGGTGCCAACCCCAGGGAGGGCTCATCCATCATTAACAAACGAGGGCGGGACATCAACGCCCTGCCTATGGCCAGCATCTGCTGTTCACCACCTGACAGAGTACCAGCTACCTGCCATTCTCTTTCTTTCAAGCGGGGAAACAGATCAAACACCTTCTGGAGATCCTTGTTGATACCGAACTTATCTTTGCGGGCATAAGCCCCCATTTGCAGATTCTCCATGACGGTTAGATTGGAAAAGATGCGGCGTCCTTCCGGAACCAGGGTAATCCCCTTTTTAATGATATCTACGGTGGGTAATCCGGTAATATCTTCGTCTTCAAAATATATCTTGCCGGAAGCAGCAGGAACCTGGTTGCAAATTGCTCGCAATGTAGTACTTTTTCCTGCTCCGTTGGCACCAATCAGGGTGATGATCTTGTTTTTTGGTACCTCCAGGCTAATACCTTTTAAGGCATGTATTCCCCCATAATAAACCTGTAAATCTTTAATTTTAAGCATCTGTATCCACCGCCCCCAGATAGGCCTCAATAACCTGTTCGTTATTCTGTATTTCTTCGGGACTGCCCACTGCCAGGTTTACACCATAATCCAATACATAGATCCGCTGGCAAATACCCATGACTACTTCCATATGATGCTCAATCATAAATACGGTCAGGTCAAATTCGTGGCGAATACGATCCACAAATTCCATTAACTCTAATGATTCCTGGGGATTCATGCCAGCCGCCGGCTCATCCAGGAGCAGCAGTTTTGGTTCAGTGGCCAGAGCGCGAGCAATTTCCAGACGGCGCTGTTTCCCGTAAGGCAGAGAAGTAGCATTTTCATGAGCTACATCATCCAATTGCACCTTGGCCAGTAATTCCATGCACTCCTGAATATGCTGTCGACGCTGTCTTCCATAGCGGGGTAATCCCAGGATGGCTTCCCCAAGCGTCGCTTTCAAGCGTACATGCTTGGCTATCATAACATTTTCCAGTACACTCATGGTATTAAAAAGACGAATATTTTGAAAGGTGCGGGCTATTCCCTTAGCTGTAACCTGATCTGGTCTCCATCCGGTAATATCCCGGCCGTCAAAGATCACCTTTCCGGTGGTGGGGCGATAAACCCCGGTAATGACATTAAAAACAGTAGTTTTACCGGCTCCATTTGGTCCGATCAGACCAATAATTTCTCCTTCGGAAATTGATAGCTCCAGATCGGATACCGCTCGCAAACCTCCAAATTCCATACTAAGTTGTTCCGTACGTAGTATTTCTGCCATTAGTTTGCTTCACCCCGTTTCACTTTCAGGGAGTTTTTAATACCCAGCCGGTTTAAAATCCACTCCCAGTTAATTTCACGGGTACCCAGCAATCCCTGGCGATAGAACAAGATCACCAGCAGGAGGGTAATTGAGAATATAACCATTCTCATTCCGGGGATACCGGGTATGGCTAATCCAAACAAGTTCATAGGCTGCTCCACAAAGCGCAGCCATTCCATAGCTATCGCAAAGATGATAGACGCTATAACTGAACCGGTCAGACTGCCCATGCCTCCCAGCACCACAATCAGCAGAATCTGGAAGGTAAAAGTAAACCGGTACATGGTGGGGTCAATGGAGGTAATCAGGAAAGCCATAAGGGCCCCGGCAATACCGGCGAAGAAAGCACCAATTGTAAACGACATCAGCTTATGCTTAAATATATTAACACCCATGGCCTGGGCAGCAATTTCATTGTCACGGATGGCTTTGAAAGCATGACCCCAGCTGCTGTTTATGATCCTCATTAACACTATAATAGTAATAATAGCAAAGCCCCAATAAACAAACATACTATCCACAGAAGGAATATTTTTCAGCCCCAAGGCTCCATTGGTTATGGGGATTAAGTTGGTAACGATTATGCGAATAATTTCAGCAAATCCCAAGGTGGCTATAGCCAGGTAATCATCCCGCAGGCGTAAAGCTGGGAAGCCGATAAGAAAACCGAAGAAGGCAGCTACAAGTCCGCCCAGCAATATAGCCGGTAATATAGGCCATTCAACATTGGCCAGCAGCGGATGAATCGGTTCCATGAAATAAATGATTTCCTTGCTGGCAGGTGACATAGTAAGAATCGCAGCCACATATGAACCGATACACATAAATCCAGCATGCCCCAGGGAGAACATCCCTGTAAATCCCAGAATTAAATTCAGGCTTAAGGCCAGTATGGCATAAATAGCGGCCAGATTTAACACCCGAACATAAAAGCTGTTCATTGTATTTTGGAATATATACAGTGCTCCGAAGGTGAGGAGCACAACTACCAGCGTTAAAATAAATTTCAATTTCGCGTGCCTGTCCATGCTCTCACACCTTCTCTACTACGTTTTCACCGAGAATTCCGCCCGGTCTGAATAACAGGATTAATATCAAAACCACAAAGGCAAAGGCATCACGATAACCTGATAGCTCGGGCATAAAACCGACCAGCATAACTTCACATATTCCCAGTACAAAACCACCAATCATAGCTCCCGGAATACTGCCGATGCCTCCCATTACTGCAGCAATAAAGCACTTTAATCCGGGAAACATACCCATTAGAGGATCTACCTGGGGATACTGCATGCTCCACATAATTCCCCCTACTGCTGCCAAAGCAGAGCCGACAGCAAAGGTAGCACCGATAACTTTATTGACATCAACAGCCATCAGGCTGGAAGTTTCAAAGTCGCGTGAGACCGCCCGCATTGCGATGCCCATTTTGGTTTTTTTCACCATATAAGTAACCATTACCAGCAATATTATGGTAACCACCGGAATAATAATAGTTAGTGATAAAAATGATATATTACCTATCTGGATGTTCCATACAAGATCATCGGGACGGGGAAACGGTTTGGGCCTGGCACCCAAGGCCACAATCCCAAGGTTCTCCAGCAAAAACGAGACCCCAATCGCGGATATCAATACTGAGATGCGGGGAGCGCTGCGCAACGGGCGATAGGCTACCCGTTCAATACTTACTCCCAGCAGGGTGGTTAATACTATCGCGATGGCAAAAGAAACGTACCAAGGCAGGGTAAATACCAATATTCCATAAAAAGCTATATAAGCGGCCACCATTAGTAAATCTGCATGGGCAAAATTAATCAGCCGTATAATACCATAGACCATGGTGTAGCCTATGGCTATTAATGCATACAGGCTGCCCAGAGTAATACTGTTGGCCACGTTTTGCAGGAAAACGTCGAGGGACAACCAAACCCACTCCTTGTGATGAACTTCCTGTTTAAGCAGGATTTGTAATACTGTGACTTTACAAAGACATACTCCCCCTCAAGTCTGAAGGGGAGTATGCGCAAATTCAATTATTATTTGGGATCTACCTTGGCTTCATAGACAAACTTGCCACCCTCAACTTTCTTGATAACCGCAGTTTTGGTAGCATCGCCATTCTCATCCAGGGTTATTATACCCGTAGCTCCCTTAAATCCGCTGGTTTCGGCCAGAGCATCACGAATGGCCTGCGGTTCTGCCGAATTGGCTCTTTCGATAGCATCCTTGGCTAAGATATAGGTGTCATATCCCAAGGCTGCGAAAGCATTGACTTCCTTGTCAGGATACTTCTTGGCAAAAGCGTCCAGGAAAACGGTGGACACTTCGGTTACCGGTTCTTCAGCTGTGAAGTGGGTGCTGAAGTAAATATCCTGGTAATTAGCTACCTGATTCAAAAACTCTTCAGCTTCCCAGGTATCTCCGCCCAGAATTGGTACGTTTATGCCCATCTCCCGGGCTTTAGCCACTAGAATACCGCATTCCAGGAAGTTTCCGGGAGCAAAAATAACATCTGGATTCTTGGATTTGACTTCAGTTAACTGAGCGGAAAAGTCCTTGTCGCCTGTATTGTAATTGACTTTCGCCACGATGGATGCATCACCATTGGTGGCTTTGAATGCCTTTTCAAAGTAACTGCTAAGTCCCACAGAATAATCCTGCTGTACGTCCTGGATTATAGCTGCAGTTTTGGCACCCAGTGTATCGGTAGCGTAGTTGGACATAACTGTGCCCTGGAAGGGATCAATGAAACAAACCCGGAAATAATATTCATTGTCCAGGGTAACAGCTGGATTGGTGGGAGAACACCCAATAACCGGGATACCTTCCCGCTTGGCAATCGGACCGCCGGCCATGGACAGAGAACTACCGTAACTGCCGATAATCAGGTTGACTTTCTCCTGAGTGATCAGTCTTTCCACGGCATTGGCAGCTTCTTGTTTCTCACTCTTGTTATCAACAACAACCAGTTCAACTTTCTTACCCAGTATTTCTGGATACATTTCTTTGGCCAGTTCAATACCTTCCAGAGTCATCTGGCCGCCAGCAGCATTGGTCCCGGTCAATGGTTCAAATACTCCGATTTTGATTACATCGGAATCGGCTGCATTCTTTCCGGCATTCTTGTCGGCATCCTGCTGCCCAGATCCACTGCATCCCACTGCCGCCAGGCTCAGTATGAGCACTAGGGCAATCAGAACAAAATAGTTCTTTCTTCTCCAACTCAACAACAGCTCCGCCTCCCTCTGCATCATCTTGAATTCTGTGCCTGAAACTCGCACTTACTTTTCTAATTGTACCGCTATGCTTGTACCAATGACAAGAAAAAACACCCGGTAACAATATCCTCCAGCTACAGGGTGATATTACCTTTATTTTCCATATCAGCTAGCCGGCTGATCGGCATGGTTTTCGTTTGTCATAAGTTTGATAACCTGCCGAAGCTTTTCCGGCTCACCAATGACAATTAATTTATCTCCGCTTTTAACAATATCATTACCACCAGGATTGGAAATTACTTTGTCTTCTCGATAGATTGCCAACACTGTTAGTCCCAATTTGTTACGTAAGTCGATTTCGGCCAAACACTTCCCGTTGGCAAGGTAACCAGGTTCTACCCGCACAGTTGCTATATCGACCCCGCTAAGGTGCAAAGGCATCTCCCGGGCAGCATTGCGTGAACGGGTACGAAACATTTCATAGTCTTCCTTCCGCACCTGGTCAATGAAATTTTCTATTTCATCTTCCGGTATAAGATAGCGACTAAGCACCCGGGCAAAGATTTCAATCGAGGTTTCATATTCTTCCGGAATTACTTCACTGGCACCAAGTTCATACAAATCTTGGACATTTGATACGAATCTGGTTCGCACTATTATATAGACAGTAGGATTGATCCTCCTGATGGTATTAATGATTCGGCGGGTTGCCGCAGCGTCCGATATAGCTATGACCACAACCCGGGCAGATTCAATATTTACAGCATCTAAGACTACTTCATGGGTAGCGTCTGCATAGTAAATGGGTTCGCCGTTTTCCTTCTCCTTTTTAACCGTGTCAGCATTGATCTCTAGAATAACATAGGGAATTCCCGCATAACATGCTGCTCGGGAAAGGTTTCGGCCATTAATACCAAACCCCACAATAATCAAATGGTCGTTCATTGGCACCTTTTCCTCGATTTCACTGCACCATGGCAATATCCCGCTTCTTAGCCTTTCGGGCAGATGCCAGCGATATACAGCGTCTGCTATACGCGGGGCATAATTCATTAAAAATGGAGTCATCATCATGGTTAAGATGGAAGCAGCTAGAAAGACCTGGTAGAGGTTGCCACCCAGCAACCCATTGTCAATGCCGGTCTGAGCCAGAATAAACGAGAATTCTCCAACCTGGCTGAGGCTAAAACCGACTATAATAGCGGTTCGCAGAGGATACCCCAGGACAATGGTGGCCAACAAGGCGACCAGACTTTTGATAAATAGCAACAGTATAGTGAAAACAGCAACTAGGGCCAGATTTTCCGCCATGGTCTGCAGGTTGAGCAGCATGCCGATGGAAATGAAGAAAATACTGGTAAAGGTATCAATGAAAGGCATAATATTGGCCATGGCCTGATGGCTGTATTCGGATTCGGCAATAATAAGCCCAGCCAGAAATGCTCCCAGAGCCAGTGATAATCCGGCGCTGGAAGTAAGCCAGGCAACCGCAAAACAGATCAGTATAATGCTTAGAAGGAATAATTCCCGGCTTTGAGTTCGGGTGATTTGGTACAAAAGCGGGGGGATTACGTACATAGCCAGCACTATCACCAGTACAATAACGCCGGCCGTTTTGGCGAGAATGTAAAGGGGTGACTGGATTTCGGCTGTTCCGGCTCCCAGTAATGGAGTAAACAGCATCATAGCTACAACAGCTATATCCTGGAAAACCAGGATTCCCAGGTCTATTTTCCCCTGGGGTGTATCCATTTCAGCTTTCTCACCAAGCTGTTTTAATACTATAGCGGTACTGCTCAAAGAAACTAAAAATCCCAGAAAAATCGCCTGATTAACAGGCATTCCCATAAACCTGGCAATTACTTCGGTAAAGACTACTGTAAGTAATACTTGCAGACCGCCTCCCAGCAGAACAGTCTTTTTAATTTCCCGCAAACTTTGAAAAGAAAACTCCAGACCGATACTGAAAAGCAGGAAGATTACCCCAATTTCAGCCGTCACGTGTACTTGTTCAGACGATTCGATGAGAGCAAGACCATAAGGCCCAGCCATTATTCCAGTGAGAAGAAAGCCTACAATAGAAGGAATCTTTAGTCGAGAACATACGAATATGACCCCTACTGCAAGCCCAAGTATGATAACGATCTCGTTTAATGATTCCATCATCATGCCTTCTTCTTTACATAAATTACATCTTTTCCTCTGTATTCATGATCTTACCTTCTAATTTGGCGATGTCAGTAACCTGTTTCAGCATTTTACGAAAGTTGTCTGGAGTCAGCGACTGTTTGCCATCGGACAATGCATAATCAGGGTTCTGATGTACTTCCACCATGACCCCGTCAGCTCCGGCGGCTATGGCTGCTTTGGCAACCGGAATCACCATATCCCATTTGCCGGTGGCATGACTAGGATCAACCAGGACAGGCAGGTGGGACAGGTTTTTCACCAGGGCTACGGCTCCGATATCCACGGTATTGCGGGTATAGGGCTCAAAGGTACGAATCCCCCGCTCACATAATATAACTTGTCCATTTCCCCGGGCTAAAATATACTCAGCCGCCAGCAGCCATTCTTCGATGGTTGCCGCCAACCCCCGCTTTAATAATATAGGCGTGTTAATCTGTCCCAATTGGTCCAGCAAAGCATAGTTTTGCATATTGCGGCTTCCTACCTGCAAGATATCCACTTCTCCTACCAGGTAATCCAGGTCACGGACATCCATTACTTCGGTAATGACCGGCAAGCCGGTGGCTGACCGGGCTTCCTTCAGTATGTCCAAACCCTCTTTGCCCAGACCGCGAAAAGAATAAGGCGAGGTCCGGGGCTTGAAAAGTCCTCCCCTCAGCAGATGGGCTCCTGAGTGGGCTAAGAACTGGGCCAATTCAATATAATCATCCCGGTTTTCTACTGCACATGGTCCGGCAATAATAGTGCAGTAGCCTTCCCCTATCTTAACCGAGCTGCCGGGTCCTGTTACCTGGATAATGGTATCTTCTTTTTTGTTCTCTCTGGCTGCCAACTGAAAAGGCTTCATCATCTTCACCATAAACCTTGTATAACACCTAAAACTCCATTTTCATTCATTAAAAAACTCTATACTATTTATTATGATTCTAGGCCCGATTAATAATCAAGTCAGTTTCTAAAATGCCCTTGACCCCTGTTAATAAACCATTGCTGTGAAAACGGCCTTCGCCGTCATCGCAGAAAAAAGGGAATTCCTTAATTGTCATTGCGAGGAGCGCAGTGACGAAGCAATCTCTACGCCAATCTAAGCCAACTACGGCTTGGCAAGAGTTTAGCAGGGATCCAGGGGTATTAGCCGACTCGCTCCGGGACTCCTCGCCTGCAACACATCGGCTTGCTTCGGTGCGAAGCGGACCGCTTAAGAATTTGTCTCCATGCACTCAGTCCTCGCTGCTCGAAACATCCTGTTTCTCGCTCCACTTCGCAGCCCTCAGTTTCGACGTGGGTGGCAACGGCTCGTCGTACGTCACTCGCCCGGCTAATACTCCTGCTCAAGCCGTGCCCTATGTTTTCGTCCATCGTGGTCTGCGCAGCAGGTGATAATTGCTGTGAAAATAGTCGTCGTTGTGTCATCGCGAGGAGCGAAGCGACGTGGCGATCTCGAACGAGAGTCACGGGCAAGTTGAATGAGATTGCCACGCCCCTTTGGGGCTCGCAACATTAATAGCAACCGAAGGGAGCATCAGAAGGGCCGGAACGGCCAATGACATGAAAGATGGCTTTTCGTCCGTCGCGGTCTGCGCCACAGGTTATAATTGCTGTGAAAATACCTGTTACAAAAATAGTAGTGAGACAGAGGTTTGCCATGAGCACCTTGGTGGAGGAGTCCGATATAGTCGGTGAAGATGGGGGGGCGAGGGACAGGATGTCCGTAAGAGGGCTATCGATGTTTTCATTCATCACAGCCTGCACCATCGAGACGATAAAAGGCAGGAATTATCAACTACCAGATCGAAGTAATAATTTCAGCTCATAGCAATGCCAATGCAGTTTTTTCTCAAGGGTAGCGGTAATTTGCTTTATACCTATGAGAGGTTTTGGTGGAGGAGTGAGAAGGTTGAATTTCAAAGAGATGTACAAGCAAAAACTTATGTCTGCCGAAGAAGCGGTTAGAATGGTTAAAAATGGCACCGAGGTATGGATTGGAATAGCAGTTCCAGTTCCCTTGGCTCTGGTAAATGCACTGGTTGACAGGGAACCTGAGGTTGAAGATATTACCATCAACCACATTGTAGATCTCTATCCTCAAAATACCTGGCAAAAATTGAACCGGCACACCAATATTAAAGTGGATTGCGGCTATCCTACCTCCAGCCGCGACCTGGTGGTCAACGGTGACTTTACGCTAACCCCCAACCGTTTTCATGAACTACCCAAAATATATACCGATGAAAATTTCCGGCCAATGCATGTGGCCATGATCAATGTTACTCCCATGGACAAGCATGGCTATTTCTGCTTAGGCTTGGGTGCTGATGCCACACTGACTATTGCCCACAATGCTGCGCGTAAGCGCCGGGAGGGTGACGACCGTTATCTGGTTTTGGCTCAGGTAAATAACAATGTTCCCCGCAGCCGGGGGGTAAACTATGTTCATATTACAGAGGTTGATGCTATCGTAGAATACGACCAGGACCTGGCGGTCCTGCCGGAAACCACCGAGATCACTGAGGAAGAAATGACGATTGGCAGATACTGTGCTGAATTTGTCAAAGACGGCTCCACCATCCAATTAGGAATTGGCAGTATTCCTAACGCAGTAGCAAAAGCTTTTCTGGACTCTAATGTTCAGGATTTGGGTATTCACTCAGAGATGGCCTGCGATACCATGCTGGATCTTTGGGAAGCAGGTATTGTTACCAACCGGCGGAAGACTTTTATGCCTTACCGTTCCATATTCACTTTCGCTATGGGATCCCAGCGTCTTTACGACTGGATAGATGATAATCCGGGCGTAGAATTTCATCCGGTTGATTTTGTAAATAATCCCCACATCATCGGTAAAAATGACAACTTGGTATCCATAAATGCCTGCCTGCAAGTGGATCTTACCGGGCAAATCTGTTCCGAATCTCTGGGTTACAAGCAGTATACTCACCCCGGCGGGCAGTTAGATTTTGTTGACGGAGCTTTTCAGTCCAAGGGCGGCGTATCCATTATTGCCACCCCATCCACAGCTAGACCGAGATCCGGTAACGGCCAAGTCATTTCCAAGATCGCTCCCCAAATAACACCAGGGGGAATAATAACTACTCCTCGTTCCTGTGCTGACTACGTGATAACCGAGTATGGAGTAGCCAAAATCAAGGGTCAGTCGATCCGCCAGCGAGTCCGCAACCTGATTAACGTAGCTCACCCACAATTCCGTGAGGAACTGGAATGGGAAGCCCGGAGGCGCAACTTGATTTAACTATACCAACCTTATCTGCCGAAAAAGCAAAGCCTTGGGGTACAATTTACCTCAAGGCTTTTATATTGCAATAGCTGACGGTGGCTTTTGTCAGATTACCAGTTTGGCACTATTGCTTCTTTATATGATCGTGGTTAATTCCTGCTACTTTAGACACCGGCAGTACAAAAGCTATACCTTTATTGGGTTTGTGCAACTCTGCCTCTTTCAGAATGTTCTCCAGGACATCCTGACTGATATCAGAGGGGACCAGGGTCAGAACAATCTCTTTTTCGGGTTCAATAACTATGCCGAACAGCTTGGCCTTTTCGTGTATACCGCTGCCGCGGCCATGCATTATGGTACCGCCTTCCGCACCCGCCTTTTTAGCAGCTTCCATTACCTTTTCCGCCCGACCCTTGTTTACAATTGTAACAATCAGATCATAGGCTATGCCTTCCATTAAGCATCCTCCTCATTTTTATTAACCACGGTATGCTTTTATCTATGCGCTCATTGTATCAAGTTTCTTCCTTTTCTTCATCATTAATTTGGGACAGTTTCCGGAAGATTACTCCCAAGGCTAATACAGTCAATATGGGTGCCAATGCTACCAGGGATATCATGCCGAACCCCTCCAACACCGGGTCGCGTCCTTCTATAGCCGTAGCCACCCCAATAGCCATTGCCATTATAAAAGATACCGTCATAGGGCCAGTGGCTACCCCTCCAGAGTCAAAAGCAATGGAAATAAACTGCTCACTTGTATAGCGCATCATTAAGAAGGCTACTATATAACCAGGAATCAGAATATAAGCCAGAGGTATGCCATATATAATCCTGGACATAGCCAAAGCCACCGAAAGAGCCACACCTATGGCCATACAATAGAGTATTACGGGACCTGGTATAGATCCGCTGGTTACCCTATCTACCTGGTCAATCATAACATGAACAGCCGGTTCGGCCAGAATAGCTGTAAATCCCAGAATAAATCCAATCGGTATCAGAATCCAGTTATAGGATAACCCTCCTAATACAATACCGATTTGCTGACCAATAGGAATGAAACCTTGATATACTCCCTGCAGGAAAAAAGCAATACCCAGAAAAGTAAGCACAAAACCTTTCAATATGTCGGCAAACTTTTCCCGGGGCAAATGAAGAATAAATAGCTGAAAGAAGCAGACAATTAAGAACAAGGGAGCCAGGGCTATGGCCACTTCGGTTAAGGTGTTGCCAAAACCGTCGAACAGGCTGAGCAGCATCAACTGAACAACACCCCCAAGATAAGGACCGCCAGAATAGGTCCTACGGAAGCTAATGCTACAAAACCAAAACTATCTCTTTTGCCGCTGAAAGCCGAAGCCACCCCTACCCCTAAAGCCAGTATAAAAGGTACTGTCATAGGTCCTGTGGTAACCCCGCCGGAATCCAGGGCTATGGGAACAAAATTCTCTGGGGTAAATAAAGCCAGCACCAGTACCAATGCATAGCTTATCAGCAAAAAATAGCTTATCGGCAATCCTTTAATAAGCCGTATCAAAGCTACAGCTATGAAAACGGCTACGCCAACTCCCACTGCGGTTACCAGAATTATTTTGGGTACCGCTCCCCCAGATGCCAGATCCACCTGAGTGGCAAGTACCTGCACATCGGGTTCGGCTACGGTGACCGCAAATCCCAGTAAAAGTCCAAAAATCAAAACCAAACTCATTTTACCAGTTTGAGGGAGATATTCGCCGATCATCTCACCGATAGGCACTATTCCTATTTTGGAACCTATGAAAAAGAGTAACAGTCCTACACATACCAGCACTACTCCGCCAACGAAGCGGATGTAATCTTCGTAAGATAGCCTTAATGCGATCATGATAATAATGCCTACTACAGTAATGGGCAGTATAGAATAAGCAACTTCTGTTAGTGTGTCTCTTAAATTATTCATAAAACCTCCCTGGTATTATGTTTTAAAGGAGTAACATAAACCTCACCGCATGAGGTAATATGATACACAAAGAAGGAAAAGCTATATAGCAATTCCCTGTTTTATAGTTTACATTGAATGTGGATGGATACGCAAATCAAGCTTTGTATAAATCCGCCCACTGTACCCGCTATCATCCCTTTAGCGATAAAAATATGGGAAAACTAAAGTTCCTGTTTACTTGGAAATCCTTTCGTTTTGGTTAATAAGTTTAAGGAGGATTATATGCAGCCTATTGTCATCGGGATTTGCCAGATGCAGGTTGTGGAGGATAAACTCACCAACCTTCGCAAAGCAGAACAAATGGTGCAACAGGCAGCAGCTCAAGGAGCTGATTTGGTTATACTGCCGGAAGTATTCCACGCCCCTTATGAACCGGCCGGGTTTATAAATTATGCTGAAACTTTTCCGGGTCCCTCTACCGAGATGCTTTCCCAGGCAGCAGCCCGTCACAACATCTGCCTGGTAGGAGGCTCAATTTTAGAATTGGATGGAGAGGGAAAACTCTATAACACCAGTTATATTTTCGGTTCTGACGGAGAACTATTAGGCAAACACCGCAAGGTTCACCTGTTTGATGTAGAAGGGACGGTTAACTTCACAGAATCCTCAGTTTTGACACCGGGCAATGAGCTTACTTTAGTAGATTACCAGGGATTCCGCTTCGCAGTCATGATTTGCTACGATATCAGATTTCCCGAGTGGAGCCGGGCAGCTGCACTGGAAGGAGCTGAATTACTGGTTGTTCCCGGTGCTTTTAATATGTCATCGGGTCCCTCTTTTTGGGAATTGATGATGCGCACCCGGGCTCTTGACAATCAAGTCTATGTGGCAGCAGCATCACCCGCCCGCAACCTCAACTCTTCTTATCATGCCTGGGGTCATTCCATGATTGTCAATCCTTGGGGTACAATACTCGCTGAAGCGGGCAGCAGCGAAGAAATAATTACGGCGGTTTTCGATCCTGCTTATCTCAAAAAGGTGCGCCAGGAAATGCCGCTGCTCAAACATCGCCGCCGGGACCTTTACCAGCTTAACTATAGCCCGGCTGTTAAAAAACCAGACTAAAGGAGGTAACCAGGGTGAAATTTTATACCGAGTATCTTTGGTTTAATACCGAGAAAAAGCGGACCTATGTCCGTATCACCGATCAAGTTGAGAAAGCGGTAGAAAAAAGCGGCATTAAAGAAGGAATGGTTCTAGTAAGCGCTATGCACATCACTGCTTCCGTGTTTGTCAATGATAATGAAAGCGGCATTTTGCAGGATCTGGATGAAATGTTGGAAAGGCTGGCTCCTTTCCGGCCTGACTACCGGCATCACCGTACCGGTGAAACGAATGGAGATGCTCACCTAAAAAGCCTTTTAATGCATCATGAAGTAATTATTCCGGTGACGGAAGGTAAACTTGATGTGGGGCCTTGGCAGGAAGTGTTTTACGGTGAATTCGATGGTCAGCGCCGCAAACGGGTTATTATTAAAGTAATGGGTGAATAGCCCGCTTTATTCTTCCGAATTTAAATCCTTTCGCAATTGCCGGGCTTCCTTTAAATAAATGTGGCGTATCTCCTGCTGAGTTTTATTGGTATTAACCATAACCAGAACTCTTATACACAAGGGCAGGGCATCAGGAACCTCAATTTCCTGAAAACAAAGGAGGGGTACCTTATCCCATCCCATAAGGCGAGCCGCTTCTGCAGGAAATACTGACCGTATATCAGAGGTTACAGTAAACAGTGCACTGGCTATGTCTTCGGGCTCGAAGCCGTTCTCTTTTTGCATTTGCTGAAGCAACTCACCGGTAGCAGCCAGTACCAGTGATTTTTCATCTCTTTCTACGGTAATAGCTCCGCGAATACCGCGTACAAACATTATCCGTACTCCTTTAGCTACCCATTTACTGCGCGATGTCCCAAGCCTATGGCGACTTCATCCAGATGCAGTAAACCTATACCCATGAATATAGCTACACTGACATGGTCTTTATGGCGGGCTATGCCGATTTTACCGCCCACATTTAATCCCAAAGCCTTGGGCATAATCTGAGCAATGGCCTCCCGGGAAGCCCCGGCTACGGCTCCCTCATCGGCGTGGGAATCATTTATGACTCCTTCCCGCTTAGCCGCTACTACGGCCCGTTCTACGATTTTGCCCACCGAGTTGATGAACTCTCCTCCATAATCGACTGCTACGGCTCGTACTCCAAACTCCTCCAGCAGTTGTTTTTTCAAATGGGCTTCTTCCTGGCGATCAGCACTTAAAGCCATTTTAATAGCTGAGGTGGCGACTACCTTACTACCAATTTCCACAGTACCTACCACCTTGTGTTTTTATTATTTATTCATTTTACTATAACTTTACCAATCATTACTATACTGTGATTGGCGGTATACACAGAATCTTTTTCCGGGAAGGAGAGGTTGTCAGAAACTGAGCTGATGCGGTAATTTATGGGGAAATCATATGCGGTGGAATCAATCTCAATAGTATCACCAGCCATTACTTCCAGGGTTACTTCCCGGTTTTCAAAACAGGTTCGCTCCTTATCATTAACGAGTATAACAGCTTTGGGCAAAGCCGAGTATTTTTCAATCACGATGGTCAATACGGCATCAGGAGATTCTACCTGGGCCGGCGGGACCGGGTCAGGTCTTTCTGCCACGGCTGGATACTCAAGTAGCTGTCCTTCCAGTCGTTCTCCCCAGCTGAGGTATAATCGAAATGGTTCACGGGTCATAAAGCCTTGAGTCAGGACTACTGCTGCCAGGCTTAAAGCAATTATGCGGATTAAATATTTTTCAATCCTATTGACAAAGTTCCGCAACGGATCACCCCCCAGGCCTGTTCTCCACTATCTTATGCCTGGGCAGGGCAGATTATCCATGATTGGATTCAATAATAGCTAATGCGAGAGCGGCTGCTCCGTAACCGTTATCTATGTTTACCACACCTACACCTGGAGCACAGGTATTCAACATACTGAGCAAGGCGGCCAAGCCATTAAAACTGGCACCATATCCTACACTGGTAGGAACTGCTATAACCGGGCGTTGGGTCAGACCTCCCACTACACTGGCCAGGGCTCCATCCATCCCGGCTACTACAATTACCACCTGAACTTCACGGATAACGGGTAGGTTATGTAAGACCCTATGGATTCCGGCTACGCCCACGTCAAACACTCGAACTACCGGCACTCCCATAGTTTCCAAGCACAAAGCGGCTTCCTCGGCTACCGGCAAGTCAGCTGTACCTGCTGTTACCACAGCAACTTGCTTTTCAGTACGCCAGCCAGGGACGGACCGGTACAGAAGGCGCGCCCGGGGATGATAGCATATATCCGGAACTCGCTCCTTTACAGCCAAAAACACTTCTTCACTGGCACGGGTACCTAACAGGCGATCATTCTGCGCAGCCAGATGTTCCATAATCTCCGCAACCTGAGCCGGCTCTTTTCCCTGGCAGAATACCACTTCACAAAAAGTGTCCCGCAGGGAACGGTGATCGTCAATACGGGCAAATCCCATATCGGTAAAGGGTTCTTGAACCAGCATGTCCAAGACCTGATCAAGGGATATTGAACCGGACCGAAATTTTTCCAGCATTTGTCTAGTGTTTTCCCGGTTCATACTTCGCTCTCCTTATTGGATACGTCCCGGGGGCCATATCCGCGTAAATCCAAACTAACAGTCGAAAATCCCCGGTTTTTGGCCAGGTTAATAATTTTCTCCCGGTTATCCATAATTACCGGTAAATCTTCACTTCGTACTTCCAGTCGTATTTCTCCACTGTTCCACCTGGCTCGTACCAAAGCAATACCCAGACCGCGTATAGCTTCTTCCAGTTCATCCAGTTTAGCCATCAAATCAATATCTAGCCGCTGCCCGGTCTTGATGCGGGTAGCCAGACACGATTCCACAGGTCGATCTGGTAAAGGAAGCTGGTATTCAACTGCCAGGCTTTTAATAGCTGCCCGATCCAGGCCGGCTTCCAGCAAGGGGCTGCTAATACCAAACTCGCGTGCTGCCTTCATTCCCGGACGATACTCTTTTAAATCATCCAAATGGGTACCATCCAGAAGAGTTCCCCAGTTTTGTCCCGGGGTTTTCTTTATATGGGTAAGACGACTGCGCTTACAGTAATAACAGCGCAAATCATCATTGCGGCAAAAGTCCTCATCTTCCATCTCCGGAGAAAAGAGGATAATATGTTCCACCCCTAGTATTTCCGCTGTCTTTATGGCGCGAGCCAGTTCCTGACGAGGAGTAGTGGGAGAATTACAAGTGACTGCTTTGATGCGATCCTTAGGCAGGAATTGGGTGCAAGCCCACAGTAAAAATGCGCTGTCCATGCCTCCCGACAGCAAGACTGTCACCTGATTATACTCCTGCAATATTGAAGCTAACTTGGCTAAAGGCCCTTGCTCACCAATTATTTTGGGCATATTTGACACCAGCTATAAACGCCTCCCGGTTTCTCTCAATTATCTGTTGGGGTTTACCCTTAAAAATAACTTCAAAGTACTGCAGAGCTTGTTGAACTTCTACCACCCGGGTCTTTTGCAGATAAGCCCCTAAAAGAATCATGTTGGCACCTCGTGGGTTGCCGATTTCTTCGGCTAATTCATTCATAGGCATTTCCAATATCTCCAGGTCAGTGCGTTCCGGCTGGCGATCCACCATAGATGTGTTAAGCACCAGCGTTCCATTAGGTTTAATCCTCGGCTCAAACTTGTCCAGGGAGGGCCGGTTGAGAATAACTGCCATAAGGGGGTTTTCGGTTAAAGGTGAGCTAATTTCCTGGTCAGATATGGTCACCAGGCAGTTGGCGGTTCCGCCGCGCATTTCTGCCCCATAGGAAGGTACCCAGGTAACATGCATACCGGCGCTTAAGGCGGCATGGGTCAGAAATTGCCCCATAGACAGAACGCCCTGACCGCCAAAACCCGCAAACAATATCTGTTTTTCCGGCATTCCTATCCCTCCTTGCTAACCTTAAACTCGCCCAAAGGATAGTAAGGTATCATGTTATTTTCCAGCCATTCCAAAGCTTCCAGAGGGCTTAAACCCCAATTGGTGGGACAGGCTGATAAAATCTCTACCATGGAGAATCCTTGGGCTTGCATTTGAGTCTGGAAAGCTTTTTTAATAGCTTTCTTGGTTCGCATTACATTGGCCGGGTTATTGACAGCTGTTCGGCATATGTAAGCAGAGCCCTGGTTTTGGGCCAGAAGTTCAGCCATTTTAAGGGGATAGCCAGCCTGCTCAGCGGTCCGGCCATAAGGTGAAGTAGTGGTCACCTGTCCTAACAAAGTAGTAGGTGCCATTTGCCCTCCGGTCATTCCATATATGGCATTGTTCACGAATATAACTGTGAGATTCTCACCGCGACCGGAAGCGTGAACAATCTCAGCCATGCCAATGGAAGCCAGGTCTCCATCTCCCTGGTAGGTAAATACCAAACGGTCAGGCAGCATACGCTTTATGCCAGTTGCTATGGCTGGGGCCCGTCCGTGAGCCGCCTCCAGCATGTCACAGTTAAAATAATCATAAGCCAGTACCGCACAACCTACCGGACAAATCCCAATAGCCTGCTCCCGCAGGTTCATCTCATCCAGGCACTCGGCTATGAGTCGATGAATTATACCATGAGTACATCCAGGGCAGTAATGAAAAGGAGCATCGGTTAAACTCTCCGGTCTTTGGGCTACAATTTTCATACCCACCCCTCCTTCTGCGCCACGTTGACTATCTGACGGGTAATTTCTTCCGGATTGGGAGTCAATCCTATTCTGCCGTAGAATTCCACCGGCACACGCCCGTTGACAGCCAACCTTATATCTTCTACCATTTGTCCCATACTGATCTCCACTGACAGGAATTTGCTCACATGTTCAGCAGCTTCCTGAAAAACCTTCTCCGGGAAAGGCCACAGAGTTACCGGTCTTATCAGCCCTACCTTAATGCCCTTCTGACGAGCATCCATTACCGAACGCCGGGCAATGCGGGACATTAATCCGAAGGCCACCACAACCAGGTCGGCGTCATCGATCATAAAAGTTTCTGCCTTAGCTTCCTGCTGCTTTATGAGCTTATATTTACGCTGCAAATGAAGGTTGCGTTCTTCCAAAAATTCAGGAGACAGGTGCAGGGTATTTACTATATTGGGTTTTCTGCCTTTGCATCCGGTGGTAGCCCAGGGCTTAGGAGGCAGGTCGGTTACCGGTTCCCGCACAATAATGGGCTCCATCATCTGTCCCAGAGTGCCTTCGGCCATAATCATAACCGGTATACGGTACTGATCTGCTAAATCAAAGGCCTGCATAGCAAAATCCATCATTTCCTGCACTCCAGAAGGTGCCAGTACTATAATATGGTAGTCGCCGTGACCTCCTCCGCGGGTAGCTTGAAAGTAATCGGACTGGGCTGGCTGTATTCCTCCCAAACCAGGTCCGCCCCGGGAAATATTTACTATCAGGCTGGGCAGCTCAGCCTCAGCTAGAAATGATATCCCCTCTTGCTTGAGGCTTATGCCTGGTCCGGAAGATGCGGTCATAACCCGGTTACCAGTGGCAGCTGCCCCATACACCATATTTATAGCGGCCAACTCACTCTCCGCCTGTAAAAAAGTCCGCCCCATTTTGGGCATCTTACGGGCCATATATTCTGCTATTTCACTGGATGGAGTTATAGGATAACCGAAAAAGGCACGACATCCAGCTAATAGAGCTCCCTCAGCCAGGGCTTCATTTCCTTTCATCAGTACCTTGGTCATACCTTCACTCCCTTTCCACCATGATGACCAAATCAGGACACATCAATGCGCATACTCCGCATCCATTACAGGCTTCCTCCCGAACCACAGTAATAGGATGGTATCCCATTGGATTAATCATGGCCGTATTAAGAGATAATACCTGCTGCGGGCAAAATCTAACACATAATTCGCACGCTTTACAGCGTTCGGCCCGAAAACTCACCCTTCCCTTCGCCATCGTTACTTTCTCTCCTTTAATCCTCCTGCAACCAAAGAGGTCTGGTGTAAATTTTAATAGATTTCAGCAGGGAGCCAAACTCAGGTATCAGCTGTTCATAAAATTCTTCCCGCACCGTTAAATAGTCTACTTTGAGCTGCAAGGCTTCAGCATATTCCAACACCTGTTGGTGTCCTCTGCGTATAATATCGACAGTAGTTTCTTCAGCCAGATGAGGATTGCTGATAATACCTGTAAAGTGCAGACGGGAAGCATCCTCAAACAGCTTTACCAATTCAATAATCCCGTTCAAATCTTGAGCAAAAGGCCGGTAAGGGTTGATGACCAGCCACAGGTTGACAGGATTACGTTGCTGCAAATAGCGATGCAGGTAACCGATCACCAAACCACCGGTATCATCTCCAGCTATATCAATGAGCAGCTGGTTTTCTCTTTGAATCTCAGCCAACAGTTGAGGCGGCAGCTGGGGGATATCTCCATAGGACAAGTTATTGAAAGGAGCCAGGAGTTTTACGTGGTGAGCTTTCAATTCAGCTTTCTGCTGGCGTGATACAAAGTAGGGATTAACTAAGTCTAAATCAGCCAGTACCACATCTTGTCCTTTAGAATCGGTATTCATGGCGAAATTAAGGGCCAGCTCGGTTTTACCACAGCCATACCCACCGGCAAAAATGTTGATGCTCCCCAAAGTTCGTCCCTTTCCCTCACAGGATTTTCTATTAATGAGTAATGTAACTCAGCCAGATGGGAAAATCAATACAACAAAGTTCGTGTGTGTAGCTTGGTGGCCAAAAGTAAACGACCCAACTGGGTCGCAGCAGAATAACAATTTAATTGTATGCCCGGGTTATTTGATATCGAAACTTTGCTGATCCGCACAAATATCCACCATTTCCGATAAAATAGCATCAAGATCGGCTTGCTGCAAGCCCAGTATTTTCATAGCGTGAAATGATACCGGGTAGAGCAGACCATCGATTCCCAAACCAATTCCCATAGCCACACATACTGCATTGGCCAAATGTACGATGGCAGTAAGTTGGAGATTGACCTGCGCTTTCTCGGGCTCATGGTGAAGGGCAATGGTTTCTACTAATTCCGGTGGCAGGTTCCATTTTTCAGCTATCTGTGCCCCCACTTGGGCATGATCAAAACCTAGAACAATCTGTTCAGATTGAAGGAAGGTCATATTGTCATTGATCACCTTATCCAGAACTTCGTGGTAGGTTTCCTTCATGGAGCTGTTTAACACAACCTTGCCAATATCATGCAACAAGGCTGCTGTGTAAGCCACATCAAAACCACCGTACTTGACCCGCCTGGCAATAAGCCGTGCCGCCATAGCTGAGCATTGGGAATGTTTCCACAGTTCCCCATACTCCAGCGCATAGCCTTCCATTTCTTGTGATAGTATTTCATTTACAGAAGCTGCCAGCACAATACTGCGTATGGTCTTGAACCCCAATAATACAGTGGCCTCGGTAACCGTTGCAATCCGGCGTGGAAAGCCGTAAAAGGCTGAGTTAGCCAACTTAAGAACCCGGGCAGTCATGCCTTGATCCTGGGCTAGGGTTGCATTAATATCCTGAGCAGTAGAATCAGGATCTTCAGTCAACTCCATCACCCTCAGAACTATCTGGGGTAGAGATGGCAGATCATTCACTGCTTGAACGATCTCCTCTAAGGAAATCTTCCCCATCCAGGAATCCTCCTTTATCTCCAGTTATCGAGTTTGCGTTGCAAATATGACCGATAAACTATCATTTCGTCGCTTATTCTAAGCAGCAACCGTTCAATATCCAATCGCGACAAGGATAGTTCCTCGGGATTCAAAACCTCTACAGTGCGAAACTCCTCTTTCATAGTAAACTTGATGGCATCCTCTAAAGAGTCCGCTGAAAAAGTAATGGTAACCGGAGCAAAAGCAGACATCTTTCCGGTAACCTCATCTATCACCATATAGACTTCCTGGCTCATATCGATATCTTCGATATATATACCTTGAATCGGAACATTGCGAATCAAAGATACTTTATGCTGGCGAAGTTCCTCGGCTACCTGTTCCCCGTTTTTTCTGCCGAATAATTTTCCCTGCCGGGATTTGCCCTGATAATCAAAACGGACTTTCATTCGGATTCTGTCCATGGTAGTTGCTGCCCCCAATCGGCATCATTAATCCATATTCGTAGACATCAAAAACTTCCTCTTAATTGGACCGTTTGACGCCTGATCATAGGCGATTAGTCTATTAGCGCATTTAGCTCAGGACCTCTAGCAAAAACATACTGAAAGCGGCTGCCAGCCCTTCCCCATAATTAAGCTCCACATTCCAGATTGCTGTGAGCCCCAGTTCTTCCAGAACATATTGGTGACCTCGTTCAGCAGCTAAACTGGGCGCAATCAACAGATCAGTTTTGCCACGCACAACCAAGGAGGCCAAGGCTGCTGCTACAGCGGTAACTAAACCATCTAGAATGACCTTCTTGTTCAGGGTAAACATACGCATAATAAACCCGGTCAAAGCTGCTATTTCCAATCCCCCGAACCGCATAAGCAAATCAATATAGTTATCTGGTTGGGGGTGACGATGCTGCAAGGCTCTCTTAATAATATCGATTTTTTGTCGAATAACTTTATCTGCTGATGAGCCACTGCCCACTACCTGTTCCGGTTCAAGCTGCAGCATGGCACATGTAATTGCTTCGGCAGCCAGAGTATTACCTACTCCCAATTCACCTACACCAATTATATCAAACTGCCATCCTGATATGTTGTCCCACAAGGAAAATCCTCTTTGAACAGCCTGGTCTACTTCCCCTGACCAGAGCGCATCTTGCTCTAAAAAGGATCTGCTGCCCCGGCGAACCGGGTGGCTAAGTACAGCTTGGTGCTGAACGGGATGATATAATCCTACATCGACAATTATCTCCGGCCGGTTAATATGATTCACGATTCGGGAGACTGGTGATTTTCCCTGCAAGTGCCAGTCTACCAGTTTATCGGTCCTCAAGGGAGCATAAGCACTGTACCCTTCCAGACTGATCCCATGATCGGCTGCAAACACCACCAATCCGCTGCGGAGCGGACGGTCTGGTGATGGACTGACAGCCTTTAACAGTTGACCTAATCTCCCCAAACGGCCTAGGTAATAATCGGATAGATTGCTCATCAATAATCTATACCTTTTTTGGCAGTGATCCCTAAAGCAAAGGGATGCTTAACCATTTCCATGTTAGTTACCAGATCTACTGCATTCACCAATTCAGGGCTGCAGCTGCGTCCAGTAAGTATCAAATCCACATCAGCAGTGGCCTCCCGCAACATATCTTTTATGAAAGGCTGTGAAGCAGGCCAGACGGACCACAAGTTTAAAACTTCGTCCATGACAATTAAATTCCACTGCCCGGACCTGATTTCCTGCTGAACAAAAATTAGTCCTTGTTTAGCCTGTTCCTCATCTGCAGAGTTCCATTGCGAATGGCCGACTATACACTCATGCTGGCCAGGACAACAAGGCTGACCCAGGTAGGGACAGGGCCGGCCAAAGGACTTTACTAACAGTGCAGGGCTGTTAAGATAGTGGGCAGCTTTCCATTCTCCGCTAATGCGCTGGTCTTTTAAGAACAGCACCACCAGAACCCGGCGTCCATGACCCCAGGAACGAAACGCTATACCTGCTGCTGCTGAAGTTTTGCCTTTGCCTGAACCGGTAAAAATTATTTTCAAGTTTTACCCTCGCTATCGGTAGTTTTTGAAAGGCCAGCTGCCAAAGCTAACAATTGATTGACTTCTTCAGAGGTTAAAAAGCGGTATTCACCAACAGCCATATTACCCAAGTTTAAGTTGCCAAAGCCAGTACGTACCAGGTGAATAACCGGATGACCGATGGCTTCAAACATTCTTTTTACCTGCCGTTTACGTCCTTCGTGGATTTCAATCTCCACCAAAGTTTCATTAGGGCCATATTTAATAAGCTCTACCCGCGCCGGAGCTGTCCAGCCATCATCCAACTCTACTCCCCGGGCTAATTGCTCCAATTCTGCAGGCTCTACTCGCCCTCTTACCCTGGCTTCATAGCGTTTAGGTACCTTATGCCGGGGATGAAGCATTTGATTGGTAAAATCACCATCATTGCTTAGCAGCAAAAGCCCTTCGGTATCAAAGTCCAATCTGCCCACTGGATAGAGACGCTGTCCTATATCACCAATCAGATCCATAACGGTAGGCCGTCCGAAAGGATCGGTAACCGTGGATAGGTACCCGGCCGGTTTATTCAGCAAAATATATTGTCTGGCCTCAGGGTAAAGGAGGATTCCGTTTATTTCTACCTGGTCGTTTGCAGGGTCAACCTCAAAAGCGGGTGTATCTATCAATCTTCCATTTACCCTCACCTGACCCTGGCTGATCATTTCCTCCGCTTTCCGGCGGGAAGCAACACCGGCATGGGCTATATACTTGGCCAGTCGCATGGTTATCCCTTTCACCCTTCTATTCAGCTAACCATTGTGCCACTAAGAAATACTTTCACCAAGTTGTAAATATTACTACTGGTATTGTTCTCACCTTATACCTAGATGAGACACCAATATCAGATTAAATAGACCGTCTCTGGCTTCATCCTGACATGAAATAGCAATTATTTCAAGGCTTCAACCTAATAATAATGCGGTTTTTATAAGCACCAAAATCAATGCTAATACTAACTGCAAGAAACATTTATGGGATAACTGAGGATATATTTGGTATCATTAGAGTTAGTATATTAACCGGAGGCCCCATATGAACAAACGAGAAATCGACAAACCCAAAATTCAACAGGCCGTTCGCATGATTCTGGAAGCTATCGGAGAAAATCCGGAAAGAGAAGGGGTTCTCGATACCCCTACCAGGGTTGCTAATATGTACGAGGAAATATTTTCCGGTATAGGTACCGAACCTCAGGAGCTATTACAGGTGTGTTTTTCGGAATTCCATGACGAACTGGTGTTAGTAAGAGACATTCCCATCTATTCTATGTGCGAGCATCACCTGCTTCCCTTTTACGGTAAAGCCCATGTAGCTTACATACCCAAAGGCGGTAAAGTTGTAGGAATCAGCAAATTGGCCCGGGTAGCGGAGCTATATGCGCGCCGTCCTCAGCTTCAGGAAAGATTAACCTCGCAGATTGCCGATTGTATTAATAATACCCTTAATCCCTATGGAGTAGGGGTAGTCATTGAAGCCGAGCATATGTGCATGACCATGCGCGGAATTCGCAAGCCCGGTTCCGTAACCGTAACCTCAGCGGTGCGGGGAATTTTTGAAACCAGGCCAGAAACCCGTGCCGAGTTATTATCTTTAATAAATCGAAACAATTAGGGTCAGGCCTTAAATAACCTGACCCTTACGCTTAAAAGAGACCGACGACTTGTCCATTTTCCAAAATATCGATATTCTCAGCTGCCGGTTTCTTGCCTAACCCTGGCATAGTCATAATGGTACCGGCTAAGGCCACTACAAACCCTGCTCCTGCGGACAGGCGCACTTCACGAATAGTTACCTCGAAACCTGTAGGCCGTCCTTTGAGATCCGGATTATCTGACAAAGAATATTGAGTTTTAGCCATGCAAACCGGCAGATGGCCATATCCCATTTCCTCAAAACGCTGCAGCATTTTGGCGGCATCCGCTGTATAATTCACTCCATCAGCTCCATAAATCTCAGTGCATATCCGGTGGATTTTATCCTTAAGAGGAAGGTCCAGCTCATAGAGATACTTGAATTCACTGGGTTGCTCAGCAGCGGCTATTACTTTACGAGCCAATTCTTCACCACCGGCACCGCCTTCAGCCCAGACCCGGGATAAGGCTACCTCAACTCCCAATGACCGGCACTGGCGAATAATAAAATCGATCTCCTCGGCAGTATCGGTAGGGAATTCATTGAGAGCCACTACCACCGGTAATCCAAACTTGCGTATGTTCTCCATCTGTTTAACCAGATTTTCGGTGCCTTTAGCCAGCGCCTCCATATTAACCTCACTCAAGTAATCTTTAGGTACTCCGCCGTGGTTTTTCAAAGCCCGAATAGTGGCAACCAATACAACGGCATCAGGTTTCAGGTTGCCGTACCGGCATACAATATTAAAGAACTTCTCGGCTCCCAGGTCGGCACCGAAGCCTGCCTCGGTAATCAGGTAATCGGCCAGTTTCAAGCCCAACCTAGTAGCAATAATGCTATTTGCGCCGTGGGCGATGTTGGCAAAAGGCCCTCCATGCACAAAAGCCGGGGTGTTTTCAAGGGTTTGTACCAGATTGGGTTTTATAGAATCTTTCATCAGCAAGGCCATGGAACCAGCTGCCTTTAAATCATCGGCGGTAACCGGACGGCCATCATAGGTGTAGGCTACCACCATACGTTTGAACCGTTCTTTCAGGTCCATTAAGTCAGTAGCCAGGCACAGGGCAGCCATCACTTCAGAAGCTACGCTTATATCAAATCCTGATTCCCGGGGTATTCCATCCAGACGCCCCCCCAGACCGATCACTATATGACGCAGGGCCCGTTCATTTAGGTCCATGACCCGGCGCAGTACTACCTGGCGGGGGTCGATATTCAAGACGTTGCCCTGGTGGATATGGTTATCCAGCATGGCAGCCAAAAGATTATGAGCGGTGGAAACCGCATGAATGTCCCCGGTGAAATGCAGGTTGATGTCTTCCATAGGTACCACCTGGGAATAACCGCCCCCGGCGGCTCCTCCTTTGATGCCGAAGCTGGGACCCAGGGAAGGTTCCCGCAATGCTATAATGGCTTTTTTGCCGATTCGGTTGAGGGCTTGTCCTAATCCAACCGTGGTAGTAGTCTTACCCTCCCCAGCTGGAGTAGGGGTGATAGCAGTAACCAGAACCAGCTTACCGGAAGGATTGTTTTGAACCCTTTTCCATACATCCAGGGAAACCTTGGCCTTATACTTGCCGTATAATTCCAGATCGTCATCCTCCAGCCCAATTGAACGGCCCACTTCTGTAATGGGTGCCATCTTAGTCTCTTGGGCAATTTCAATGTCACTTTTCATCCTTCTTCCTCCTCAACAACCATTGGTATTTATAGAAACCCATTGGTTTTTAATACTTTGACAGCCTGTTCATAATCACCGGCGGCCACCATAACAATAGGGCCTGTACAGCCCATACCACTGGCAGCATAGATATTGTGTTTCCACAGGGATTTTACTGCATCCTCCAATTCCAATATTTCCACACCTGCTATTTGGGCATCGGTAACTTTCTGGGGGGGAGCATTGACTTCCTCATCCTTGCTTACTGTTTCTACCACCGGTATCTGCCAACCTGCCTGCCGGGCTTTGGTTATTTCCTGAGCTGCGATATTCTGCCAATTCCCTCGAACCATGGAAGCACAGTACTCAATAGCTCCTGCCACTACTGGAGTACCTGAAGCCCGAGAAAGTATGCACACCAAGCGGCCGAAGTTCTCACCAATACCTGGGCCATAACCATAGCCGCTGGTCTCATAGTTTCCGCCCGTGCTGAAAGCGCCAAACAGCTTCATCAAGATATTGCCGGTTAAGGTATCTGTAACCACAACATCTACACTACCCATTATTAAATCATTTCCACGCAGTATATGTCCACCTTCTCTGCGTAATGAATTCCCCCAGGTAAACAAATACCCCTGCTCCTGCATTTTGTTTAAGTGTCTTTCCACCTGACGGGCTCCCTCTACATTAAGAATACCAACCGTCGGCTGCTCTACCCCATCCGCCTTTGCGGCAGCAATTCCGAAAACTGCATTTTTCACCATGGCCTGGATTCTCTCCGTATCGGTAGTGCCAGTAGTTGTGGCAATATACATGGTTTTTCCCCGGGCTGGTGTAACAACTTTGCCCACGGTTGCCACACCAATGGGAAAGGGATAATGCATGGTGACCACTCCGTCTAATTCCTGGTGGTCTAAAAGGTTCTCCAGTATAGTATGGACCTCATCTTCAGTTTCTGCCGGGATGTGAGGCAAGTGCTTACTGCTGGTAGGGCCAATTATATGCACTTCCAGGGTGGCGTTTTTCTGCATGGCAATTTCCGCTCCACGTACCAACTCTTGAACTTCAATCTCACTACCTAGGGTTGTCAGCCCAATGCGGTTCGTTTTTTTCATTTGGCCGGTACGCAACCCTTGAGCTGTCTCCAGCAATACTTCCCGGGTTACAGTCTGCCAATTATCCAACCTCGTCACCTCCTGGCCAGAGACTCAGCGGCTTGTTCCATGGCTTCAGCCAAAATTAGGCGTACCTGCTCTTTGACATCTTCTAATTTCAGCTCGGAACCATGCGAAAGACCTTGATTAGGTTCCAGAATAAGGCTGATGCCATCAAACAAATCGGTCATTCTTCCTAGAAACAAGCTGCCCTTGCCGATAACCATGGCACGTTTAATTTTTCCTTGTAACAGTTCCTCTCTGATTACTCCCAACAACGGTACCCCAGATGGGATATGTCCTTGAGTAGGAGCAAAACCTGTCATCCCATGACTGGTGGTAAATTGGGCCAGCTCACTCTTATCCAACTCCCCTCTTTTTACCGCCATAGCTCCAATCATTTTATAATTAGCCAGGGGAACATCTCCGGCACCGGCTGGCACGGTTATTTCCGGGTTTTGCAGTTCAGGAGCAAAAATATCCACGTCGGTTATCTTAAGGCCGTTTCTTTCCAGAGGATCAGCTACAATAGCCTGTATTACCGCCTGGGGTGAGGAACCGGACCCTATCTTGTGTTTGCCCACTATATCAGTGCGAATAACCGGGTTTATCCCATCATTTTCGCTTATTAGGATTGCATAGCCGCCAATCATGTCCTCTAGAACCGGCATCTGTTTATTAACATGATCCCGGCTGTTCATGCCTAATTTTGCCGAAGACCCTCCGGCCAAAACCACCACATTCTTAAAAATGCCCGCTCGTACCAAAGCTGCAGCACTTAGTATGCCGTGAGCAGGTCCGGCACAAAAACCCCGGATGTCGGCACCACTGGCGTTTTCACAGTTGCCTATCTCGCCAATAGCCTTGGCCAGATTGCCTCCTCCCCGCTGGTTCATATCACCAATGGCTTCTTCGGAAGTTTCGATAATGTAGTCAATTTCCTTGGGATCAATCTGAAAGCGCTCCAGTAAATTAACCAGAGCTAAAACCCCTGATGCTTTGCAAACCAGGTTCTCAAACACCACATGAGCAGATAAATTAGGATCAGTGTCATGGGCCTCACGAACACAGCCCACCAATTGTCCGTCCTGATACAATCCATCAGCTTGATGGCTGACTACCATTTCTTCAATCTCCTGAAGATCGCGGGTCCTATCCAGCTGGGCAAAGTGTTTGGCAGACAAATTCGCGGTGGGCAGCTTATCTTTTATGGAAGCAGCAAATTCTGCACTCAATTCCACCAGGTTAAAGCTATCTGCTATTTTCATAAGCCCATAAAACTCTGCCTGATCCAATATTTGACCAAATCTCCCCTGGGTTCTTGGTTCCACTGGGTGTTGATACCAGGGTGAGGGATGGTCAGTTAACTGGCGAGGATGAGCGTTGCCAATATATACTTGATTGGGCAGGTAACCCACTGCTTCCTGGAAACTGCGCAGGTGACCGGGCAAAGCCTTCAGATATTCCGAATCAGGATTCTTAACTCTTTCCATGGTGATGGTAGTTCCATGACCCATTAGAATATCAGGTGCATGGACTAATACATATGCAGTTGCTCGAATAACTGGAAAATTCACTAGTGAGCCCCCTTTGGTTACTTCACTTGCCAAAACGTTTAGCCATCCTGATACTGTGATCTAATATCACTCATCTCGGTTATTATTTCCTCCACATTCAGAACCATCTCCATCATGGAGATTTGGTCTTCGTATACCTGCGGGTCAATTAGGTCCTTAAGCTCAAAAATATGGTAAACTGGCAGTCCTAAAGCTACATTAGTCAGGGGACCAGCATAAGTCGGATCTCCGGCGATGACTGTTTCGGCAGTTAATCCAGCGGATTCTGCTTCGGCGCCCCCCAGGATAACCACGACTTTATCAGTACCATATTTTTCGGCAGTTTCTTTTATACGCGCTTGATTGGCCATGTCCATGGCCCCAGCGGCTGTTCATACAAAACACTCGGTACTGGTAAACAGAATCTCTCCGCCTACCGTTTGCATACATTCAGCAATAGCAGGGCCAGGTATTCCGTCCCGATCACCCAGGATACAAATTTTCTTGTCGGCAAAAAACTCTTTACTAACCATCTGCTTCATCCTTTCTCTGCATATTCAATTGCATCACTAAAGATTAAAACCCCAGTTCATTGTTTACTCCAGTAAGCCACCAAAAAGCCTTGTCACCTCGGGCGAAGCAATCTGAAACCGGACAGCAGGTTTGCAATAGCGACCATCAGCAACCTAAATAGTGTTCATAACCCGTAGGGTTTGAAAACATTAGTAGTACCCGAAGGGTGTAGTACCCGTAGGGTGCGAGGGCAACTAAGGCGCTCTCTTTTTTATGCGATAACACGGCGAAGGCTATTTTCACAGGAATTACACGAAAGATTATTAGCCCTGTCCTATTAGTTCTTTTATTTTGGCCTCAATATCTTCCGGCATAAGATCCTGACCTGACAATTCGGCTACCCTTTGCCCGTCACGGTAGAATACCATGGCCGGCAAACCCAGTACCTTTTCGCCAATGGCCAGACGCCGGTTACCGGAAGTGTTGACCTTACAAAACTTCATGCGGTCTCCGTAACGCTCTGCCATTTCTTCAACATGAGGCATTAGTTCCAGGCAATGCTCACATTTAGGGCCCCACCAGTCCACCAATACCAGGCCGGAGCTGTTGCGCACTTCCTGGTCAAAATTATCCTTAGTTACTTCAATCATGTTTGCACCTCCTTAAGCGATGCCAGTCATTTCTTTCAGGTTGTCTACAGTTATATTTTGAATTTGTTTTTTTAGCTGGCCTTGAACAAACAGATGCACCAAAGGTAACTTATCGGGGGTTACCTGATAGCGACTTGCTACCAGTTCATTACGGGTGGCATCAACCTTTACCAACGACAGCTTCTCATTATGATCGCGGACAAATTGGTCTACAAGGATGATTTTCTCAGTTCCCGCCATGTCAGTGGGATCGTAGTAAGCTACTACCACCGGTTTCCTGGCCTGCAACACTTCTGTTTCCCACAGTTCGGTTTCATGAACGTATTTCTCTGCCGCCACTGCTGCCACAGCTCCATCCGCAGCTGCCGTGATAACCTGGTGCAGGTATTTATCGCGCACATCACCAGCTGCAAATACCCCTTCCAGATTTGTAGCCATCTTTTCATCGGTTATCACATAACCCTGAGGAGTAAGTTGAACCTGATCATTAACCAGCTCAGAATTAGGCACGGTACCAATAAAAATGAACACACCGTTGGTGGGGTAATCGCTTTCCTCCCCGGTCTTGATGTTTTTCAGGGTTACACTTTCTACCAATTCGTCCCCATTAATACTGGTTACGGTGGAGTTCCATATCCACTTCAGTTTCTGATTACGAAAAGCCCGTTCAGCGGAGGCCTGATTGGCATCCACCTTACCTTCTTCGTGAATAACTATGATGGTAACATTTTCGGCAAACTTGGCCAGATACTCGGCTTCTTCAATGGCTGCGTCACCGCTGCCGACCACCACTACATCCAATTCTTCAAATAATTCGGCATCACAGGTAGCACAGTAGCTTACTCCCTTGCCTCTAAGTCTTCCCTCCCCGGCAACTTTTAACATCCGCGGCTGGGCTCCTAAGGCTACTATGACCGATTTCGCCAAGTATTCACCTTTACGGCAAATTATCTTTTTAGGGTTGGCTTTTAGGTCCAAGGACATGACCGTGTCGTTTATAAACTCGGCACCAAACTGAGCCGCATGTTCAGCCATGGCCTGAGTTAAACCTGGTCCGGTAGTCCCGCGCCCAAACCCCGGGTAATTTTCCAGCTCTTCAGTGGTAGCTGCCTGTCCACCGGGCTTGCCCTTTTCAATAATGCCAGTTTTCATACGCGCGCGAGCTCCATATACTCCAGCAGCCAGACCAGCCGGTCCCCCGCCTAGAATAAGCAGATCATATAAGTTATCCATACCTTCACCTGCCTTTTTATGATGTTTCCCGGATCTGTGCCAGCAATTTTAGATTTCAATATCTGCATTAGGTATATTTTTAACCGAAGGATGGTTAGTTATGATAATAAGTTGGTCATTCACATTTTCCTTTAAACAAAAAACAGGGGAGAATCTTCCTCCCCTGCAGACTGTCAAAGAAGTCTATAAATGGTTAGAAGTTCGAGATTGCCACGCCCCTCCGGGGCTCGCAATGACACATAAGATGGCCTTCTGGTATGTCATCGGCCGTTCCGGCACTACCGATGTTCACTATTGTTCACGGCTAATGTTGCGAGGAGCGTAGCGACGTGGCGATCTCTTTTTAGCAACTTTTTTGACACTCTCACGCCTCCTTTGGTAAGGAGGCTTTTTTTATTGGCCATCTTGTTTGTTAACTGGGCCTTACAGTAGTAATAAATATACTGAATATTTGTATATTTCTCTATCTTCAAATCATGATGTTTATGATAAACTTATTATACATCGTAATATTTATTAAGGGAGGAAATGGAATGGTTCAGCGAGATCACATGAAAGTACGTAGTATACCTGAAATGTTCAACGAGTCCATAGTTCGCTATGCAGATCGACGGTGCCAATGGTTCAAAACTTCTCCCACTACCACTGACTTTCTGACTTACTCCGATGTAGGGATGATTGTTAAAGACCTGTGCGGAGGGTTGCTATCGCTGGGGCTTAAAAAGCAAGACCGTGCCGCTATCATGTCATATAATTGTCCCCAATGGCTATGGGCAGACTTGGCAATTCTAACTGCCGGTGCCGTTACTGTGACCATTTATCCTTCTTTTTCAGCCAATGAGATGGAATATATAGTAAACAACTCAGGATCTCGGATTTTATTTGTTAGAGATGCTGACACTATCGAGAAAGTTTTGGAACGACTTGAGGAAATGCCGACTTTAGAAAAAATTATTCTAATGGATGAGACTGTGTCGTTGCCTGACCATCCTGCCTTTGTGTATTTAAGTTCAGTTCGGGAAGCCGGCAAACGCTATTTGCACAAAAATCGCTATGCATATGAACAATCCTGTGACAATGTGAAATTGTGGGATTGGGCTACCATAATATATACTTCTGGAACTACCGGGGATCCCAAAGGAGCCGTGCATACCCATCATACCATTATGAATGCGGTTCAGGTTGACAATGCTAACTTTGCCCACAATGGTTATATGGTTACCGAGGAAGATGTTTTTCTCTCCTTTTTGCCTCTTTCCCACTCCTATGAACGCCAGTGCTGCCAATTCCAGGCCCTGAACTGCGGCGCCACTATTGCTTACGCTGAGAAACCTCAGACTGTTGTGGGCGATTTGCAGATATTTAAACCGACTGTCTTTTGTTCAGTACCACGTATATTTGAGAGAATTTATATGGCGATCCGCGATGTTGCTTCAGCAACTCCTGAGGGGAAAGCAGCATTTGAAAAAGCTATGGATATTGGACTAAAAGTTGTTGATGCCCGCAGTGATGAAAACGGTTTTGTGGATATGGGATTTGATATTGATCTGCTGGAAGGTCTGCCGGAAGATTTGCAGGAGCAATATCGCTGGGCTGATCAAGCCGTATTTAGTAAGGTAAGAGGTTTGCTGGGCGGAAACTTCCGGGTTTCGTTCTCAGCATCGGCTAGTTTGTCTCCCAACCTGTGGAAAGCTTTTGCTGCTATGGGGATTCGCATCTGTGAAGGATACGGATTAACGGAAACCATGAATGCTATAAACTTCAATAACTTGAAAGCAGTTTTACCAGGTTCGGTTGGCCCCACCACTTATACCCACGAACAAAAAATAGCTGAAGACGGTGAACTGCTGGTGCGGGGCAACAATCTGTTTATTGGGTACTTCAATAATGCCAAGGCTACTGCAGAGGCTTTCACCGAGGACGGCTTTTTCAAAACAGGTGATATAGCAATTCAGGTAGCCAACGGGTACTACAAGATTGTTGATCGCAAGAAGAGCATCATGGTTCTGGATACCGGAAAGAACGTACCCCGGGCCAAGGTGGAAAGTAAATTTGCCACAGCCCATTATGTGGAGCAAATCTGTGCCGTTGGTGACGACCGGCCTTTCGTCTCAGCCATAGTGGTTCCCAAGTTCGAACAAATACTAGCTTTATTAAAGAGTCGTGGAATCAACTTTGATGAGAGTCAGATAGTTTACGAAGGTGAAGGTGTGGAACGGGTATGTGTAAAAGTGGGAGAGGACTTTACTTCCCATGAAGAGGTGCGCAAGCTTATTGAACAGGATATTGCTGAGGCCAATAAACACCTGGAAGATTATGAGACAATCAAGAAGTACCATATTTCCAACCGCCGTTTCCTGGAAAGCTTGGATGAAGTTACTCCCACTCTTAAAATCAAATACCGTAACATAATTAAGAACTTCAGTGAAGAGATAGCTGTCATTTATAATTAAGTAGAGATAGGCAGTTCAGAGCACTTGCCTGTGAAAGCAGGCAAGTGTTTTTTTACCTTATCTGTATTTTTCAACCTGCCCACAATAAGCATGATTGAATTTGTAATATAATAGAATCAACTTAATATTTGCAAGGGGGGCCAAACATGAGTTATCTGCCTCTTTGTATAATCGGAATTGCCATACAGGCTGCTTTTATCCTGGTGGAGAACAGGAAAAAGTATGTTCCAGCCGTCATACTTAAAGGCAGCGCTGCAATGGTATTCATTATCATCGGAGCATTGAGCGCTCAGCTTACAAGCAACCCCAACTTCGCAAAGTTAGTGGTTATCGGCCTTATACTTGGCGGAATCGGTGATGTGCTGCTTAACCTGCGCTTTGTGTTTGAGAAAAACGGGCAGAAAATATTCTTACTTGGCGTAGTCTCATTTTTAAGCGGACACATCATGTATCTTGCTGCACTCATCCTGATATCCAATAATTTGCTGGTGAGTCTGATCTGCGGAGTGATTGCGGCAGCCCTACTGCTGCGATGGATTTTCAGCAAGATCGGCGAAGTCCAAAAAGTTTTTAAAATATTCGGCTATGTATATATCGGCGCTATCGTCCTAATGACTGCCGCAGCAATCGGCAATCTCGTTTCCAATCCCGGTTCAATGGGTGCTCTGCTATTTGTTATGGGTGCAGTATTATTTACAGCCAGCGACGTTATTATGATCTTCAACACCTTCGGCGGTACACAAAAATTCTCCATGCGGGCCGCTAACCTCTCTTTGTACTACCTGGGTCAACTGCTGATTGCCATAAGCCTGCAGTTTATCTGATATGTTTGTCCTGCCGCGCGTGTCATGAGGACTGGGTTATTTCGTGTTCACTTCCACTTTCTTTATGTCAGACAATGAAAAACGCCCGGGTAAGTCCCGGGCGTTTCAGACTGTCAAAGAAGTCTATTAATGGTTAGAAGTTCGAGATTGCCACGCCCCTCCGGGGCTCGCAATGACACATAAGATGGCCTTCTGGTATGTCATCGCGAGGAGCGTAGCGACGTGGCGATCTCTTTTTAGCAACTTTTTTGACACTCTCAAACGCCCGGGTAAGTCCCGGGCGTTTGTTTCTCTGCAAATTAACGTCCCTTGAATTCGGCTTTGCGGTTCTCTAAGAAAGCTGACATGCCTTCTTTCTGATCTTCAGAACTGAACAGCATGGCCCAGGCGATTTGCTCCATACGGCATCCTGTCTTGATATCAGTATTCATGGACATATTAACGGCATTCTTGGCTTCGCGGAGCGCCAGGGCGCTCTTCTTGCACAGTTTGCGGGCCATTTTCTTAGCGGTTTCCATAACCTGATCAGGCGGTACTATCATATTAACCAAGCCCATGCGATAAGCGGTGGCGGCGTCAAAGAAATCTCCGGTGAAAATATACTGCTTGGCCAGACAGATAGAAGTGCTGCGAGGCATCCTCTGGGTTCCTCCTCCGCCCGGATAAATACCTACGTTGATTTCGGGAAGTCCCAAAGTGGAATTGTCAGCTATAATGCGAATGTCACAGGCTAATACGGTCTCTAAGCCTCCACCCAGAGCCAACCCACGTACCGCAGCAATGGTGGGTTTATGGTTGTCCTCAATAGCGAATAAGCACTTGTGAACTGCATCAATATAATCCCGGGCTTGGAAAGGATTCATGGGGTAAACTGCCTTCAAGTCAGCCCCAGCAGCGAAAACGTTTTCATTACCGCAGATAATGATGACCCGTACTTCAGGATCAGCACTATACGCCTCAAGTACTTCAGTGGCCTCAGCCAGCAAAACATCGTTTACCGCATTCATTGCTTTGGGACGATTAAACTGCATATAACCTATTCCTTCTTCCACCCAAGCTAAGATGGTACTGTATTCCTTACCTTTGTATGCATCCATCATTTTTCCCTCCTATGTTTTATTTGGCAATCAATATATTCCTTACAAATAGGTAAATTTCCTGCACGAACAATATGTTCAATAGAATTAAGTTATTATAATTTGTTGCTATAATAGACCGTGTAAAATGTAGAAGATTATTGAAACCATAGTATCGTTGCCTTGGAGAGATTATAGTCTTTAGTAACATGAAGGAAATGAAAAAAATTAAGCGAAATACTACCTATTAGTGAAAGGGGGCATTTCGTAAGTGGGAGATAAAAAGGAGCAAATTAATAAGGTTACGGTACAAATTTTTAACGAAGAATATGTAGTAAAGGGTAGCGAAGAACCCGACTACATAGAAATGCTCGCTTCCTATGTTGACCGGCGTATGAGGATGGTGCAACAGCGTAATGTTAATTTGTCCACCACAAAAGTTGCGGTTTTGACTGCCTTAAATTTGGCTGATGAACTGAATAAATTGCAGGAAGACTACGATGAGCTGGTCAAGACTTTGGAAGAGGAGCGAAAAAATAGGATGGGATGAAATGACAAACCGGGAAATAGCTCATACTCTTGACCGAATAGCTGATCTTCTGCAGATAAAAGATGAAAACCCCTTTAAAATAGCGGCCTATCGCAAGGCAGCTGATTCTATTTACCACCTGGATGAGGACCTGCATCTTATTTATCAGCATGGACGCCTAAACTCTTTACCTGGGATTGGCAAGTCAATAAAATCAATAATTGAAGAACTTCTTGAAAAAGGCAGCAGTGAATACTATGAAAGCCTGATTAGCGACATACCGGAAGGAGTTCTTGATTTTCTGAAAATACCGGGACTGGGGCACAAAACAGCCCGGTTAATATATGAGTATTTGCATATTGATAACCTAAACGATCTGCTCAAAGCAGCTCAGGATAGGAAGATTCGAACTATACCTGGTCTGGGAAGCAAAACGGAATATAACATAAAAAAGGGTATGGATTTACTCCAGCAGAGCGGTGGTAAAGTTACTTTGGGACTGGCTCTTCCGGTCGCAGAACAGTTTAAAGACTATCTGAAAGAGTCACCATATGTGGAAACTGTATCTCTGGTAGGGAGCATTCGCCGGGGTAAACCGCTGGTTAGTGATATTGATATACTAGTAGCTAGCCATGATTTTACGTCGGTTAAGAATCTAATCAAAGATTATCGTGCGGTTCGGGAAATTCTGGAAGAAGGCCCCGATTTTTTAGCTGGTTATGCGGACTGGGGATTAAGATTTGAAATTATTCTAGTACAACCCCAGGATTATTATGGGGCTTTGGTTTGGACCACTGGGTCAAAAGAATTCCGCAACCGCTTATTCGCAGGGAAGGATCCCACCCAATTCAAAGGTTTAAATAGTGAAGAAGAAGTATTTCAAGACCTGCATTTATCATTTATTCCCCCCGAAATGAGAGAGAACAAAGGTGAGATAGAATTGGCCGGCCAGGGAGTTATTCCCGAACTGGTTGATTTCACCCATATAAAAGGTGACCTGCATATTCATTCCGATTGGAGTGATGGAGGAGCTAAGATACAGGAAACTGTTAGCCAGGCCTGTTCTCTAGGATATTCCTATATTGCTATTACCGATCACTCTAAATCCCTTACCATCAGCGGCGGACTTAGTGAGGAAAGATTGGCTCAGCAAGGAAGAGTGATTGACGCCTTAAACCAGGAGCTGCAGGATTTTCAGATTTTGAAAGGTATAGAGGTGGACATCTTAAAAGATGGCAGTCTGGATTTTAGCGATGAGATCCTGGAGAAACTGGATGTGGTTATCGCTTCTGTTCACAGCAACTTTAAGCTGGACCGGGACAGGCAGACTGACCGTATTATTCAGGCTATCAAAAATCCTCATGTAGATATTATCGGGCACTTAAGCGGGCGGCTTCTAAACAGGCGCAGCGGATATGAGATTGATCTGGAACAAGTACTTGAAGCAGCCTCAGTCCATAAAACAGCTTTAGAGATAAACTCTCACCCAGATCGTTTGGATGTTGATGAGGATACCGCACGTCAAGCCAGGGAACTGGGCATTAAAATCGCTATCAACAGTGATGCCCATCACCGGGAGGACTTAAGCCTGTTGCATTACGGGATACTCAATGCCCGGCGGGGCTGGCTGCAACCTGGAGATGTATTGAATACCATGGAATACAACAGTTTAGTAGCTTACTTAGAGAATAAAGGATCTGATTGACAATAATACTAAGCATGGAATATAGGCCAGGAACGAGGGGTCTGCCATGCTGGACTTTGTTATACGAGCCGTTGTAATGTATGTTATGGCCTTGGTTATGATACGCCTGCTAGGGAAGCGAGCCCTGGGGGAACTAGGGCCTTTTGATTTCGTGGTAATGACTGGAGTAGGGCATACCGTGGTGTCTGTAGCTCTTGACCGGAGTATTCCCTATTATGAAGGTATAATTATTCTGGCTACATTGGCCGGGTTGGAATATATGATGAGTATCATGGCCCTTAAAAGTCAGAGATTATCCAATATAATTGTTGGTAAACCAGTGGTTTTGATAGAGAACGGACGTATTATACGGGAAAACTTGGCCCGGGAGAAATGCAATGTGGATGACCTTATGCAGGAATTACGCAAACAGGGCATCCGTGATATAGATGAAGTGGAAAAAGGCATTCTTGAATCATGCGGAGGTTTTAGCGTTATCCTCAAAGAAGAGGATGAACCTGTTACTCGCCGGGATCTGGGATTAAAAGAGGTAAAACGAACCCGGATTCGAACTTCTGATCTGGCGGGGAGAAAAGAAATATTTATTCAACAGGATCAGGAATCATGTCAGGATGAACCTGAGCTTAACCTGCCGGAGGTTTTAAGAGAGATTGTAAATAAACTGCAGACCATTGACAGCCGATTGCAGAATCTAGAGAATCCACGGCAAAAAGAAGGGGGTTAGATTAATGAAACTGGGGGACATATACCAGCTGGCAGTAGATTTGGGTAAACGGTATGATATCAGGGGGGATGATTTGGGGCGGTTGCTTAGAGATGAATTAGAGAGATATGACCGCATGAATGAAGACGAGAGAGAGTACTATGATATTCAGAATTTAGATCACCCCTTCAGTGATACTCGCATCCTAGTAGGAGATACTGATACGGAAGTTAATACTATATTGTGCGGAATTGATATGGAAACGCCGGAGATCCTTCTGGCTGATCGTCTTAAACAAAAAGGACATAATATTGATCTGGTTCTGGCTCATCACCCGGAAGGCATTGCCGCGGCTGCCTTATTTGAGGTTATGAGAGTCCAGGCGGATATGCTAGAGAAGGCTGGGGTTCCCATAAATGTGGGTGAGGGAATTATGGCCTCGCGGATCAGCGAGGTGGAACGGCGCTACCTGCCTATGAACCACCAGAGGGCGGTTGATGCTGCTCGCTTGTTGGATATCCCCTTCATGTGCATACATTCTCCCGCAGATAACCTGGTGCAGAGTTACCTGGAAAATGCTCTGGAAGAAGCAAGTTTTTCCACCTTGGATGATCTGCTCCAAGTACTGCTTTCCATACCGGAATACCGGCAAGCACAAATGCTGAAAGCGGGACCGAAAATTATTGTTGGTAATCGCAGACGACGGTCGGGCCGGGTATTTATTAAAATGACAGGAGGGACAGCCGGATCAGAAAAAGCTTATGAGAAACTAGTTCAGGCTGGAGTAGGTACAATTATTTGCATGCATATGCCAGATAAGCATCGCAGCTTGGCCAAAGAGCATAACTTAAACGTAATTATAGCGGGACATATGGCCAGTGACTCCCTGGGGATGAATCTGTTTCTCGATGAATTGGAAAAACGAGGGATTAGTATCATACCTTGTTCCGGCTTGATTCGTGTATCCCGGGTCAAAGATCACGAACTGCATTGATGGATATAATACCAAATACTATGCCAGGACGGGTCGGAGCCCCGTCCTTGTTCATGTTAAACAATTGACTGTAATTAGCACCTGAAGTGCAGGACACGATAAATGAAAACATACCTCACGGCTTAAGCAGGAGTATTAGCCGGGCGAGTGACGTACGACGAGCCGTTGCAATCCACGGCGAAACTGAGGGCTGCGAAGCGGAGCGAGAAACAGGACGTTTCGAGCAGTGAGGACTGAGTGCATGGATGCCGAATTCCAAGCGGTCCGCTTCGCACCGAAGTAAGCCGATGGGTTGCAGGTGAGGAGTCCCGGAGCGAACCGGCTAATACTCCTGCATCCTGGCTGACACTCTTGCCAAGCCGTGCTTAGCGTAAATTTAAATAGAGATTGCCACGCCCCCTGCGGGGGCTCGCAACACTAGTAGTAAGCGTCACATCGGGAGTCCTTTAGGGCAATGACACATTAGGAAGCCATGTTCACAGCAATGCTGGACACAGGAGGTTAGGATAGATTGGAATTGTTAGCTCCGGCTGGAAATTGGGATGCTTTAGTAGCCGCCCTGGAAAACGGTGCGGACGCTGTATATCTGGGCGGACCGGCTTATAATGCCCGGCAGTACGCAGATAATTTTACTGTGGACATGATCAAGAAAGCCGTGGAGTATGCCCGCCTGCGTAATGCCAAGATATACGTTACCGTCAATACTTTGTTGCAAAGCCAGGAGCTAAACGAGGTCTTGGATTATGTCTTTGAACTGTATAACCTGGATATAGATGCCGTTATTATTCAGGATCTCGGTTTATTGAGCCTGCTCAGAGAGTTGCTGCCCGATCTTACCATTCATGCCAGCACCCAAATGACTGTTCACAATACTGAAGGAGTAAACCTGCTGCAGCAGCAAGGAGTAAAAAGGGTGGTATTGGCCCGGGAACTGTCGCTGCATGAGATAAGGACCATCAAAGACAATGTAACGGCTGAGCTGGAGATATTTGTGCATGGAGCTCTTTGCTTTTCTTATTCTGGACAGTGTTTATTCAGCAGCATAGTGGGCGGAAGAAGCGGCAACCGGGGGAGATGCGCCCAACCCTGCCGCCTGCCTTACACTCTTTATGCAGGTAATGGTAATAAGCAAAACAGTACAGGCAAATACCTGTTAAGTCTTTCAGACCAGGCCTTGATAGACTACTTACCCGCTTTACAGGAAATTGGCATCCACTCTCTGAAAATTGAAGGGCGGATGAAAAGACCGGAATATGTAGCTATTGTTACTCGTTCTTACCGTCAATTTCTCGATCAACTGGCCAGCCAGGAAGCAAAAGCTGACCCGGAAATTTTAAAAGGAGAGATGGCTAGAGTCTTTAATCGTACTTTTACCCCTGGGTACCTGGATCCTCAGGTACCAAAGAGACTGAGTATCCAGCGTCCCAACAATCGAGGAGTATATATTGGCCGGGTGATATCTCAAGATGCCGCTGGACGTACTACCATTCGCCTGCAGGAATCTTTATCCTTAGGAGATGGAGTGGAGATATGGGTATCCCGGGGTCAAGGACCTGCTTTTACCGTGGAACGAATGGAAGTCAAAGGACGTCCAGTAACTAGTGCTGGAGCAGGGGAAACGGTAGTTTTACAGATTGACCATAGGGTTAACCAGCATGACCGGGTTTTTAAGACTCACGATGAAAGACTGATTAGTTCGGCACGGGCCAGCTTTGCTGATGTTCACTATCCGGAGGTTCCCGTTGATGTTCAAGTTTACATAAACGAAGGGGAACCTTTGCAGGCAGTATACCTCACGGATGGCGGTCTGCGAGCTGTTGCCACAACCAATAGTCTAGCCCAGAGAGCCCAACAGAAACCCTTGGATGAGGATACCCTGGCCGACAAGCTGGGCCGGCTGGGTAACACCCCTTATAGACTTCGGAACCTAACCTTGGTAAGCACAGGCAATTTTATAGTGCCTTTCAGTGAAATAAATCAGGCTCGCCGTGATGCGGTATGCCAGTTAAATGAATTGATAATGAAAAAGCACCAGCGGCAAATCACCGCTGCGGATTTCGCACTGAAAAAGCTTCAAGTTTTAGACGCTGCCTTCAAAACTAAAACTAAAAAAAACAGGTGGCCGCAGCTAACAGTAATGGTAAACAGCTGTGAAGCAGCCTTTGAGGCACTAGGAGCTGGAGCAGATCGGATATACCTTGCTCTGGAAGGATTGGGCAGTCACCGTCGCCCACGAGCTGAAGAAATAAAGACGTTGATCCGGGAAGTTGGTAAAAGGGATTGCGAGCTGATACCAGCCCTGCCTCGCATTCGCAAACCCGGTGATAGCTTCGACTACACCAAACTTATAGAAGAATCAGGATGTACCCAGGTGATGGCAGGCGACTTGGGCGGTATCAACTGGTGCCGGAATCGACGGATGCCTTTTTGGACTGATTACAGTCTGAATGTACTGAACCCGGCAGCATTGAAACAATTGCAGTCCTGGGGTTCACGGGGAGTCTGCGTATCTCCTGAGCTCAATCTTAATCAGCTTAGAGAGTTCCCGGATCTAACTGATGTTGAAATGCTGGTATATGGGGAACTGGTATTGATGGTTTCTCAAACCTGTGTATTATATGAAGTGTTGGAGAATAAAACTAAATGTTCCCATTGGTGTATACGGGATCAATTTTACATTCAGGATGAAAAGGGTTATACTTTCCCGGTTACCGGGGATGCCGACTGCCGGTTTTATGTTTTTAATTCCCGCACTTTGTCTATGCTCGACGATTTGCCTAAATTGGTGTCCTTGTCTCCGGGGGCATTACGTTTGGAACTTTGCAGGTCTTCGGCAGACCAGGTAGGAAAGGTAGTAAGCATTTTTCGCAAAGCTCTCTATAACATTGCTGCTGATCAACCTGAGCAAAACGAGTCTTTAAAGGACCAGCTAGCACGGTGCAGTCCCTCAGGTTTTACTAAATGTCATTATTATCGTGGGGTTGAATAAGTGAATAAGAAAACCTTGGAGAAACTTGAATTTAACAAGATAACCGCTGAATTGGCTCGTCATGCTTTGTCCGAAGGAGGACAGAAACTCTGCCGGAATTTACAGCCCAGCCGAAATCTAGATACAGTACAGATGCGTCTGGATGAAACCGCTGAAGCTATGGAGATGCTGCGTTTTTCCGAGTCAACCTATTTATCCGGACTGGTTATCATAACTCCCTATCTGGATAAGGCTAAAGCTGGTGGTATTATTATGCCCGCTGAACTTCGGGATATCCATCAGTTGCTGCTGGCCGCACGCTTAACCAAGCAGGCTGCAGACAATGACCACTATCCCCGCATGCAGTTCAAAAGTCAGGAACTGTTTGCCGACCTTAAACTGGAAAGGCTAATTGAACGCATGGTTAATGAAGAGGGAGAGATCCGGGATGATGCTACCCCAGAACTCAAAAAGATCCGTACTCAGATCCAGACCTTAAGGTATCGTATCCGGGATTATCTGCAGGAATTTATCCGTTCAGGCAATAATCAGCGGTTACTGCAAGATGCTATTGTAACTGAACGGGATGGACGTTATGTGGTACCGGTGAAACAGGAATACCGTCAGGAAGTAAAAGGCATTGTCCATGATGAATCAGCTAGCGGTGCCACAGTATTTATCGAACCCCTGGCGGTAGTTGAGCAAAACAATCGTATACGGTCCCTGCAAGCTGAAGAAAAAAGAGAAATCGAAAAAATACTGCGGGAATTAAGTATGCAAATAGCTGCCTACCGGGATGAACTGGCTCACAACGTCAAGATTCTCAGTGAAATAGATGCCATTTATGCCCGGGCTCGTTTGGCATATCGTATGAACGCCTTTCGGCCGGAGGTGAATGACTCCGGTATTTTGGAATTAAGTCGTGCTCGTCATCCCCTTTTGGGTGATAAAGCTGTACCTATTGATGTGCACCTGGGCAGAAAGTTTGACATATTGGTTATAACCGGACCCAATACGGGCGGTAAGACGGTAGCCCTTAAGACAGTAGGATTACTGGTTTTGATGACTATGGCTGGGCTTTTTATACCAGCTCGAGAAAGCAGCCAGGTCTCAATTTTTGATGATGTATTTGTAGACATAGGCGATGAACAGAGTATTGAGCAGTCTTTAAGTACCTTCTCATCCCATATGAGCAACATTATTCATATCCTTAAGCTCTCTGACTCGAAATCGCTGGTTTTAATCGATGAACTGGGTGCAGGTACCGATCCTGCTGAGGGCGCATCTCTAGCCCGGGTGATACTGGAGGAATTTAGGGATAAGGGCTCTAAAGTGATTGTGACCACTCACCAGAGTGAACTTAAATACTTTGCTTATCAAAATGAGCGAGTGGAAAACGCTTCGGTAGAATTTGATCCAATAAGTCTGCGGCCTACCTACCGGTTGACTATTGGTACCCCCGGACAGAGCAATGCCTTAGAAATTGCAGCCCGTTTGGGATTGGAGGAACGATTGGTTGATGCAGCCCGCCAGTTGATGCCAGCTAAGGAAATTGAACTCGGCAATATGATTCGAGAATTAAAGGAGAAAACCTACTATCTGGAGCAAAGCTACCGGGAGACAGAACGTTTGCGGCTGGAATTAACCAAGGAAAAGAAAGCTCTCCAGGAGGAAAAGGAACGACTTGTTGCGCAAAAAAATGAAATACTGGCCCGGGCTCGCAGTGAAGCTGACAGTTATTTGCGTACTGTCAAAAGAGAGGCCAATGATGCAGTTCAGGAACTTAAGAATCTCTTGAAGGAAAAAGACCAGCCCCCCAAGTGGCACGAAGTCGAACAGAAAAGGCAGCGCATACGGGAACTGCATGTGGAAGAGCCATGGCCGGAGAGTTCTGAGGGAAAAGAGCCTGTAGCTATTAAGCCAGGGGACTATGTTTTTATCAAAAACATCAATCAACGAGGCTATGTTTTGGAAGGGCCCAACCCTCAAGGTGAGGTAACTGTACAAGTAGGGATTCTCAAGCTGAATGTTAGCCAGGAACAGCTGGTACCCAGTCAGTCTCCCGAGGAAAAAAATTACCAGCGAGTTAATAAGAGCTTTCTGGAAAAGGCCCGTACTATCTCAAAAGAAATTGATGTCCGCGGTAAATTAGCCGAAGAAGCCATTCATGAAATAGACAAATATCTGGAAGATGCTAATCTAGTAGGTATTGATTCGGTGCGAATTATTCACGGAAAAGGCACCGGTGCTCTCCGTAAAGCTGTCCGCAGCTACTTGCAGAATCATCGTTATGTGGAGTCATTTCAGGACGGTGCCAGGGAAGAAGGTGGGTATGGAGTAACCGTAGTAAAACTGAGATGAAAAATGAAAAGCCAGGCGACAGGGGACGGTTTGCGGTGCACACGGGGCGTCGTTGTTCTCCCGAGACAGCACAATTGTTGATGGGCAAGAATGGTAGGTTTCACCAATAATTCCTAAAAATCATAAGCTATATAAACTTCGAATTATTAAACAAAGGAGAGATTTTTATGGCAATTATTCGGGTACCCCAGGACCAGCCTACCATTCAGCAAGGCGTTAATGCTGCCGTTCCTGGTGATATCGTTCTAGTCGACAGCGGAAATTATAAAGAAACAGTAATTGTTAACACCAGTTCAATTTCGATCATAGCTCGGGAAAAGCATGGGGTGGTTCTTGAATCCAATGCCAGCAATGAGAACGCCATCCAACTTAATAACACATATAATGTTGAGATATTTGGCTTTATTATCCAGAACTCCCACCGGTCCATATGGATCTATCAAGGTGGTTACCATCGCATAATCGGCAATATCTTTCAAAATCATAATGCTGATGGAATCATTTTCGAAGATTCCACCGGCAACTTTTTGTACCAGAACATTATCCGCTTCAACTTCTCGGTGGGCGTATTACTGGGTTGGTCAAACCCCGGTTCCACTAGCAACTGGATTGTTGAAAACGTGATCACCAAAAATGGTGGCCACGGTCTGGAAATCTGGACACCCGGTGCCATTGGCAATGCTGTAATCAAAAATAAGATCGTTGGTAATAGTGGGCAAGGAATCTATACCAAAGGACAGAACACTTTGATCTATGGAAATCAGGTGGAAAACAATGAGGCTAATGGTGTGAGATTGGAATTCGGGAATAATTCAGTAGTGGCTGAAAACGCCGTCACAAAAAATATTAACAGCGGCATCAACATCATAAGCAATCAAAATATCGCTATTGTCAACCAGGTAAGAAAAAACCAGGGAGCCGGTATCGAGATCTCGGGTAACGAAAACATTATCCAGGGAAACAGAACCAATCGCAATCAGGGGGGAGATGTATTAAACAGCGGCAACAATAATATCTTCTGGAACATTACCGATAAATAACGGAGGATGCAGAAGAACATTAACTGTCCTTCTTCCTTGAGATAGGCGGAGCAGAGCTCCGCCTCAGCGTGTTAAAAAAGCTATCAGAAGTTGGATATTTGAGATTGCCACGCCCCTTTCAGGGGCTCGCAATGACCCAAACGATGGCTTCCAGTTCTGTCATCGGCCGTTCCGGCACTACCGATGTTCGCTATCGTTCACGGCTAATGTTGCGAGGAGCATAGCGACGTGGCGATCTCTTTAAATGGACTTCTTCGACAGTCTGAAGCGGAGCAGAGCTCCGCCTCTTGTTATTTATCAGTCATCCCAATGGTCTTGAATGTCGTCAATCACATCACGCACTTTTTTACGCTTAGTCTGGTGGTCTTTCAAATTGCATACTGGTATACGCTGACCTTTTTCCAGAGTAATTTTCTCCATGTATTCCGGGGGACAGCCTCCTGTTTCCCACGGACCAGGGATTTGCGCCTGTACTAATTCTCCATTGTGACGGGGATCGAGACATATCCATACCTGGTTATCCAGAAGGGCTTCTCCGCTGCCGAAGCTTCCGGAATGAATATCGCATTGTTCAGTAGGTATCCGATCTGAAGCAGCACTGCCTTCACGGGCTTTTACTACAGGACGCATTTCGGGATTGGGACAATATTTACCCGCTAGTTTACCCGATTCCGGGCAAATCAGTAGATATTCGTGAATATCACACGTTTCAGTGGGCACCGCATCCTCTCGGGCGTAATCAGTTATTATCTGGTCAGGTGGACAGTTATCACTAGGCAGCAAACCTGAACGTGAACACACCGATACTTGAACGATTCCTTTTGGCATACCTTTAGCAGGAGGGTTGCGCTTGCTATGAGCTTTCTGCAGCATATTTTTGAAAATTTTAGCTGGGAATCCACCGCCATAAATACTGCTCATGGTATATTCCTGATCATATCCCATCCACACCGCTACCGAATAGCCAGGAGTAAAACCGCAGAACCAGGAATCCTGATATTCTTCTGAGGTGCCCGTCTTTCCTGCAGTAAAAACACCCGGTACTTGGGCATTGGTGCCCGTACCTGCTGTGACTACCGTCTGCAGCATGCTGCCCATAAGCCAGGCAGTTTGAGCAGACATAACCCGGCGATCCTCTCTTTGAAATTCATATATTACAGTATCATGATCATCCACAATCTTCTCAATAAAATGAGGTTTCATATAAATGCCGCCGTTACCGATAGCACCGTAGGCGGCAGCCATTTGCACCGGAGTAGCACCATGGGTTAAACCACCAAGAGATAATGGAGCCAATCCTAGATCATTGGTGCCAGGACTATCAACAAGTTCAAGACCAAGAGACCGCGCAAAGTCAAAAGAAGTACGTATACCAATCAGATCCAGCATTTGAACAGCATAGGTGTTGATGGAGTACTGCACCGCCGTACGCATGGTTATGAGTCCCCGGTAATTGCCATCATAGTTTTGCGGGCTCCACACCGAACCACTTCCTGATTTATAGGAAATGGGTGAATCGTCCAGTACGTAATAGGGCATAAACCCCTTTTCCAGAGCCGGACTGTAAACGGAAATAGGTTTGATAGACGAACCAGGCTGACGGTAGGCATCGGTAGCCCGGTTAAAACCACGCCGGGCTTCGTAATTCCTCCCTCCCATGATGGCCTTGATCTGGCCATTGGAATGGTCCATCAAAGCCATGGCTGACTGCAGCAGTTGTCCGCCCTTGCTCTCAGTAGGAAAATTTGCATCATTGGCATACAGTTCTTCCGCATAAGATTGCAGGTCAGAATCCATACAGGTGTAAATCTTGTACCCGGAACGGTAGATCAGGTCATCGGGATCTCCTTCAATATTGTGTTCCTTAAATATGGTGATAGCTTCTTCAATAACTGCGTCGATGTAATAGCCGTAACGTTGATCAGATCCCTGCAATTTGTTAAATTCCAGGGGAGTATCATAAGCCTCATCAGCAGTAGCTTGATCAATATACCCACAGGTGACCATACGGTTTAACACCTGACGCTGTCTGGCTTTAGCTCGATCAAGATAATGGAAAGGGTTATAGGCATTGGGACTTTGGGGAAGACCAGCTAGAAGACTGGCTTCGGCCAAACTGAGTTCACTGACATCCTTGCCGAAATAGGTGCGGGAAGCGGCTTGTACTCCATAAGCACCAGCTCCAAAATTGATTTTATTTAAATACATGGTTAAGATTTCGTCTTTTGAATAATTGGATTCCAGTTTAAAGGCCAGGATAATCTCCTTAACCTTCCTTTCCCATTGTTTGTCAAAACTAAGGAAGGCATTTCGAGCCAACTGTTGAGTAATAGTACTGGCTCCCTGTCCCGTTAAGTCACCGGACGTCAAATTGGCAACTATAGCTCGGGCAATGCCCTTAAAGTTTACTCCGTGATGTTCATAAAAATGTTCATCTTCGGTAGCAATAAAGGCATTAATCAAATCTTGCGGAATCTGATCCAAGGTAATTTCGGTGCGATTTTCCCCGGCATGTAACCCAGCAACCATGTTTCCTGCATCATCATATATTAGAGTTGCCTTATCCCCGGTTAGTTGCTGAGGATCCCAAACCGGCAAGTTGGTAGCGGCATATACCAAAACTCCTACCATGCAACCAGCGCCCACCAGAGCCAAAAGCATTGCCACCTTGACTAAACGATTCCAGAAAGATGAATTGTTTGGCCTGGAGTGGGCGGATTTCTTATTTGACATGCTCAAATGATGCCTCCCCGACGCATTATTGCTTATTGGTACTGTTTAGTTTACATTATACAAAACTAAATTCTTTTCCTTCCCTAAATGCAGAGACTCTATTTACGAATACGCCCTATAGCTCACATTATTGCACATACTAGAACAGATGTGCTAAAATTTTTTTGGTAGGGAGGTTATTATATGGCAGATTCTATCAAAGCTAAAGTTGAACAACAGATGGAAATAATTCGGCGCGGAGTAGCTGAAATAGTCCCCGAAGATGAATTAAGGCAAAAAATATATGAATCTCTCAAAAACAGCCAACCTTTACGTATTAAACTGGGTTTAGATCCAACCGCTCCTGACATACATCTGGGACATACGGTGGTATTAAATAAATTACGGCAGTTTCAAGACCTCGGACATGAGGTTCATTTAATTATTGGGGATTTTACCGGAAGAATAGGTGACCCCAGCGGTAAGTCAGAAACCCGCAAGCAATTGACTGAAGAGCAAGTGAAGGCAAATGCTGCCACATACCAGGAACAGATTTTCAAAGTACTGGACCCGCAAAAAACGGTTATTCACTTTAACAGCGAATGGCTTAACAAAATGAACCTGGTGGATGTTCTGAACCTGGCGGGGAAGTATACCGTGGCCAGGATGCTGGAAAGGGATGATTTTGCCAAACGCTACCGGGATAACCTGCCCATAGGAATTCACGAGTTTATGTACCCACTTATGCAGGGATACGATTCAGTGGTTTTGGAAGCTGATGTGGAACTGGGAGGAACCGACCAAAAGTTTAATCTTTTGGTGGGGCGACAGCTGCAGAAAGAATATGGCGGCAAACCTCAGGTAGCTTTGATGATGCCAATTTTAGAGGGAACTGATGGAGTGCAGAAAATGAGCAAGAGTCTGGGCAATTATATTGGTGTCCATGAAGATGCTCATGAAATGTTTGGCAAAACTATGTCCATCCCTGATGAATTGATCACTCGCTATTTTGAGCTGGTTACCCAGGTACCCCTGGACGAAATAAAGGATATGCAAAAGGCAATGGAAGAAGGCAGCCTGAATCCTCGTGATGCCAAAATAAGACTAGCCCGTGAAATAATCACTATGTATCATGATGCGAAAGCGGCTGACGAGGCTGAAAAAAGATTCAAACTAGTATTTTCCCAAGGCAGTATTCCCGAAGATATTCCTGAAATTACCGAGCAACAAGATCAGGTATGGTTGCCCAAATTTTTACAGGAACATAAACTGGTATCATCAACCAGTGAGGGCCGGCGCATGCTGCAGCAGGAAGCTGTGCGCGTAAACGGAGAAAAGTACGGTGAGGAAAATTTAATTATTCAGGATGGCATGGTTATACAAGTTGGGAAGCGCAAATTTATACGTGTTCGAAAATCATGATTCAATATATAATTGTAAATTAAAAGAGTGAACTTGTTTCGGGGTGGGGAGAGAAAGGCAGCTTTGTACCGCGAAATGTCAGACAATTCACTAATAAAACACTTTTGATACAGTTATGAATTATTTGCAATAGACCATCTCGGGACCAATGCCTGGGAGGTCTATTTTTGCTAATAGAATATATTTAGTCTGGGGAAAAGTTAGCATGGTTTTTGCTAATTTAACCAGGCAATATGAGCGTATTCTACATCCCCTTCAAATGTTAGTGCTTTTATTGTAGTTATCTTCGCTGTCTTTCCTGAGAATCCATATATCATTATTAGGCTGCCAGCGGGGGAGACCCGGCAGAGATAGATATAAGGTCCTAATTATTCAGTAACATGAACTAAAGGAGGGACTCAGGGAAGTTTTATTTTTATTGTCCATTCGAGAAAGGAGAAGGGAGGATGAGTTAGAAGGACAAACTGGTGAATTAGGGTAGAAATGCTATAGTGACTAACAATCGACCCAGTGTTTAAACACCCTTAACAAAGATATCCTCATGGAAGTTGCGGAGGTTAATGTCGGAGTTATAGGTTTTAAGAACTATAGCTGACTACCAGAAATATAAAGGGGGAGGGGAGTGTAATATGTCACGTGAAGTTGTTTTGGTTGGAGCCTGCCGTACACCAGTAGGTAGCTTCGGCGGGGCTCTGCAAAATGAACCAGCTGTTCAACTTGGACGCATTGTAATGGAGGAGACTTTAAAGCGAAGTGGCATAGCTGGTGAAATGCTGGACGAAGTTATTTTTGGCTGTGTGCTGCAAGCTGCCCAGGGGCAAAACGTATGCCGGCAGGCAGCTGTTTATGCAGGCATACCAAATGAAGTTCCGGCTTTTACACTTAATAAAGTGTGTGGTTCAGGACTGAGGGCAGTAAGTCTGGCTGCCCAGATAATTCGAGCCGGCGATGCTGATATTATCCTGGCGGGCGGTATGGAAAATATGTCTTCTACCCCATTTGCACTGGAGAAAGCTCGCTATGGGTATCGCATGAATCATGGCACCCTGGTTGACTGCATGATTAAGGACGGACTGTGGGACGCCTTTAATAATTATCATATGGGTATAACCGCAGAAAATGTAGCTGCTCAATGGAATATCAGCCGGGAAGAGCAGGATCAGTTTGGATTCCGCAGTCAGGAAAGAGCTGTTCAGGCCATTGAGTCTGGACGGTTTAAGGATGAAATTGTTCCAGTAGTAATCAAGGGTAAAAAGGGCGATATAGTATTCGATACTGATGAATATCCTCGTCGTACCACCTTGGAAAAAATGGCTGGATTAAAACCGGCTTTTAAGAAAGACGGCACAGTGACCGCCGGTAATGCGTCGGGCATTAACGACGGAGCTGCTGCCGTTTTAGTTATGTCCAAAGAAAAAGCTGATGAGCTGGGGATAAAGCCTATGGCTCGCATAGTCAGCTATGCCTCGGGCGGAGTGGATCCAGCTATTATGGGAGTGGGACCGGTTCCAGCTACACAGAAAGCTCTGGCCAAGGCGGGATTAACTGTGGAGGATCTGGATCTAATTGAAGCTAATGAAGCCTTTGCCTCCCAATCCATTGCCGTAGGCCGTGAATTGGGCTGGGCTGATCATATGGACAAAGTAAATGTCAACGGAGGAGCTATAGCTATTGGCCATCCTATTGGCGCTTCAGGAGCGCGTATTTTGGTTACGCTTCTTTATGAAATGCAGAAAAGAAAATCACGGTACGGTTTGGCTACCCTGTGTATCGGTGGAGGCATGGGGACAGCCTTAATCGTAGAGAACATTAACTAGGGGAAGGGGAATTGGACATGGATTTTGGTTTAACTGAGGAGCAGAAACTTTTTAAGCGTACTTTTGCTGACTTTTCCGATGAGGTTGTTGCTCCAGGAGCAGCAGAAAGAGATGAGAAGGAAGAATTCGATCTAGAGTGCTGGAAAAAGATGGCCGATCTTGGTCTGGCTGGTTTAATTGTACCTGAAGAGTATGGCGGCACTAATGCTGGGGCTCTGGTCTATGCCATGGCAGTAGAAGAAATATCCCGCAACTGTGCTTCCATGGGAGTTACCCTGTCAGCTCACACATCATTGTGTACCTGGCCTATTTTGCATTTAGCAAATGAAGAACAAAAACAGCGCTGGCTACCCCGACTGGCTTCCGGAGAAAGCCTCGGAGCACTGGGGCTTACTGAACCCGGTGCCGGATCAGATGTGGGAGCTACAGCCCTGACCGCAGTTAGGGATGGAGATTCCTACATACTGAACGGAACAAAAATCTTTATTACCAATGCCTACTATGCAGATATTTATGTGATACTGGCTCGGACTGGTGACAAGGAACAAAAGCATGGTAACAGTAGTTATTTTGTGGTTGAAAAAGGTACTCCTGGTTTTTCGTTTGGGAAAAAGGAAAAGAAAATGGGGATTCGCTCCTCTGCTACCTATGAACTAGTATTTGAAAACTGCCGGGTACCGGCTGAAAACTTGTTAGGCAATGAAGGAGACGGTTTCAAACAAACCATGCATGTCTTGAATGGCGGCCGGGTCGGTATTGCTGCTCAGGCTTTAGGTATAGCGGAAGGTGCTTATCGTCATGCTCTGGCATTTGCCTTGGAGCGCCAGCAGTTCGGAAAACCAATATTTGCCAATCAGGCTATTTCCTTTAAGTTGGCTAATATGGCCATGAAGATACAAGCAGCTCGTAACCTAGTTTACGAGGCAGCCTGGCGTGAAGATCAGGGATTATCTTACCAGAGGCAAGGCGCATTTGCCAAGTGTTTCGCTGGTGATGTAGCTATGGAAGTGACCACGGAAGCAGTGCAGGTATTAGGTGGATATGGATATACTCGAGAATACCCGGTGGAACGTATGATGCGCGACGCGAAAATTACCCAGATTTATGAAGGTACTAATGAAATTCAGCGCTTAACTATAGCTAATTGCCTAAAGAGGGGCGATATATCTAACTACGAATATTAGAAATAAACGCTCATCACTCCTATGGCTTTGCCAGAGGATGTGCTAATTTAAGCTGGCAGAGGTCGAGACTACCGGGGGGAAAGAAGGGTTGAAGAAGGACCGACTTCTGCCAGCAAACCATTATATGACGATGGTTTTCGAAAAAAAGAGCAAGTGTTTTACCCCTTTTCCAATTTTTTTAGAGTTTTAACCATCTCATCATAGTGCCCCTCAAAGAAAATGGCATATCCCCTGACATTGGGATATTCCAGGGACAGCATATTAATAAACGTAAAGCCGGCTTCTTCCAACCGCTGTCTGGGTGTACTGCGTATTACGCTTATATGCTGGTCTGTTACTTTGCGGGCTGCACAAAAAATGTCTTTGCCTTTGGCATTAGAAAGGGCTGTAGCTACCAATGTACGCATACCTTCACTCCTATTCCCGAAACAGCTAATCCTCTTGATGATAGCACATTCTATACTGCTGTACCTAGTTTTATAGTATAATGTGCAGCCTGATACCAGTTAGGATTCCTAATGCTGTGCAGGTTTGTAAAGATATACAAATGTGCGTGAATCACTTTTGCCCGAGACGCTTTTTCAGATATTCCCGGTTTTGTATGACACTGGAGTGGTTGGGAACATATTTAGCGGCCATTTCATTATGATGGTAAGCTAGTTCGTATTGTCCCAGGCGATCATAGCATACACACAGCTGCAGATGGGGAAGCCAGGTCCAGGCAGCATGATTGACAAATCCCTGGTTTTCAGGGGGCCTTTGCAGTTTGGTGGCCAGATCATACCAGAAGGCTGCCTGTTTATATTGATGGTTTGACAGGAAATGATGGCCCAGCCTGCAGCAAAACTCTGCGCGGGGAGTATCGTACATAAAGGATTTGAAAATATACTTTTCGACATTTTCCATGTCACCCAGGTGGTAGTAACAGTCCACCAGTTTGTTGCAGGCAGAAAGATTATCTTCAACCCATCCTTTTTTCCCCGCCAGGAATTTTTCATACCATTCGATAGCTTGTTCATATTTCTGATGATCATACAACTCATTGGCATAATAGAATTGATCCCGGGGAGAAAATTCTTCTCCGGCAGCTAATCGTTTCTCGTAAATCTTGATATTGCGGTCCGAATCATGCCATTCGCTTTTGTGAGCAACGGCAATATCACTGTGAAATACATGGCCATAGACTGCCAAGTATTCGTGTACAGCACCTATCCACTTAAATCCTTTGGAGCGTTTGACCAGGCGATTTCTCCGCAGGCTGTTGGTAACATTGCCATGTTCGTCAAATCCCAGATTATAAATCATGGTAACTGAGTCAACTGACCAATCCAGGCTGGATTTAAGCTTAAGTATTTTCTCGATGTCTTCAGGATATATCACATCATCGGCATCCAACCAGAAGATATAGTCCTTGGTAGCGTGGCTGAATGCGAAGTTACGTGCTGCGGCGAAATCATCAATCCAGGGAAAGTCATACACATGGCTAGTGTATTGCTGGGCAATTTCTTTGGTACTGTCGGTTGAACCCGTGTCCACAATTATTATCTCATCTGCAAATTGCTTAACACCGTCAAGGCAGCGGGCCAGCACTTGTTCTTCATTCTTTACAATCATACATACACTGATAGTTATCGGCGCTTTCATATTTAACAGGTAACTGGTAATATCAAAACCCCATTTATCAATAGCTTTTTGCTTGTTTTCCTTTAACCGGTTAAAGAAACTGTCCGCATCTGCTCCAGGGAGTACTAATGGATTTATATAATAGACAAAAGCATCCAAGGCAATATAAAGCATATAGCTGTGATTTATCAGCCTCAGACAGAGGTCATCATCCTCATAAGTTCCCAGGCCGAATCTTTCATCAAAGCCTCCGATTTGCTCCAGTACTTCTTTTTTTATCAGCATACAATGGCTTAGAAGACGAAAAACTTGTCTGCTTGCTTCTGAGTTATGTTCACGGTTTTGAACAATAAAATCATTTAGTTTATTTACATCGTGATGCGGTACCTGAATGTTTTGATGCCCGCTTACATTATTGCTGACCGGCCCTACCAGTGCGCAAATTTTTTCTCTTTTCAGGCAAGCCAGCATGCTGCTTAAGCTTTTTTCCGTTAACAGGCTATAACAGGTCATAAATAAGATGTAATCTCCCCGGGCAATCCTAGCTCCCTCATTGTAGCTTCGTGCAATCCCCATATTCTCAGTAATGGAAATAAGCTTGATATCCTTTTGGGATTGCAAGTACTTTAATTGTTCAGAGTCCGAGCCATTATCTACTACAATTAATTCATAAGAAACATCAGCATATTTTCTGATATGATCCAGACATAATCTAACAACCGATGGGTAATTAAAAGCGCAAAGAACAATGCTAATTTCCATTTTTTCACCTGCCATATGACACTTCACTCACTAGTTTATTGACGAGATTAAAATTTGGTCACTTGATTCAATAGCAAACTTATGAACCTTTCGGTACTGAAGCTATGCGCAAAAAAAGGCGCTTAGACATTTTGAGTCTAAGCGTCAGACTGTCAAAGAAGTCTATTAATGGTTAGAAGTTCGAGATTGCCACGCCCCTCCGGGGCTCGCAATGACACATAAGATGGCCTTCTGGTATGTCATCGCGAGGAGCGTAGCGACGTGGCGATCTCTTTTTAGCAACTTTTTTGACACTCTCGCGCTTAGACATTTTGAGTCTAAGCGTCTTTTCCTGATTATTTTTCTGATTAAATCTTTTGGAATGAATCTATACTAACTAATTGCCACACCTGCACTAGCATAACCTGCAAACGTAGCCGCAACGCTTAACGCTGGTGGTTCAACATAAAACACTAACAACAGGCGATTTCCTGCGGCTACAGGAATGCTTAACCCCTCAAGAGCGCCTGAAGCAGTATCACCCAGCACAATTATCGGACCTGGGAAAGTTGGAGATAATGTTACATCTGTGCCTGGAATAGCATCAAAGATGTTGCTGTCAGGGGATTGAGAAACATATAATTGCGCATGAACAGTATAGTTACCCGCTCCAACTCCTACAACAGCTGTCACACTGAAAAAGGCTCTTATTGAGGTAATTACACCTTCTCGTGGCATAGTGAAAGCATAGTTCAAATCAAGGAGAGGTGTTCCGGTTAGGTTGATAGTCGTAGATAGAACATCCACGCCTTGGACACTAGAACCAAAACCTACAAAAGCAGGCAATCCCACAAGACCTCCAGCCACAGAGGTTAATGCGACTGGGGTTCCTGATGAAAACGGAATAATTGCACTTGATCCTGGGGCTCCGGTAGCTCCAGTGGCACCAGTTTCGCCGGTAGCACCTGTCGCACCGGTTTCGCCGGTAGTTCCAGTCTCGCCGGTAGCACCAGTTTCTCCAGTAGCGCCGGTCTCTCCAGTGGCCCCAGTCTCGCCAGTAGCTCCGGTCTCACCGGTTGCTCCAGTTTCTCCAGTAGCGCCGGTCTCTCCAGTGGCCCCAGTCTCGCCAGTAGCTCCGGTCTCACCGGTTGCTCCAGTTTCTCCGGTAGCTCCAGTTTCTCCAGTCGCTCCGGTCTCGCCCGTAGCTCCAGTTTCTCCAGTAGCGCCGGTCTCACCGGTGGATCCAGTTTCGCCAGTTGCACCGGTCTCACCTGTGGCTCCAGTTTCTCCAGTTGCACCGGTCTCTCCAGTTGCCCCCGTCTCGCCGGTAGCGCCGGTCTCGCCAGTAGCTCCGGTCTCACCGGTTGCTCCAGTCTCACCGGTGGCCCCAGTCTCACCAGTAGCTCCAGTTTCACCTGTAGCGCCGGTCTCACCGGTGGATCCAGTTTCGCCAGTTGCACCGGTCTCACCTGTGGCTCCAGTTTCGCCAGTTGCACCGGTCTCACCGGTTGCTCCGGTCTCGCCGGTAGCGCCGGTCTCACCAGTGGCCCCAGTTTCTCCGGTAGTTCCAGTCTCACCGGTTGCTCCGGTTTCTCCGGTGGCTCCGGTTTGGCCAGTAGCTCCAGTTTCTCCAGTGGGTCCAGTCGGGCCCGTCGGTCCTGTTGCTCCGGTGGCACCAGTTGGGCCAGTATCGCCTGTAGCACCGGTTGCACCGGTTGCCTGATCCAAGTTTTCAATTGATACGGTAGCCGAACCTTCGGTAACTACTATCTGGAGGGTTGTCGAAGTGAAGATAAGATTTTCACCCAGTCCAACCGTTCCGAATCCTGTCGGGCCAATGACATTAAACAATGTTGTTCCCGGAGGAATAGTTCCTGTAGGCCCAGTTGCTCCAGTTGCTCCAGTTGCACCGGTAGCTCCAGTCTCGCCGGTAGCACCAGTGTTTCCGGTGCTGCCAGTATTTCCTGTAGCCCCGGTTGCGCCAGTGGTACCAGTTACAGTAGCCCCAGTAGCCCCAGTGTTGCCTGTATTGCCTGTAGCACCGGTATTGCCGGTAGCTCCAGTGGTTCCAGTTCCAGTAGCTCCAGTAGCCCCGGTATTGCCGGTAGCACCTGTATTTCCTGTTGCACCAGTAGATCCGGTGGTTCCGGTTCCTGTAGCTCCAGTGCTGCCTGTAGTTCCAGTAGCGCCAGTAGCTCCGGTTGCACCAGTGGGCCCAGCAGGACCTCTTTTAGGGGGTATTAGTGGAGGAGGCGGTGGCCAAGGGGGATAAGGGTAACAATGATCGCAGTGAATACAGTGATAATGAACTGGGGTGCGTCCCTTGTTCACTTTTATAGATGGTGTATGGCACATGTCAATATAGTCATCATGCACGTTACTTCAACCTCCTTATCTGAGAAATGGATAGGGTTGCAAGTTATACTATGCAAATATTGGCAGTAATGTGAGGTTATGTACATCATTAATCCAGAACCCTGCTTGGTGGTACACAGGATTAAGTCGTGGAGGCCCCTAGAAGATTAAGGTACTTGTTAGTCTAGAAATCCACAAAAATAGGGCCAGCCCATTGGGATGGCCCTAATCACAAGATTTAAGCATTCCCTGATTAAAACTAGCAGCGGATTAAAAACCTGAATATATGGTCCTCAGGCTAATCGGACTACATGTAAATTAGCATTCATTCCTGGGCCAAAGGTAATAGTTCCACCAGCTGTACTGGATACTGTCAAAGTTAGTGTATCGCTCGCAGTTAAATCGGTAATGGCGCTAAGGGATATAGTTTGAAAATCTGCAATAAGAATAGTAGATACCGACAATTCCGGTAAAGTAGTTCCATTGATTTGAACAGCAACCTCCAGATCAAAAGCTACTGCCGCTTGGGCAACAATCGTAAATCCTACTAAATAAGTGCCGGTGTCAACAATTTCGATAGTGTCTAATCCCAGGGTTACATTGTCAGACGGCATTGTAGATGACAAGGCAACAATTTCTGTGTCCCCCGGACCAAGTACAATCACTTGATTAGCATTATTGAACAAACCACCAAATGCTGATGGCGGCTCAGGGCCAGTTGCACCAGTGGCTCCCGTTGCCCCTGTTTCACCAGTTGCACCGGTTGCACCTGTATCGCCAGTGTCTCCAGTAGCACCTGTAGGTCCAGTCTCTCCAGTAGCGCCAGTCTCACCAGTAGCTCCAGTCTCGCCGGTAGCTCCGGTCTCTCCGGTAGCTCCAGTTTCGCCCGTGGCGCCGGTTTCGCCGGTGGCACCAGTCTCGCCAGTGGCACCAGTCTCGCCAGTGGCTCCAGTCTCTCCAGTAGCGCCAGTCTCACCAGTAGCTCCAGTCTCGCCGGTAGCTCCGGTCTCTCCGGTAGCTCCAGTTTCGCCCGTGGCGCCGGTTTCGCCGGTAGCCCCAGTTTCGCCCGTAGCGCCGGTTTCGCCGGTAGCTCCAGTTTCGCCCGTAGCGCCGGTTTCACCAGTAGCGCCAGTCTCTCCGGTAGAACCGGTTTCACCAGTGGCACCAGTCTCGCCAGTGGCTCCAGTCTCACCAGTTGCTCCAGTTTCGCCGGTAGCTCCAGTTTCGCCGGTGTCTCCAGTGGCACCGGTCTCGCCGGTGGCTCCGGTTTCGCCAGTAGCTCCAGTCTCTCCGGTAGCCCCGGTTTCACCCGTAGCTCCAGTTTCGCCAGTGGCGCCGGTTTCGCCAGTGGCACCAGTCTCGCCAGTTGCTCCGGTCTCACCAGTAGCACCGGTTTCACCTGTAGCCCCGGTCTCGCCGGTAGCTCCAGTTTCGCCCGTAGCACCGGTCTCGCCAGTAGCACCTGTTTCGCCAGTTGCTCCAGTCTCGCCGGTAGCGCCGGTCTCTCCAGTGGCACCAGTCTCTCCGGTAGAACCGGTATCACCAGTGGCACCAGTCTCGCCGGTGGCTCCGGTTTCGCCCGTAGCTCCAGTTTCGCCGGTGGCGCCGGTATCACCAGTTGCACCGGTCTCCCCGGTAGCTCCAGTTTCGCCCGTGGCGCCAGTCTCTCCGGTAGAACCGGTTTCACCAGTAGCTCCAGTCTCGCCAGTGGCGCCGGTTTCGCCAGTAGCGCCGGTCTCGCCAGTTGCTCCAGTCTCGCCGGTAGATCCTGTCTCACCAGTGGCTCCGGTCTCGCCAGTTGCACCGGTCTCACCAGTTGCTCCAGTCTCGCCGGTAGCACCGGTCTCTCCAGTGGCACCAGTCTCTCCGGTAGCTCCAGTTTCGCCCGTGGCCCCAGTCTCGCCGGTAGCGCCGGTCTCGCCAGTTGCTCCGGTTTCGCCGGTAGCGCCGGTTTCACCAGTGGCACCAGTCTCTCCAGTGGCTCCAGTCTCTCCGGTAGCTCCGGTCTCCCCGGTTGCACCGGTCTCACCAGTTGCTCCCGTTTCACCGGTAGCGCCTGTCTCGCCGGTAGCACCGGTTTCCCCGGTAGCGCCGGTCTCGCCAGTTGCTCCAGTTTCGCCGGTAGCTCCAGTTTCGCCAGTGGCACCAGTCTCTCCGGTAGCCCCGGTTTCACCTGTAGCCCCGGTCTCGCCGGTAGCGCCAGTCTCGCCGGTAGCTCCGGTCTCTCCAGTGGCTCCGGTCTCGCCGGTGGCACCAGTCTCGCCGGTAGCTCCGGTTTCACCAGTAGCACCAGTCGCACCGGTTGCTTGATCTAAGTTTTCAATTGATACTGTAGCCGATCCCTCTGTAACTACTATCTGAAGGGTTGTTGAAACAAAGTTCAAATTCTCGCCTAGTCCGACAGTGGCTAATCCTGTCGTACCTACTACATTAAACAAAAATGTCCCTGTAGCGATAGTTCCTGTAGGCCCGGTTGCCCCAGTTTCCCCAGTTGTACCGGTAGCTCCGGTCTCACCTGTAGCCCCAGTGTTGCCGGTACTACCTGTGTTTCCGGTAGCCCCGGTTGCGCCAGTGGTTCCCGTCCCAGTAGCCCCGGTAGCCCCAGTGTTGCCTGTATTGCCTGTAGCACCGGTATTGCCGGTAGCTCCAGTGGTTCCAGTTCCAGTAGCTCCAGTAGCCCCGGTATTGCCGGTAGCACCTGTATTTCCTGTAGCACCAGTAGATCCGGTGGTTCCGGTTCCTGTAGCTCCAGTGCTGCCTGTATTTCCAGTAGCTCCGGTTGCACCAGTGGCCCCAGCAGGACCTCTTTTAGGGGGTATTAGTGGAGGAGGCGGCGGCCATGGGGGAAAAGGGAAGCAGGGATCGCAGTGACAACAATTATGGTGACCCGGTGGAAAACCTTTATTCACTTTTGCAAACCTCCTTGTCTAGGGTTATATAGCAATATATGGAATTAAAGAAAAAGCTGTGATGCCATTCAACCAATTTTTTTTTGGCCAGCCTATACTGCAGCCTGCCTTTTTGTGCCCAGAACTTAATCTGACCAATAGAAACTATTTTTGACGCTGAGACATATTGTAACAACAAATATCTCCGTGACTGTGCAGATGCGAAGTAGCTATCTGATAACTTAGAAGCTATTCGGGGACGGAAAGGATAGATGGCATGGAATCATGTAAGGTCTTGATTCTTGGCGGTAATGGAATGTTAGGACATAAACTCTTCCTGCATCTTTCCAGACAGGCGAATTTAGAGGTTTTCACCACCGTGCGCAGCAATGATTTAGCCCAATATATACCCAAATCACTGGCAACTGCCATGATAGGTGGTGTTGATGCTAGTGCTTTCCCAAAGATAGTCGAAGTTTTGGATACCATTAAACCCAATGTGGTGATCAATTGCATAGGCATAGTAAAGCAAAGTCCCCTGGCAAATGATGCAGTACTAAATATATCCGTTAATGCCCTCTTGCCTCATCTTATTGCCCAGGCATGCGGAGAAAGAGGCATTCGTTTTATTCATATCAGCACTGATTGTGTTTTTTCAGGTACCAAGGGTTACTATACCGAGGATGATGTAGCTGACGCAGCAGATCTTTACGGAAGAACTAAGCTGTTGGGGGAAGTGAATTATTCTCATACTTTGACTTTGCGCACGTCAATTATAGGTCATGAACTACAAACTAAACAAGGTCTGGTAGAATGGTTTCTTGCCCAGACAGAAAAGGTACAGGGCTATTGCCGTCACATCTTTTCAGGATTTCCAACTATAGAGCTGGCCAAAGTATTGGCCGATTATATTATCCCTAATACCAGTTTAAGCGGTGTATACCATTTATCTTCACAGCCTATTTCCAAATACGAACTGCTGAACTTAATAGCCAGGCAATATGGCAAATCCACCGTAATTGAACCTTATTATGATACTGCTTGTGATCGTTCTCTGAATTCTCAGCGCCTGCGCAGTTTAATCAACTATTCTGCTCCTAGCTGGGCGGATATGGTGGCTGCTATGTATCAGGACTACCTGGATTCACCCTATTACCAACATGGGGAGGCTTAATAATGTCACTGGTTAAAGACAAAACTGTGCTGATCAGCGGAGGAACCGGGTCGCTGGGGAAAGTATTAACCCGCAGGCTGCTGCATAATCAGTCTAATCTGCCCCGAAAGATAATTATTTTTTCCCGGGACGAAGCTAAACAGCATTTTATGAGAGTGGATTACCAGCAGAAAACCAGAGTTACTGATGAAATCATTTATGAGGATTTCCGCCGTTTAGTAGAATTCCGCATAGGCGATATCCGGAATTACCATTCTGTGTGTTCAGCCTTGGATGGTGTAGATGTAGTTATCAACGCGGCTGCCCTGAAACAGGTACCTTCTTGCGAATACTTCCCTTATGAGGCAGTGCAGACCAATATTGTTGGAGCCTATAACATCGTTCAGGCCATTAAACAACATAAGTTTCCTATTCATACAGTGGTTGGGGTATCTACCGATAAGGCATGTAAGCCTATAAACGTAATGGGCATGACCAAAGCTATCCAAGAACGAATTTTTATTGCGGCTAATATTTCTGTCCCTTCTACACGCTTTGTATGTGTTCGCTACGGTAATGTGCTGGCTTCACGAGGATCAGTGATACCCCTCTTTCATGAACAGATTAAAAATGGGGGACCAGTAACCATTACTACGGCAGATATGACCCGCTTCCTGCTGTCCCTTGATAGGGCGGTTGATACAGTGTTAACTGCTTTGGAGGAAGCTGCTCCGGGAGAAATATATGTTCCCAAAGTACCTTCTGCACGCATAGTAGACGTAGCCAAAGCTTTAATCGGTTCTCGCCCCATTGAAATAGTATTTACGGGTATTAGACCTGGAGAAAAGGTGCATGAAATACTGGTTTCAGAAGAGGAGGCCTGGCATTCCTATCCAAGGGGGGACTATTACGTAATAAAACCCATGCTGCCTGAACTCTGGCAGTCAGCTTCTGAAGAGGCACCCTTGACGAAAGAATATAGTTCAAGAGACAACGTGCTTAAACTAGAGCAAATCAGCGAATTGCTTCGACTTCATAATCTGGATGTTGATTCGGAACTAAAATACGATGGAGAGTTTTTGCGATGAAAATAATGACCATACTGGGGACACGGCCAGAAATAATCAGGTTAAGCCGGGTGATTCCACTGTTAGATCGATTATGCCAGCATGTTCTGGTTCATACCGGTCAAAACCATAATTCCCGTCTCAAGGATGTTTTCTTCAGTGAATTAGGGCTGCGTTCACCTGATTATCAATTTGACTGTCCGTTGACCAGCAACATGGAACAGATAGGTACTATCTTAAAGGCTTGTGAGAAGGTTATTTCCATTGAACAACCCGACAGGGTACTCATATTAGGGGATACCAACAGCGCCCTGGCATCCATCGCGGCCAAAAGGGCAGGCATTCCCGTATTTCACATGGAGGCCGGCAATCGCTGCTACGATGATCAGGTACCGGAAGAAGTCAACCGGCGTATTGTAGACCATTGCAGCGATATACTTCTTCCCTATACAGAAAGAAGCCGGGCCAATTTGCTAAGAGAGGGAATCGCCTCTGAACGTATTTTCGTTATAGGCAATCCCATTTTTGAAGTCTTGCAGTTTTATTCTGCTCAGATACAAACCAGCCCTGCATTACAAAACTTGCAATTGGAACCCCATAAATATTTCCTGGTAACCCTGCACCGGTCAGAAAATGTAGATAATGTGGAGCGGCTGAGCCAGCTGATGGAGGCTTTACAGCTGCTTAATCTTGAATATGAAGTTCCAGTAATCTGCAGCCTGCATCCGCGTACCCGTTCCCAACTCCTAAAGAGGGGAATAAGCGTCGCGGGTGACGGAGTCAAAATGCTTGAACCCTTGGGATTGTTTGATTTTGTTCGTCTGGAAGAGCAGGCACTATGTGTATTAAGTGACAGTGGAACCGTTCAGGAGGAATGCTGTATCATGCAAATTCCCAATGTTACTCTCCGCCATGTTACTGAAAGACCGGAAACAGTAGAATGCGGCAGCAGTATCTTAGCTGGATGGGATCCGGGCGTGATTTTACAGGCAGTAGATGCAGTTATAAATTTGGACCAAAAATGGGCAATACCCTTTGAATATCTAAGAGATTCAGTTAGCACCACGGTCGCCAAAATTATAATGGGAAAATATCCGGAATAGATCAAGAGGTGATATCATGAGCAATTCACACTTAATTGATATAAGCAGTCACCGGGGATTACTCTGGCATGAAGATTTTATTGTGCATTTAGCCAGCATTATTCGACCCCGTGTATATGTTGAACTGGGATTATCCAAATGTGCAGTATTCAACCGTATCATACCCTTTGCGGAAAAATTAATTGGAGTAGATGTAGACCCCAGGGCAGAAACCTTTATGCAAAAAAGTGAAAAAACCCGTTTTGTCCTGGCTACCACCCAAGAATTTGCCAAGCAGTTAGCCCAGGAACAATTGATAATTGATATGCTTTTCATAGACGCTGATCACGATCAGGAAGCCGTTTTGAATGATTTTCGCAGCTTTTTTCCTTTTGTATCTCCCCATGGAATCATCCTGCTCCATGATGTTCACCCCGGCAGTCAGGCATTGATCAGGCCAGAGTGGTGCGGCACGGCTTATCTGGCGGCTGAAGAACTGTCCCGGCAGACCGACGAGTATGAAATGGTAACCATTCCTGTATCTCCAGGCTTGGCTATCTGCAGGAAACGACGTAGTCAATTATCCTGGAAAGAACCACATCTTCCCGTTCCGTCCAGAAGATACTCTATCGTCTGCATTTGCCAAGTTTACAATGAACTTAGCAAAGGAAACCTGGAGCGCTTTGTAAAGTACGTCAAGCCCCTGGTAGATGCGCTGGTGGTTTACGATGATGGCAGCACAGACGGCAGTTACGAATACATGCTGCAGCATACTCCCTATGTAATTCGCGGTATTAAAAACGATTTTGCTAATGAAAGAAGTCATAAGCAGCGGCTGTTGGAAGAAGCTTTGCAACTATCTCCCGATTTCATTTTGTGGCTGGATGCTGATGAAGTGCTTACTGCCCATGCGGCCGAATACCTGCAAGCGTTATGCGCCATGTGTGAAGAAGAACAGGTGGATGGGGTGGTATTTCACGAGATAAACCTGTGGCGGAGTAACAACTGGAGGCGGATAGACAGTTTATATGATGCTGGCTGGTTTGTGCGTTTATGGCGGGTTACTCCGGGAATGCGTTATGAAGAAACCCTGCCGGGATTACACCAGCGTCCCTATCCTGACAACATTAAACGTATACAGTGGACAGATGCAGTGAAGGTATTGCATTATGGTTTCTCTTCCAAGCAGCGATTGGCCCATAAATATCTAACCTATCAGGCCCATGGCCAAAGGGGATATGAAATGCTGGACCGGTTAATAAGCGAAGAACAATTGGTGCTTGAAAAAGTGCCCCGCTCTCTGTTCCCGCCCGGGTTGTATCAGGATGATGAAAAGCCGGTTCCTCTTTCCTGGGAGGAGTCTTTGGCATATGTGGAAGAATACCGTTCCGAAGTTTTCCGGCCTCATTTCTCCATTATCTGTCTAATTTACAAAAGTGTTAAATGGCTAAAATTTGTGTATGAACAGGTATTAAAGTACACGGATATGGGCGATAAGGAGTTTTTCTTTGTGGCCAATGATGCCACCGAAGAAGTGCTAGCCTACCTAAGGGAAAATAATATTCCTCACTATGAGTTTCACAACTCTGTTGAACAACAGGCAGAATGGTATGTAAACAGGGTATATCGGGCTTATAATTATGCGGCTGCTAAGGCCCGGGGAGATTTCCTGGTCTTTATCAATTCAGATATGGCTTTCAGTCCCGGCTGGTTCGATAACCTTTGGAAGGCCTACAACGGCTCTAATTGCGTAGCCTCGCGTCTGGTAGAGTCTGGGAAACTGCCCAGCGGGCAGTATGGGATTTCGAAAAATTTCGGACTCGACCCCGACACCTATCAAGAAGATCAATTTTTAGAATACGCTGCTTCCATTGCTAAATCCCGGGTAGAAAATGGTGGTTTGTATATGCCCTTATTAATCCGTAAAGAGCATTTTGAAGTGGCGGGAGGTTATCCTGAAGGAGGAGTGTTACTGGGCAGTGACATTTATGAGCCGGTGATTGCCAAATGGGGAGAACCTTGTATCCCTGGGGACATGGTATTAATACGCAAACTCAAGCACCGGGGGATAATTCACCAAACCGCCTTCGACAGTATCGTTTATCACTTCCAGTGGGGGGAAAAAGATAGCTAAAGCTATTAAGTTGATTCACTGGTTTATTAATAAGTTCTGGGGAAGGAAAATGCATATGAGCTGTACTGCCTCAATCATCATTGCCACATTTCAAAGGCCGCATCTTTTGAAATGGGGACTGTTTTCTCTGGCCAAACAAGCTATGCCTAAAGATTTTGAAACGATTATCCTAAACGATGGGATTAACGATGAAACGGAAGCGATTTGCCAACAATATAAGGAGAAACTAAACATTTGCTATGTTTTCACCGGCCAGAGAAACCTGGATGGTGACATTAAATGGAGGGTACCTGGGTATGCCATCAATATAGGCGCTAAAATGTCGAAGGGCAAAGTCTTAATTATTTCCTGTGCCGAGATGTTTCATTTGAATGATTGTATTGTCCACCTGACTCTCCCTGTACTAGCCAATCAAAAACGCCTTAGCATCCCCATTGCCCGGGACGACCAGGATGGATCCTTTCTGCGTCATCTGGAAACAAATCAAGGGAAGTATGATCTAGTGGAATTCTTCAAGTATCCCCATTTAAACATCAGGCTGCCATTTCTGATGGGGATCAGCCGGGAAGAATTCTTCGCTATTGGAGGCTATGACGAAGATTTTACCGGTATTGGTTATGATGATAATGATTTGGTATTGCGATTACTGAAAAATGGATGCAGCTATTATCAGACCTGTGCCGAAACAATACACCTTTTTCATGAGAGGATATGGTTTGCCAAAGAACGTGATCCAGAGACTGCATATAACCGGCATCTATATTACACTAGGCAAAATCTGATAGTTCGCAATCAAGGCCGGGAGTGGGGAGTATATAAACCCGGTACAGAAAAATAAAAATCCTTGCCGAACTAAGTTCTTCAAGGATTTCGGATATGCTGGTAGCCCCAAGGGGAATCGAACCCCTGTCTCCGCCGTGAGAGGGCGGCATCCTAGGCCTCTAGACGATGGGGCCAAATGATATGGCAGCCGGACAAGGATTCGAACCCTGGCGAACTGATCCAGAGTCAGTCGTGCTACCACTACACCATCCGGCTGCATCCAGGTTATACCCGGCGATGATTATTATAATACAGGGGCCGATTGGTTGTCAAAGGTATGGTGTATTTTTTGTTTTCCAGATTAAAGCGATGCTGCAAACCGTTGGGCAGATTGGATGCGCTGGCGGCAAGTACTTTGTCCCAAGATTTCCATGACTTCAAAAAGGCCCGGCGTGGAGGTGCGCCCAGTTAAAGCAAGTCTGGCCGGGTGAATCAGATTGCCAGCTTTTACACCTATTTGTTCCGCCCTCTGCCGGAAGGCTGATTCCAGAGAACCGGCATCAAAGGCAGTGCCCTCAATGATATCTGCCACGTTAGCCAGGATTTCCTCTGCATTATCCTGCCGCCAGTATTTATCAACCCCTTTTTCGTCATAACTGCTAACTTCATTAAAAAAGTAATCCGCCTGCTCAAAGAACTGGTTAAGAGTTTTCAAACGGGGCTGTAACAGTTTTACAACCTGCAGCGCATATGGATCATCAGGTTTTGTCCACCAGCCCCGGGATACAGCCTGGGGATGAAGCAAATCCAAAATTCGTTCTGCCGGGGATTGGACAATATAGTTGCCGTTCATCCAGGTGAGCTTATCCAGGTCGTAGATCGCAGCGGAGCGGCTGACATTGGTAAGATTGAACTGTTCCAGCAATGCTTCTCTCGATAGTAAAGTGGCTTCCTCCCCAGCTGACCAGCCTAGTAAGGCCAGGTAATTGATCAGAGCTTCCGGAAGGTATCCTAGCTCACGAAATTCCTGTACGGAAGTAGCCCCGTGCCGTTTAGAAAGTTTGCTGCGATCTGGTGCAAGGATCATGGAAACATGAGCAAATATTGGAGGCTGCCAATAAAAAGCGTTATAAATATGTAATTGCTTGGGGGTATTGCTCAGATGTTCCTCGGCGCGGATTACATGACTGATTTGCATAGTGTGATCATCGATTACTACCGCAAAATTGTAGGTGGGCCAGCCGTCAGACTTCTGAATGATGATGTCGTCCAACAGCTGATTGTCAAAGGATACGTCGCCCCTGACCAGATCGTGTACGGTTGTTGAACCAGTTTCCGGCATTTTCAAGCGCACTACTGCAGGCTTGCCGCTATCTAAAAGCTGTTTTGCCTGGCTGGCAGAAAGCTCCCGGTAAGGACAGTGATGACGGTAATTAAGTTTTTGCTGGGCTGCTGCGGATCTTTCTGCTGCCAGTTCATCGGCAGTACAGAAGCAATAATAGGCCCGGCCATTGTTTAATAGCTGTTTTACATGGTCCTGGTAAATGGGCAGTCTATCGCTCTGGCGGTAGGGTCCTAAGGGTCCGCCTATGTCAGGGCCTTCATCCCAGTCTAGTCCCAGCCATTTTAAGCCGTCGATGATTCCAGCAGCCGACTCCATGGTAGAACGATTCAAATCTGTGTCTTCCAGGCGAAGAATAAACTTGCCGCCCTGACTGCGGGCAAAAAGCCAGTTGAATAAGGCGGTTCGAGCCCCGCCTATATGCAGAGCCCCAGTTGGACTGGGGGCAAAACGAACGCGTATATTTGGCAACAATCTCACTCCTTCTTAATTAGTCTATACAAACGCCAAGGTTTTTCAAAGAGAGTCAATATATTTTGTAGTGTTCACACTCTGAGGCTACTTTACATATATTTATTGTAGAAACGGAGGTGAGCCAATGATGTCCTCGCGCAGGAACTGGCCAGCAGTTTTAGCTCTGCTTATAATCATTAGTCTAATCATTTCCTTTCTATATGTAGATTTTCGTTTAAAAGCCAGCATATTGGCAATAGCCAAGTCCAGGGCTCAGGCAGCGCAGTCAGAGCGAATTAGCCAAATTGTTAATGAACAGGTGGTTGCTCAGTTTGACTACCACGATATCGTGGAAGTTCATAAAGATAACCAAGGCCGGATTGTACTTATTCAGCCAAACACCATTATACTCAATCAGATGATGACCAATACAGTGAAAGAGGTTTCTGCTTCACTAAGAGACATGGAAGAACAAAGCTTGCACATCCCTCTGGGGGAAGTTACCGGGTCTAAATTATTAGCCGGCTATGGCCCGCGCATGAAAGTAAGAATTATACCTGTTGGGCAAGTACATGTATCGGTGCAGAATCAATTTGATCAAGCGGGAATTAATCAGACCCGTCATTTAATCTATTTCAATATTGAGAACACTATGAAAGTAGCAGTTCCATTTATGGATGAGGAAATCAAGGTTTCAGCGGTAGTGCCATTAGCGGAAACCATAATAGTTGGAACTGTTCCCGATACCTATGTAGGATGGAACGGGACCAATGCCGAATTATTGTACCCGTTGTTGCAGCGGGAGCGAATGGATTCAAGATAAGTTGGTCTGGTTGAATTTGATCTAAAAATGAACCGCAATTTCTTGACAGTGTATACACGCCATGATAATATAATTCTTGCGCCGCGAGGCGGCAAGCGCTGGGAGAAACTACCGGGTTGACAGAGTGGAGACCAGGGTGGTAGGATGATCAAGCGCGCCGCGAGGGGGCGCAGGACTTCTTAAAGGGAAGAGGTCCGCAGATCTTGATAAAACTGAACAGCAAGAACCGAAGTGCGAGAAGAATGTGGTCATTAATATTAATGATCATAAAGCCCAAGGAAAAAAGCCAAGCGAAAAGCTAGGAAAGCTTATAA